>Ga0075163_10008552_pt1 | contig 13470 bp, 7 predicted proteins | sample JI1023141ADNA_FD_71478 | JGI IMG/M metagenome (GOLD analysis project Ga0075163, IMG submission 71478) | Wastewater effluent complex algal communities from Wisconsin, to seasonally profile nutrient transformation and Carbon sequestration -... | ecosystem: Engineered > WWTP > Effluent > Algae...
TTAGCGTTAGCGTTAGCGTTAGCGTTAGCATTTGCAAGTAACGTGAGAGAGGCGTTTGACTTTTTAGCACAGCCTCAATTGAAACGGGGTGATCGTTTTTATTTACGAGATGCTAACGGATATTATGTCAGTGTTTGTTCGGGATGTCAACCTCAAAACCAAAACTTACGTAATCAATGCTCTTCCTTGTTATGCATGTTACGTGAACCAATAAAAGGTAGTGTTTGGATATATGAGCCACATGATGATGGAACATGTTCAATCAAATCGGAACCGACGGGATTGTATTGGAAGCGTTGTAACAATTGTGTTCAAGATTGCCCCAACATAATATGCTCCGACGGTGTTAATGGACGATTGCAACCAGCTAAATTTGAACTGATAAAACCGACACGTAACACAAATATTATTGCGTTTAGAACTGACATTGGGACGTTCTTGGACATTAATCAGTGTGATCAACAGTGTGGTAAAGTTGTTAGTGGTGTTGGGGGACTTAACGCAACGTTTAGAGTTGAAATAATTCCTCGAGTGGAACAACACTTACAACACTTACAACACTTTCAACACTTGCAACGTTGGCGTGGTTATGCTCCCATCAGTGTTAGTAAGGTCATTGCTTAATGTACATGACGTTACACCAAGGTTGAAAGTGTTAACTGTTACAACAGTTGCAACAGTCACATTTACGTCTAAAAATAACATTTTTACGCGTAAACGCGCGCGTTTATTTGGGTCCATTTAAAACGTAAATGATAATTCCACCAATACACCAACTAAAAGAAATGAAGTCCAACTCCAAAACTGCTGCTGCTGCTACCAAGTCCACCACCGCCGCTGCCCCAAAGGCTAAGGCTGCCCCTAAGGCAAAGGCTGAGCCCAAGGCTGAGCCCGTCGCTGCCGCTAAGTCGACCAAGGTCGCGCCGGCTAAGGCTGCACCGGCTAAGGCTGCTCCTGCTAAGGCTGCTCCTGCTAAGGCAGCAAAGACCGCCGCGCCTGTTAAGGCCGTTAAGTCCAAAGTGGCGACCAAAGCCGCTGCTCCTAAGGCTCCTAAGGCTAAGGCTAAGGCTGTTAAGCCCACAAAGGTCGCTGATCCATCGATTGAGCGCCCTGTTCGCAACCGTACCGCGTACTTGTTGTTTGTTAAGGACAACCGCAAGAACACACAAACCGATAACCCAAACATGGACTTTGCTGCCGTCACCAAGGACATTGCCGATCGTTGGGGAGCTTTGACTGATGCTCAACGCCAACCATACTTGGATCGCGCTGCCGCCGATAAGGAGCGTTATGAGCAGGAAGTTGCCGCGTTTCGTGAGGCCCACCCCGATGAGCCGCTCACCATCAAGAAGCAGAAGCGTGTGATCAAGTTGAAGGGACCCAAGAAGGCCCGTAGCGCTTACGTCTTCTACACTAAGGAAGTTCGTCAGTCCATTCAGGACGCTAACCCAGATGCCGACTTTGGAACCATCACCAAGCAGATTGCTGCTCAATGGGCCAAGGTGACTGATCAGCAAAAGGTCAAGTACCAAAAGCTCGCCGATGAGGATCAGATACGTTATGAGGCTGAGAACAAGGAGTTCAATGAGGCTCACCCCGAAGTGAAGCGCCGCAAACTCAAGGTTAAGAAGTCTCAACCAAAGAAAGTCCGCAGCGCGTACTTGTACTTTACCATGGAGAAGCGTGCTAGCTTCAAGGAGGCTCACCCCGATAAGGACTTTGGTGGTTTGACCAAGCTGGTTGCCGATGACTGGAAGAAGCTGAGTGCTGCTCAAAAGAAAAAGTACGAAAAGTTGCAAGAGGAAGACAGAAAGCGTTACGAGACTGAAATGCAGAGCTACAAGCGCCCATCCGATGAGGAGTTGGACGCTGATGAGCCACGCAAGAAGCAGAACACTGGACCCAAACGCCCTAACAGTGCGTACTTGTTCTACACTCAAGCCGAGCGTGCCAAGATCACAGCCGCTGGTGGAAACAAGGATCGTGCCTTTGCCGACATCACAAAGGAGATTGCCACCAGCTGGAAGGCTCTGTCTGAACGCGAGCGTGCCAAGTACCAAGAGATGGCTAAGGCTGATCAGGACCGTTACAAGGCCGAGCGTGCTGCCCTCGAATCGGCTTAATGAACAAATAAAATTGAATTTTATGTAAATCAAAAATTCACAAAATAATGTTTCCCGAGCATTCCTCTGTGAGTTTTACACATGCTCTTGTGTTTTTCCCATCCAGCACGATTACATTCATCGTTGCAGAAGCGAGCCATAAAACAACCACCACAATAATTAGTTGGCTTCTCTTTCTTGCAATGAAAGCAAAAATTGAAGTGATGCTTGCAAGTGAACTCTTTCCCGAACAAAAGTTGTTAGGTTACCTCTCAAGCTTACACTATTAACAACTTACTCTTCATGCGTTCGCCAAATTTCTCAAACAAAGATGCGAATTGATCTTCAATCTCTTTTGCCGTAGAATTAGATTTCAACAATGACGTAACAGAAGCAGACAGCCTATCGTTGAAGTGTTCTGGTGCTAACATGATTCGATAGTTTGGAGTTTGGGCACATTTGCCACAACTGTGGTAGATGCGATGTTTCAATGTCTTCGGCGACAATGAAATCACAACCACCACATCCACTCCTCCACATTTTCCACAACAGATCATGTTGTCTGGTTTCATAGTGAATATCGTCGGAAACAAAATTGATTTAGCTTTGCTTGGCTTCACCTAAAAACGAAGTTAATGTAGATGCGGATAAAGTGTTAGTTTTTTTACCACACGACTTTCGTTTGGATCACTAGTGTCAATTGTTGGGAATATGTCTTCCCCAGCCTTGATGATGGCAGCAATTTCTTCTGGTGTTTTCTTCAAATCTGCAAGTGTGGCAAGCTGTGGTGCCCTCGTCAATTTTGTCAGCTGAGCTTCTTGATCAGCCACCTTTCGTTGTTTCTTTGTCAACTTTCTGGAACCACTCATCAAATTACACACAAAAAATTGAAGTAATTCAAATAGAGGCTCTCAATTTCAAATTCGTTTTTTGATTAGGTGGTGTAATTTGTAAGTTCATTAGCATAGTGAGATGAGTCGCTTTTGTATTCATTGCGGAGTTGATGTGACGGGAATCGTCAACGGGATTGAGTGGTCTTGTCCTCGATGTTGCCGGGATGTAGACAAGTTTTGTCCTCTTGATGGGAAGAAGATTTCTCCAGACAGAATGTTTTGTGAGGACTGTGAAACCAAACGAAGCGAATGTCGTTGCCATCGTAACATACGAACGTGTGACGAGTGTTTTGTTCCGATTCCAGACAAGCAGGCCCGTCAAGCTTCGCGTGCCAATCCACCAATCACTCCTCCTCCGGTGGAGCCGCCTCATCAAAGACGTATCGCGAGCAAATAAAAGGGGGGTGCTAAAGGCTTAACAATCTTTTATTTTCTTTTCAAGTCGCTCTAATTGGCGTTTTTTACGTTCTAATTGTTCCAATAATCGTTTCTTCTTTTCTTCTGAAGATGGTGCTACCTTTGCAGTGGTGGTGTAATCCATTTCACCATCGTTGATAAACGGATCATCGTAATCCATTTCATTTTCACGTTGATCTTCTTCCTCTCCATCTTCTTCGTCTTCATCATCTTGTATTGCTTCATCGTCAATAAAACGACACCTGTTCTCGTGAAACTTATCGTGAATCCTAATGTACCTTGCAAAAAAGTAAGCAATGGTTCTCGCAAACAAAGTTTGCGTACCTAATATTTGATTAGGTCTTCAATACAAACTTTGTTTTAAAATAGGTTTCGGTATTACTCTTCCCACACATCATCGTCTACATGCTCTCTTAGACTTTCTGCTGTTTCGTAATCAACAGGCACTAAACGATGTGGTGCTTTTTTTGTTCCTGTTAAAAAAATGTTTAGCAACTGAACACGGTCTAGTCACACCTTTAAATGTACCCCTCAAAAGAGGGGAGTTCGTTTTTAGACGTACGAAGAATGAGGTGATTGGCAAACAGAAGATTTTGAATGCGCGCAACCTCTGATAGAGAGGCCATCTACTTAACGTAAAAACTTCTACTTCGATTGTGTTGTAAATGTTCATGATAACGACTCAATGCACTGACAAAGTCACGATTCGTTAAAACCTCGATAGACCGTTTCTTGTTTGCCTCAATCAGGTAATGACGTGCATGAGAAAACGGCATTTTGTAAACTGACATGAGGTACGCTGCCACCAAACTTGCAGATCTGTTTATTCCAGCATGGCAGTTAATGACCATCGGCGCCTTAGAATTTTTCATCATTTCAACACCGCGATCCATGTATCGATAAAACTCACCCAAACTTAATCGAGGCCCGATAGGTTCATCGCCTAGGTACCGCAATTTTCCCGTTTGTCTGTCTCGTGTCGTTAGTGTTTGATAGTTGATGCCAAGTTTCTTGTACATTGCTCTTGTTTTAGATCGTGGCTCCCAACCAGAAATGTTGACAATCGATTTGATGCCTGCAGCTTTGAGCGCATCTGGATCATTTATGGTGTCAATAGAACCGATCCAAACGCCATGTGCCACATGCGCAAATGTGCTATCGAATATCTTTTCTTCATACTCTAATTTCTTGCGTTGATGGATGTGACAAAAAGATGTTCCCGGTGTGCATGAGTTTTGGCAACGACCAAATGCACTGGTAATCTCAGAACACTGTTGTTCATTGCTACTATAAACCCCACTACGTCTTGTTGATGAAGCTGATGAGGCTGTGCCACTCTTTAATTTTCTCGAAGGCGATGATGCTCGCTTTTTCATTCTCTCTCCAAACGCAGAGATTAAAAAATTTAAAAGCGTAAAACCCAAGATATTTTTATTGTGAACCTAAAGATTTGTAATGAGCGATCCAAGAGAGCAGCTCCCCATTGAGCAACAAGGACGTCCACCAATTCCTCATTTTGCGTTAGGACGCTCCCAAATCATGGGCCAAACACCCATGGACACATCATTGACGATTAATCACAATAATGATAACAGATCAGTGCTGCCAAGCGTTAGCACTGCCGCAGCCGAATATCACACACCACAAGATTTGAAAGCGGCAACTGAAGCATTACGCCAACGTTTCTTAGAATCAGTCAAAACAGCTGCTAAAACAGCCAACACGACTGCAGCGTCGACAACGGCAAAGTTAGATCCGGCTGATGCAGAAAGATTAGCTAAAAAGAGTGTTCGTTGGGCTGATGAAGGCGTAGCACCCGCTAATGCTTTACCTGGAGACTCCGATCGAGTGATTGAGCAATTCACCTCCCCTGGAACAATACTTAACCAACATGAGGAGTTACTGTTTGAGAACAAATTTGAGCCAACACGGGTGCTACAATCGGAACACTCAAAGCAATTCAAACAAGACTTTAGACGTTATCACGAGAAACTCCGTGAAGCTGAAGCCCAACGTGAAAACGTTGCATTGGCAGAAAGCGACAAATTACGCACCAACAATTATAACTCCGTGTTGCCTCCTCGAGGAGGTGATAGTGCACCATCAACGGCAGAACAAGCCCAAAACACAATCACCAACAATTGGCTGCTTGATGCCCATGAAAACGATCGTTTGAACAAGCCAAGAATCACTTATCAGCTGATTGACAGCAATAACAGGGATAAGAAGTTGTATCCAAACCCTAACAATTACGTCATCGAGTTGGGACGACGATTTAGTCATGTCAAACGCATCAAGCTCATCTCCACAGAGGTGCCAAACACGTCCACGCTCATCAGAGATGATCCAAGAGAACTCATCACCAAGCCCCAACAACTGATTACTAGAAGTGGCCAAACGTTAAACGATTCCAATAAGCACATGTATTGGATCAACGAAGAGGATGCCATCATTGCCAACAATGTGTTAGGTGGCTCACCGTATGATGGAACCATTTATGATGCATCGATAACACCAGGAAACTATGTTTCGATGCTTTGCGATTGTGTCGGGGAAATATTGCTGTCAACGGAGATGCAAACGGTTGCGGCTGGCATTAACAGGTTCCTCCAAGGCACGCCACATCAGTTCCAAGTCACGATCAACCCGCAAACCAACGTTGTGTCATTATTATCGCTCCAATCGCAGCTGCTAAGTGTCAATCCAATTACAACCATTAACGGCAGCAACAAAGTTACCATCCAACAACTCCAACACGGTTATGTCGCTTGCCAATCGCAACGTATCACAATCACAGGGGCTACCGATGTTGGTGGTATACCAGCGAGTGTCCTTAACGATAGTCACCAAATCATTGAAGTGCCGGATCCTGATCACTTTGTTATCCGTGTCACCACGTTAGCCAACCAAACCACCGTTGGTGGCGGTGCCAATGTTTATGCTGGTGTTGGCTCACCGTTCATGCTGTTGGCGTCTAACATTGACACTCCATTCAGCTCTATTCTTGGTTTCCCCCAACAGGACTCATCAGAGCAAATCGCTAATCCAATTAACTTTATAAACGCCAGTCCACCTGATTTGAGGACCACAGACCCGATGTTGGTGTGCGCACCAAACACTCAAGCATGTGGTGCTCCAAGCTGTTGTACAAGCACTGTTGCTTGTGCTCCGGGTGTGTTACCTGCTTGGATATGCTCAACGGACCATGGTTTAGCGGTTGGCGATCAAATCCTCATCAATGACACCAGTACCATTCCGCCAATTAACGGATTGCAAACAGTGACGGGTGTTATTAACGCCAACACATTTGAAATCGGTCAACCAATCAAAGTAGTGAACAACCAAGTCACCACCAACGAAACGGTGTTGGGTTGTGTCGTCCAAAGCCTTGATAACACATTGTCCCAAATCACTAAGCTAACGTTGCCCCAACGCGGCGTGATATGCACTCAATATCCGCACGAACTGGGATTGTTGCCACCTGATAACACCGTGTGGATTGGGAATGTCATTGGTGGACTTAACGGGGCTGGCGCAGATTTAAACGGCATCCAAACAGTGACCAGCATAACGGGAACCGATTGTTTCAACGTGGCTGATGGGATACTGTTTGCTGGCACTCAATCTGATGGGGCGTTTATCGTCAAGACAACATCTACACACAAAGTGCCCATCAACACAATTGAGCCTGCCAACAATGGACGATTTACACCGGTTAGCACCATCTTCACGGGTGTTGACACACCGGAATTCGTGTTGTTTAGGAACACCAACACGGTTCCCGACTTGAATGGTGACGTTTCTGTGGACTTGGATATTATCGGAGACTGTGCCAGTTTTGTGGTGAAGAGCACATCAACGCTGATTTGGCAAACATTCATACCAACTGTGACTGACACAACGACGAAGCTAGTGGGAGTTTATGTTCGCATTGGCGGTGGGACCGTGTCGGACATCGCTGTAATGTCTTTGTTCGTGGGTGACGCTGCCGTCGATATCACGGTGATTGATCCATCGGGTCCAAATTATTTGGGGACTGGTGGTAATGCGTTTGTAAACAGAGATGTTTGTATTGGTGCGCATTTTTGCATGCCAAACGTGCCGTTAACTGCGGGCCAAAAATACACTTGGACCATTCAGCTGTCTTCCAGACCAGATCAAACAGCGGGAATGTGTTTTGGAGATGCCCTAACGAATCCATACGCCGATGGCCAATCAGATTTGGGTGCTGGATTGAATTATGAATTTCGCACATTCATGTCACCGGGTGTCCAAAACATTGATTATTACAGCCAATCGACTGGACGCTTCACGTTGGACACTGTTGTAACGTCTGTGATTAACCAAAATCCAAATCAAGCGTTCATACGATCGATAGACGGCAACATTAGATGCATTCAAGACGCGTTTGCAGCCAGTAACGGTATTTGGACGTTCTCGGAAAGTCACGGTTTAGCAGCTGGTGATGAAATCTTTGTTAACATTGTGCCCACATCGGGCGGAGGCGTGATTGGGCTAGGCACCACAGAGCCTGTTGTTAGTCCAAATGTGGTTGGAATCATAAATGTCCAAAATGTCATTGATAGCACCCGTATCAGCACAGCCACTACGATTACAACTAGTAACTATACAGCAACTGGTAGCAATTTCACCATTGAAGCGGTGAAAACGTTTGCAAACACTCCGAAGAGCATTGTCAACATTTACCCGCAGTCCACAGGCTACTTGTGCAAGCCCTCATCGAGTTGTGATGCATCCCGATTGGATTGTGTCATTTGTCCTGGAGATAAAGTCATCATCAGAGGCGGCACTGGTAACAGCGCTCCAAGTTTTTTCACCGATTTGCTCCAATACGATTCAAGTGACACTCTGCTTGGCAACGTTTTTGGTTGCTACACCCTTGACAAGGTGTTTAACAATGTGAGCACAGTGTGCGACAGCATATTCGATTTGGCTATTGATGGACGAATTGAATTGCCCATGTCAGCAACACCCCAAAACTTAGGTGAAATCACCCGTTTGGACACTACAGGTGGCGTAGATGGTCGAAACGGTGTCTTTGGCGTTGCTCGTGTGTTTTTTAAGTCAGAGTTGTGCAGTGTTGGTGTCGATGCTGTGGCAAAATCCGATGTTAGATTCACCATGTTACCAGAATTCATGTATGCCAATGCATGTCTTAGCACATCACCAGCAACCGTTAACAGACCCGCCTCGGTGCTACCGTTGGATCCGTTTAGACCGACGGCACCCTTATCAGGAGTTCTACGAGTGAGTTGGCCCAATCATGGTCGTGCTAATGCAGGTGTAAATTCGTTCTTTTGCTTGTCACGGCTTGTGGCAGCCCCTTCCGGTGAGGTGAATCCGCCAACCACGATACAGCAAATCGGTGTTGGTGGTTGGAGCATATTCAACGTCAATACGTTGCAACTGACGGGTTACAGTGGACTTGGAAACGTCAATTTTGGAGGCAGTACTGTTGTGGCCACTCCTGTTAGTAACCCTGTTGCCAACCCAAATCCAAGTATGCATTGGAAGATCAACACACCAGGGACCAATTATTTCATTTGGTACGAAATGGAGTTTCCAACAGCAACGTCCAAGGGTACCAAACCAAGCGGAGCCATTGTAACCGGTAGAACTGGAATCCCGTTAAGTGCCACCACTGGAATCGTGCTAAATGTGTTTGACACAGTGTTTGACGTGGCCCTAAAAACTAAAACTGCGATTGATGCCGTGGCGCCAACAAGCATTGTCACGCCTATCACCATTAACGGTGACACCATCACGATCCAAAACACTGCATTTGGCACCAGTATACCACACTGCTTTGATGGAACACCGTCTCCATCACTCATCGCGGTCACCAACATTCAGTCAGGAGGTATTGCCAGCACAACGGCAACCGAATACATCAACTCATTGAGTGTCCAATCGTTCCAACCGCACTTGTTGAACGCTGGTGACGCAGTCTACATTATTGATCCAAGTTTATACACGTGCGGTGGAAACATTAGTGGCAACACGTGCGTTGGCGGTGTATGTGATATCACGGATGCAGTGTTTAGGGATGTGAGTGGAAATGTGTTGCCAACACCTTCACAAAACGTCAATAACATCATTGGTTTTGTGGTGCCCGATGCAACTGATGCAAGTGTGTTCCAAATCTTTGGTTTACCTGTTGTTAGTGGCATATCGACCATTCCAACACCATGCCAAACACCTCTGTTGCCAGGAATCACACCAATATTGGACAAGCAAATCTATTACCACAAGATTTGCGGAACTGGATTCACACCCATTAGCAAATTTTACCCCAAGAGCTATGGGGGCATGATTGAATCGCTTGGCCATGGCTTAACAGGCAACGTGAACAGTGTGTACATTGGTCAGACTATGACCACACCAAGCATTAACGGTTGCCAAAATGCTTGTGTTATTGATGAGAACTTTTGGGCCATATCAGGAAACATTATTAGTGTGGCTGCCACAGACGGTCAAGGCCAATACGTGGAAACAGTCAACACAAGCGCTTGTGGTAGCAATTGCACACCGTTAACTGTGTTCTCTATTGCGCCAGCAAACACAGGAGTCATTGTGTCACCAAATGATTTCCAAGGCAATGAGTGTATTTATTTCCTTAATGACACCAACATCAACATTGGAAGCTCCAACGAGTTGCGCGGCAACTTTTTCACTGTTACAGCGATTGATTCGACACAATTTGGAATCAATGTGCCCATCCAAACCATTGGAACCGTGTTTGGTAATGCGACGTCCAAACAAATATCAGCGTGCCAAACGCAAATTTTTGACCGTCCGTTGGTGGACCCATCCACCGGAGACGCACTGCCTTATTGTATCATTGCCCAATCAAGTCTGTATGAGGTGCAGCTATCAGGAGCAGGCGGTGGTAACGGTTTGAACTACACCAATCCAAGTGTATATGCTGGTTTAGGCGGACGTGGCGGAAGAGTGGTTGGCGTTATATCTGTCAATGTGGGCGATCCCATGTACATATTTGTTGGTGGTGCTGGCCAAAACGGGAAATTTAACCAAGACAGCATTGGTGGCGTTAACGGTGGAGGAAGTTCTCAATCTGGTGGTGGCGCAACAGGAAATGGAAGTGGTGGAGGCGCAACCGACATACGTATCGGAGGCACAGCGTTGGCGAACCGCATCGTTGTAGCTGGTGGTGGTGGCGGCGGCACTGGATCGTTCCCAGCGTTGGATCCTCTGTTTACTAATCCAGCTACTGCTCAAGCCCAAATCCAATTGGGGTACAATGGTGGTGACGGTGGAGGCAGTTTTGCCAATCCAAACGGAACAGACGGGGCTGGTAACGTGTTACTGCCACAATATGATGCCAGCGGCAAAGGAGGAACCTCAATTTCAGGTGGTGCTGGCGGCTATGAAAACGCTCTTGCGATGCTCAATTCTGCCACATCGGGGATGTTAGGTGTTGGTGGCGGTGGAAACATGACAATGATACCCATTGGTCACCAAGCTGGTGGTGGCGGTGGTTATTACGGTGGTGGAGCTGGTTTTGTCTTTAGTGGTGATGTGTCATTCATTGGAGAGGGTGCTGGCGGCGGAGGATCTGCTTTGGTGCCCGTTGGATGTGATGGTGTCACCGGAGGTGGCTCAGCGGCAGCCACCGACGGTTATGTCATCGTAAGACCGTTGAATGTGGCACAATTCACGACGCCGGGAGTTGACACGTTTCAAGTGCCAACAAACGCTGTAGATGTCACAATCACGGTCTACGGTGGCTATGGTGGTACAGGTGGTGCCGGTCCGTTGATTGCTGGTGCTCCGGGTGGAGTGGGTGGCGTTCTAAGAAGTCAGTTCTACGTTGGAGGCACATCAGAGATTCAACCAGGAAGTGTGTTACAACTCCAAATTGGTGGTGCTGGTGCCAACGGGCCAGCATTTAACGATCCAATAGCATCACAGGCCATAGGTGGATTTGGTGGTGGCGGTAACGGCCCAATCAAGGCAAACGCCATTAGCACACGCGGTGTCAGTGGCGGTGGTGGTGGTGCCACCATGGTGAGATTGCCAAACAACGCGTTGTTAATAGCAGCTGGTGGAGGCGGTGGTGGAGGCGGTGGCGGTCCGTACTTTATCAATGCTGGTAACGGTGGGAACATTGGCAATGGAGACGATGCACCAAATCAAATTGGATCAGGGGCAACCACTAACGCAGGTGGTGTCACTGGTGGTACTGCATTACAAGGTGGTAACGCAACAGGCGATGAGTACACCACGGGTGGTGGTGGCGGCGGTGGTTTGTTTGGTGGTGGATTTGGTAGTGTGATATTAGATGCTGGTGGCAATGCTGCATTTGGTACGTACGGAGGTGGAGGTGGCAGCGGATTTCTCACGTCTGATGGAGAGACATATAACGTAAGTAGTGTGTCGACTACAGAAGCACCGCTTGGCTTTGGCGCCATAGTGATCTCTTGGAACGTCGAGTCACCACCGCAATTGCCTATGGGACATTACATTCAAGTTCCTTGCTTAACCAGTTGTGATCCTTGCAATGCCCAAACGAACATTTTGAGCTTAATTGAGGAGTGCACAAACGGTGTGATGACCAGTGGAGAAGAAAATGGATTTCCAGTATGTGCTGCTAACGGTGAAATGAATTGCGGCATCACAAGCGGTAATGGAGTGTGTATATTCATCACTGACGGCGATTACTCGTCTGGAGACGGTAACAACACGTTGCTTGGTGAGAAGATTGCATACGCTTGCCCCTTCCAAACACCGGCGCCACAATTTAGCACGACGAAGTTTGAAACAGATATTGTGATTACACCATTCGATATCGACCCGGCAAATGGGTTGGGTGGCAATAATGTGGATGATGTGTCCACGGACGACTTGCGTTATCCTGATCTAAAGGGACTAGGATGGATTTTGGCAACGGAATGTAACATTAATCCCATCACCTTTATTCAAGCAGATAGTAACGGCACATTTTCGCCAGTGTCGCCTGGACTGATGGTTGGTGATAGTATCTACATTGATTCCATTCATCCAACTATACCAGCTTTGTCGGGTGTGCATGTGATATCATACATTGACGTTGGCAACGTGACGCCTCAATTCTTTGAGCTCGAGAATGTGAAGTTGTCATTTATTGATGGGCCGGTGGCTGATGGAAACATTTGGTACTTTAAAACACCCGCGGTCGCTGCAAACACATTGGTGGAATGCCTCCCAATTGGTAAGATCACCGATAGTTGCCCAACGCTGTTGACTGTGACCAATCATGGCTACCCGATTGGAGAGTTTATCAATTTGTACATACAAGACTCTGTCACCAATCCATCAATCAATTCCACTGAAGATATCACATCCAACATTACCGGTGAGCCGTTATCGAGTCATATTGTTCGTAATATCATCGAGGGAGTGTTTGTAAGGGATTCGGACACTCTGGAATTGCCATTATTAGACGTGTTTGGCAACAGTTTGTGTGATATCCAAACGCTAAACGACACGTACATTCTCACCCAACCAAGAGGAATGTTTGCCGAACAAATCCTCTCGACCAATTGCGGTTGTGGACAACTCACCGCAGATCCAGCCAACAACAGAACCATTGTGACAACGTTAACACGCACCAACATTCACGCAAACGTTGCATATCCGATCATTAGCAATGTGCCAAAGTTAAACGGAAGCTCTGTCATCACAATTGACACTGGTGCGGTGCCGTTAACCAGCATCTGGAACGCAGGAACTAAAGTCACAATTACCGGTCAAATATTAGGGTCACCATATGTCAACGGTGTCTACAAGATTTTCAATGTGACTGCTACCTCGTTTGAGGTGTTGAGCGGAGCTGGTATCTTTTCCACAGGAGGTACTGGAGGATATGTGTCAGGACCAGCACCACCAACTGTGTTAGGACACGGATTGCTAACAGGAGATCAAGTCAAATTTGGTCGCACAAGCGTTGCCGATAAGTCTACAGCCCCTGATGATCAAATGTACACTGTTACAGTGCTCAGTCCAACTGAGTTCACCATCAATCAGCTGATAGGACA
>Ga0075163_10008553_pt1 | contig 13470 bp, 12 predicted proteins | sample JI1023141ADNA_FD_71478 | JGI IMG/M metagenome (GOLD analysis project Ga0075163, IMG submission 71478) | Wastewater effluent complex algal communities from Wisconsin, to seasonally profile nutrient transformation and Carbon sequestration -... | ecosystem: Engineered > WWTP > Effluent > Algae...
AAAATTTTTCTTTGTTTTATCTGTCGTAAATCCAAAGGTATAAACCTTGCCTGGTTCGTTATATTTTCTTTGCATTCCAAAATAATCGCCCCATCTTTCGTAGCTGTCGTTAGAAATTCTATCTACTATACTTTGTCCTTTTCTTAATGCTATTACATCAGAATATTCGCCTACATTATTATAGTATATAGCAGAAATTCCGGCAGTGTCGGTAAAAGATGTATGGTTAAAAGCAATCATTGTTTCGCGGTCGCAAGCTTCATTGCCTGTCCAAGCTATATTTGGGTAGCCGAAATCTTTTATTGGGTCAGAAATTAAATTTGCGGTTATAAATGGACTGCCGTGCAAATCGTTTACCGTTCCGTGATATATTGAAGAAAAACCTGTTTCTGGGTTTATCGAATTACTAACAAATTGAATTTCGTTTTCAAATTCTATAGCACCCAAAACTCTTGCATCGTTAGTTTGAAGTCCTTTGGTAGCATCAGTAGTATCGGTATCTGCTTGGCGAGCATTTGGTGGTACACCATATTTTAAATCAGAAATTAAAGCTTCTACTTTTAAATACGAACTATCAGCGTTTTCGGGCAAAAGTGAAACTAGAAAAACAGTATCATTTTGAATATCGAAATTTCTATTGCTAAAAAGATGTAGATTTTTAACATTGCCATCTGCGCCTTGCACGCAATGCAAATTTCTAATGTAATTATCACCAAATTTAATGTCGTGATAAAGTTTTGGAGCTATAGAAGTGTCGCCTTTAAAACCAGAACTTTTTTTCATTTCCCAAAGCACAGAACCATCAAAACCAACTTGCCAAGAAACATTTGGAATAATTAAATTGGCAGAAAAAAACAATGAACTATCCGAAAGTGCAATACTAGGAAAATCTGTCCATCTATTATTGTCTAAAGGATTTCCGGGCAAAGAATAGACATTCCAACCATCTATTGGATTGTTTGTTTTAGAAAAACCTACAATTAATTCGCTTGTGGCGGGAACATTATTTTTAAGAAAAACAAGCACAAAACGGTCAAAATCTTTATCGTAAATAACTTTTGGGTCGTAATAGTTTCCAAAAGGCAAATTAAAAACTTCTCTCAAAGTCAAATATTCACCAGGATATAAAACCGAATCTGTGTTTAAATCTTTTAAATAAACCGAAGAATTTATAGACAGTAAAAGAATACCGTCATCGGAAACCGCAGCAGTATTATCGTTTGGCAAACCACCATAAATAGGAACTTCTACATTTTGAATGTTTAGTTCCATCATGCCAAAAGATTTGGTAATAATAGGAGAGGGCACGTTTGAAGCTTTGGTAGAGCGTGAAGAATAAACACTTTGATAAGGGAAAAGGTTTTTTGACTCAATTTTTTGTTGCATTAAAAATGAACGGTACGAATCGCCGTTTGGGTTAGGTGCTTCTAGATGTATAATAGTAGCATGAAAATTATTATTTTCAATTACTTTTGAAGTTGATTTTAGTAGCTCAAGGTCAAAAGTTTTCGTTTTGAAAGTAGTTTTTTGAGCCAAAAGCGAGCTTTGCAAAGCGAAAAAAATAGATATTAGTACTAAATAGAGTTTCATCGAAAAGTTTTTACAAAACTAACAAAATATTGCAATTGAAAAAATAGAGTTTAAATAGATAAAAAACAATGTCTATTTTTAAGGATTATAAACCAATAAAAAAGAAACTATTATTTGTTATTTTAAAAAATGTAGTATCTTTGCGCTTTAAATAGAAGAAAATATAACAAAAAACTTTATGGAAAAAGTAACAGCAGAAGTAAAAAAAACAATATTTGCAGAGTATGGTGCAAACGCAGCTGATTCAGGATCGGTAGCATCTCAAGTAGCATTATTTACAGCTAGAATCAAGTATTTGACAGAGCACATTAAGAAAAATAAAAAAGATTTTTCTAATACAAAAGCTTTAACTACGATGGTAGCAAAAAGAAGAAAATTGCTTAAATACCTTTCAAACAAAGATATATTAGCATATAGAGAGCTAATCAAAAGATTAGAATTAAGAAGATAATAATTAATAAAAAGTGCCTTGAAAAACTCAACGGCACTTTTTATTTTTATAAGCATCATTTTTTTGCAGGCACAATAGTTTAACTCTAAACTTATTTCTTGGTGTCTGCTTGTATCAATTAAATTAAACATAATGAGTTCAGTAATAAATAAAACCGTAGATATAGGTAACGGTAATGTAATATCTATAGAAACTGGGAAATTAGCAAAACAAGCAGATGGTGCTGTAATGCTAAAATGTGGAAACACAATGATATTGGCAGCAATAGTTGCAGATAAAAAAGCAGATAAAGATGTCGATTTTTTACCTTTAACAGTCGATTATAAAGAGTATTTTTCTTCAACAGGAAAAATTCCAGGTGGATTTTTGAAAAGAGAATCAAGACCTTCAGATCACGAAATTTTATCTATGAGATTGGTAGATAGAGCTTTAAGACCTTTATTTCCAGAAGATTTTCACGCTAGTACTGTTTTATCTTTAAGATTATATTCTTCAGATGGCGAAACTATGCCAGATGCTTTAGTATGTTTTGCAGCTTCGGCTGCACTTGCAGCTTCAGATATTCCTTTTGAAGGACCAGTTTCTGAAGCAAGAGTTGGAAGAATAGATGGTACATTTATTATTAACCCAACTAAAACTCAAATGGAATCTTCTGATATTGATTTAATGGTAGCTGCAACTGCAGATAGCGTTATAATGGTAGAAGGTGAAATGGCAGAAATTTCTGAGAAAGAAATGGTTGAAGCAATAAGATTTGCACACGAAGCTATTAAAAAACAATGTGACTTAATGGTTGAATTGAAAGCTGCAGTAGGTTTAACAACTAGAGTTTACGACCACGAAGATGCAGATTTAGATTTGTATGCAGCTATCAAAGCATTTGCTTACGATAAATATGTTGAGATTTCTAGACAAGGAATTAACGATAAAGACAAAAGAGCAGAACTTTTTGGTGCAATTAAAGATGAATTCATAGCAAATATGGGTGACGATGCTGCAGGAAAAGGATTTTTGTTGAATATGTACTTCAAAAAAACTCAAAAAGCAGCGGTAAGAAAAGTTGTATTATCTGAAGGAATAAGATTGGACGGAAGAAAAACTAATGAAATTAGAAGAATAGATTCTGAAATAGATTATTTACCAGCTACTCACGGTTCAGCATTGTTTACAAGAGGTGAAACACAATCTTTAACTTCTGTAACTTTAGGTTCTAAGCGTGAAGAAAAAATGATTGATGGCGCTTTTATAAGCGGGTACGATAAATTTATGCTTCATTATAACTTTCCTACATTCTCTACAGGAGAAGCAAGACCTCCAAGAGGAACTTCAAGAAGAGAAATTGGTCACGGTAACTTGGCGTGGAGAGCATTGAAAGATATGATTCCAGCAGAATCTCCTTATACCATAAGAGTAATCTCTGACATTTTAGAATCAAATGGTTCATCTTCTATGGCAACAGTTTGTGCTGGTTCTATGGCTTTGATGGATGCAGGTATTGGTTTCAAAAAAGGTGTTTCTGGTATAGCAATGGGTTTAATTACTGAGCCAGGAGGCGAATTTGCAGTATTATCTGACATTTTAGGAGATGAAGATTTCTTAGGAGATATGGATTTTAAAGTTGCAGGTACAAAAGATGGTATAACAGCTGTACAAATGGATATTAAAGTAAAAGGTTTGTCTTACGAAATTTTGACACAAGCATTAGAGCAATCTAAAGCTGGTAGAGCACATATTTTGGGAGAAATGGAAAAAGTAATCATCGATTCTAAATCTGAATTGAAAGCACATACTCCAAGAATAACTGAAATTAGAGTTCCTGAAGATATGATTGGTACTATAATAGGCCCATCAGGAAAAATGATTAAAGAAATTCAAGCGGTAACTGGAGCCGAATTAAACATTACTGAAGATTCTGACAACAAAGAAGGAATAGTTCAGATAATGAGTAATAATGCAGAAAGTACACAAAAAGCTATTAACTGGATTTTAGGTATTATAGCAAAACCAGAAATTGGTGAAGTTTATGATGCTGTAGTTAAAAAAATTACTGAATTTGGAGCTTTCGTAGAATTTTTGCCAGGTCAACAAGGTTTGGTTCATATTTCTGAACTTTCTTGGGATAGAATAAATGATATGAACGACACTGGAATAAAAGAAGGTGATGCTATGCAAGTAAAAATTACAAAATTTGACGATAAAAAGAAAAAGTTTGTATTTTCTAGAAAAGCTTTGTTAGAAAGACCAGCTAAAAAAGATTAATAAAATAATCTTTTTTAAACATAAAAAAAGCCAACAAATTAATTTGTTGGCTTTTTTTGTAATTGCATTTTTGATTTTTCTTATTCAGAATATTCTTTTAAAGTTTTGCTGATTATTTCAACACAATCATCGATTTGCTTTTTAGTAATAACTAAAGGTGGCGCCAATCTAATAATATAAGAATGCGTTGGTTTTGCCAAAAGACCATTGTCTCTTAGTTTTAAACAAATATTCCAAGCAGTATCTTTAGATTCGCTATTTATTACAATTGCATTTAAAAGTCCTTTTCCTCTTACTAATTTTATCCAAGGAGAATCGATTTTGCTTAATTCTTGTCTTAGATATTTCCCTAAGAAAAAGGCATTATCAACCAAACCTTCATCTTTTACTACTTGAAGCGCTTCCATAGCTACAACGTTTGCTAAAGGGTTTCCACCAAAAGTAGAACCGTGCTCACCAGGTTTTATGCAAAGCATAACTTCATCGTCTGCTAAAACTGCCGATACAGGAAATACGCCACCAGAAAGCGCTTTACCTAAAATAACGATATCAGGTTTTATTTCGGCATAATCTGTACAAAGCATTTTACCTGTTCTTGCTATTCCTGTTTGAACTTCATCTGCTATGAAAAGCACGTTTGCTTCTTTACACATGTCAAAACAAGTTTTTAAATAGGCATCATCTGGCACAAAAACGCCTGCTTCACCCTGAATAGGCTCAACCATAAAACCTGCAACATTTGGATCTTTTAAAGCATTGCTTAAGGCGCTAACATCGTTGTAAGGAATAATATGTAAACCTGGTAGGAAAGGACCAAAGCCAGTGGTAGAAGAAGGATCTGTAGAACCTGAAATAATACCAAGTGTTCTACCATGGAAATTTCCTTCTACCATTATTATTACGGCTTTATTTTCAGGAATACCTTTCTTTTCGTAAGCCCATTTTCTACATAGTTTTAAAGCTGTTTCAACTGCTTCGGCACCAGTGTTCATAGGTAAAACTTTATCATATCCGAAGTATTCGGTAATGTATTTTTCGTATTTACCCAAAGAATCGTTGTAAAACGCTCTAGAAGTTAAAGTTAACTCTTCGGCTTGTTTTTGAAGTGCTTTTATAATTCTTGGGTGGCAATGTCCTTGATTTACAGCAGAATATGCTGAAAGAAAATCAAAATAAGTTTTGCCTTCTACGTCCCACACAAAAACGCCTTTGCCTTTTTTTAGTACTACCGGAAGCGGATGGTAATTGTGCGCACCGTGCTTATCTTCTAGTTCAATTGCTTTTTGTCCTTTATCAATTTTTTCGTCTAACATATTGGTTTCATTTATTTAGTTTGTAAAAATAAGTAATTATTCTCTATTTATAAGATTTTGCTGTTACTTAGCCATTTAAAAATGGCAACTTGTTAGGGTTTTTACAATATAAAATTAAAATATGTTTTTGTAAATAATTTTGGTTTGCTTCCTTAACGCTAATTATTGCATTGTTATTTTATGAAAAGTTAATTTTACAAATTTGTGACAATATAAAAAGCTTCAAAAGAAACTAAAATGTGCTTTGTTTACAACTCAATTCTTGAAATAACTCCAGAAATCAAACTCGTATTTTGGCACATTGAAATAAGTTTTTGGGCAACATCTTTTGCTTTGTAAAGCGTGCCTTCATTCTTCAAAACATGAAATTTTTTGATATTGCTAAAATTTTCTGCTTTGGTGTTTCTAATTGTATCTTGCATATAGGTATCTACTACGCCCGGAGCTATAGCAAATACTTTAATAGGTTTTGCTTTTAAATTTTGCTCTTTTTCTAAAACTTCTGTTAGCATATTTAAACCTGCTTTTGTAGCACAATATGATGCCCAGCCGTCATAAGCACTTTTGGCAGCGCCAGAACTTATATTTATAATAATTCTTTCTTCGTTTAAATTTTGGTAGCTTTTTAAAAATGAATTGCAAAGCAAGGCAACAGATGTCAAGTTTACATTGAAAGAAGTTATGATAGTTTTAGTATCAAGATTGCCAAAATGTTTTACTTCGCCCAAAGTACCGGCATTGTTTATGAGGATAATTTTTTTAACATCTTTTAAATCTGGAAAACTATAGGCACTTACGTCATTTAAATTTGATAAATCTAGTTTTTTATGCTCAAAACGTTCGTTTATTAATGTGTTTGTACGTGAAAAACCAAAAATAAAGTTGTTTTCATCTAAAAGTAATTCTTCTACAATAGCTTTTCCAATTCCGCTACTAGTTCCAGTAATAAAATAATAATTCATAAAATATTGTTTAGATTAATTCTAAAGTATTAAATTTGCAGTAAATTTACTATAATATTTTAAGTAAACCCAAACCATTAGGAAATCTATTGATGAGTGAAATTGTAATAAATAAAGAAGAATTAAAACTTAGAGTTATAGAAGCGTTGAAAACGATTTTTGACCCAGAAATACCTGTTGATATTTATGAATTGGGACTTATTTATGAGGTAAATATAGACGACAAATTCAATGTAGAAACTGTTATGACGCTTACCTCGCCATCTTGCCCTGTTGCAGGTTCTTTGCCACAAGAAGTGGAAGACACCGTAGCAAATGTGTTTGGCGTAAAAGAATCTTGTGTTGAGTTGGTATTTGAGCCAGCTTGGAGTCAAGAAATGATGAGCGAAGAAGCACTTTTGGAGTTAGGTTTTTTATAGCTTTTAGCTATTGGATTTGAGTTGTGAAAAATTGAATTTGAATAAACCGATTATAAAAAATTGAACAAAATATAATATAAAACAGGCAAATTGCCAACAGCCATAAGCCAAAAAAAACTTAAAAATATGTATCCAGCAGAAGTATATGAACCTATGAAAGCGCAATTGACCGCTGAAAAATTTGAAGATTTAACTACAGCAGAAGCAGTAAATGCAGCTGTTGCAAAAGAAGGAACTACTTTTTTTGTATTGAACTCTGTATGCGGTTGTGCAGCAGGATCTGCAAGACCAGCAGCTATAAAAGCTTTAGACAATGAAAAAGTACCTACAAACTTAGCAACCGTTTTTGCAGGAGTAGATAAAGAAGCAGTAGATGCTTTAAGAGAATTGTGTGCACCATATCCTCCATCATCGCCAAGTATGGCTTTGTTTAAAGATGGAAAATTAGTACATTTTATAGAAAGACACCAAATAGAAGGCAATAATGCTGAAATGATTACTGAACATTTAAAAAAAGTATTTAATCATTTTTGTTAAAAACAAACTTATAAAAAGCGAAAACATTTAGTTTTCGCTTTTTTGTTTTTAGGCGTTAAATCATAAGGTTTATAACGTTAAGAGTTTTAAATTTGCACCCAGAAAAATGTATTATGAGTAAATTCAACACACTTAAGATAAAAGATATCAGAAAAGAAACCGAAGAAGCAGTTTCTATAGCTTTTGAAATACCTACTGATTTGGTAAATGATTATAATTATTTGCCTGGTCAATATGTTACTTTAAAGCTAAACATTGGCGGCGAAAGCTACAATAGATCTTACTCTTTGTGCTCAAATCCGTATGCGGACAATGAGCATCGTATAGCAATAAAAAGAGTAGTTGGCGGAAAAGTTTCTACTTACTTAACCCAAAATGCAAAAGTAGGAGAAGAAATAGAAGTAATGCTTCCTTTAGGAAATTTCCATACAGATTTGAAACCAGAAGCTAAAAAACATTATTATTTGTTTGGTGCTGGGAGTGGTATTACACCTCTTTTTTCAATTTTGAAAGCTGTAATTACTAATGAACCTAATTCGAAAGTTACCTTAGCTTATGGAAATTTTAATAGCGATAGTGTTATTTTTAAAGGTGAATTGAATCAACTAAAACAAAAATATTCTGAAAGAATTACTTTGCTTCACGTTTTTGACAATCCAAAGAAAAAAGGTGGTTTTTTGGGTATGGGCAAAAAAGTAGATGAAGAATTAGAATTTACTGAAGGAAGAATTGATGCTATTTTTGTTAGAAATCTTTTATCTCAAAAAAACATACTTGATGCAGAGTTTTTTACTTGTGGACCTACAGGATTAATGAAAGCAGTTGAAAAAACTCTAAATGATTTGAATGTAGATAAAAAACAAATTCACGTAGAGTATTTTACAGAAAAAGCTGATGCAGACAAACACGCAGTATCTGTTGGTGTTAGTGATGAAAACTATGATGGCATTACTCAAATAGATGTAATTTGTGATGGCAAATCTCATAGTTTTTCGATGAAAGGAAAAGAAACTGTGTTAGATGCATGTTCTAAAAATAAGGTAGATCCTCCATTTGCGTGTATGGTAGGTGCGTGTACTACTTGTAGATGCAAACTAAATGAAGGAAGTGTAGAAATGGGCGATTGTGAAGCCTTGACACCAAAAGAAATTGAGCAAGGTTATATTTTATCGTGCCAAGCTAAACCGACTTCAAGCAAATTAAGTGTAAACTTTGATGAATAGAATAAAAACCTTTGTTACCAATACTTTTATAGGAGGTTTGGTAGTTATTTTACCGGTATTAATTTTTTGGTATCTTATCAATTGGTTGGTTACTTTTTTTGGTAATTTATTAGAACCAATTGCAAGTTTATTTCCATTAGTTACAAATTATCCAAATACAGCTAAGATTATAGCTTTTATATTGGTGATTGCATTTTGTTTTTCATTAGGTTTATTTGTAAGAACAAATTTTGGTACAGATTTTTTAAATTGGATCGAAGATTTTGCTTTTAGTAAACTACCTTTTTATTCTACTATAAAAGAAACTGTAAAGCAATTTGTTGGTACTGATAATATGCCGTTTTCAAAAGTTGTAATGGTAAAACCTTATGGCGGCGCTGCCAAAATGTTGGGTTTTGTAACGGCTAGATTGGAAGATGGTACATATACTATTTTTGTACCAACAGCTCCAAACCCCACTAGTGGTTTTGTCATTTTTGTACAAGAAGAAGACGTTGAACATTTGAATGTAACAGTAGAAGAAGCTATGAGAACCAACATTGGTTTAGGTAGAGGAGCAGACCAAGTTTTAAAATTTAAACCTTAAATTCAATTCTTATAAGTATCTTTCTTTCAATATGTTAGTGTGGTGTTTTTCATGTCCTGCTACAATATAACCTAATGCTCTTACACTTATAGCATTATTGCTTGCAATACCAGTATTTTCTAAAGATTTTTGTGGTAAATTTTTAAATAAACTCATTGTACTTTTTCTTTGCAGTTTATATTCCTTTATCAAACTTTCAACACTTCTTTCGTTAGCATCTGAAACTGGGACATAATCATTTTCTTCAAAACCAGGAAGCGGTGTTAAATCATTTCTTGCTATTCTTAGCGCTCTATAAGCCATAATTCTTTCTGTATCTATTATATGAAGAAACATTTCTTTCGGAGTCCATTTGTTTTCAGCATATCGGAAAATCCATTTTTCTTCTGTAAGATTTTTAAATATTTCTAACACTTCTATTTTACTATTTTTTAAAGCTTCTACAATTTCTAAATTTGGAGCCAAGTTTATATAGTTTTTATAAAACGAAGCAAACTCATTGTTTTTGATGACTTGTTTCATATTTTAAGGTTATTTTTTAGGTTTAATGGCTAATTTAGCAACAGATACTAAAAATCGTCTGCCTACATTTCCTTTGTTTCCTTTTTTATTTCCATTTTTAAAACTATCGAAAAAGAATTTTGTATTAATCAAAGTGAAAAGTGCACAAGTATTATGGTCGTATTTTTTTCCGCCATTGCTCATTAAAACTCTTTTGGCTCCATTTTCTTTCATTTTGTCTCTTGCTACAAATGCATTTTTGTAGGTAACTTGCTCATCAGCATTGCAGTAGCATAGCATTATTGGTGTTTCTGGTTTCCAATCGTAAACATTATTTTTTCTCAACTCGACCATAAAAGGAAAATCTGGATTATGCTTTATTTGTTCTACCAAACTATCTAAAATCATATCGGCAGGTACGTCTGGCAACATTTTAGAAACCGCTCTCAATGTGTTATTGCCGTTCAAGTTTTCTTTTATTATAGTTTTATAAGGTTCTTTAAAAATGTCATAAATATCGCCATCATAAAATTTATGTTGCTCTTGTACGGAAAGAATTAGATAAGGTAAATAAGCTTGATATTCATATTTTTTGAACATTACACCAGATTGTACGCCCGTCATATCGTAAGCACCACTCATTGGCGATGAAGCCGTAACCGTAAATTCATCAGAATATTCTTCTTGAATAATTTTGTGCGTAGCCATTGCTGCGTGCCCACCTTGAGAATAGCCTGTCAAGAAAAGCTGGTCGTTATTTTTAATATTTATTTCAACATTTAATTCTTTTATTGCTCTTATCATATCAATATTTGCAAGAGCTTCGCTTTCAGCTATTTGGTATAAATGTGTTTTTTCACCTTTTCCTAAACCTATATAGTGTGGATATAAAACCGAATATCCATCTGTAGCAAATGCAATACAAATAGCTTGTAAACCACCAAACCTTAGATTTTGCTCTTTTTTAAGTTCTGAGCCATGGTTTATTACTATTGTTGGTAATTCGTCGCTATTATTTTTTGGAACAAAGTAGAAACCTGAAGCTAAAATTTCGGTACCATCGTGCCATTTTGTTTTATATATAACCTCATAAGCATCAACACTACTTTTAATAGGCGAAATAGCTGTAGCAATTTTATTTTCTTTCCACTTAGATTTCAATTCTTCTTTAGTGAAATTTTGCAGCAGTTCATAGCTTACTAAAGATTTATTTTGTGCATTTATATTTTGTAAAACAATAACAAATAGAACGAGAATAATTTTTTTCATTTATTTTTTTTAGAACCTTAAATATATATACAAAACTCTAATTAAAGTCATTATTACCAAACCAAAAATTCTGAATAATGAGATTTTTTTTAAAAATTTTTCTTGTGGAATGTTTTACAAAATCTTTTTCCTATATAAGTTCCAAGAAAAAAACTGAAGAACTAAAATCTAAAATGGTTCATATAATTTCTGATGAAAGTGAAAATGCTAGAATAATATATTAATTAAAAACATTAAATAGAATCTATATACAATTCTTCAACTTTTGTTCTTGCCCAATCTGTTTTTCTAAGAAATTTAAGACTAGATTTTATGCTTGGATCAAAATTAAAACATCGAATATTTATTTCTTTACCTAAATATTCCCAGCCATATTCTGCTACCAAAAACTCTAAAATATCGGCTAGTTTTTTGCCATGAAGCGGGTTGTTTTTTTGTTCCTCCATCGAAAGTTTTTTTTAAACTAAATAAAATCAATAATTTTTTTCTTTTGAAATTTTAAACTTAAGAAAGTTTTATTTTTCTATAATCAATTATATTTTTTCCAATATCAAAGTTACTTTATTAAAATCTGCCGCTGCATTTATTACTTTTCGATAACTGTCAAAAGATGTTTTTGGGTACCAAATTGCATCATAAACTTCTACATTTGTCATCGTTACAGTGTTTCCTTTTATTTCATAATTAGCTACAAAATATGCAGATTTTTTGTTGTTGTAGGTATATGAAACATCAAATTTTAAATCGTCTAAATTTTTGATTTGATATCCTTCTGGAATGTTGAAAGAGATAGTTCTGTAGTATGAATGGTTGTAGTTCATTTCTACATCTAATTTTCGTTCTTCGTCTTGGTACATTTCCATTTGTGCTCCTATCAAATCGCCAATTTTAAATAAATATTTGGTTCCAGCTTTTTCTACAAAAAAGTCTGTTTCTTTTAGTTTTGCTGAAATTTTAAAAGGTTTTACACCAAAGTTTGCTCCTCCTTTGTTTTCAATTTTTACATCTTCTACCTCTATATCTTGGTTTATAAATTTAGCTACAGATTTGTCTGCTTCTTCTTCTGTTTCGCCTTCTATAAAATCATAAATTGGTTGTATAGATTGCACTTCTAGTCCCATTTGTGTTTTTGTAAACGATATTTCTGGCTGAATTACTTCTGTATTAAAAACTATTTTTATAGCCATTGTGTCAGAATTTTTTTCGTGTGGCAATGCTTCTATAAATTGTACTTTTCCTAATGCAGAACTAAACTCGCCCAGCGTAACAGGTTTTATAAATAAAGCATAATTATTTGTATAAACAGAAGGTATATATCCTAACCTAGAAAGCACGGCTATTGGCGCCATATATAGTTCTAACTCTGGAAAGTAGAAAAGTTCATCTTCCAAAAAAGAATATGATTCAAAATCTTTATCAAATCTATTTTCATATCTGTCTGAGGTTAAAACCAAATTGTATTTTATATCAAGTTCGTTAAAACAAGCTGCATAAACTCTCATTAAACCTAGTTTTGAAGCAATTTTGTTTGCCAAAATAAACTCAATATTATTTAAATTATCGTTCGAAAAAGATTGATAAGCAAAATGTGTTTTAATGAATTGTTCTAAAACTCTTATCTTTTTTTCGGTGCTTGGCTGGTCGTTTATTTTTAGTTCTTTAAGTAAAGCTTTTATACCTTTTTCGGCTTTTTTATCTAAAGTTTTATTCACATTGCTATAATAGTTTTGTGCTACTGTGCTATATGAATATAAGTTGTTTTTTCCTGTATATTTATTGCTGTTTAGTTTGTAAATAACCGATTGAATTTCTGATTTATAAGCACTATATGTTTCATCTTTTAATGCAGAAATATTTTCTGTTTCTACATACCATTTATTTTTTTCTTTTTGTGTGGTATCTTTTTGCATTTCTGGAAAACCGTTATACGATTTAAAATCGAACACTAAATGACTTGGCGCTATTACTGCAAATTTTAGTTTTGTGTTAGGTATCTCGTTTTGCATATTCATTTTTATGCCAGACATTTCTGCACTTCTTTTCAATAAATAATAATATTCTACCTCACTTCCTTTATCTATTCCATCTAGTGCAAAATATTGGTAACTTTTTTTACTTTCCTCGTCTATGGCTTCTTTTATATCGTTTTTGTTGAGTTCTATTACTTTACCATTAGAATTTATAACTCTTGCTTTGGTTTCTAAAACTTCTATAGTAGAACCGCCAGTTGGTATATAAATTTTGTTGTTTCCTTCTATTGCATCATCAGAATTTACTTTTACAATGGCATGAAAAAAGTAAAAACTGTATAAATTTTCTCCTTCAAAGGCAAACTCGTTTACCATTTCTTTATAAATATC
>Ga0075163_10008554_pt1 | contig 13469 bp, 10 predicted proteins | sample JI1023141ADNA_FD_71478 | JGI IMG/M metagenome (GOLD analysis project Ga0075163, IMG submission 71478) | Wastewater effluent complex algal communities from Wisconsin, to seasonally profile nutrient transformation and Carbon sequestration -... | ecosystem: Engineered > WWTP > Effluent > Algae...
GGCGGCGGCAACCGCGAGAAGAACGTCTCGGTGAACCTGGTGCGCGCCATCGAGCTCGCCAAGGAAGTGGGCGCCTCGGTCTATGGCATCGTGGGCCGCGACGGCGGCTTCACCAAGCAGTCGGCCGACGCCTGCGTCATCGTACCCACCGTGCACCCGGACCGCGTGACGCCCCACACCGAGGGCTTCGCGGCGGTCATCTGGCACCTGCTCGTGAGCCACCCGGCCTTGGCGCAGAAGCAGACCAAGTGGGAGAGCGTCAAGTAGGCGCGGGATGACTCCGATGACCAGCGTCGCCATCTTCGATCGCGACGGCACCATCATCGACGTGGTGCGCGACGAAGAGACCGGCTTCGTGGGGGTGGCTTTCCACCCCCGCCAGCTGCGCCTCCTGAAGGACGCAGTGGCGGGGATGCGGCGCTTTCAGGACGCAGGCTTCACCATCGCCATGGCTACCAATCAGCCGGCGCCGGCCAAGGGGCAGTTCTCGCGGGCGGCCGTCGAGGCCACCAATCGCGCGCTGGTGGAGCTCCTGGCGGAGCAGGGGGTGCGCGTCGAACATGTTGCAGTTTGCATGCATCATCCGGAGGGCGGAGAGGGCGGCGACCCGAGCCTGGTGGGCCCCTGCGCCTGCCGCAAGCCCAAGCCCGGCCTGGTGACCGATACGCTGGCAGCACTGGGGGGCGATGCGGCGGCCTCGTGGATGATCGGCGACAGCCCCGGCGACGTGACCGCGGGCCGGGCGGCCGGTGTGAAGGCCGCGCTGGTGTTCGACACCAAGCGTTGCGAGCTGTGCCCGCTGCGCGGTGGTGCGCCAGGCACGCCCGATGCGTCGGGGCCCACCCTCCTCGCCATCGCCAACGCCGTGCTCGGACCCGCGCAGCCCTGACGGCTCAGGGGCCGGTGACGAAGAGCACCGGCCTGCGCCCAGAACCGAGAGGCTGCGGCGCATCCTGCCCCGTGAAGCCGCCGACGAACTCCTCGCGACCGATGCGGGGCAATACCTTGAAGCGCATCGCGTAGAGGCAGCCGGGGCGCCAGGTATCCGGGCGAATGGCGCCCCGAGGCGCGACGTCGCGGAAGTGAAAATCGGTGCCGCCTTCCCAGAAGAGCGGCGCGGCGAGCACCCGGCTGGTGACCGTGAAGTCGCCGTGGAAGGGCTTGTAGTTGGGGTCGGCCGCGAAGAGCAGGGTCGCTACCGTGCCGCCCATCACCTCGACCTTCACACCCACCAGGACCACGCCGCCGGTGAACACCACCGGCCCGCCCGGGGGCTCGGCAAAACCCTCCTTGGCGCGCGCAAGGTACTCGCCGTCTCGCGCGTCCTTCGCCACGATGTGTGCATTATGCACGATACGCGCTTCCTCGGCGCTCTTGGGCTCCGGCAGCGCTGCCGGGTTCTGCCAGGTACCGAGCCAGTCGCGGAGCTCCCAGGTTGCAAAGGGGTCTTCGCCGTTGCCCAGGACCACGGTGGGCTCGGTAGCCTGCACGAAGAGCCGTTCGCCGAAGGTGGGCGCGCGGAACGCGTAGTGGACCGCATAGGGCGCGGCGGGCTGGCCTGCGCGATCGACCCGCGCGAAGGGACCGGCCACCATCATGGGCAAGGTGGCCGCGAGGGTCTTCGCCTGGGCGGTGTCGATGTTTCGCAGATCGACAATGGCGTAGCGGCCCGGGTCCGCGGGACCCACCGGCGTCAGCTCGGCGTGCCGCGTGGGCCGCTGCATGGTGTACGAAAGGTTCGGCGTCTCCGGCACCGAGCCGTGGATGGCCACGTCGTACTGCTGCGGCACGTCGGCGTAGGCCCAGCGGACGAACACCGCCTGCTCGCGAAGCGAGTCGATGAAGTTTCCCGCTTCGTCGAGGCGACCGTTGGTGATGCGGGCTTGCCACAGCTGGGCAAAGCCCTGGCGCGCGAGCAGGGCGCACTGCAGGCCGACGGCGACCAGCGTCACCGCCATCACCGTTCGGCGCATCCAGAGGCGCAGTCGCGGCGCCACGCGCGCGTAGGCGTCGAGCACCGTGCCCGCCACCACCGCGCCCCCGAGGCCCACGCACACGCCGTAGTAGTGCGGCCAGAACACGTGGACGTCGGCCCCCTGTTTGAACAGGAAGTACTGCATCGACGCCATGATGAACCACGCCACCACCACCGCGTGCTCCCGGCGGCCCCGCAGCAAGTGCAGCGCCGAGATGGCTGCCCCGGTGGGGACCACCCAGAGCACGTGGAGCGGCATCGTCCAGCGGATCCACAGCCAGCGCCGCGGCGAGAAGGCAGCCGTGAGCGGGAGGTCGCCACCGGCGCTGCGGCTGCCGTAGCTGCCCACCAGATCGCCGAGACGGTTCTCTCGCGCGAAGATGACGAGATACAGAAGTGCCGAGAGGATGCCCACCACCGACACCACGAACCACAGGGAAAAGCGCCGCACGTCGGTGCGATCGCCCACCCGGGCCGGAACGAGATACGAGCGCACGAAAGCCGGCAGCGTCACCAGTCCCACGAAGATGGCGCCGATCCAGTCGCCCTGCGACGCGCCGATGGCGCCCACCGCCGCCACCACCAGGTAGGGGAGCCGCCAGCTGCGGAAGAGCTCCACGGTGCCCCAGCAGTACACGAGGCCCCAGAAGATGGTGATGCCTTCGAGGCTGCCGAAGCGCGCGAAGGCGAGATCGATGGGTAGGAGCACGAACAAGACCGTGCCCAGCGCTGCCGCCGTGGGGTTCGCCAACCGCCGCGCGACGAGATACACCAGCGGCGCGCTGAAGGCGCCCGAGAACATGCCGCTCGCGCGCATGCCGAAGAGGCCCGGACCGAAGAGGCGCGTGAAGAAGGCCGCAGAGAGGTACACGCCGTACGGGTGGTGCGTGTAGTGGAGCTCCGGGCCGGGTGCCGTGCGAACCAGGGTGTTGACCGCTGCGAACACGTGGAAGCGCCAGATGTTCGTGCCACCGATGGCCACCTCGGCGGTGGAGCAGAAATGACCGCAATCCGCCGGCGCGTACGCTTCCCAGAAGCACACCCCGGCGAACACCAGGCACGCGAGTACCACGACCGCCCGCCGCACGAGCACCGCGGGCGGGATCCCGCGAAAAGACCAGCGCGCCGGCGCGTCGTCAGCCATCGATACTCGTTTACCTACACCGCAGCGGCTTCGCCCGTCCACGAAGTTCGGCGCCGTGCGGGCCGGGTTTTGTCGGGCCGGAACGCCTGGTTGCGTGGCCCGCGCCGGACGCGGTAGTGTCGTGCGCCTCCCGTCGATGCTACGGAAATTCCTCGAGCGTTTCGGAGGCACCGGTGCCGTCTTGGCGAACGCCTTGGCGGTCTCCGTCATGCTTTACACGCTCGCCGTGGTGCTGGGGCCGCTGCTCAAAGATCCGCGCGCCATGGGCTTCCACGACTGGGACTCGGCGGCGTCGTATCGCTACATCACGGTGCTCTCCCTGAAGGGATACGGCGAGCTTCCGTTCTGGCATCCGTACCTGTGCGGTGGCTTCGCGGCCTTCGGCTACGGCGAGGCGGCGCCCAACCTCGTCTCGCCGTTCCTGCCGTTCTACCTGCTCTTGCCCATGGTGACCGCCCTGCGGGTGGAGATCGTCCTCAGCGCCCTGGTGAGCCTGCTCGGTACGTACGCGCTCACGGCGCGCTTCACGCGCAGCGTGGCGGTGCGCGCCTTCGTCGCGTCGGTATACACGCTCAACGGGCGCTGGGCGCTTCAGGTGGCGTCGGGCCACGCCTGGTATCTGGCGTTCGCCTGGGTGCCAGTGGCCATCTTGCTGTTCGAGCGCTCCCTGGAACCGAAGAATCGCTATGCGGTGTTCGCAGGCGGCGCGGTGCTCGCGCTCATCGTATACGGCGGCGGCATCTACCCGCTGCCGCACGCGGCGCTGTTCTTGGTGGTCTACGCCGCCCTTCGTGCGGTCGCGCTTCGCTCCACCCGGCCGGCGCGATCGCTGGTGATCATGGGCATCACCGCGGTGGGCCTCGCGGCGCCGAAGCTGCTCGCGGTCGCCGACGTGATGACGCGCTTCTCCCGGCGCATCGAGTCCACCGAGACCATCGGGCTCGACGCCACCTGGGCCATGATGACCGGGAGCGAGCAGTCGTTCTACCGGGGAACGGCCATGGTTCCCGCCTACGGATGGCACGAGTGGGGCTGCTACGTGGGCTGGTACTCGGTGCTCGCCATGGCACTCGGCCTCTACTTCGCGCGCGGCCGTGCGGAGTGGCCGCTCAAGGTGGTGGGCCTGGGCTTCGTGGTGCTCTCGCTGGGGGCTTCTGGACCGTACGCGCCGTGGACGCTCCTGCACCAGCTGCCGGTCTTCGCCTCGCAGCACGTGCCGAGCCGCTTCATCGCGCTGGCCATCCTGGCGCTGCTCCTGGCGTTCGCATCGGCCGCAGAGCGCATGCGGGTGCGGTTCTTGAGCCATCCGGCGCTCGACGTGCTGGCGCTGGTGGTGGTCTCCGTCGCGCTCTACGACATGGCCACGGTGTCGCAGCGGTGCCTCAAAGATGCGTTTACTCTGCACGTACCGCCGGTAGCGCGAAGCCAGACCTTCCGGCAGGTGCTCACGCTGCCCTACAACTACGATCCCCCGGGCGCCTGGGCCGGACCCTCGTATCCGGGCATGCTGGCCAACGACGGCTTCGTGGGTTGCTACAGCGTCCCCGATCGGGCCGAGCCCAAGGGCGCCATCCCCACCAGTGACCCCAACTATCATGGCGAGGCGTACGTGGCGGGCGGGGAAGGGCACGCGCGCATCGTCCGCTGGTCCCCCAACCGCGCCACGGTCGCGTTCGACGGTGTGCCGCCCTCCGGGGTGGTGGTCTACAACATGAACTTCGATCCCAACTGGGCCGCGCCCGGCTCGGGCGTCGCGGTCATCGATCACGCGCACGCGGTGGCCTTTCGCCCCGGCACTCCCGCGGGCGAGATCGAGCTTCGCTACCGCCCGCGTACCTGGTGGCCTTCGCTCGGTGTGCTCGCGGTCACGCTGGCGGCGATCTACGTCTCGCTCCGCGGGCGCAAGGGCGCATCCCTTTGGCAACGGCTCCGGGCCTGGAGAAATCGATGAACGTCGCGCGCATCCGAGAGTTCTTCTTGCAGCGGGAGGCGGAGGCTCGGTCCCGAAGCCGCACGCCGGAGGTGGAACGGTTTCTTCGGGCCGCGGCGAAGGCCGGCGCTCGCCGTGCCCGCGTGGCCGACGCGCATGCGGGGCCGGGCGATGCGGTGGTGGCCTTCGAGCTCTACTACGAGGCGGCTCTTCTGCTGGCGCTGGCGCAGCGCGCCGATGCCGACGGCGAGGTGCCGGCGGATATCACGCGCCCGGGCGCGCAGCCGATCCTCGACACCTGGCTCGCGGGCCACGGAGGGACCGTCGAGGCGCCGGCGCCGTGGGCCGACCTCACGCAAGAGCCTCCGGCGGACCTCGAAGCGAAGAACGCACGGCTCGCCCAGGCGTGTCGTGACCTTCTGCGTTCGGTCGATCTCCGCTCGCCCTTCGCGGTGCGCGTGACCCGCTACGCGCGCTTCGCCGCGCTGGTGGTGCTGCTCGTGTACGCGGTGTGGCCGTTGGTGGATCGGTTGCGGCGCGGCGCCAACGTCGCGCAGGGGGCGGTGGTCAGCGCGAGCTCCCACTTTCCGGGAACGCCCGATCCCTCGGGTGTGGTCAACGGCACCGTGGAGGCGCAGTTCGGCGGCCACACCAGCAAGGAAGCAGACGCCTGGATTCGCGTGGATCTCGGGAGCGAGCGCGATCTCGCCGAGGTGCGCATCTTTCCCCGCGGAGACGGCTACGCCGACGAGTCGCTGCCGGTGGTGCTCGAGACGTCGAACGACGGCGTCGCGTTCGTGGTCGTGTCCACCCGCCGCGAACCCTACTCCCAGCGCGCCCCCTGGATCGTCCGTGCCCCAACGCATTCGCGCTACTTGCGCGTGCGCATGCCCGGCATGGGGTACGTGGCACTCTCGGAGATCGAGGCCTACCAGCGTTGACAGCGCGGTGCGTCGGTGTCACGTTCAGTAGGTCGTGAAAATTCCGCTTTTGGCATTCTTCTCCGCTGTCGCTGTGGTTGGCCTTGCCTGCAGCAGCAGCAGCTCCACACCCGGGACCACCCCGCAGCCCATCGGCAATTGCAGCGGCGCGAGCTGCGACGACGCGCAGGCGAGCGAGGCTTCCACCAGTGAGGACGGCGGGGCGGGCGACGGCGCCACCGAACAAGACGCGACGGTCTCCCCATGGGTCCCGCCGGTGCTCCCGAAGACCAGCGCAGGTTGCGGCATTCCCCACGGCAAGCTCACCAACGCGGTGCACACCACGCCGTCCGGGCGCACGTTCCACGTGTGGGGCCCCGCCAACTACGACGCCAGCACCAACTACCCGGTCGCGCTCACGTACCACGGCTGGTACACGAACGGCCCCGACTTCCAGTCGTGGTTCTACATGGACCGCTTCGTGGGTAACGACGGGCTCACCGTGTACCCCGACTCCAAGGGTGGCCAGTGGGATCAGTTCGGTAACAGCGATCTCCTGTTCTTCGACGAGATGATGAAGGTGCTCGCCGACAACTACTGCATCGACCCCTCGCGGGTGCTGGGCTTCGGCTTCAGCAACGGCGGCATCTTCATGAGCCACCTCGGATGCAACCGCGCCGGCTACGTGAAGGCCATCTCGGTAGGCGACGGCAGCAAGGGCGGCGATGGCCTCGGCTGCGGTCGGCTTCCGGTGCTCATCACCCACCGCACCGCCGACCCCGAAGAGAAGATCGCCTGGGCCTACGAGAACCGCGATCGCTGGGCCGGCCTCAACGGCTGCAGCGCCCAGAGCGACATGACCGACACGACCTTCAACTGCACCACGCAGCGCGGCTGCAAGGCGCCCGGGTCCCTCACGTTCTGCGAGGACACGTACTTCGACGCCAGCTGGCAGCCGGAGTGGAACCACACGGTGCAGGAGCAGTACCGCCAGTTCACCTGGGACTGGTTCAAGGCGCTGCCCTGAGCAGAGCCGGCGCAGCGCGCCCGTGAGGCCTGGGCAGCACCTGCGCAGGCCGAGCGGCAGCCCTCGAAACCGTTCGTGAATCGGGCGGGCACGTGGGGTGCAGTACCCGACCCCATGAAGACGTACTCGCTCCTCCTGGTTGCGCTTCTCTCGGCCGTTGGTTGCAGCAAGTCGATCGATACCGCTGCGCGCGGGGCGATGGGCGATGGCGCCCTCGCGAACGACCTCACGCAGACCGCGCCGCCGCCCCCGAAGGGCAAGGGCTCGCCTGCACCTTCGCCCACGGTGGCTCGTGGTGGCGGTTCGGACGACAGCATTCGTCCGGCCGGTCCCAAACCGGCGCCCACCGCGCAGCGCGTCGGGACCAACGACGACGGCATTCGTCCGGCGGGGCCCAAGGGCGCGGTGCCGGCGCCCACCGTGCGTCGCACCGGTACCGACGACGACAGCCTGCGCCCCACCGGCCCCAAAACCCCGGCGCCGCTCCCCACCGTTGCGCGTGGTGGCGTCCCCGACGACGGCGTTCGCCCCACCGGCCCCAAGACTCCTGCGCCTTCGCCCACCAACGCGCGGGGCGGCGTCATCGACGACAGCGTGCGCCCCAAGGGCCCTGCGCCGGCTCCGGTTCCGACGGCGCGCTGAGCTACTTGCGCCGCGAGATGGTGTAGCGGCCGAAGCTCGCCTCGACCACCCAGTTCTCGTCGAGGTAGTTGGCGGCCTCGGTGCCGATGAACGGCCGATACTTCCCCACCACCAGGGTCGGCGGATCGGCCTTCAGTGAAGCGAGGTTCTCGGCCTGGTAGGGAGGCCAGAGAATCTCCGCGAGCATGTCGAAGCGGGTGGGGTTGCGGCGGCCGGTGAGAAAGTAGAGCTCCATGCCGTCCATGAACTCCACGCGGCAGTACACCCGATCTTGCGGGGCCGAGTGGGTGAGGATGTAGCGCGCGGCCTCCACCGTGTCGCCGGCGATGCGCATGTCGCCGGCTCGGGGAACGCCCGGGTAGTCGTAGCGCAGCGGGCCGCTCGGCATCTCCTCGCCCCGCAGGACCGCGGTGGCGCGCTTGGTGAGCGCGCCGTAGGTACCGGTGAGGCGGAGCATCATGGCGCAGGTCACGAGGCTTGCCAGGGCGCCCACCGCGATGCGCACCTTTCCGCGACGGAGCGTGAGGCTGCTGGCGTCGCTCGCGAGCGCCACCCACAGGAGCAGCGAGGGCAGGGTGGCGAGGCTCAGGTGAAAGACGTCGGCGCGGTTGGTGGCGATGCGAAAGCACAGCGTGGCGAAGACCCAGGCGCCGGTGAGCACCGTGCTCCGTGGCGTCCAGCGCTTGCCCACCAGGCGCGCCAGCAAGACCACGCCGGTGGCGATGGATCCGGCGATGGGGAGCAGGTACTCGAGCGGCGGATCGTTCTCCGGCAGCAAGAGCCCCTCGGCGTTGGCGAAGGACGACGCGTGCACCGGAAAATCGCTGCCTCCGATGGCGCCGCTGGCGGAGAGGGTGACGCTGTAGCGCAGTGTTCGCAGGAAAAGCAGCGCTTTCCCGCGCAAGAGATAGGGCAAGAGCCACACCGCCGAGGCCGCGGCGAACCCGGCGGCGAGCGGCACCAGGGCCCGGCCCATGCGTGCAATCTGCACGCGTCTCTCGTCGCCCCGGGTGGCCACCAGGTGAACCACCAGGGCCCCGGCCACGGCCACCGCGGCGCAGAGCCCGAACTCCTGGCTGTACAGGAGCGCAAGGACGCCCAGCGCGCCGAACGCGAACAGCGGACGTCGAGCCTGGACCGGGTCGAGGTTGCGCGCCGAGAGCACGCGCAGCGCGCCCACCGTGACGCCCAGGTTCGCGGCCACCCGGAGCACGTCGACCCAGCCGAAGGAGATCTCGTTCCAGTACACGAGCAGGAAGCGGAGCGGCGACGCCACCAGGAGCAGGAACCCGAAGAGGTAGACGAGGTAGCCGCGCTGCCGTGCGAAGTAGGAGGCGATGGCGAGGCAGATGGCCGCGCCGGCCACGTTGAGGAGCACGGCGATCACCCGCACCTGCATCAAGGTGCCGCCGGTGGCCCACACCCACCCCGCCATGACGTATTCGCGCAAGGGGCCGTAGAGCGTGCTCGCGTCGGCCATCATCAGGCGCCCCTCGAGGGCGCTGGCGATCCACCCGTAGTGTTGCGATTCGTGCCGTTGATGGTTCTCGCTGGAGAGCTCTCGCAGCTGGAGGGGAATGGCGAAGATGGCCACCAGGCTCGCGGCAGCCGCCACCGTCAGCGCTCGTGGCGCCGGTCTGCGCTCCGGTGCGGCCCGGAGCGCGATGCGGACGAGCGCGCACGCGATGCCCAACGCCGCGGGCGCACGCCACGAGGGATCGCGGAGCAGGCCCACCAGCGGCGCGAGGAGCAACGGGGCCGCGGTCACCGCGTCGTCGCGGAGCGTGGTCGCCGGCGCTGCGCTTCGAAGCTGCACCGAAACGCGATACGCGGCGAAGACCAGGATGAGCAGCGACGCCTGGAGAAAGCGTCCGGTGGGCTCTCGACACAGCACGAGCCACGCGAGCCAGAGCCCCGCCAGCGTCTCCACCAGGAAGGCCGATGCGTGGGCTAGCGTGTCGTCGCCGGGCCGGGCGGGGAGATTCGCCGAGCGCCGGCTCGCCCCCCCTGCGATGCCCGCTCCGAGGACGAGCCAGTGACCGGTCAGGTACGCGACCACCGGGCTCGCGTGACGCGCCAGCGCCAACGCCACGGCGGATAGAGCCAGCGCGAGACCGAGCTGGATGGCCTCGCGCCGCCGCGCCGCTCGCCGCTCCACCGCGCGCTCGACGAAGGCGTACGCGCCCGCGCCGAGCAACGCCACCAGGATGGAGAAGGCTGCCGAGAGAAACTGCGCCAGGAGCGGACGCGAGGGCCACACCGCGCTGGCGGCGACCTCGCGCACCGCCTGTGGCACGAAGTAGTCGCTGGCCCGCTCCACCAGCCGTGTGGTGGAGAGCACCGCCACGGCCGAGGACGCGGCGAGCCCGAGCCCTCGACGAAGGGCTGCCACGCCAACCGCCCGCACCGGTGCGGCGCCGCCCATCACCCGCAGCGCCCCGCCCGTGCGACCATCAGTCGCCTTGGACCACGTAGCGCCGTCCGCGCTTCACCCGCTCGCCCAGGCGATACGCGGCGGCGATGCGGCCGAAGGTCCAGATGGTGCCGCTGAGCTTCTGCAGCTTCGACACGCCGACGCGCTCGTAATACGGAATGGCGTACTCGATGACGTTGTAGCCGGAGCGCGCCGGAAGGATGAGCGTGTCGAGCGGAAGCGCGTCGCGCTCGCCGCTGAAGGCGAAGGCGCGCATCACCGACGAACGATAGCCGCGCATGCCGCTGTGCACGTCGGTGGTGGGGACGCCGTGGGCCACCTGGGCCGCCGCAGCGAAGGCGCGGTTGGCGATGAAGTTCGGGAGCGGCATGGCCTCCGGACGATGACGCGTGCGGCTGGCGTTCACCACGTCGGCGCCGTCCTCGAGCATCTTGAGGATCTTCGGAATCTCGTCCACCGGATAGGTGAAGTCGCAGTCGATGTAGATGAGCGCGTCGCTCTCGCTCGCCACCTCGTACATGAGGCGTTCCATTGCGGGACCGTGACCCCGCGGCGGCAGCTGGCGGACCACACGAGCCCCCAGATCGCGGGCGATCTGCGGCGTGGCGTCGCTCGAGCTGTCGATGAGAAGGAGCTTGGCGTCCGGGGCCACCCGGCGGATGTCGGCGATCATGCGCTCGACGCTCTCGATCTCGTTGAGCGTGAGCATGCCGATGGTGAGCGAGAGCTTGCGCCGGGCCGGCGGAAGCCGCGCCACCACGAGCTCGGAGTCGGCGAAGCGCTCCGGCAGGCTCGAGCCCAGGAGCATCTCGAGCGGGTTGGTGGCCTTGCGCAGGAGCGACCGGGCGGACGCACGCATGAGCTCGCTGGTGTGCACGCCGGCGATGAGGTTCTCGGCCACCGGTCGAAGGGCGCTCGGTACGCCGTCGAAGCGCAGGGCCTCGAAGCCTTCCGCGTCGAGGGCCTCGACCATGCGGTCGCGGGCCCGGGTGCCTCGGTTGCGCGAGTAGACCAGCACGTGCCCGCCGTCGGTGAGGCGCGACTTTGCGGCTTTCAGGAACGCCGGAAGGTCCCAGTCGGGGGTGGCGTTGAGCACCGCCACGTCGACGTCGCCGGCGGCCTTCTCGAGGCTGCTCGGGGTGGGGGCGGCCACCACTTCCACGTGGCTCAGGGAGACGATGCGGTCGCCCAGGCCCTGGGCCAGATCGGCGTCGCAGCCCGCGATGAGGGCCCGCCGGGGGCGCCCGATGTTGCGGAGGACGACGTTGGAGAAATCGAGGGTTTCGTCGAAGGATTCGGTCATTGGGGGGTACTCGAAGAGGAGCCGAAGACTTGAAGAGCGACCTGCCGGACGGCCTGCTCGACGGCCTGGTCCGAGGTAAAGCGCACGCGGAAGCCCAATGCACTCAATTTCTCGGGGTCGATGAGTGACTTCGGCACGTCGCCCGGCCAGCCCCGGTCGCTCTTGCCGAACTCGATGCGCGCCTGCGGGTTGGGCGAGGCCGCCACCACCATCTCGGCGATGCGCTTCACCGACGTCCAGTCACTGGGCGCCAGGTTGTAGGCGCTGAACCGCTCCTTGGCGTTGTCGAGGATGTGCAAGAGGCCGGCGGCGCAGTCTTCCACGTGCAGGTAGGGCTTGCTCTGGGTGCCGTCGCCGAGCACGTCGAGGTACTCCGGGTGGGCCTTGAGCTTGTTGCAGAAGTCGAGGATCGCGCCGTGGGTCGCGCGGCCGCCCACCACGTTGCCGAAGCGGGCGATGGACCCGTGGAGGCCGAAGCACTCGACGTAGGCCGAGATGAGGGCCTCGCCGGCGATCTTGCTGGCGCCGTAGAGGGAGATGGGGAGCTCGCCCATGTCCTTCTCGCCGCAGCGCTTTTCGGTGTTGCCGTAGACCGTGCCGCTCGACGAGAACACGAAGCGTCCGACGCCGGCGATGCGCGCGGCCTCCAGGACGTTGTAGGTGGCGATGGTGCCCTGTTCGAGATCGAGCCGGGTGCGCTCGAGGCCCCAGCGTGCCTCGGGGTTCGCCGCCAGGTGGAACACCACGTCGTGCCCGGCGATGGCGCGGGTGACGGCGTCGAGGTCGAGCGCGTCGGCCTTCACAAGCTCGACCTTCCCCTTGGCGCGCGCGCCTTCCAGGAAGGCCTCTTTGCCCACCGTCATGTTGTCGTAGACCGTGACGGAGTCGCCGCGAGCGACCAAGGCGTCGACGAGATGACTTCCGATGAACCCTGCACCGCCGACGACAAAGACTCTCATGGGCGCCGAATCATAGTCGAGAAGCCCCAAGAAATCGGCGGGAAAAGTGCGCGCGGGTGCGACCTAGGCAGGCTTCGCCACGGACACGATCTGGAAGCCGAGGAGCTCCGGCCACAGCGCGCAGACCCGGCGTTCCACCGGCTCCACCCACTGATCGTAGGTCTGGAACGCCTTGGAGTCGGAGAGCGAGAGGTGCTTGCCGCTGGCCACGTCCTTCTCGAAGAAGGAGCGGAGCACCGGCGCCATCGACTGCACCAGCGACGGCGTGCACTCGTCGCCCACGATGCGGAGGCCCGCGTGGCGCAGGAGCTCTTGCACCGACTTGCGGGTGAAGAACCGCAGGTGCGTGCGATCGTAGAGCCCGGACCACGCGTATTGGAAGCGACCGGCCAGCGTGAGCGCCCGGTTGTACCAGACGCCGTAGTTGGGCACCGAGACGATCCAATGGGCATCCTTGAGCCCCGGGTGCGCCACCAGTGACCGCAGGAACTGCAGGGGATCCGGGATGTGCTCGAGCACGTCGGAGAGGACCACCGCGTCGAAGCGGGTGGCGTCGTTCTTCGCGAGCCACTCGTCGGTGGTGCCGTTGAACACCTCGTCGCAGACCTCGCGGGCGAGCTCGGCGGCCTTGGCGTTGGGCTCGATTCCGACGATGCGCGCCTGGCCCATGGTCTTCGACGCGCGCACGGCCCGAGCGTTGGCCCCGGCGCCGCAGCCGATGTCGAGGATCTTCGCGTCCTTTCGCCCTTCGAACGCGTAGCGCTCGAGGAGCTCCAGCAGAACGGTGTTGGGGCGCTCCACGTAAGAGTATGAGACGGCCTGAAGATCCAAGGGGAAAGTGGAGGGCATGGTCCGCGAGGAGTCTGGCAAATGTGGGCGAGCCGTGCAATTGTGATCGCGCATGTCGAGCTCGACAAAGGGTGTTCTCGGTTGGCACTTCGAAGGCGTCTCCGTTCCCCGCGCCGAGCGCATTGCCCGGGCTTTCGGCGATCTCGCGCCCCGCGGTAACGGCGGCATCCACTCCATGCTCGACGTGGGGTGTGGCGACGGCCTCCTTGCCACGCGCGTGGGCGGCCTGGTGGGTGCGCAATCGATCCGCGGCGTGGACGTGAAGGCCCAGCCCAACTGCCGCATC
>Ga0075163_10008555_pt1 | contig 13468 bp, 13 predicted proteins | sample JI1023141ADNA_FD_71478 | JGI IMG/M metagenome (GOLD analysis project Ga0075163, IMG submission 71478) | Wastewater effluent complex algal communities from Wisconsin, to seasonally profile nutrient transformation and Carbon sequestration -... | ecosystem: Engineered > WWTP > Effluent > Algae...
GAAAGACCCGACTTGGAGCCACCCGATGGGTACTTTCAACTGCCAGCGCTGCTTTTGCGGCTCCAGAACGCGTGTTTCAAATTGAAAAAGCCGATTGGGAGCCGCCAAGTTGGCCCTTTCAACTTGAAACACGCGAACCAGTGCCGAAGGAGCGTGTGGGAAAAGCTTGAAAGCGGACGGCCATCGCAGGAATATTCGCGCCGCCATGCTATCCAAACGAGCCGTCGTCTCGACTGACTTGTTCCGCTTGTCCGCCACCGTTCGACTGTTTACCGTCGCTACGGTGGCATCATTTGCCGCTGCGTGCAGCCCCTATCCCGACGATGGAGAGTTTCTGGCCGGAGTTGTCTACGCCCAGAACTTCATCACCGGGGTAAAGACCATCGATCGGTTGCGCGCCGTCGGAAACAAGCTTGGCGACTGGCCCAAGGTGCCGTACACGGTGTTTGCGACCACCCGCTCGGCAGATACCACGGCCAAGGTGTCCTCCACGCTCAGTGGTACTTCGCCGTTCTGGACGGATGGCAAGCGCAACCCGCTCGACATCACCAGCGTCGGACAGGTCTATTTCTTCAACGGTCCGTGTGCAGCGACGAGCGATGAGCCATTCGACGAGCGGCTCGATCTGGTTCGCCAGGACCGCCAGTACCCACTCTTTGCCGATATTCCCGAGCTGCTCTCGGCCAATAGCGGCAAGCCGGGACGCAAGGGCAACTACAGCGCGATCGTCGAGGTCATCCATCTTTCCGCGCCGAGCACGCTGCCGTGTCAGTCGTTGAAGCGTTTCGATACGGCGACCGGTCGCATCGACAAAGATCTGAAGGTGGTGTCGCGAGAGTACCGGCTCTATCAAATTGTCGATCCAGCGCTGACTCCCAATACAGCGCCGCCGGCCCGACTGCCGGTGCAGCTCGGTTTTTACAACCAGCTCATCGTGCCGTATCTGGACATGGGGCCGGTGCCGGTGGCTGCGGACGGCAAGACGTTCCTGACCATGCCGCTCTATAAGGTGTACAAGGAAGCGGCCCCAGCGGCGACGGCAACCCCGGCCCAGATAGTGGTTCCTGGGATTTTCTCCGAGCTGCCGAAGGGCACCTATTCGCCCATCTGCGAGGAGCGTGTACTGACCGGACAGGCCATGCTGCCACCGCCTGATGTGAACGATGCGGCCTATAAAAATGCGAAGCCAAGCGGTGCGCTGACCAGTTGCCTACCTTGTCAGACGGTAACAGTCGATTCGAGCGGCGTTCCCACCGAGGTGAACTGTCCGTTTGCCTCTAGCCAGGTTGCGGGGAACTAAATGCGTACGCGGCGGTTGTTTGCGCAGCGACTTTTCTTTTTGACCGCGCTCTGCGTTGGGCCGGTGGTGGCCGAGCAGTCCGCGTATGCCGTGGGTGAGCAGAACGCTCGCCTACAAGGTACGGTCCTCGAAGCGGGGACGGGCGTGCCGATGCCGGGGGCCAAGGTCACAGTTCGCTCGGAGGCGATGATCGGCGGCAGCCGGGTGGTCATCACCGACGACGATGGACGCTTTGACTTCCTGTCGATTCCGCACGGTACCTACGATGTTACCGTCGAGTATGAGGGACTGCAGCCGCTCAAGCGGCGCGTGAAGCTCCAGCTCGGTGAGACGCGGACGCTGAAGCTCGACTTTGCCGCCGAGCTAGCCCAGGGCGAAACGACCAAGATCTTCGAGGAGCGCGCCCGCATCGACAGCGAGAAGGTGTCGACGGGACGAGTGCTCACCGCAGAGCAGCAAGGCAAGATCGCGACCGGCCGCAGCTACCAAAACATCGTCCAGCAGCTCCCGGGCGTGGTCGGTGGTGGCAATCCGGTCATGGCGGGCGGCTCGCTTCGTCACAACCGCTATCTGGTGGATGGACTCGATATCACCGATCCGGTATCGAACACCTTTTCATCGAACTTTAACTTCGACGCCATCGGTCAGGTCGATACCAGCCTGCTGGCCATTGACGCGCAGTACAACTCGCTCGGTGGCGTCATCAACCTGGTGACGAAGCGCGGCTCGGACAAGTTTGCCGTCGATACGAGCTTCTATTTCAATCATCAGAAGCTGTCGTCGGGCTCGCGGGCTGGCACCCAGCTTTACGAAGGACGGCTGCTCGACCAAAGCGACCCGAGGCCGCCGAATGCCCAGTATCAGTTCAACCTGAACGTGAGCGGGCCGATCGTAAAACAGAAGCTGTGGTTTTACATCTCGACGGAGCTTCGTTACACCGCGCAGGCGCTGGTTCCGGGCACACCGCTCAACCTCCAGCATGCGACGCGGGAGTTTTACGGGGCTTATCCTCGGCTCAAGCTAACCTGGGCACCTTCGGCGCGGCATCGGGTGGAGCTGTCGTTTAACGCGGACCCGGCGTGGATTTACAACACCATCCAGTCGAATGCGTACGCCAATGAAGCCGAGACGATTCAGAAGCAAGGCGGCAACTTTACCTCGCTCAATTACGACTGGTTCGTGAGCGACAACGTTATCTTTAACCTGCAAACCGGTGTTATCTATAGCAACATTGCGGTCGATCCAATCAATGGCGATAAGGTTTCGCCACAGCATATCGACGGGGCGAATGGGATTGCCTGGAACAATGCTGGTCTGGCGCGGTTTGTCGATGACAAGCGAATCCGGGTGCAGTTTGACCCGAACTTTACCTGGGTGAAGAAGGGCTGGATTGGTCAGCATACCTTCAAAGCCGGACTCCAAGGCCAGTTCCTTCGCCACTATCTGTATACGGCGACGCCGGGTAACTCGACGTATGTGGATGACACCTCGGCTGATGGCTCGGTGCTTCAGCGAGATCCGACTTCGACCGAGCGACCACCGGGCTGCGTGTCACTCGAACCGAATCCCAAGATGGGCTCTGCGGCGACGCCCTGCTACCAGGTCAATACCATCGATCCGGCGCTGGCTCAGGTTCGTTATGGACTTGGGGTCGGCTTCTTCGTGCAAGATACCTGGAAGCCGACGACGTGGCTGACGGTGGTGCCGGGTCTCCGCGTCGACTATGGCTACACCCAGAACTCCCGTGGCGAGACGGTGCAAAACCTGCTGGGCTTTGGGCCGCGTCTCGGCGTCAACGTGGATCTAACCCGCGACGGCAAGACGCTGCTGAAGATGGCCTACGGTCGCGCCAATGAAGTGGTGAGCTTGCTGCCGACCTTTTCGGCGGACGCAACGTATCAGACCAATACCTTTGGTTTCAATCGCACCACGAGTCGCTTCGATCGTTTTGTGACCTCGTCGGGTGGGGCCGATGGCTACGATCTGCGCGGACGCTGTGACGATGGCAGTGTGAGCCTCGCCTGCGGCAATGCCAAACTGAGCCTCACACCTCCGCACTCCGACTCGGTGACGGTATCAGTCGAGCGCGAGCTGTTTGCCAACATCATTGGCGGCATTACCTACTCGTACCGCAAGATTTCGTATCAGTGGGAAAGCATCGAGCTGAACGCCCAAAGTTCGCTCGACGGTGGCAAGTTTGTAAACTTCGCCGATAGCAGCAAAGGCAACGTCTTTGCGTATCGCCCAACCGCCGATGCCTTCCGTCGCTATAACGGCATCGATTTCGTGGTGTCCGGCAATCCAAACCCGAACTGGTCGATCTTTGCCGCCTATACCCTGTCGTTCCTAGAGGGCACGTCCGACGATCAAATCGCGCAGCTTCGCAACGACATCCCGCGTGACCTGCGCTTCTACGGATATCTGGCCGATGATCACCGGCACCAGGTCAAGGTGCAGTCGAGCTATACCTTCCACGGTCTGACCGGCGGTCTCAACATGACCTATTTGTCGGGGGCACCAGCGACGCGAATCTACCGGCAGGGCAAGCCGGACAGCTCAGGTTACCTGGGTCGCTATGGCTGGCGTGGACTCGATCCGGCGAGCGATCCCAACGACATCCGCAAGTGGACGGAGCTGCGCAGTCCGGACTTGGTCGAAATCAACGTCCGCCTCCAGTACGACATGCACGAGCTGATTCGTCAGCATCTGTCGGTGATCGTCGATCTATTTAATATCCTCGATCTGTCGACACCGGTTGGTGGCAGCAACCAGGCGGGCTTTGAGAATCGCGACATTGCAACCTCCTTTGGTACGGTCCTAAGTCGGCAGACTCCTTTCCGCGCCCAGTTCGGCGTGCGCTATCAGTACTGATGCGTCCTGCGCCGCGCAGTCATGGCAGCGGCGAGTTTGTCCGCTCCTCCCTGGGCCAGTGTCCCGACTCTGTGATGATTGAGTCGGGAGTCCTGATTTTTCATCCCGAAAACGTGTACTTGGGAGAGCGCGTCTACGTCGGCCACCGCGCCATCCTCAAGGGCTATTACAAAAATGAGCTGCGCGTTGGGAGCGGAACGTGGATCGGCCAAGAGGTGTTCTTTCACTCTGCGGGCGGAATCGAGATCGGGAACGACGTAGGCATCGGTCCCAGGGTCATGATTCTCACCAGCGCGCATGAGCTTCCTGCGCAGCCGGATGGCTCATCGGTGCCGATTCTTCATCGACCGATTGGCTTTGCAAAAGTCACGCTGGAAGATGGCTGTGACATCGGAGTGGGCGCGATACTGCTGCCCGGAGTGACGATTGGAAGGAATGCGCAAGTCGGGGCTGGCGCAGTGGTGACTCACTCTGTAGCGGCGCGAACCATCGTCGCTGGCAATCCGGCTCGGGTGATTCGAGCATACTAATTGATTCCGGGTCCGTGCGTGGCATCCCCCTATCGCGCTGGTGGCCGATGATTTTTTCCTAAAGAGCGAGCGGCTCGCCTATCGTGGCGGTGAAACACCATGGGACTTGGCGCCTCACGAAAGACCGCGCTGGTAACTGGGGCGGCAGGGTTTCTGGGCTCGCACCTGGTGGACCGATTGCTGGCCGAAGGGTTCGAGGTGGTCGGCATCGACAACTTGATGACCGGCGATCTGGCGAACCTGACATCGGCAGGGCGCGATCCGCACTTTCACTTTCAAGCCTGCGATGTGCGCGAGCCGATGCACGTGTATGCGGAGCTGATCTTCAACTTCGCCTGTCCTGCCTCGCCGGTGCATTACCAGCGCGATCCCTACGCGACGTTTACCACCAGCGTACTGGGTGCACTGCGCTTGATTGACATGGCGCGAGGGCGGAGCTGCCGGATCGTTCATGCCTCGACGTCAGAGGTCTACGGCGATCCGACGGTCCATCCGCAGCCGGAAAGTTATTGGGGGAACGTCAATCCCATTGGTGAGCGCTCTTGTTACGACGAAGGCAAGCGTGCCGCAGAGACGCTCTTTCATGATGCGCGACGGATGTGGAACGTCGATGCCAGACTGATTCGGATCTTCAACACCTACGGTCCGCGCATGGCCTGTAACGATGGCCGCGTGGTGTCAAACTTCATTGTCCAGGCCTTGGAGGGCAGGCCGCTGACGCTGTTCGGAGACGGTCAGCAGTCGCGGTCGTTTTGCTTTGTAAGCGATTTGATCGAAGGAATCCTTCGTGTGGCGCGGCTCGATTCCCTTGATGGTCCAGTGAACTTGGGGAGTCCCGGTGAATGTACGATGGCGGAACTGGCGCATCAGATCATCACACTCACCGGCTCGCGTTCGGAGATCGCGTATCACTCGCTTCCTGCGGATGATCCGAAGCAGCGCAAGCCAGATCTGAAGCGGGCCGAACAGCTCTTGGGATTTTCGCCAAGCGTCTCTTTACAACACGGACTGGTTCGCACCATCGAGGACTTCCGATTCCGTCTGTCCCAGGTTGGGGATCCCCTTGCTGCTGAAGCACGCGAGAAGGAATCACCATAAACCTGCCGGGCTATCCTTCGTTGGTCTGTGGAGCAGGTGCCGAGACGAGTTCCTGCGGCAACACCACCGCTTCGAGAATGGCTTGATTGAGCCCAAAGGCCCGCACGGCTTCGGTGACCACGGATGCGGACTGCTCAGGAGTGAGCGGTAGGGAATCGAGGATACGTCGGAACTCTTCCCGCATCTTCACTACATCGGGAATCTGTGGAAAGTCATAAAAGGACAGGCCTTGGGAATCGGGCATTCCGAGTGCCAGCTTGGCGAAAGCGCGCAGAACTTGGCCGCCTGAGAGATCCCCCAAATAGCGGGTGTAGGCATGGGCCACGAGAAGATGGGGATTCTGCGCGGACAGTTGGCGCAGGTGAATCGCGTACTGCTGCGCCGGGAGTGATGGAATCAACCGGTGTCGCCACCCTGCACCGTGTAACGTCTGCAGATCTTCCGCGAGTGCTCTCTCACGAAATAGAATCGGGAGACAGAGTGGTCCCACCGCAGGATGACGGAGGTGGACAGACAGCTCTTGTTCCAGGGTCTCATACAGGCAATGCAAGTCACGCAGATAGCGCTCATAGCTTAGACGATCAAGAACACCTTTTAGGAAGCAGCGGATGAAGCGGACACGTTCGACGATGCGGTGAGCACGTTTCGTTCCCTCGCGCAGCGCGAAAGACAGAGGTTCACGCTGCTGCCGATTCAACTGCATGCCAAGCCGTCTATTCATGAGGCACCTCGAACAGAAACTGTTGTAGATATCTCGCTGCGATCTCTTCGCCAAACATAAGAGACAGAGCATTTGCCTCTTTTCTGTTTTCTTGCTCACTGCGGAGCCACGAACGCTGCTGTTGCCAGGATTTTTGCCGTCGAGATTCATCCGGTACGTCGGAAACGTGCGATTCCGTTAGCATCGCTACTTGGCGAAGAAACATGGCAATCGTCTGTCCAACCTGTGGTTCGCTACCAGGTCGGCTCGCACAGATCAGCGCGAGTGGCGAAAACGTGTCATGACAAAAGTCTGGACGCTTGCGTGCGACCGTAACCGGCTGTGCTCTGTGTAGAAGGGACTGCAGAATGGGTGTGGCCTGCTCTTCATAGACTTGCAGATCGGTTGGTGACAGATCGATCGCGATCAATGACAGCGTCCCTTGCAGCGCAATCAGATCCACTCCCACGATCGGAAGCAGCGATGATGAAGTGGGCAGTCCCACGATCGTCAGCGAGACCAGATCTCCGCTCGGCTGCTTGGCAATTGTGGCAACCGTGAGACTTCGCCAGACTCCTCCCACAAATCGGCGGGTATGAAGCGCAATCGCCTGGCCGCGTAGCGACCCTTGCAGCGTGGCATAGTGGTCGGGTAATACTTGTTCGTGCAGAGATGGCAAGACAAGAATGGCAAGCGCTTGCTTGTACAGTGTGGCCAGGATTTGGGAAGGAGAATTGGTTTCCATTGGCGTACGCTCTGTTCGGTTATCGAAAGAGTTTGATTGCGAGCAGAAGCAGCAGCAGCACGCTGGCGACTACTGTGAATCCGATGACGCGCTGAACCTGAGGTGAGAACCTGGCGAAGAACTCACTTGTTGGTGATGATTTCGCAACGGCCAACTGCTTCAGACCGGAAGGAACCGATGTCGGTGGAGCGAACTGCTGGGTATCTTGCAGCGATTCCCCACCACTTTCTCCGGGCGGCACAGAGGGCGAATCACTGTGTTTGATCGCGCTGACCTGCGTTGAAAATACACTCTGCCTGTGGCTGCTCTGCTGAGCGAGAATCCGATCGCTCACACTTTCAAAGGAGAGGTGCAGTTCCTCAAACGATGAGGGACGTTCAGATGGATGCTTGAGAAGCAAGCGCCCAATCAGCTCCGCAAGCTGCGGATCGAAGCCAGGAATCAGCGCCGATACAGGCAGTGGTGTAGCGCTCAGGTGTGCGTTTAGTAGGTCATCCAGCGTATCGCAAGCAAACGGCGGATGTCCGGTGGCCGCGTGAAACAGGGTCGCTCCCAAACAGTACATATCGGCCCGAAAGTCGATCTGATCAGGAGTTCGAATCTGTTCAGGTGCGATGTACTGAGGCGTTCCGCTGATGAGTCCCGCCCTCGCCAGCTCATCCGCTGTCCGTCCGTCTGCCGTGCGGTGCGTCGCAATCCCAAAGTCCGCGAGTTTCACTTGGCCATCTTTGCGCACCAAGATGTTTTCCGGCTTGGTATCGGGATCTGACTGGTCGGCGAAGAGAATCAATACCAATTCACATTCCGGAAGTGTGTGGGAATGGTGACAGGGGTTCGTGTGTAGGCAGAGCTGCTGAGCTAGTGAGGGGTACTACTTGGCGTTGTCCGAGCAGATGTACGTGGTGCCGGTAGCGTAGCTGCAGTTCGCATCATTGAACGTAAAGTTGCCGTTACCATCGGGTCCACCCAAGCTCAGCCAGCAGCCTGGGGTATAGTCACCGTTCGGCTCGCCGTACGCCGCATCACGGGCAAACCAGGCTCCGCCATCCAGAGCCACCCAGTTGGCACCGCACGTGGCATCTTTGGAGTTCATGGCGCAGCTCGTATAGTTGCCAGCGGCCTTGCCGTACACACCGGGCAGGACCGCAAAGGAGCCCGCACCGTACTTGGTATACATGGCGTTAAAGTGGGCCTTGGTTCTCGGAATCACCAGCTTCAGACCCAGTGCATCGCAGGAGTTCACCGCGTCGAATCGGGAGACGCTGATGCCGCCGGTGACCTGGTAGGTGGTGTAGCCACCGCTGTCCGTGGTCATGTCGCAAAAGACCATAAGCGGCGGCTTGGTCCCAGGACCATCCGGATCGATCATGTACATGCCGTCCTTTGCGGTCGGGTTCGCAGCGAGAATCGCCTTGCAGCTCATTGGTGGTCCGCAGGTGACCGCGACATTGCTGACGTCTCCGTTCGTGATCGAACCGGAGCCAGAGGCCACCGCGCAGATCTGGGTGGCCGGGTGCGTCTTCACAGTGACGGCGTAGCTTGCGCCGACTGCAACGGGAGTAACAAAGGTAAACGGACCGCTGGTGGTGATGCTCAGATCGTCGGCCGCGTTGTTTTGAAGAACGACCGTGCCATTGAGGCCGGTGACGTTGCCACCGACCTTGAACGCATCGGTGCTGCAAGCGACGACCACGTTGGTGACGTTGGCGGTGCCCATCGTGCCCGATCCGGACATGACTGTGCAGGTCTGGGGGGGAGAGCTCGGCTGCGTCTTCACAGTAACGGCGTAGGTAGCTCCCGTCGCAACCTTGCCTTGGAACGTAAACGGACCGAAGGCGTTCACCGGTAGGTCGCCCGCGCCGTTGAGCTGAAGGACTAGGCCGCTACCGGTGAGGCTGGTCACGTTGCCACCAACGGTGTAGGAGTTGACGGTCATGTCCACGGTGGTTCCTGCATCGGTCCCGCTGGTGGATGCTGGTCCACAAGCAGAGAACGAGAGTGCAGAAATAGCTCCCGACGCGATAAGACAGATGGCAATTCTATTCTTCATATGTTTCGACCTCACGGTTGATGTGACTGCGCCAGATCCGACGGCAGCCGCCACCAGTATTTCCTGGCAACGACGTACCTGAGCATTGACCAAGGGTAGGGCCTGCACCTGGCTGCGATGGGTTCCCTTGCCAGGTATCGTAGCACTTCATTTCAGACATTCTTGATGCCGAACCAGGAAAGAAATCTGTGCGTCGATCGTCGTTCATCGATGATGCAATCCGGAGTTCAGGAGTAGCTTACAGAGCGCTTGTGTGCGACAGACAGCAGGCCGGTGGCGTAGCACGCTTCCCGTGATGTCTCTGTCGGTAGAGGGAATGAATCCTGTTACTCTCAACGGAGCTGATTTGCTCCGGCTTTACATCGCGGTGGAGCAGTCCTTCGGCAGTGGTGACAGCAAGCGCTGCGGCCACCTGTGCACCTACCTGTGCAACTCGCTCGGCTGGTAGTCGACCGATGTTATCGATCAGATCTTGAAGGCTCATCTCACTGACGTACTCAAAGACGATGTAGGGGACTCCGTCATGGAGCGAGATGTCGAGGACGCGAACGATGTTTGGATGATCCAATCGAATCATCATCTGGCCCTCTTGCAGGATTCGCTCGGTGCCGCCCTTGCTGCGGTTGAGCGCCTCGCGTTTGTAGACTTTGATAGCGACCGGAATCTTGAGCAGCTTGTGATAGGAGCGATAGATGGTTGCGGATGCGCCTTCGCCAAGCACTTCTTCCAGAGAGTAACGATCGAGCACGGTGCCAGCCTTGAGAGGTTCTGCGGACTCGATCTCAATTGCCGGGGCTTCGCCGGATTCCGCCTCTACTGGGGGTGTGACCGACGTACCGAGCCTCTGTTCACTGACCGGAGTTGCAGAGACGGGTGCGGTAGTGATTGGTTCCGCAGTGGGCTCTACAGTCGATTCTTTCGTGTCCTTGTTCAGATGCTGCGGTAGCTCGCTCAGCGGCTGCTCCGGTGGCACAGCAATGACAGTGGGCAGGGTGACCGCCTTGGGTTGCTCTGGGAGTCCCAAGGTTCGGCGTATATCCGCCGCGTCCCCGACCAGATAGCCCTTGCGGATGGCCGACAGTGTCTTCGCCGCCGTTCGATCGAGCTGCTTGCGATGGAGTAAAAATTCCGCAAAGGGCCCCTGTCCAGCCCACTCTTGCTTCAGTTTGACCACTTGATCGGGGGTCTGATTGCGCTGACGTAAGAGAAACTCTGTCAGCAGCTGATCCTCGTCAGAGTACTCTGCCATCGTGGACTCCTGCTGATGTAAGGAGGACAAAAAGGAATCAATGTTTGGATAGCGCGCTGTAGGGACTGTTTCGATGAGCTTCGCAATGATCCCGGGAATTGTGGGCTGTCCTCTGTTCTGCTCGATGAAGTGCTCAAGATCTGACTGGCTGGGGAGTCGTTTGAGAATCAGCTCAACCGCCAGTACGCCCAGTGAGTACTGATCAGACAGCGCGGTCGCTTCCCCTGTGAACACCTCCGGGGCCATGTAAAACGAAGAGCCAGCGAGCGTTCGTGCTCGACCCCCTGGAGCCAAGAACCGACCCGAGCCAAAATCACATAGGAGCCACCTAGTTCCGGTAGAACTCTGTTCGGCCAGGATATTTTCGGCCTTGACGTCTCTGTGAATGACTCCCTTTTTGTGGGCGAACGAAAGCGCACTCGCTACATCATTCAGGATGTCGCGCAGACGGAGCTGCTCTCTGTGCACAGGGTCAACCATCCATCGGCGCAGCGACCCTCCTGATTGCCGCGCAAACACCAGGGTCCACATTCCCAAGCGCTCATCGAAACCGATGTCTAAACAGGGCACGATGTTGGGATGCGACAAGCGCAGAATCAGGCGCATCTCGTCGCGCCAGGCATCAAAGCTGTCTTCTTGTCCATCGAACAACTTGACGACAACCGAACGTCCAAACTGCGTGTCCTCCGCAGCATGCACGCTGCCTGACGTGCCTGCTCCGAGCCGCTGACCCAATCGGTAGCGGTCTAGGACCAGGTCATTACGCCCCCCCTGCCTCTGCATGTCTAACCTGTCAACTTGGCGACGATTTGGGTATGCGAGATTTTGGTTGCGACCAGCTCCACTACCCGTTTGGTGGTCTCTGGGAACGCGAGAATGAAGGTGGTTCCGTCTTTGGAACCAAGTCTGGCATCGCCGGTCTGGGTGCAGGACAATTCTTCGCCAGCGAAGTGCATAAAGAAGCCCTCCAGGATTCCGCGCAGCAGGTCATCAGCGACGTGACCTTTGGGGCCGATGTCCTGCATCGGGCTGTTCACCAGCGTGATTGGAATCAGTCCAAATCGTCCCGCCGAAAAATCGATCGAGAGTTGCCCCATTCCAAGCCCGTTCCAAAGATCCCCGATCAGCGCTTCGAAATGCGCCATCGGGCGATCACGCAGAGGCGTACGGGCGTACTCTCCTAGCTCCTGCTCGCACCGTGTCGCCAGCTTGCGACCGTAGAACTTGCCACAACTAGATAGGATGGTTCGCGTAGCCTCCCCTGCCTCATACTCGCAGGCCACCACAAAACCGCGCAGGAAGTCCTCACTGACTCCCAACATGCGGGTTCCACCCCGGCTGGTCAGCACTCCTTTGGCGCTGTCAAATGACAAGAATGCCGAATGCGTGAAGTAGTTCAGATTCGGTCTGTCAGTCATGGGCTACTCCTTTGGCTCGGCACGACGCGCACTCAGTGCAATGGTCAGTTGTGACAGAAACGGTGCCATTCTCTCCAGCGTGGCCGGAGTCAGCTCACGAGCGGCGATTCGTTCCAGGGTTTTGTAGGTGTCCTCCACAAAACTGGCCGACAGACCGATTCCTTTCAGGATCGTACTAAACCAGCTCAGAAGCTCGGACTGAAACGCTGCTGGATCATCTCGTACCATTGCAGAGGTCGCAAAGCGGAGTGCCAGTGCGATGTCCCGAGTTCCCTTGGGTTTGGCAGCGCGATACTTTTGCTCCAAGTCAGGATACGCACGCATGACCTCTCGAATGGTCGCATCCACAATGGTTGCTTCTTTTTCTGACACCTCCTGCATGGCGCGAAGCCTGGCCTCTACAGAGGCTGCACTCCGGCTGATGTAGTCCTGCTCTTCCTGGGTCAGATAGCGGCCTTCGGCGGTGGTAAAGATCTCTTGAATTCGGCGATTCATGATGACTGACTCCTTACTCTGAGCGGAATCCTGAAAAAAGTTCACCAAGCGTAAGTCGGCCTTTGGCTGACTCCTTCCGCTGCGGGTTGAGCAGTGGTGATGGCTGCGACATCGCATAGAAGTACGACTCAACACCAAGCTGTGGCCAGCTAAGCATGGCCGTTGGACTCTGACGCTGCCAGGACATCTTGGTGAAGTACCTGCGAACAGTGTCTTGGTGCGATTCTGGCGAACTAAGCGCGCTCATGGTGTTGCCCCTTACTCTGCGGTTACAAGCGCGAGATGATCTCTTTGGCTGTCGCACCTTCGCGGACCCAGAACTGAGTTGCTTGGATGCGCTTGGATGCACCAATCAGGAACTTGCAGAAGTCTTCCCCCATCGAGTAGCACTGAATCTCGATTCCAGACAGCTCTCGCTTCACCAAATGAGAGAATACTGCCGCGAACATTCCGGCGTAGTAGTGACAGGCAACCTTGCCGATGTTGCCAACGCTCTTGGCGATTGCGGACTCGTACAGATCGACAAAAATCAGTCCGTCATTTTGGTGTGACAGGTCGTATTCCCAACTTCCCCATCCCGCCGCTTGCAGGGGCCACCACCACATCTCCATTACGAATCCGCCGATCATCTCGTCAGCGTTTTTGCCAAACTCGGCACGGAATCGCTTCTCGAACCCAATGATGTCGGCTTTGCCCCACTCGAAACCGCAGCGATACATGATCTCTGCCGCAGCTTCCCCGACTTCCTCTTCCAGCGCCTGCTGAAAACCGACCACGAAGTCCTCTGTGGTCAGAATCATTCTTTGGTCATTGCGATTCAGCAGTCTGCCGCCACTTTCGCGACGAAGGAAACGAAGTATGTCGAACTGATGATGAAGAGAGTGAGGCAGCTCTTGAACGATGGCAGTTTGCCTTTCCATCTAGGACTCCTTGTGAATGGTAGTGATCGCTCTGTGAGGTGAATTGTTTCCTATTCGTCCCGATTATTTTTGAGTAAGAGAGCGCGACTTCA
>Ga0075163_10008556_pt1 | contig 13466 bp, 17 predicted proteins | sample JI1023141ADNA_FD_71478 | JGI IMG/M metagenome (GOLD analysis project Ga0075163, IMG submission 71478) | Wastewater effluent complex algal communities from Wisconsin, to seasonally profile nutrient transformation and Carbon sequestration -... | ecosystem: Engineered > WWTP > Effluent > Algae...
AGGAATTGATAAAAAGTCACCAGTTGTGAGATATGCAGTATTTTGATCAGTAGCTATTTGTTGTGGATTAGGTTGAAGTACAAATGAGGTATCTTCTGTATGAACTAATAGTTGATTGTTCATATAACTTAGTCCAGTAATAGCTCCTCTATGTGCAGGCAAATCTATATAGTCATTAACCTTGTTAGTTCTATATAAATCAAATGATTCTTCATCAAATGATTTAGGACTAAAGATTATTCTGTTAGGATATTTGTTTTCACAGTTTGAGCAATAATCAAAGTTAAGTGGTAATGAAACTTTACCCTGCTCTGTAGTCTGAACATTATAATCTTTGTTAAGGCCAAAGTATTCTTTAGCAATTTGATCAAACGGCTTTAATATATATGTTTCATTAGACTGAAGAGTGGCCACCTTTTCAATTAGTATTGCTATATCGGATCCTGGATGATAATATTTATTGGTTTCTCCAGTTCCGGCATACCTCAGAGCAGTGTTGAATTCATGCTCTTCATAAAAAGTATTATAACATAATCCTTGAAGAATATTGTCAGGAGTAAATATTGGCCAAAATAATCTGGTTACAGAACTTAAACTGATAATGCTATCCCCGTTATAAAATTCATTACTATCTGCAGTAATAGAGTAATTAAAATTAAGATAATTATAGGCTAGATTTAAAAGCGCAGTATATGGATCTACAACTTCTTTTTTATAACTATAAAAATTGTTATATTTTAATTGATCTGTAGGCGAAGTTATATTTGCTCCACCAATCACCTGACCCGGAAGAATTAAGTCTGAATTTTCAAGCTGATAACTTGATAATTTAATTATACTATCATCTGCCATATAATCGCGGCTGTCCACCTCTATACCAAAGACAGTTCCTGAAGTTACTGTTCTAGCAGGAATAAATATCTGCTTATCAATATTATGATTAGTTCTTGTAGGAGTTGCAAATTGTGTAGGATTAAATACATAACTATATGTTGTTATGATATCTGCTCCCCCATCTTTATTTAAAATTTGACTAATAGAATCTTGACTAGATTCTATATGATAGACCTTATTAAGTTTTAAATAATCAGGATTGAATATTTTTTGATTATAAAAGATGTTCGCACTATTGTATCTCACATATCCCTCGCCACCAGAACCATTCCAATCTCTAAAATTTGCATCAACACTAATGCTAGTTGCAGGAAAATCAGTAACAGGTTGTACTGCCCATCCAGAATCTACTACAGTTTTATTACTTTCATCTCTTACAGCGTGAGTAAATCTATGACCTACTACACCAGCAGGATACGTAATGTTACTAAACTTAACTCCAAGTGGAACTATGTATTGACCATCTTCAGTTAAGTGAGGTACTAGTCTTCTATCAGGAAATCTAAAATGTCTAATTTTAGTTCCTGTAGTAATAATATTACCGTCAGTATCTTCACCCCAAATAGAATTTCCATTACAGTCTTTAAGATCTGGATAAGCTATATCTGATTCATGAAATCCAAAATTACCTTTATAATTATATGGATGCGAAACAGTATTACTTAACGTTAATTCAGCAGTATTAAACACTTTCCATCTTGGAACAGTATTACCTATTACTAAACCTAAGTGCTCTACATCAGATAACCAAACTTGATTACCAACTAATACTGCAGCATCTGCTACTACAGTTAAAAGATCTAAATCTGTAGAAAATGAATTTCTACCGATCAGTGGAAATACAGTAGTCCAGGTTCCATTTGTTAAAAGATATTGAATACCAAATGCATATATTTCATCTCCTTGAAACGAAGTACAATCCCAATATGTTTTAGGATTCTTAGGATTACCTACAGCAAAACTATCTAATGCAGATACTTCTTTAGCAACCCATTCAGCTTCTATAACAGAAGCAAACTGTTGGAATTCAGAATAGTCTGGTTGATCTTGAGTTACATTAGCTCTAACTAATCTACCTTGAACTTGTTCTTGAACTAAAGAACTTTTGTATTTAACATCATTAATAACCAAACTAGAATAGTCTACTGGATAATCTCCAGAACCTACATTGTAACCTACATATGTCCATTCAATATCTGAAGATGATATTGGAATAAGTTGTCCAACAGCGTGAGCATCTACAGTTTGTATTCCTGTAATTTGTCTAATAACATTAACCTTAAGATATTGAAATGAAGTATCTAAATTATAAAATCTTAGGGTAATAGATTTATTAGTAGAAGGTAATCCTCCTATAGCAGGATCATATTGTGGAGCATTTAACCCACCATCAATATTATAATAGGTATCTGATTGATCATCATCATAAACAACAGTTTGGGGACTAACATCTGTTTTATACAAACTGTTTAAATCTTTATCAACAAACTCTAATTGAAAATAATAACTACCAAGTGGTAGATTACCACCAGAACTATTAACTCTAATTAGATCCATTTTAGGAACCTGTATTGTCGGGACAAATTTAAACTTATTGGGATCAAATACTCCAGATGTTTTAAATTCATCTGGCTTGTCTACATTAAACCAATAGTCATTAGTATTACCATCACCAAAGTAAATAATTCTCTCACAACCATTTTTAACTCTGTATTCTCCAGTGACTGGAAATTTAGTTGACAAACCAAGATTTAGATTTGCAAGAGTTGTATAAAAACCCTGTTTATATATTCCTATTTCAGACAGTGTATTGTTTGTAGAAATAAGATACACTTCATCATTTTGACCATAAATTGAACCCAACAAGATATATCCAAGTCTTAAAGCTGCAGTAAATTCATTACCTGGTTCAGACTGATATTCCTGTCTACCACCTTCATGATTATCTCTAATAGCATTAAGTGCAAAAGTTACATCATCTTTGTTTTGAAAGAGTCTGTCTTTATTAATACCATTAGAATGTACAGTGTTTACTTGTTTATCTAGCATAGTATAATGTTTCTGGTAATTTGATTAACTTGGTATACATTCCATTTATATCCATTAGATTTGCGAAATCTACAGATCTTAATAAAATATTACCTCTACACTGTTTTAACAAACTTGCTTGCTTTTGATTATACTTATCATAAAAATTAGCAGCTTGTTCTTCTTTTGAAAACTGTCTATTTTGCCAATGTTTAGCAATAGCATAAGCTTCTAAGAATTCAACTAAAAGTTGATTATCTGGAATTAGTATATCTTCATTTTCATCACACAGTGGACTATCATATTCTACACAAATAAATCCAGTATTAATAGATAAGTACATCATTTTCTCTGGAGTTATTGCAAAAGATTCTGAACATTTTGCAAATCTACATTTACAACTATTGGAAATAATACTACTATTTGTTCCTGTATATTTTAGAATCTTATAGTTTTTATGAAAGTAAGGACTTTCTAAAAACATTTTATATGTAATCATTGGTTTACACACTGCAGGATTAACATCTGCAGGTTCATCTACAATGGCGCATGATAACAAATCATCAATACATTCTTTAGTAGGATCTGTGCATTGCCACATTACAGAGTTTATCTGCTTAATCTTTTTTGGTAGTTGTACTTTACCATCTACAATTTCAAAGATATCAATAGATGTTTCATATTTTGCAACATCAGGTAATAATTTTAATCCATCTTGCATCCAATCTAAAAAGTCAGCTTCTGTGGATTCTTCAAATAATGAAGATGGTATATTATTGAGACATGATCTCAACGTAATGAAAGTTTTCATGCGTCTCTTATTTTATATATTTTTGTAAAGTCTGTCTCACAAGCTTTATAAATAGATTTTACCCAAGTCCTATTTAACTTAACTCTCCAGTAAGATCTTAGCTTAAGTTTAATCTTAGATCTAGTCCATGAAGTCATTATATAATAGTTATCAGCATTAGACTTAGCAAACTTAACTGGTTTACCTTGCTCTTTAGATTTCTTAAAATCTATGAACCTATTACATTTTAACTTAGTTAAACAGAATGCTCCTGTTCTAGATCCCAGTTCTATTGAGTTACCATCTTCTAAAAAGATCTTAAGTTTTTCTAAGTATGCTTTAACTACTATTTGCCATTCATACCAATCAGCAGATAATCTGTGATCTGTACAATCAGCATAAGCAACATGAGGTTTAGGTCTTGTATTTATCTTGTGAGGAATATTCTTTTTATACTTATAATAACCATAAATATCAATTAGTGTTTTACGCTTACAACTTGATAAATTCATTACTATCGTTAGTTTGATCTTGTGGAAGTTGGAGTGGAATATTTAATAATCCCAATGTCATTTTATACGCATCTTCAGCATATTCATCCTGAAGAGGATACATTGAATCTATTGGATTATAGCACATATTTGTTACAGTACCATCCTCTAAACAATTTGGGATGTTAATTAAATCAAGAGGATTAGTCCAGATTCCAGAAACCAGGACAATCTTTAGAGTCAGTGGTACATTCCAAATAATCAAATGATTATTAACAATAGATCCATAATATTCATTTGTAGATCTTTTACTCTTTCTAAACCACTCATCTTCCTTTACTATATTTATAGCTTTACCACTAATCAATCTAATCTTTAATTTAGAATTATTTCTACCTACTAAACTTGTAGGTATTTTATATACTGACTTAAGTACTTTACATTCTAATTTATCAGGAACACAATCGCAATTGTGCGATTTACTAATTTCCAATTTCATACATAATTGTATCCAATTATCTTCGGATACAGCCATAAATTTTTTTATTTGATTTTGAAGAACCTTATTCCTAGAAACAGAAAAAAGGCTATACAGACCTTCGTCCGTATAACCTTCAGGGTTTCTTCCATAAGCTTTAATTAAGCCTCGAATTGTAGATATGTGCTGACCAATGGTTTTCATTGTAATTTTTCTGTTAGTAACTCACTATAATCTTTACAGTCAATAAGTTCATACTTATTTTCTTTCAGGTTAAACCAAACTATTCTACTAGTTCCTAGTTTAACATCTGTATTATCTTGAATTATTTTTTTGTATATGGATGTCTGTAATGAATATTTTTCATATTCACAGTCAGGAAGATCAAATAATTTTAGTTTACCAAAACTAGATTTATATCTAATTTGCTTATCTGTCTTAAAGTCCCATATCTCGTATTGAGAAGTTGCTTTATTATAATACAATCTGTCAAAAGTTCCAGCTAGTCCTAACTTAGGATCTCCTACTGGAAATTCTGAAACAATCAGAACCAAGTTTTCTTTAGCATACTTTAGATAATCTTGACATAGATCTTTAGCTATTTTAATTGAGTTAACATAATTAACTGCTTCAGCTGTTGTCATTCCTTCTATAAGAACTGTTGAGGGAATATCTGTCTTTCTATCCTCAAGACTTTCTAAATAATTATGAATATAAGTACCTCTAGTTTTACCAATTGTAGAATCTAAATTCCATTGTTGTCTTACATCATCTGGTGTAACACTGAGGTGAGAATGATCATCAGTAATATGAATCATTTTTACATCGTCACCATTTTCATCTAATAGCCTGAAGGCATAAGTATTATTCCAAATACTTTTAACATTATATCCTGAGAATTGATATGCTTTAATAACTGGCCAAAACTCATTATTAAATTCTGGTTTTAAACTGCCTAAAAATTTAGTAACTGATTGCAGGTCTTGACCACTTGTTGTTGTATATCTGTGGTAAGTATCGTTATACCAAATGTCTTTAAATGCTTCTTGTAATTGCTGTATCATACAAATGGTATAATTATAGGTGATTGATTAAGTACTACTCCACAAGATAAAATCGGCTTCTTTCCTCTCTGTGCATATGCAAAAGCATAACTTTCAAAATCTATTCCACAACCAACTTGCATTGCAAAGTTAGCACCACCATTTATTAATTGTACATATCCTTCTGTGTGGGAGTGTCCTTGAACTACTGAACATAATTCATTCTGAGCTTTCTTAAGAGCTGTACCAGATTCTCCATGAACATATAAAACATTATTGTAAATATGCTGTTCTACAAATTTCCAATTGGGAGTCCCTAGTACATCACCTAAAGGTTTTAACCATCTTTGAGAAATACCTACCGACATTAATTTTCTAGCAACAATTCTATCATGATTACCTAAAAGAACAGTAGCCTCTGGAAATGCTTTATACCAATTTTGTAATTTAGAGCAAGCTAATATCAATTCATCTTTAGCAGACAAACCATCTGGATCAGTATTGTGAAAAGACTGAGCATGATGATCTACGATATCTCCTATAAAAACAACTGTTCCACAATTAAATTTTAACTGCTGTTTCTTACAGAATTCTAAATAACCGTCTTTGCAAAATGGTTCATGAAGATCGCCAATAACTAAAACATTGTCCTTATTCAATAGGCCATTATTATTTTTAATAACAGGTTTTACTTTGGTTGCTTCCCATTCATCTACCATCTGTCCTATTCTAGGATCTAGTTGTTGAATTCTTAAATAGGTTTTTGGAATAGTTGAAGTAGTAGTTGTTACTACTTGCGGCTGCTTGTAATCAGGATTAACAACTTGTACAAAGTTTACCTGTTTTTGAGATTGGATCTTATTCCACAATCTTCTGACAAGATCAGATTTTTCTTTGTTGGTTCCCTGTACATGAAAAGTGTTGGCAATATTTAACCAGTCGCCTGCTGACTCCTTTTCCCGGAGAAATGTAATTATGTCTTCTATCATATTTATATATTTCCATCAAAGATACGTAACAATTTCCATGCTACATAAATTATTTAAAATGGATCTATATAGTAATTTATTGCGGACATAATAATAATTCCTTGTACCATTAAGTTCTCAATGTTATTCTTAAAATAAACATATCCATCTACATCTATTTTACATAGACCGATAGCTGCACCATAAGAACCGGATACAAAAAATGTAGATTCCACTTTAGGTCTTGCATTTGATGGTAATCTAAATGCTTGGGTAAATGTTCCAGGAGTAAATGTGACAGCACTACAGTCTAAATTACCTCTAAAGTAAACTGCACGATTTTTATATCCTGCAATAACAACATGTAATGTATTAGTGGCAGCCTGTTGAAAACCGTTAGTAAATACTGTAGGAACTATTAATCCTTCTCCAAAAGTATTGTCTGTTCTAATTTCAGTAGAATCAAGAATAACATCTTGAGTAACTTTTTTAGTAATTCCTCCTTGTGAAATAATATGATAATCTGCTTCTGCAATGGTAGAAGCCGTTGGCAATTCATGAATTTGTGACATTATATTTGAATATTTTGATTAGTGTCTGTAGTAATATTAACAAGATTTTCATCTGTTAAAAAGTCAAGTAGTTCGATAGTAGAATATTTGGTACAATTTTTACTATTACTAAATATACAAAAAGATGATTTAGTAGTAATAAAGTTTTTGATCTCACATTGGAATTGTCTATCAATTGGACAATTAGAATCTAATACTTGTAAGTACATAAAAGATGTTTGAATATCAGATACATATTTATCTTTATTACAATCAATACCGTACCAACCTATTTCTATTAAAGACTTAACTAATTGAAAATAGATGCACTTAAGAACAGCCACATCCGTTGTCTGTATAGACGATACTATTGTCATTAAGTAGTAAATTAAGTTCGTTATATAATATACATGAATCTGCACATGTGCAAGCATCACAATCACCGCCTTGTAATAAGGCGTAATATTGATACCAAACTAATTTATCTTTAGTCTTCATGTAATACTCTTGGATTTTACATTTTAGTGCACATACTACAGCTATGCAAGTAGGATCTTCAACTAAATATGTACCAGCATGAACAGGTTGTCCTGTAGCATATGTATATGTAACATCAAGCTGGAGATAGTAAATACCATCACAATATGTCGTTTTAGTAACATCTCCATAAAACAAAGTTGCTGGAATAATTATTTTATTGTTTACGATTGATCCAATTAAACTAGATACAATAACACTTGATTCGGTTGAAGAGCAGTTTAACCTACTCTTCAACACTAATGAATCAAACGTTTTACCAGTTGCAGAAGCAAGAGCTGGAACATCTAAAGTCAATAAGGAGCAATCACTATTCAGTGTTGCTATCATGTTTACGCTTTAAAGGTATTAATAAGTTTAACAATCCATTTAACTACGGATTCGTCTTTAATAACTTTTTTAATTAACCACTCTACATTTGAAAGTGCGAAAAGCAACAGCTCGGGACTTTGACTAAACTCTTTCCAAATTTTGGAGAGTTGATCTTTGTCTGGTTTATTCCCATCTGTTAACGCAGATACTGTTTCAACAACAGGATTCACTAACAAAGTAAGAAGTTCTTTTACTTTTTCATCTTCGATTTTTTTAATGTTGTCCAAAAGAAGACCTTTGAAAGCATTAACCAAATCTGGATCAGAACTTAGGTTAACCCAAATAGCTTTGACATCATTAGATTTATCACTCATTACTAATGAGATACTTTCTCTAACACGTTCTAATACTTCTGTTGCAGATAATCTAAGATAATCACTTTCGATAAGTGGCAATACTTCGGTGTTTAAAAAATCCAAGTTTGTGTAAACTAGCTTTTGAATTGTTGAATTAACCATTTGAATAGATTTATAAGTTGAGTAAATAATGTTTGATTTTGTGTAGTTTGTACACTAGGTAGTACAGATACTTCTGTTAGAACTTCTGCTAATACCTCCGGTATTGAAATTGGCACAGGAGTATTTGATACTACTTTTTTAGGTGGATTCTTAACTTCTATAGTTAATAAACCCTTTTTGACAGCGGGTTTTACCTTTTCAATAAATTGTTGTACAGCCAATTTTGAATGTAATAATTTCTGATTATTAACACCCATACCTAATAAAATACAACCTGAAGTATCTTCAGTTGTATTTCCAGCATGAATTCTAATTCCTATAAATTCTGGAACATCTAGTAAGAGTGGAAGTATAACTTTAAATCTTGCACTAAAGTTTAAAATAACATTGTAGATACCTTCTGGTATACATGTTTGATGTTTTATTTTAACATCTCTAATTTTATCCTCAAGTGTATAACAAAAGAATTTACCATCAATGGAAAGTTCTCCAATTACTGCATCATTTATTTCTTGTACTCTCTGTAATACTAACTTCATTAGGAATACGTTTTAAGTTGATCTTGATATTCTTACATTCCTCAATAGCCAATTGATTTCTCATTAATAGAATTTGACAATATGATAATTTAACTTTACTATGAAGTTCAAAAATTTGCATTTCAGAATCTGAATAAACTCGTAAATCTTCTATACTGGAAGATGGTGTCTGTTGTGACGTAGCAGTATCTTTAGAAAAGAAGATACTGAATATAGACAGCCAAAGCATTATTAATAGTGATCTCATTGACGATAAACTTTTTTTCTTAGTTCTGTAATTTCCCGATCTATTTTCTGTTGAGCAGTTAATGCTTCTCGTAACAAACTGTTGTATTCAGTATTTTTAATTTCTTTAATTCTGTCACACTCTTCTTTTATTCTAACAACCTCGGCTCTATAATTTCTTTCATCTAATAATCTTTCTTGATTACTAGAGTTCAATAATGTTGCTAATGTAACGCATGTTAGAATTAAAAAAAAGAAACACCCAATTAAGAAATTGCGTAAAAATATTTTGGATAGGCCCATCATGGTATACCATGTAGACTCATTCATGTTGCTCATATGTTTTATTTTAGCGTGAACTATACATCGGGAGGTCTGGGATTAAAGTTGTTTAATTTTTGCTTTCTTTGTATTTTCAGGTACCTTATCCTCTTTAGTAGTTGCATCATTTGGAAGATCGTATACATTGATCTTAGCAAAATCTTCTGAGAAATAAATACCGTCTTTTGTAAAATCTAATCCTTCTTGCAAGCAAACTCCTGAAACCAAAGATGAAAACTTTTCTTGCTTCAAACCAATTTGAGCATTTAGATCAGCTACTTCTTTGTTTAAGAGTCGAAGGGTTTCGACTAATTTTAAATTTAATGAAACTTCTTTTGTTACTTTTACTTGTGGTTGCATTGTTATTAGTATTTAATTATTTTGATAATATTATCAATATCGCAAAGATATATAATATTTTTTATGCTGTATTTATAAAAACCAAAAAAGGAATTTAGATGTTGATGTAGCACCCGCAATAGTATAGAATGTACTAGGACTACTCTGATTATTGTATTCAGTTGTAAGCCAATTAGAATTACGCTTAACATGAGCTATTCTTACTTCATCTATACTCCCCACAAAGGGTGTAGCTGCATTAGAGCTTTCACATCCCATATGCCCGTTGGCTATATGAGTAAGATCTGCACTACCTGAGGCAGTAGTTACTGAAGCACCATTTACAAATATTTCACCTGTACCAGATCCATAAGTGGCGGCTACATGATACCAAGTAGCATTTGCTAATCCAGCATTACCATCCATCGTAATACCGGCAGTATTAAAATAAGATACGTAACCTGCGCCAATTCTATTAATAGTGAATACCCAACCACTTGGAGCAGATGCATCTCGTGTACCTATAATACCTCCACGTGTAGTATTAGTCTTGTTTATCCAAGCACTAACTGTTCTAGTATTTCCTGCTGGTGATATATTACTAGCAAAACCGTGAATAATAGATGCTGATGTTGCAGCACCTCCACCAATTTTACCAGTTGTAGCACTAACCGAAGTTAGAGTTGTAGCATCATTATTTGTAGATGTAGAATCATTCGCAGTTAGAGTAGTTCCATTAGGTAAGTGAAATACTTCTACAAAGCTACTAGACCATACTGCAGTAATATTTTCTTGTGAAGTAGATATTCCACTATCCCCGTAAGCAATATAAATAACAGTATCTGTACTAGCTGAGAGAGTAGGTATTTTTACCCAATACACAACTTCACCAGTTGTAGCATTATATCTTTCTACTTCATGACTTAGTTGAATTGTTAATCCTATATTGGCATAAAAAGCTACATCATGACCATTACTATTTGTAACCCCACCACCATTAGCTACAGTAGCTAAAAAACTATACGTTCCAGCAATTACTACTGGAAAATCAGTTTGGTCAGCGCCCTGAACTCTAGTATGGTCAAAAGTTATTGTCTTGCTGTTTGCGTAAGCCATATTAGTGTATTAAGTCTAAGTGTTTTGCTACTTCAAAGTTATCTCTTAGATATTTAAGAGTTTGAACATACTTGGGTAAGTCTACACCAATGATACCGAGATCTAAAGCTCGTTTCAATTTAACTAGATCACCTAGCTTTTCTGCATACTTAATAAGTTCTTTCTCTTCAAGAGTTGGTTCTACAGGTGTAATAACCACAGGTTCAAACTCATTAAGATCTACATCACCCAATGTTGATTGTACTTCAGTAGCATCAATCTTTTTATATTGTTGTAACTGATCGTGTATTAATCTCTTGATTGAGTCAGGATTAGAAACTCTTTCAAAAGTAAAAGTCTCTTGTAGTACAATATCCTTATAAAACTCTACAGTATAATCAGCAGTAGTTTTATTTTTTGTAATGTCAATTATTTTTGTTGTCCACATAATTATTATTTATAAAGTAAACCAAGACATGAAAGTACCTGGAGCTGGGCCGGATGAAGTATAATCTACTACAATATATACTTGAGTAACACGTATATTAGTACTTGTTACACAAGTCTCACCAATTTCTAAAGCATCAATATCTCCTTTCGTCCAAGCATTTCCTGTAGATGGAACTGTAGTCCAAGTCTTTGAATATGTTTGATAACTGGTTGGGATATTTGAACTATAGCTAGCTGTTGATAAAATTCCTCCTTCGTATATGGAAGGATTACATATAGCGGTAACTAATTTACCTGCTGATGTAGCTCTAGCAATATTATAAACTGTAACACTATTTATGGTATCAGTATTAGTAATAGTATTTGTTGTTATTAAAAAAGTAGTAGTAGATGACCCAGAGCCATAATCAATATAGGTAGAATCCCCATCTGAAGTAGTTTCATCAACACAGTCCCATTTATTTGCGGCACCATTTGCTATCCCGCCTGTATAAAATCCAGCACCTGTTGGTCTAAAAGTTACTGTAGCCATTACTTATTCATTTTAAATATTGCCTGTAAAGTTCCAGAATATTGCCCGTCTCTTATTTTATTCTCTTCAGAAATAAAAGTAATATTACTAAAACCAACAGTATTTAATAAGTTTAGATATTCTGTTACAGAAATACAATGATAACCTTCAGGCATATCTTGATTAAGTCTATCTGTTATGTCAGAGAATATAAGAGTCCCTCCTTGCTTTAAGATAAATCTTACCTTAGTTAGAAGTGCTAATTTATCCTCTATATTAAAGAATGAGTTATTAGCAATAACAATATTGTAAGCATTCTCAGATAATTGAAGATCCATAAAGTCTGTGCATAGATATTCTATATTAGAACGACTATGGTTTTCTCTAGCAAATTCAATCATCTGATCTTGTATATCTACAGCCAATATATGTTCACATTCGTAAGATAATAATTCCGTAATCTTGCCAGAACCACATCCAATATCTAATACTCCAGCAGATATATTAATATCTACAAGATCAATAAGCTTAGATGATCCTAGTATTTCCCAAGATTCGGGAAGTACATCTTTATAGAGGTCGGTAATTATTTCTTTATTTGTCATAGATTATGCTTGTTGTGCTGTTGCAATAACATCCCAAAGTGTATCAGTAGCATTGTATACACAACCTACATATAGTGTTTTACTTATAACAGTAGTTGTAGGTAATGTTACCCCAACTGCTCTATAGATAGCGTTCCAAGCTAAAGTTCTAGCTGTTCCATTATCTTTAATTCTAATCAACAATTTAGTACCTTGTACCGGAGTTCCAGTGGGAGCACCAAATGTAGCTGCTGCAGCTTGAGCTGTTAAGATATAAATATCGTCAGTTGATACGTTTGGCGTAGGTGTTGAAGATGAAGTAGTCGAAGCTACTCTAGGATCAATACGTTTGTTAGTAAGAGTTTGTGCATCAGCATCTCCTACAAAAGCACCTGTTGGATTTGTCTTAGTAGACAAAACACCAGATGTAACTATTGCTACACCTGTACCAGTAGCTCTCTTTATTGTCTTACCACCTGTTCCATTAAATAAAGCTATCTCACTATCTACTGACGAAGCTACACCAGCTACATTACCAATTGGATCTGTACTCCAAGATAAATTACCTGAAGCATCAGTTAACAATGCAGTATTAGGAAGAGTACCATTATCTGCTGGGAAAGTAAGTGTATAAGATGTAGTTAAAGAACCAGTTGCGGGGGTTTGAAAACCTATAAATTGAGTGGCATCTGAATCATATAAACGTAAAGTACCATCAACATAATCCATTCTCGAAGTACCAGAAGTAATCCTAACTTGAACGTTATCAACAGATACTGATTGAGTAGTATC
>Ga0075163_10008559_pt1 | contig 13465 bp, 8 predicted proteins | sample JI1023141ADNA_FD_71478 | JGI IMG/M metagenome (GOLD analysis project Ga0075163, IMG submission 71478) | Wastewater effluent complex algal communities from Wisconsin, to seasonally profile nutrient transformation and Carbon sequestration -... | ecosystem: Engineered > WWTP > Effluent > Algae...
CCCTTGGCGGCGGCCGCGCGGGCGCTGGCCGACGATCGTCCGCTGCCCGAGGCGCTGGCGGCCGCGGTGGCCGGCGAGCGCGGCCTGCTCGTCGTGCTCGATCAGGCCGAGGAGCTGATCACCCAGAGCCCTCCCGCGGGCGCGGCGGCCCTGGCGGGCGCGCTGGCCGACGCCGTGATCGCCCACCCCGGCCTGCGCGTGGTCGCGGCGGTGCGCGGCGACTTCGTCTCGCGCCTGGCCGCGGTGCCCGGGCTGGCGGCCCTGGTCGCGCGCGGCCTCCACCTCCTGGGGCCCCTCGACGACGATGCGCGCCGCGAGGCGATCGTCGGGCCGGCCCTGCGCGCCGGGGTCGGGTTCACCGCGGCGGCGGTCGACGCCCTGGTCGACGACAGCCGCGGCGCGGGTGGGCTGCCGCTCCTGCAGTTCGCGTTGACCCGGCTGTGGCAGGTGCGCCACCCGGCGCAGGCCGAGTTCACCGACGACGACGTCGCCGCGATCGGCGGGGTCGCCGGGGCGCTGGCCCGCCACGCCGATGGCGTGATCGCCGCGCTGCCACCGCCGGCCCGCGTCGCCGCCCGCGCGCTCCTGACCGCGCTGATCACCGTCGACGGCACGGCGGCGAGCCGCGAAGAGGCGGCGCTGCCCCTGGGCGCGTCGATGGCCCGGCGCGCCCTCGACGCGCTGGTCGCCGGACGGCTGGTGGTGGCGCGCGACGGGGCGACCGGGCCGAGCTACGCCCTGGCCCACGACGCGCTGATCGTCCACTGGGCCACGCTGGCCGACTGGCTGGCCGACGACCGCGGCCAGCGCGCGCGCCGCCAGCGCCTGGCGGCGGCCGCCGCCGAGTGGGAGCGCCTGGGCCGCGGCCAGGACGGGCTCCTGACCGGGCGTCCTCTGGCCGAGGCGACCGCGGTCGACGGCCTGGCCCCGCGCGAGCGCGCCCTGGTCGCGGCCTCGCAGCGGGCCGTGCGACGACGCCGGGCCGTCGTCGGTGGCGCCGCGACCGTGGCGATCGCCGCGATCGCCGCGGCGGCGCTCGGGACGCGCGCCCTCAACCGCCGGGCCCAGGCGCGCGCGATCGCGACGCGGATCGCCGAGGCCGATCGCGTCGCCGCCGAGCTGACGCGACGCGAGGCCGCGCTGGCCGCGGCCCGCACCACCGCGCTGGCGCACTACCAGCGCGACGAGGAGGTCGAGGGCAACGCCGTCTGGGCCGAGGTCGACGCCCACGTCGCCGCGGTCCGCGCCGGCTACCGCGCCCAGGCCACCGCCCTCGAGGCGGCGCTGCTGATCGCCCCGCGCCGCGCCGTGCGACGCCGCCTGGCCGAGGTCCTCCTGGCGCACGCCGCCCTCGCCGAGCGCTACTACGACGAGGTCGGCGCCGACGAGCTGGCGACGCGCGCCGCCGCCTACGACGCGGACCTGGCGGCGCGGTGGTCGGCCCCGGTCGGGCTCACGATCGCGACCTCGCCGCCGGCGGCGGTTGAGCTGGCGTGCACGCGGTCGCCGGCGACCGCCGCCGCCCCGATCGCGGTGGTCGAGCGCGCGCGCGGTGAGCACCGCGCCCTGGTCCCGCCCGGCACCTGCGTCGCGACCGCCCAGGCTCCCGGGCGGGTCGTGGTCCACGCGCCGATCGCGATCCCGCGCGGCGGTGCCCCGGCGCTGGCGCTGACCCTGCCCCCGCTGACCGCGCAGCCCGTCGGCTTCGCCTACGTCCCGGCCGGCACCTTCCGCTACGGCAGCACCGAGCCCGAGCCGATCCGCCTGGCCGGCTCCGCGCAGCCGGCCAACGAGGTCGAGCTGCCGGGGTTCTGGATCGCCCGCCACGAGACCACCTTCGCGCAGTGGCGCGAGTTCCTCGCCTCGCTGCCGCCGGAGGCGCAGGGCCCGCGCCGCCCCCACGGCGAGGAGGCGGTCGGCGTCTTGACCCTCGCGGTCGACCCCGATGGCGTCGACGTCTTCGTGCTGCGGCGCGGCGCGATCGAGCACCGGGCCCGGCTCGGCGCGCCGGTCACCTACCCGAGCCGCGCGCGGCGCGCGACCCAGCGATGGGAGCGCTTCCCGGTCACCGGGATCTCGGTCGACGACGCCGAGGCCTACCTGGGATGGCTGCGCGCGACCGGGCGCGTGCCCGGGGCGCGTCTATGCACCGCGCGCGAGTGGGAGCGCGCGGCCCGGGGCGCCGACGCCCGCCGCTTCCCCCACGGCGACGTCCTGGCCGTCGACGACGCCAACCACGACGCGACCTACGGCCGTGCGCCCGAGGCCTTTGGCCCCGACGAGGTCGGCAGCCATCCCGCCTCGGACAGCGTCTTCGGCGTCGCCGATCTGAGCGGCAACGTCTGGGAGATCACGACCGGCTACGACGACCCGTCGCTGGCGGTCCTGCGCGGCGGGAGCTGGTACACGAACGAGTTCACCCTGCGCGCCGACAACCGTTTCATCGTCGAGCGCGCCACCCGCAGCCCGTTGATCGGCTTCCGGGTGTGCGCCGACCTGCGCTGAAACGGCGCGGCCGACCACGCCGCGCCGACCTGGCGCGCCGATTCGGCGCGCGGCCCCGGCGCGCGGCCCCGGCGCGGCCCCGGCGCGGCCCCGGCGCGGCCCCGGGACCCAGCCCAGGCGGTGGGGCCGCACCCGACCGCCTCGGGCCGGCGCTGGCGCACCCCTTGCTCACCTCCCTGGTATGACTCCCGCGCGTATGCGTCACCGTCGCCCTGCGGCCTCGCCCGTGATCTGGGCTCTCGCCGGTCTCCTCGGATGTGCCGAACATCCGGATTCCATCGGCTTCACCGAACAACCCGCCGGGCCGGCCAACGGCGGGATGGGCGGTCTCCAGGGGCGCGCTTGGCTGGGGACGATGGACGACCTCCAGGGGGCCACCGCCGCGACCTACCCGTCGACCACCGCCGGCGCGCTGACCGTCGGCGCGCTCCTCGCCGGGTCCGACGGCGCGAGCTACCAGCTCACCCACGTCGTGACCTTCGCGACCCCGAGCGGCGCCCACATCGGGTATCGCTGGCTGCGCGACGGCGTCCCGATGTGCGCCCACGATCACCTGGCCCTGCCGATCCCCGGCGAGGTGTTCCGCAACGGCCTGCCGGCCGGCGGCCAGGCCACGCGGATCACCTGGAGCTGCTCGGAGTACCGAGTCGACGGCACCAAGGACACCGCCCAGCTCGATCGCAACGGCACCGCAGCCAAGGCCATCACCTGGGGCTTCGCCCCGTACGGGAGCTTCACCTCGCTCGGCGGCCTCGCCGTCACCGGCCGCGAGCTCCACACCGTCGCGACCCGCGTCGGCCGCGCCGACTACTGCCACGCCGGCGTCGCCCACACGATCGACGGCACCGCGGTGGCGCTGAAGGATCTGGTGCTGGGCAACGCCGTGCCCGAGGCCACCGGCCCGGTCGAGACCAGCCCGGCCGACGTCGCGACGCCGGTCGACCCGACGGGCCTGTATCTCGAGGCGGTGTGGCCCCGGCCGAGCCCGACCCTGGGCGAGCTCGACGCCGCGCGGCCGCTGTGCCTGAGCAAGCTGCGCTGGTCGACCTTGCCGCCCGGCCACCGCTGCGGCGGAACGCTGCTCGATCCGCGACTCGCCGGCCCGGCTGGCACGGCGAGGTACTGCGAGGATCTCGCCACCAGCGCGGGCGGCGCCTACGAGGATCTGGCGGCGCTGGGTGCGGTCGTGGTGAACGCCTCGCGGTGGAACGACCTCGGCCTGCGGATCTGGAAGGCCGGCGGCGATCACTACACGACCACCCGCGGCAACCACAACGGCGCGGCTGGCGCCGACGTGCCGCCGGCCGCGACGTACACCTACCAGCAGTTCCTCGGCACGATCGTGACCTCGACCGGCCGCGACACCTGGGTCGCCGCGTACGGCGCCGCCGCCGGCACCTTCGTCGCGCTGCACTCGTACCGCAAGGTGAGCGGCGCCAACCAAGGCGAGCGCCTGACCACGACCGGCAACCCGCCGGCCGGCTACGGCGACAAGGTCCTCGAGGGCTACCTGTGGTCGACCCCGCCGAGCCAGCTCATCCTCGACGACCTCGGCGTCGAGGTCGCCCCGCTGTATCGCCACCAGCGCGCCCTGCCCTTCGACTTCAAGACCACGACCGACGCGATCGTCACCGGCTATCCGAACCGCGTCACCCTCGGCTACCTGCTCACGCCGCGCACCTGGTGACCGCGCCGTGACGGCGATCGCACGGGCGCCGTCGCGGCCGTAGCGGGCGTACGCTCGCGCCATGGCGAAGCGCGCGCTCGTGGCCCTTGGACTCCTGGCGATCACCGCGGCCTGCGGCGGCGACGACGACGAGCCGCCGTGCGCGGCGGTCGGCACTGGCGCCCGCGGCTACGACGCCCTGAGCTACCGCCTGACGGCGCGCTTCGACTGGGACACCCAGACCTTGACCGCGCGCGAGGAGATCACCGTGGCGTGCCGGGCCCAGGCCCAGCTCACGTTCGACGCCGAGGTCGAGGTCGCGACGGTGACGATCGCCGGGCAACCGGCGCCGTTCTCGGTCGACGCCGCCGCGCACACGCTCACGGTCGACACCGGCGGCACCTCGGGGCCGGTGACGCTCGAGCTCGCCTACACCGCGCCGGTATCGGACGCGCTGCGAGTCGGCGGCCCGCGCGACGACGATCCGGTGCCGTCGCGGATCGCCTTCACCGACTCCGAGCCCGATCGCGGTCGGCGCTGGCTGATCGCCAAGCACGATCCCGCCGACCGCGCGACCTTCGCGGTCGAGCTGACGATGCCGGCCGAGCACGACGCGAGCGCCAACGGCGAGCGCACCGTAGATCGCGCGGCCGGCGCCGAGCGGGTGGTGGGCTACGCCCTCGACCAGCCGATCCCGACCTACCTGATGGCGTTCGCGACCGGGCCCCTCGAGCGCGTCGAGCGCACGACTGGCCGGGTGCCGCTGGCGGTGTGGTACCGGCGCGGGCTGCCGGTCGATGGCGAGGCGCACCTCGATCTCCTCGAGGAGCTGATGACCACCTTCGAGGTCCGGCTCGGCCCGTACCCGTGGTCCCGCTACGCGGTCGTGCTCCTGCCGCAGTTCGGCGGCGGCATGGAGAACGCGACCATCACCTTCAACAACGAGACCTCGGGGCTCGGCGCGCTCGGCGTGAACTTGAACGCCCACGAGCTAGCCCACCAGTGGTTCGGCGATTGGGTGACGATGCACACCTACGACGACGTCTGGGTCAAGGAGGGCATGGCGACGATGCTGGCGGCCGAGGCCGAGGTCGCGCGTCGCGATCGCGCCGAGGTCGGGCGCTGGTTCGGCTCCGACTTCGCGTTCAACGTCGACGACGCGGTGGTCGATACCAACCTGACCGGGCTGGCCAAGTACACCTCGGGGCCCTACCAGCGCAGCGCCTGGGTCATGACCCAGCTCCGTCGGCGCATCGGCGACGACGCGTTCTGGGCCGGGGCCCGGAAGCTCCTGGCCGATCGCGCGCTGGGCACCGCCACCGGTGCGCAGTTCCTCGCCAGCTTCACCCCGGCCCTCGACGACACCACCATGGCCCAGGCCCTGGCGTCCTTGCCGGTCCACGGCGCGCCGTCGATCGCGGTCGCGGTCAGCGCCGGCGCCGGCGGCACCACCCTCGGCTTCACCCTCGACGATCCCGATCGCCTGCTGCTCGCGCCGATCGAGGTCGGCGCGGTCGACGCCACCGGCGCCGCCGCGCCCCTGGCCGCGCTGCCGACCACCGTGGTCGTCCCCGACGGCGGCTACCTGGCCCTCGACCCCGACGGCGTCCACCCGTACTGGCCCTACGTGTTCGGGCCGTGGGCCACCTACTTCGATCAGGTCGAGCCGCGCCTGGCCCCGCGGACCGAGGCGGCCCTCGCGGCCTTCGCGAGCCGGGCCCCCGCGCAGCAAGAGCGCGGGCTGTACGCCGGTCTGCCGATCGCGACCCGCGACAGCTTCGCCGACCTGTACCCGAGCCTCGACTCGACCGAGGCCCAGGCCACCGCCGCGGTCGCCGCGTGCCGGGCGCTACCGACCCTCGGCGAACCCGAGGCCTCGGGGCTGGGCGCCGCGCTCGGCCCGGTGCTGCGGACGCCGGCGATCACCCGCTTCCAGTCGAGCTACTCGGCCTGTCCGCCGGCGGTGGTCGAGCCGGCGCTCGGCGGCGAGCTCGCGGCGCTGGCGACCACGGCGAGCGCGACCAACGCCGCCCGCCTCGACTACCTGCTCAGCTTCGACTACGGCGCGGCGCCGACCCTGGCGCGCTTCGGCGTGCTCGCGACCACCGCGCCCAGCCTGCGCCTGCGCGAGCGCGCGCTCAACCGACTGATCGCCCACACCGCCGCGCCGTACAGCGCGATCGCCGACGCCGAGCTCCCAGCCTGGCGACAGTTCTTCCGCGATCGCTACGCCGCGATCACCAGCGGCGGGCGCCTGACCGGGGTGTGGCGCGCGTCGGTGCGCCTGGCCGACGCCGGCGCGGTGCCGCTGGTGGCGCCGCTGCTCACTCGGGTGCCGCTGGCCGGCGCGACCCAGCTCACGATCGTGTGCGAGGCCCACGGCCTAACCGACGCCGCGGGTTGGGCCGCGTTCGGCGACGCGCTCGAGCCGTGGTCGGCGTTCCCGGTCGACGTCCAGACGGTGCTCGCTGACCCGGCGCGGTGCGCCGACCTGGCGCGGGTCGCGCCACCGCCCGCCCTCGACGACGACGGCCCGGCCGACCACGTCCGGCACCTGCACCGGTCACGCCCCCGCTGACCGCATCACTCGGGGCACGCGATCACGACGAGGTCCTTGCACTCGCCGTCGACCCAGTCCTGCGACGCCCACACCTGGCAGGTCGCGCCGTCGATCTCGACCTCGTACTCCTCCGACTGATCGCACGCGACCGCGTCGGTCACCGCCGACAGCTCGCTGCCACCGCCGCTGGTCGCCAGCTCGCTGTCGATCGCCGGCAGCTCCTCGGGCGTGAAGTCGTCGATGGCCTGCTGCCGCTGGCAGGCGTCGCGCTGCAGGATCGCGTCGGCCCGGGCGCTGGCCTCCCAGGCGTCGCTGATGCCGTAGTACGCGGTGGCGCCCAGGGCGGCGCCGGCCCCCGCCACCGCGCCGCCGGCCGCCAGGGCCGGCGCCGTGCCCGCGCCCAGGGTCGCGCCGACCCCGAACACCGCGACCGCGATGCCCGCCGCGGTGCCGGCGACCACCAGGGTGGCCGCGGCCGCGGTGCCGAACACCGCTCCGTAGAACTGGCCATCGGCCAGCGCCAGCTCGTACTGATCCGCGCACGACAGCCCGCCGCTGGCGATCTCGGTGTAGCCGTGATCGAGGACCACGGTGCCGAGCGCGTCGACGGCGCGCAGCGCGACCTCGCGATGCGAGGCGTCGGCGGTGACGGTCTGATCGAGCGTCAGGACCGACGTGGTCGGCAGCGTGTAGGTCGTGATCCAGGTGCCGTCGAGGCGCCGGCTCTTGCGCTGCCAGCCGACCCGGAGCGTCGCCCGCTTGGCCACGGTGGTCTCGGCGCCGGCGCTGGTCCGGGTCGCGGTCAAGTCGAGGCGCCCGGCGACCACGTAGCCGCCGTAGCACGCGGCGTTGCTCGGGTTGGTACACGCCAGGTCGGTCAACAGATAGGTGGTGTGCGCGCGGTGCGTGCCGACGGTGAAGGCCAGGCAGTGCGTCGCGAACATCGGGCCGCTGGTGCCATCGGCGTGGAGCTGCGGGCACCGGCTCCAGTCGAGCAAGGTCCGGGTGTCGCCCTGGGTGGTCATGACGGCGCGCACCAGGGTCTCGCTCGGGAGCTGACCGGCGAACCGCGGGAACCAGGTGCCCGGGTTGGTGGTGGCGTCGATCGGCATGGTGGCGATCGTGTAGCCGGTCGGCGGCGAGACATTGGTCGCGGCGGTGGCGTCAGCCGAGCCGGCGACGAGGGCCGTGACCAAGGCGGCGGCGGTGGTGAGCGTGGTGGTAGCGGCGGCGGTCGAGCGATCGATCATGGGAATCCTCCTGCAGCACCTCTCAGCAACCGATGTGCCGGTCGCGCCGCAACGCAACGCCGCGGATCGTGGCGGGTCGGCGGATCGTCGCCGCGCCGATCGAGCGCGCCGCGCCGATCTAGCGCGTCACCGCGCGTGAGCGTCGAGCCAGGCCGCGATCCGGGCGGCGATCGCCATCGGCGCCTCGGCGGCCACGAAGTGCCCGACGTCGGGCACGACCTCGCGGCGATACCCGGCGGTGAAGAAGCGCTCGGCGCCGACGCCGACCTCGGGGCCGATGCAGCCGTCGCGCGCGCCGTGCAGGTACAGGGTCGGCACCGCGATGCGATCGCGACGACGCAGGCGGGCCAGCGCCGCGCCCGGCGGCCGGGTCAACGCGCGGTAGTAGAGCAGCGGCGCCGGCCAGCTCGTGCGCAGGGTGGCGTGGAGCGCGGCGCGAAGCTCGGCGGGCAAGGTGAAGCCCGGGGACCAGTCGGCCCACAGCCGATCGATCAGCGCGAAGTCGCGGGCCGCCGCCAGTCGCTCGACGCCCGGCACCTGGAACGCCAGCATGTACCAGGATCGCGCGAGCTGCCGGCGTCGCGCCAACGACCGCACGAACACCGCCGGGTGTGGCACCGCCAGGGTCACCGCGGCCGTGAACCGCGCCGGCGCGCGGGCGCACGCGACGTAGGTCACCGCCGCCCCCCAGTCGTGGCCGACCAGCGCCACCGGCTGGGTCGGCGACAGCCGATCGGCCCACGCCAGGACGTCGTCGGCCAGGCGATCGACGTCGTACGGGCCGGCCAGCGGCGACGGCGCGTAGCCGCGTAGCCACGGCGCGACCACCCGGTAGCCGCGGTCGGCCAGCGCGCCGAGGAGCGGCGCGAAGGTCGGCGGCGCGTCGGGAAAGCCGTGCAAGACCAGCGCGAGCGGTGCGTCCGCCGGGCCGGCCGCCAGCGCCGTGAACCCGCCGACCTCGACGGTCGCGACCGCCGCGCTCACGCCGCCGGCTCCTCGACGAAGACCTGGTGCTCGACCAGCCGCTTGTACAACCCACCGGCCGCGATCAGCTCGGCGTGGCGGCCGGCCTCGGCGACCTTGCCGCCGTGGATCACGACGATGCGATCGGCGTCGCGCACGGTCGACAGCCGATGCGCGACCACCAGCGTGGTCCGCCCGCGCATCAGCCGGGCCAGGGCCTCTTGCACCTGGGCCTCGCTGGCGGCGTCGAGGTTGGAGGTCGCCTCGTCGAGGATGAGCACCCGCGGATCGATCAGGAGCGCGCGCGCGATCGCGATCCGCTGCTTCTGCCCGCCCGACAGCTTGACCCCGCGCTCGCCGATCATGGTCTGGTAGCCATCGGGGAACCCGACGATGAAGTCGTGGGCGTTGGCGTCGCGCGCGGCCTGCTCGATCTCGGCGTCGGTGGCGCCGTCCTTGCCGTAGGCGATGTTGTCGCGCAGCGTGCCGGCGAACAGCACCGGCTCCTGGGCCACCATCGCGGTGGCCCGCCGCAGCTCGGCCAGGGTCAGCCGCCGCACGTCGACGCCCTCGAGGGTGACCTGGCCGCGGTCGACGTCGAAGAACCGCAGGAGGAGCTGGAGCACCGTGGTCTTGCCCGCGCCCGACGGGCCGACCAGCGCGACCACCTCGCCGGGCGCGACCGTCAGGTCGAAGCCGCGCAAGACCGGATGCTCGGGCCGCGCCGGGTACGCGAAGTCGACCGCGGTGAAGGCGATCGCCCCGCCGCCGGCCGGCAGCGCGGTCGGCGCCTCGGGATCGCGGATCGCCGGCACGGTGTCGATGATCGCGTACAGCCGCTCGGTCGCGCCGGCCGCGCGCTGGAGCGCGCCCCACAGGCTGGCTAGCTCGGCCAGGGCGCCGGCGACGATGAAGGTGTAGAGGAAGAACGAGGTCAGCTCGCCGGCGCTGATCTCGCCGCGGATCATCGCTCGCCCACCCAGCCACACCACCGCGGCGATCGCGATGTACCCGGCGGTGGTCGCCGAGGCGAAGAACGACGCCCGCCAGCGCACCAGCGACAGCGAACGCTGGAACGCGTCCTCGACGCCGGCCCGGTAGCGCGCCGCCTCGTGGCGCTCGCGGACGAAGGCCTGCACGGTCTGGATCGCGCCGACCGCCTCCTGGACGTGGCCCGACACCGTGGCCAGGCCGTCCTGGACCCGCTTGCTCATCCGCCGGATCGCCCGGCCGAAGATCATCGTGCCGACCACGATCGGCGGGATCACCGCCAGCATGAGCAGGGTCAGCGTGACGTTGGTGTAGAGCAGGAGCGCCAGGCCGCCGATGAGCTGGACGGCGTTGCGCAGCGCCAGCGACAGCTCGCTGCCGACCACGCCCTCGACGACGGTGACGTCCGACGCCAGCCGACCGACCAGCTCGCCGGTCCGGCGCTCGTGGAACCAGGCCAGGGGCAGGCGCAGCACGCGCTCGAACACCAGGGCCCGCAGGTCGGCGACCACCCGCTCCCCCAGCCAGCTCATCGAGTAGTGGCGGATCCACACCAGCACCGCGTGGACCACGAACACCACGCACAAGAGCATCACCACTCGATCGAGATCGTCGGCCGACTGCTCGGACAGCCCGGCGTCGACCGCGAACCGCGCCGCCGCCGGATAGACCAGCGACAGGCCCGACGCCACGAGTAGCGTCGCCACCGCCACCGCCAGCCGCGCGCGGTGCGGGCGCACCAGCGCGGCGATGCGCCACAGGACCGCTAGGCGCTTGCGGGTCAGGGGCCGACGCTCGTCGGGCTCGGGCGGGGGCGCGTCGTCGTCGTCATCATCGCTCACGGGGCGGTACCTTACCGCGGCGCGGCGACCTGGCCGGCCGGCCTCCCCGATCAGGCAGGGCCGGCGCCCGGGCCGCGAGCCGAGCCCGGCGCCAGCTCGAACAGCTCGACCGCGCGCGGATCGGGCGCGCGGTGGAGCGACGGATCGATCAGGTACAGCACCGCGGCCTCGGCGTCGACGTCGTGGGCGCCCAGGCGGTAGCGGACCGCGCCGTCGGGCCCGACGCTGAGTGTCCGGCGTCCGGACAGCGACTCGGGCATCGGCGGGTCGCACCAGCGAGCCAGCTCGAGGACGCACTTGGGGTGGCCGGTGTGGCCGGCGAGCTGCGCCAGCCCCGCCGGCAGCTCGTCGGGGTGGTAGCGCCGCGGTCGCCCGGGCGCGGCCTCCCACGATCGCTGGGCCGCCGGGCGCGACGGATCGGCCGGCCGGTGGTACAGGAGGCCGCCGCCCTCGGGCACCGCCGGATCGTCGGCGCCGATCGCGCCGCCCAGGTGCAGCGGCGCCAGGTCGAGGCGCGCCGGCTGTCCGGCCGCCCAGCGCGGCGCGACCGCGGCCACCGCGCGACCCAGCCAGCCGTCGAGGGCGGCCGCCAGCACCGCGGGGGGATCGGCGAGGCCGCACCCGAGGAGCGCGACCTCGCGGCCGGTGATCGCGGCGTGGGTCAGGAGCGCCGGCCGCCCGCTCGGCAGGTCGGCGGTCGCGCCCAAGGCCAGGCGTCCGGCGGACAGCTCGCGCCGGACCAACTGCTGCTGGGCCTCGGTGAAGGCCGACAGATCGCGATGGACCATGCCCGGGGCCGGCAGCTCGGGAAAGCTCGCAACGTAGTCGGCGCGCGCGGCGTCGCCGGCGCCCGGGGCGTCGCGGTCGGGGCGGGCCGCGCGCTCGGCCAGCCAGGCCGCGGCGGCCGCGAACCGGGCGTCGGTCGCGCCCGCCAGCTCGTCGACGCGGGCGAGATCGTGGTTGCCGACCAGCACGATCACCTGGGCCGGACCGTGGGCGCACAGCCAGCGCAGGACCGCCGGCCCGTCGACCTGGGCGTCGGCGATCGTGCCCTCGGCGCGGGTGCCGAAGTCGAAGTGATCGCCGATCGACACGAGCTGGACGTCGGCGCGCAGGCGGCCGTCATCGGCCAGGAGGTCGTGGGCCGCGAGCACCGCGAAGATCTTGTCGGCGCGCGCCTGGGGATCGCCGATCGCGACCGTGCGCCGCCACGGCCCGCGCCGAGGCGCGAAGCGATCGCCGTCGACCAGGGACCGGGCCAGCGCGCGGGCCGCCGTCGCGGTCACGGGCTGTCGAAGAACCGGGCCAGCTCCTCCTCCTTGGCGGCGGCGTCCTTGTGGCCGAGCTCGATCAGCTCGGTGGCCCAGTTGCCGTCGAACATGAGGTACGAGAGCAGATCGTTCTCCTGCCGCGACTCGCCGGCCGCCATCCGCTCGATCAGCCGCCGGGTCACCGGGCTCGACACCAGGAGCTTGCCGGTGCGCAGGAAGTCCGAGGCCATCACGCCGATGTCGGCCGATGGCCGGATGTGCAGCGCCTCGATCGGCCGGATCGGCGCGCCGCGCAGCTTGACCAGCTCGGCGTTCATCTTGGGCACGAAGTCGGGGCCGAACACCGAGGTGCCGGCGGCCAGGAGCGCGTTCAACCGGCGCATCCGATCGAGGTCGTACTCGGTGTGATCGAGCATGAGCGCGTTGAGCGCCTTGCCGAGGAGGAACAGCGGTCGCGGATAGCCGTCGGCCAGGGCCGGCGTCGGCTGGGCCCGGGCGTCGATGTGGCGGAGCGAGATCATGAGCATCTTGTCGGCGCCCAGGCGGATCGCCGGCGACATCGGCGTGTTCTGCCGCAGGCCACCGTCGGTGTAGAAGCTATCGCCGACCTTGACCGACGGGAACAGGAGCGGGATCGCGGCCGAGGCCAGGACGTGGCGCGGCCCGATCCGCGCCTCCTGATGGCGGACGAAGGGATCCTTGCTCCAGCCGTGGGGCACGCCGGCGGCGCTGTGCACGAACACCACGGTGTGGCCGGTGCCGACGTGGGTCGCCGACACCGACAGCGCGCGGAGCGCCCCGCTGCGCAGGTTGCGGTCGATCGCGCTCCACGGGATGTGCTTGACCACGAACCGCTCGAGGCCACCGGTCTCGAGGAGCCCGCCGTAGCGGTACGCGCCGGGGGCCGGCGGCGGCGGCTCGCGGCCGAGGAGCTGGACCATCGCGCGCCAGGCGTCGCGCAGGCCCAGGCCGATCAGCTCCTCGACGCGCAGCGCGCGCCAGGCGTCGGTCAGGCGCCGGGCCTGACTGGCCGGGTCGTCCATCGTCGCGGCCAGGAACGCGGCGTTGATCGCGCCGACGCTGGTGCCGGTGACGATGTCGATCGGGACGTGGCGGCCGAGGCGGCGCGCCAGGTCGGTGCGCAGGTACTGGATGACGCCGGCCTCGTAGGCGCCGCGCGAGCCGCCGCCCGACAGCACGAAGCCGACCTTGGGTCGCGCCGGAGATCCCACCGCACCATTGTCCGGCCAAGGCCGCCGGCTTGTCCAATCGACCACCGTGAAACCGCGCGGGCGTGGCAGTGTCGAGGGTGGCATGCCCCGGTTCGTCGCCCCGCTGTCGCTGGCCCTCCTCGGGCCCCTCGCCACCGCCGCCCACGCCGAGGTCGCGACCTCGGGCCTGCGCGAGACCCGGTGCGC
>Ga0075163_10008561_pt1 | contig 13464 bp, 11 predicted proteins | sample JI1023141ADNA_FD_71478 | JGI IMG/M metagenome (GOLD analysis project Ga0075163, IMG submission 71478) | Wastewater effluent complex algal communities from Wisconsin, to seasonally profile nutrient transformation and Carbon sequestration -... | ecosystem: Engineered > WWTP > Effluent > Algae...
GTCGTGCAGGTCACGCCGGCGGTGTCGACGCTGGCGAACGTGGTGTTGGCCGGCAGGGTCACCTCGACGGTCGGGTGGGTGGCGGTCTGGGTGCCGCCGTTGTTGATGCGGTGCTGGTACTGGATCGGTCGGCCGGGGCCGATCGTCGCCGGGGCGCGCGCGGCGACGTTGATGCCGGGCACGAACGCGCCGATCGTGTCGACCAGCACGTGGCCGAAGTGGCCGGTCGGCTGGCACCGCCCGGCGATCACGCGCACCTCCAGCGAGTCGCCGATGTCGACGACGCCGGGGTCGGCGGCGATGTCGATCAGCGTCCAGTCGACGTACTGCACGGTCGCGGTGCCGACCGACGTCCGCCACGGCACGCCGGGCTGGCCGGCGTAGGCGAAGCGGCTGTCGAGCGTCGTGCCCTTGGTGAGGTTCTTGACCGTCGCGAAGTAGAACGGCTGCGCGTTCGACGCGTGGGCCGGGACGTCGAGCACCGGCGCGACGACGATGCGGGTGTGGAACTTGCCGTCGAACGGATCGACGTCACCGGCGCCGACCACGGCGGTCTGCGACAGGATGTTGGCGGTGGCGTCGCCCGAGCCGAGCTCGTTCACCACCACCGCCTTGTTGCCGTAGCGCGGCAGCTTGAGCGCGTCGCCGGCGACCAGGCCCGGCGGCACCAGCGAGTACGGGCCGGTGCCGGTCTTGATGTTGGTGCGCAACACGCCGCCGGCGGTGATGTGCAGGTCGGCCTCGCTCGCCACCGGGAACGTCACCAGCCCGCGCACGCCGGCGGTCACGGTCCACCCGGTGATGCCCTGCTCGAAGTCGGTGTTGATGAGCACCGGCTGGGCGGCCGTGTCGAGGGTGGCCTCCTCGCCACCACACGCACCCAGCGCGACGCCGAGCGCCGCACAGATCAACCCATGGTTCAGCTTCATGTCGGCCCCTGGCTGCAAGCCTGGGACCGACGAGATGGCTGTGATCTCGATGGCTTGTGAGAGGCCGAGATCTCTTCAAGCGCGCTGGCGTCGTCAAGCCTGACGTCGCCGCGCCGTCGCGCACGCCGCGGCGCGGCCGCGCCGCGCGGCTAAACGTTGAACAGGAAGTGCATGATGTCGCCGTCCTGCACCACGTAGGTCTTACCCTCCTGGCGCAGCTTGCCGACGGCCTTGAGCGCGACCTCGCTGCCGTGCTGCTCCAGATCGGCCAGCGTGTACACGTTGGCGCGGATGAAGCCCTTCTCGAAGTCGGTGTGGATCACGCCGGCCGCCTCGGGCGCCAGCGCGCCCTTCTTGATCGTCCAGGCGCGGATCTCTTTCTCGCCGGCGGTGAAGTACGACTGCAGCCCGAGCAGGCGGTAGCACTCGTGCGCGAGGGTCGCCAGCGCGGGCTCCTTGAGGCCGTACGACGCCAGGAGCTCGGCCTTCTCCTCGTCGGCCAGGTCGGCCAGCTCGGCCTCGATCTTCCCGCACAGGATGACCACGCCGGCGCCTTCGCGCTCTGCCCGCGCGCGCACCTGATCGCTCCACGCGTTGCCGTTGGGCAGGTCGGCCTCGCCGACGTTACAGCAGTACAGCACCGGCTTGGCGGTCATCAGGCCCCAGGTCGCGACCTGGGCCCGCTCGTCGTCGGTCAGCGCCAGCGAGCGCGCGGCGTTGCCGGCGGCCAGGTGCGCCTGGACCTTCTCGGCGAGCGCCAGCTCGGCCTTGGCGTCCTTGTTGCCGCTCTTGGACTGGTTGCCGGCCTTCTTGACCCGCTTGTCGACCGTGTCGCCGTCGGCGAGCACCAGCTCGAGATCGATGATGTCGATGTCGCGCATCGGATCGACCGAGCCGGCCACGTGGATCACGTTGGGATCGTCGAAGCAGCGGACCATCATCAAGATGGCGCTGGTCTCGCGGATGTTGGCGAGGAACTTGTTGCCGAGGCCCTCGCCCTCGGAGGCGCCCTTGACCAGGCCGGCGATGTCGACGATCTCGACCACCGCCGGGATGATCTTCTGACACGGGATGTGCTTCTGGATCCGCTGCAGCCGCGGGTCCGGCACCGGCACGATCCCGACGTTGGGGTCGATGGTGCAGAACGGATAGTTCGCGGCCTCCGCCTTGCCGGCGGTGAGGGCGTTGAAGACGGTGCTCTTGCCGACGTTGGGCAGGCCGACGATGCCGACGGAGAGGGCCATGGGGGGGACACGTACCGAGAATCGTGCGCCGGCGCAAGCCGTCGTCGGCCGTGACGCAGGCCACCGGTCCGGCGGGCGGGCGGCGATCGCGGCCGGGGCTATGCGATGCTGCCGCGATGCGACGCAGCTTGTGCTCGGCCCTGGTGCTCGCCGCGCTGGCGGTGGGCGCGGCGTGCGGCGGCGACGACGGCCCGGCGCCGGTCGACGCGCCGATCGGCGGCGACATCCTCGATCAGCTGCGGGCCCAGCCCGAGATCGATCAGGTGGTCGAGCAGGCGACGACCCGCGTCGGCTACCGCTATTTCGAGATCTGGTTCACCCAGCCGATCGATCACGACCACCCCGAGCGCGGCACGTTCCGGCAGTACGCCACGTTGATCCACCGCGACCCGACCGCGCCGCTGGTGCTGCTGCACACCGGCTACGGCAACTGGTACTACGACTACCCGGGGCAGGTGACGCGCCTGTACCACGCCAACCAGTTGGTCATCGAGCACCGCTTCTTCCGCACCTCGCGGCCGGCGGCGATCGCCGACTGGGCGTCGTTGACGATCGCCCAGGCCGCCGCCGATCACCACGTGATCGCGACGGTGATGCACCGGCTCTACGGCGGGCCGTTCCTCGAGACCGGCGCGTCGAAGGGCGGGATGACGTCGATCTACCACCGCCGGTTCTGGCCCGACGACGTCGACGTGACGCTGGCCTACGTCGCGCCGATCTCGTTCGCGGCGCCCGACTACCGCTACGAGCCGTACCTCGAGGGCATCGGCCCGGTCGACTGCAAGGCGGCGCTGCGCGCGGTCCAGGCCGAGCTGCTGCGCAACCGGCGCGCCGCGCTCGAGACCCGCGCCGCCGCCGACGCCACCGCCCACGCGCGCAGCTACACCCGGATCACGCTGCCGGCCGCGGTCGAGTCGGCGGTGATCAGCCTGGAGTGGGCGTTCTGGCAGTACGTCGGCGTCGACGGCTGCGCCGGCATCCCGGCGGTCACCGCCAGCGACGACGAGCTGTTCGACTTCCTGCAGGCGGTGTCGGAGGTGGGCGGCTCCGACGACGACAACCTCGCCGAGTTCGAGGCGTACTACTACCAGGCCGAGGTCGAGCTCGGGTACCCGGGCACGATGGACGAGCACCTCACCGGCCTGACCCAGTTCCCGATGACCGCCTACGACGGCGCGTACCCGGTGGGCGTGACCCGGCCGCCGTACGCGACCACCGCGATGGCTGACGTCGACGCCTGGGTGCGCGGCGCCGGCGAGCGGATCGTCTTGCTCTATGGGCAGTGGGATCCGTGGTCGGGGGGCATGTTCGACGGCGGCGATCGCCCCGAGGTGCTGCGGGTGGTGGCGCCGCGCGCGCCGCACGGCGCCGGCGTCGGCGACCTGAGCGCGAGCGATCGCGCGGCGGTGCTGGCGAAGGTGCAGGCGTGGACCGGGCTGGTCGCCGACGAGAGCGCGCTGGCGCGGGCGGTCCCCGAGCCGGCGGCGCCGCGGCCGCCGCGCCCGCGTCGGCCGATCGCGCGGCGGTGACCCGGTCGCGCACCGCCGCCGCCGGCGGTGGTACAACCGCGGCCATGGCTGCTCCGCGCACTGCGCTCGTCACCGGCTCCACCGATGGCATCGGCAAGGCGACCGCGCTGGCCCTGGCCAAGGCTGGGCTGCGGGTGGTGATCCACGGCCGCAACCGGCCCAAGGTCGACGCGGCGCTGGCCGAGCTGGCCGCCGCGGTGCCGGGCGCCGACCTCCACGGCGTGTCGTTCGATCTCGGCTCGTTCACGACGGTGCGCCGCGGCGCGGCCGAGGTGCTGGCCGCGGTCGATCGGCTCGACGTGCTGGTGTGCAACGCCGGCATCTACGCCAACGAGCGCGTGCTGGTGGCCGATGGCCTCGAGGCGACGCTGGCGGTCAACCACGTCGGCCACGTGCTCCTGACCGAGCTGCTGCACGAGCGGCTGATCGCGTCGGCGCCGGCGCGGGTGATCGTCGTGTCGTCGGTGGCCCACACCCGCGGCCGGATCCACCTCGACGATCTGTCGCTGGCCGGGGCCTACACCGGCTACGCGGCCTACGCGCAGTCCAAGCTCGCCAACCTGATGCACGCGCTCGATCTCGCGGCGGCCCACGATCCCAAGGTGCTCGCCGCCTACGCGCTGCACCCGGGCGTGATCTCGACCAAGCTCTTGCGCGACGGCTTCGCCGGCATGCGCGGCGCCGGCGTGAGCCAGGGCGCGGCGACGATCGTCAAGCTGGCCACCGCCGAGGCGATCGCCGAGCCGAGCGGCACCTATTACAACGAGGGCGTGCCGACGCCGCCCAGCGCGTCGGCCCGCGACGCGGCGGTGCGGGCGGCGCTGCGGGCCGCGACGCTGGCGTTCGCCGGGCTGCCGGCCGAGGCGTGACCGCGGCGCCGCGATGAGCCCCGAGGAGTACGCCGCGCTCGAGGCCACCGCGCTGGCGCAGCTGGCTGCGGGCGATCCCGCCGCGGCGTTCACCGGCTTCCGCTGGGCGCTGCGCTACCCGGTCGAGCTGACGCCGGCCGACCTGGCGGCGGCGCTGGGCGTGCTGGCCCGGATCACCGTCGCGCTCGGCGACGGCGAGCTGGCGACGCGGGTGGCCCACGCGTCGGTCGAGCCCGACGACGTCGACGGCCTCTACGACCTCGGCTACCACCTGATCGAGGCGGGGCAGCCCGCGATCGCCGCGACCGTGCTGGCCCAGGCCCACGCCCGCGCGCCGGGCTCGGAGGCGGTGGTGACCGAGCTGTGCGCGGCGCTCGAGCGCGATCTGCGCCACGGCTGCGCCCGCGCGGCGCTGGAGATGGAGCCGGCGCTGATCGAGGCGAGCTTCCTGTGCCGCTACCTGTACGCGTGGAACGCGGCGATGAGCGGCGACCTCGGCGTGGCGCGGGCGCGCGGGCCGTGGATCGCGCCGGCGCCCGAGCAGGCGGTGATGGCCGCGCGGATCGCCCGGCTCGTGGCCCGCGCCGATCGGGTGGCGGCGGCGACGCCGCTCGACGGGCACGACCTGCGCGGCTGGCACTACGTGATCCACGGCGGGCTGGTGCTGCACCGATCGCCGCACGGCCTCGACGATCCGATGCGCGGCCGGTACGCGTGGCTGCAGGACGCGCCGGCGCTCGTCGCCGATGGGCTGGCCCACCTCGCGGCGGTGCTGGCGGGCTGGGGCTGGCAGCCGCCGTGCGTCTACGCGCCGCCGGGGCCGGGCCACGAGCTGGTCGCGGCGGCAGCCGCGGCGCGGCTGGGCGTGCCGCTCGCGCCGTGGCCGATGGTCGGCGCGCCGGCGCCCGGGCTGGTGGTCGCGCACCGCCTCGACGCGCTCGACGGCCCGACGATCGAGCGGCTGCGCGAGCGCCGGCCCGAGCAGCTGTTCTACGCCCACGCCGGCTGCTGGACCGCGGATGGCCCGATCGCGCCCGACGTCGTCGGACTGCTCTACCAGTCGCTCGGGCCGTGGGCGGCCGACGACGCGGCGGCGCTGGCGCTGATGCTGGTGGCCGAGGACCGCGAGCCGGCGGAGGAGCGCGCGGCGGCGGTCGCGCTGGCCCGCGCGGTCGGACGTCCGGAACCCGGACCGCGCGAGCGGTGGTGGGCCGGCGGGCCGGTGCCGTCGAACCGCTTCGTGTGAGCGCGGGGCGCGCCGGGCGCGCTACGGGCGCGCGGTGAACCAGGCGCGCAGCGCGCACGCGGCCGGCTTGCCGCGCGGCGTGTAGCCGCCATCGGTGGGGCCGCCGGCGCCGCTCCACTCCCAGACGAACAGCCCGGCCAGCGCCGGCTCGCCGGCCCACGCGGCGGCCAGCGCGGCGAACGCGCGGCGCTGCTCCTCGAGATCGATCGCGGTGCCGCGCAGGTAGTCCCACGGCGCGCGGGTCGCGCCGTCGCGCGAGACGTAGCCGACCTCGGTCAGCCACAGCGGCAGCTTGCGCGCGGCGGCGGCGGCCACCAGCGCGTCCTTCGCCGCGCGCCAGGCCGCGGTCAGCGCCGCGACGTCGGCGTCGTCGCGCTGGGTCAGCTCGAAGTAGCCGGTGACGCCGAGGCCGTCGAGGCGATCCCAGAACGACACCTCCTGCCAGTGATCCCAGTTGGCGCTGTACAACAGCCGGCCCTTGAAGGTCCGGCGCACGCGGCCGATCAGGTGATACCAGCGCTCGCGCCAGTGCTCGGTCGAGCCGAGCTCGGAGCCGACCACCAGCGCGGCGGCGCCGTGGGCGGCGGCCAGGCCGGCGGCGTGGGTGATGAAGCCCTCGTAGCTCTGCCACCACGCGTCGACGTCGGCCGGCGCCAGCGTGCCGCGCCACTGGCCGGGGGCGACCACGTCGAGGATCACGATCGGGAACAGCGTCGCCGCCAGGCCGCGCGCGGCGGCCAGGTCGAGCGCGGCCGCGACGTCGGCGTCGGTCGCGCTGGCGGCGCCGGCGGCGACCGCGATCGAGGTCACGTCGCGCTGGCGCCACGCCCACACCAGCGCGACGTCGGTCGCGCCCAGCGCGGCGATCTCGTCGAGCGCGCGCGCGATCGCGGCGCGATCGACCGGCGCCCACAGCCCCAGCGCGACGCCGGGGTGGAGCGGCGCCGGGCCCGGCGCGACGGCGTCAGGACAGTCGGGTCGCGATGCGCCGGCCGGACCCGCTACCGTTTTTTTGGCTTGGGCGCCGACGGCGGCGGCGGCAGCGCCAGCTTGGTCAGCGACGCCGCGAGCGCGTCGCCGACCGCGCCCTCGCACGCCGACTTGATCGCGAACGTGCGGTCGGCGGCCCGCAGCTTCTTGCCGACGTCGACCTTGATCGTCGCCGAGCCCTCGGCGGCGAAGCCCATGACGCGCTCGGGGAAGGTCTCGCCGAACGTGCGCAGGCCCAGCCGCACGGTCAGCCGCTTCTCCTGGTTGACCGCGGCGTCCTTGTCGTCGAGCGACTCCTCGTACGAGGTGATCTCGACGTTCATCCGGTAGGCGCCGGCGATCTTCTTCTTGGCCAGCCACTTCTTGAACTTCTTGACGTCGACCTTGGCGTCGTGCGCGCCGTCGAGCGACGCCAGCTGCGGGTGCGCGGCCAGCACCTTGGTCCACTCGGCGGTGCACACCGGTAGCGCGTCGGCGGTCTCGGTGGGCAGGCCCGCGGTCGCGGTGACCTCGATCAGCTCGATGTGGTAGCGCTTGGGCTTGCCGGCGTGGGCCGACGGCGTCGCGGCCACCAGCGCGAGCGCGGCGAGCGCGGGGAGCGAGACGCGGAGCAGGGCGGGGCGCACCCCGCCATCATGCCTCGGCGGACCCGCGTGGTACACTGCGCGGTGCATGGTGCGCCGCCGCTGGCCCGACATCGTGATCGTGATCGCGATCCTCGGCATCGGCGCCGGCGGCGTGTGGGCGCTGTGGGGCGACGCGCTCCGGTCGCGGCCCAAGCCGGCGGCGTCGGCCCCGACGGCGGCCCCGCCGTCGACGCCGATGATGTGAAGCGCGGGCTTTCCGGTCCGGTAACTTGACGGATCGCCGCGAAACTATGTACGCTTTTCGGGCTCGGGGGTGGCTTCCGCGCGTTCTTTCACGCCAGCCACGTCCGCTCGGGAGAGTCCATGTTCGCGATCGTCCTGACGGAAAAAGGCGGTGAGCAGCGCCGCCTGGTGTTCAACAAGCCCGAGATCACGATCGGCCGCGTGCAGGGCAACGACATCGTCTTGCCCAAGGGCAACGTGTCGAAGCGGCACGCCCGCGTCCTGCTCAAGGACGGCAAGTTCATCATCGTCGACCTGAAGAGCACCAACGGCACCTACGTCAACGGCCGCAAGATCACGACGCCGTTGGTGGTGAAGGAGGCCGACAAGATCTACATCGGCGACTTCATCATGGGCGTCGAGGAGAGCCCGGGGGAGGGCGGCGGCGACAGCGATCTGCAGCAGCCGACCCCGCCGCCGCCCGCGCCGATGGCGCCGCCGCGCGAGCCGCCGCCGCGCGAGCCGCCCGGTGGCGGCGCGTCCAACGAGCTGTTGCGCGCGGCGCTGTCGCACCAGAGCCCGCCGCGGCCCACCGCCGAGCGCCCGGCCGCGGCGCCGATCGATCGGCCGCCGCCGCCGGCGATGGATCGCGGGATGCCGCCGTCCTCGCCCATGGATCGCGGGATGCCGCCGGCGCCGATGGATCGTGGGATGCCACCGGCGCCGATGGATCGCGGGATGCCGCCGCCGCGCGAGCCCGGCCCGCTGGCCGCGCCGACCGCGCAGGGCGAGCCGCGGACCCGGCCGCCGCGCCCGGCCCCGGGCGGGACGCTGCCGCCGCCGGTGGGTGGCGCGCTCGGGGCGCCGCCGCCGGTGCCCGCGACGATGGCGCCGCCGATGGCCGCGCCGCCGATGGCCGCGCCGCCGATGACTGCGCCGCCGCCGATGGCCGCGCCGCCGCCGATGGCCGCGCCGCCACCGATGGCGCCGCCCGCGCCGATGCCGCCGCCCGCCGCGGCGATGCCGACGCCGATTCCGGTGGCCCCGGCGGCCATGCCGGCGATGGTGCCGCCGCCCGCGGCGCCGCCGCTGGCCGCCGAGCGCCCGACGATCCCGGCGCCCGCGCCGGCCGCGGCCGCCCGGCCGCGCCTGGTCGGCGCCGGCGCGCGCAAGGTGGCCGCCCGCGCGATCGCCGCGCCGCTGCGCCGCGGCGTCGTGCTCGAGCCGCTCGACCCCAAGGTCATCAAGATGCTCGATCTGCAGGCGCAGATGCTCGAGCGGGTGCGGGCCAAGCTCGATCTCGATCGCATCCCGGTCGAGCGGCTCGGCGACGAGGAGCTGTGGCAGAAGACCGAGCGCGCGATCGTCGACCTGGTCGGCGGCCTCGAGCAGTCGGGCGAGCTGCCCAAGTACGTCGATCGCGACGGCCTGATCAAGGAGACGATCAACGAGGCGCTGGGCCTGGGGCCGCTCGAGGATCTGCTGGCCGACGACAAGCTCGACGAGATCCGCGTCGACCGCCGCGATCGCGTGCTGGTCGGCAAGGACGGCGTGATGCGCAGCTCGGGCCGCGCGTTCTCGAGCGACGACGTGCTGACCCGCGTGGTCGAGCGCCTGGTCGCGCCGCTGGGCGTGACCGTCGACGACGATCACCCGGTGGTCGACGTGCGGCTGCGCGACGGCAGCCGCCTGACCGCGGCGGTGGCGCCGGCCTCGGTCCACGGGCCGTGCCTGGTGCTGAAGAAGCCGGTGCGGCTCAAGCGCACGCTGGGCGATCTGGTCGGCGCCGGCGCGCTGTCGGCGCCGATGGCCGACTTCCTGGCGACCTGCGTCGCGGCCCGCCGCAACATCGCGGTGTGCGGCGCCGCCGGCGTCGGCAAGGGCTCGCTCCTGGCCGCGCTGGTCGGCGCGGTGGTCGACGGCGAGCGGGTCATCACCGTCGAGGACGTCGCCGAGCTGTCGCTCGATCGCGAGGACTGGCTGGCGCTCGAGACCCGGCCGACGGTCGGGCTCGGCGCGCTGGTCGCGAGCGCGCTGCGGCTGCGCCCGGATCGCCTGGTGGTCGCCGACCTGCGCGGCGCCGAGGCGCTCGACGTCGCCAGCGCGTTCGGCGCGGCGGTCGACGGCGCGCTGGTGTCGTTGACCGGCGACGGCGCCCAGGCCGCGCTCGCCCGCTGGGTCGCGCTGGCCCAGCTCGGCGCGCCCGGCGCCGCCGAGCCGGCGGTGCGCGAGCTGATCGCCGGCGCGTGCGACGTGGTGGTGCACGTGGGCCGCTTCGCCGACGGCGCGCTGCGTGTCATCGCGGTCGACGAGGTGCTCGGCGTGCGCGAGGTCGGCTTCGACACCCAGACGCTGTTCGCCTACCGCGGCGGCGACGAGGGCTTCGCGGCCACCGGCGCGATCCCGCGCTTCTGGCCCGAGCTCGACGGCCGCGGCATCCCCGCTGACCCGTCGATCTTCAAGGCGTGATCCGCGGCGGGGCGCCCGAACCGGCGCCGCTCAGCGACACGTTTCAAACGTGACGTCGACGGTGCCGTCGGGGTTGGCCCGGTGCACCGGCGCGCGGCAGCGGATGACGTCGACGGCGATCGCCGCCGGGGCCGGCGCGATCGCGGCGGCGCGCGCCGGGCCGACCGCGCGGACCGGGGTGACCCGGGGCGCCGGCGGCGGTCGCGGCACCAGCGTCATCGCCGCCAGCGCCATCGTGACGAACAGGGTCGCGAGCAGCACGATCAGCGGGGCGGTCATGCCCAGGCCCGGCGCCGGTCGCGGTGGCAAGACTTCACGACGGAACTCGCCCATGAGTCCACGGTACCAAAGCGCGCGCGGGGCGACACCGAGAAACAGCGGGTGATCGCGCGGGGCCGCGCGACCCGGCCACTCGAGTCGCCGCCGACCCCGCTGGCCAGGCCAACTGCGCGCCGCGACGTGTGACCCGCGCGGCACGGATTCTGCTGATGGCCGGACCATGCGTCGCTGCGCCCTCGTCCTCGTGTCGCTGGCCCTCGCCTCGGCGTGCGCCGAACCCGATCCCGGCGCCGACCTCGACGCCGAGTGGGGCATGGAGGGGCCGCTGACGCCGACGCCGCCGCCCGGCAAGGAAGACAGCGAGTACCGCCGCGGCCTCCTGGTGAACACCGACACCCGCCGCACCCAGGTGTGGACCGCCAGGAACGCGTGGGAGGACACCACCACCACCGCCGCGCGCGCCGCCGGCGTCGCCTGGTCCGCCAACTCGGGGCTCACCTGGGATCAGAAGTACGGCAAGTGGCTCGAGTCGCTGGCGTGGATCCCGTCGGCCGACGGCTACGGCCAGACCATCCGGCTGACCACGCCGTGGGGCAAGACCCTCGACGCGCCGTCGCTCGAGTGCGCCGAGACCTCGCTGTTCCTGCGCATCACCTTCGCCGCCTGGTACGAGCTGCCGCTGTTCTTCGAGACCGTCGACAGCCGCGGCCAGCGGGTGTTCTTCGGCCACAACGGCGTGCGCACCGCCGCCGGCCGCTACGCGTCGAGCCCGGAGTTCGCGATCAAGTACGCCGACCACACGGCGCTGACCCCGGCCCAGTACCAGGCGGCGTGGCCGCACGACGCGACCCTGCGCGGCAAGCGCATCGCCGGCGGCGAGGACGTCCAGCCGGCGGTCGGCGGCGCGGCGTTCGGCGCGTACCTCGACGAGCTGCACCTGAACAAGCGCGCCGCGTACTTCACCGTGATGGCGCTCGACTACCTCGGCTCGATGAACCTGGCCGACAGCGCCAACACCTACAACCTGCGGCCCGACACCGTGCGCCCCGGCGACATGCTGATCGAGCGCTGGCAGCGCTCGGGCATCGGCCACACGCTGGTGGTCAAGGAGGTCGCGGTGCTCGGCGAGGCCAACCTCGACCTGACGACGATCTCCGGATCGATGCCGCGCCGCCAGGGCAAGCGCGAGAGCGGCGTGGCGTCGAAGGGCTACTTCACCAGCGCCTACGCCGGCGGCCCGGGCGAGAACCTCGACGGCGACGCCTACGCCCGGCTGGGCGGCGGCGCCAAGCGCTTCCGGGTCGCCAAGAACGTCAACGGCTACTGGACCAACACCTGGATGCGCGGCGACGAGGCCAGCTGGATCAACTCGACCGACTACGCGGCCATCGCGCTGCGCCCGGCGCGGTTCGACGCGATCCTCGGGCAGGTGTCGCCGCAGCAGCAGCAGACCGAGCTGGTGGCGCAGATCGAGGACGCGCGCCGCCACCTGCGCAGTTACCCGGCGTCGTGCTCGGCCCGCGAGCGGCGCGAGGCGGCGTTCGCCGAGCTCTACGACCTGGGCGCGCGGTCGCTCGGCCTGTCGCGCGCCGAGATCGATCGCCGCTACCGCGCCTTCGACGACTACGTGCTGGCCGAGCTGACCTACACCCGCAGCAAGACCTGCTGCTGGAACACGTCGACCGCCGGCATGTACGACGTGATCATGAGCTACGCGCGCGCCGAGCAGGCCGCCGCCGAGGCCGCCCACACCTGCGCGGCGCCGACGGTGTTCCGCGCCGAGACCGGCGGCTACCAGCGCTGGGCCGACCACGCCGCGGCGATCGGGCAGGGCGCGACGTGGCGGGCGTGGAGCGAGGACGAGAGCTGCCCGCAGCGCGACGTCGCCGCCGACGAGGTCGCCGCCAACGAGGCGCCGGCCTACTGCAGCGCGGCGCCGACCCCGACCTGCACCGATCGGTTCGAGCCCAACGACAGCCAGGCCGCGGCGCCGACGGTGGCGGTCGGCACCGCCGCCGACCTGCGGCTGTGCAGCGCCGACGCCGACTGGTACCGGGTGGCGACGGCGCGCACGGTGCGCGTCCGCTTCAGCCACGCCGCGGGCGATCTCGACCTGGTGGCGGTCGACGCCGCCGGCGCGCGGGTCGCGACCTCGGACGGCGTCACCGACGAGGAGCGCGTGGCGGTGCCGGCCGGCGGCGCGGTCCAGGTGATCGGCTACGGCGGCGCGACCAACGGCTACACGCTGATCGTCGAGTAACATCGGCGCCGATGGGCGCGCTCCTGCCTCCGATCGCCACCGGCTTCGCGGCCGCGATCGCGCCGATCGACGCGGCGCTGGCGGCGCGGATGCGCGGCCGCTCGTACCGCGAACACCCGCGAGCGCCGGCGCTGGCCGCGCTGGCCCACGTCACCGCCCGCCACCGCACCCTCGACGGCGGCGTCGCCGACGGCGCGCTGGTGGTGCTGGCGACGGCGGCGCCGGCGGTGGTGACGCTCCTGGCCCGGCTGTACGCCATCGGCTTTCCGCTGGCGTCGCTGCGGCTGGTCGACGACTTCGACGGCGACGATCCGGCGTCGATGGCCGCCGACAACAGCTCGGCGCTCAACGTCCGCACGATCGCCGGCTCGGCGACGCTGTCGGATCACGCGCTGGGCATCGCGGTCGATCTCAACCCGGTCGAGAACCCGATGATGTGGTCGGCGACCCGGTTCGTGCCGGCGGAGGCCGCGCCGTTCGTCGATCGCCGGTCGCTGCGCCCCGGCATGATCGTGCGGCCGGGCCCGGTGACGGCGATCCTCGACGAGCTCGGCTGGGAGTGGGGCGGCGACTGGGTCCACGTCGCCGACCTGCACCACATCGTCTGGCGGGCCGCGCCGTTCGGGGCCGCGGCGCCGCACCGCTGACTGCCGCGCCGCGCCGCGCCGCCGCTAAGCACCCGCCGGCCGTCGCGGCGGCGCCGACGGTTACGGTAAGATGCGGGCCGATGCCGCAGGTCACCGAGTTCGTCCCCGCGGGCGCCGACGCGCGCGCCACGCTCGTCGCGCTGGGCAAGGTCGCCCGGGAGATCCCCGCCGCTGGCGAGCCGTTCCGCGAGCT
>Ga0075163_10008562_pt1 | contig 13463 bp, 5 predicted proteins | sample JI1023141ADNA_FD_71478 | JGI IMG/M metagenome (GOLD analysis project Ga0075163, IMG submission 71478) | Wastewater effluent complex algal communities from Wisconsin, to seasonally profile nutrient transformation and Carbon sequestration -... | ecosystem: Engineered > WWTP > Effluent > Algae...
CCATCGGATCATTGGCAGGAAAAGGTTTCGTATCAGCGGCTTTAATTCCAAGGCTTTTCCAGTATGAAAGTGGTTTCAAAATATCAGTTTCCGCCAGTTCATAGGGAAAATTCTTGGGTACAATAATTTCTTGCCCCCAGCTAATATTTTTGTCCCATCCCATTGAACTTAAGTAATTCGCAGCTGAAGCCAAAATATCTTGGGGGTTATGCCATAGATCAATTTTCTTGTCTTGATCCCAATCAACGGCAAATTGAAGAAAAGTGGTTGGAATAAATTGAACGCCCCCAAATGCCCCCGCCCATGAACCTTTAAACTGTGATATTTCCAAAGGGATTAATTGCTGATCAATGATTCTTAGGGCTGCGATCAGCTCAGCTTTGAAAAACTTCTCCCGTCTTCCTTCAAAAGCTAAGGTGGCTAAGGCCTGGATAACAGGGAAATTTCCCATAATTTTACTAAAACGACTCTCCAGTCCCCAAAAGGCTATGAGATACTGCTCCGGCATTCCATAGTTTTTGTAAAGCTGGTTTAAAAGCGAGCGGTTTTTTTGACGTAAATTTCTGGCTTCCGATATTATCTTATTGGTTATGCGTAGCTGATAATATTGGTTAAAACTCTGTAAAAATTCCGGCTGCTTTTGATCAAGGGCTATAGCCTGGGGTAATAAGGCAATCTTGTTAAAAGCTAAATCGACTGTTTGTTGGCTAATTCCGGCTTCTAACGCTTCCTGTTGGAACTGGTTTATCCACGCTATAAAATCTTTTTTATGTAAAGGCAGCTGTTGCGCAACAAGCCAAGCAGGGGTGAAAAGAATCTCGAGCGCCATACTCAATAAAACCCAACGAAAAACCATCATTTTCTAACCCACTTGCGCTTACTTTGGAAGGTTTTTACTCAAATTTCTTAATAACCATGTCTTTTTATAATTAAGAATGTCCATTACGGTTTAGTAAACATATTTTTGACACAATTGTGAATTTAATATACACGATATCCAAATTAGAATGATTGTTTAGCGTAAATATGAATCAAGGCGGATTTTAAGTAATTAATTAGAAATTTTATTAACCTAAACTATAGCGAGTTTACCAAAGGAACGCTGCCATGAAAAAAATTATTTCTCTTTTTATCTTTATCCTCTTTAGCTATGGCAGCACAGAAGGTTTTGCTCAAATTTCGCCACAAAATAGCATATTTAGCAAAAATTTGTTAACTCGCAGCGAATATTTGATGGATAAGATTAAAAGGAATAATGTTGGGGATGTTAGTGCTGCTGATTGGTTGAAACAAGCAGAAAATGATTTAAAAGCACAGGATATATCGGGGGCGATTAGAAATAGCGAAAAGGCTCTAAAGGTTGATAATAAAGACCTTAAAACCTGGCAACAACTAGCTAATCTATATGAAAAAGTAAACAATACCTATTATGCGGTTGCCTCTTATATCCAATTATATCATTTATCAACTAATCTAACGGATGCAGAAAAATCTGCCGCTTTGATTAAAATTGCCGATTTGCTGATAAAAGAAAACACCCAATCGAGTGCTAAAGAAGCCCTTGAGTTGTACACCAAAGCGAATGAACTTAAGTTCAATACCGTTATCGCTAAGAAAATCAATGATTTAAAAGAAGTTTTGGAATTTAATCCCAAAAATATTACAACGGTTGAGGCGGGGGATGAGCGGCAAGCTTGTATCAATTTTAATGAAAATTTATCAACCATTCATACGGTGAGATGGTCTGATTATATCCGTGTTGAACCAACGGTAAAATTTTCCGTCACCGTTCAAAATGAAAAATCATTATGTATTGACGGGTTGGCTTATGGGAAAGCATATAAAGTTAATCTTTTAAAAGGATTGCCGAATGCGGTCGGTGAAGGCTTGTCCAGAAATCGGACGTTAGAGGTTGCAGCGGCAGACCGCTCATCTTCCCTGGGTTTTAAAAATGCTGCCTATGTTTTGCCAAAAATCGGCAGTACGGGTGTCCCCCTCATTTCTGTAAATTATAACGAAGCCTATTTAAAGTTGTTACGGATTAATGATCGCAATCTGTTAAACGATTTTGTCAGTTATAATTTTCTTGCCAACATTGCAAAATATAATGTGACTGAAATATCTGACCGGTATGGCGAACTTGTTTGGAACGGTACCGTCACCATCGAAAGCCAAAAAAATCAACGGGTTACTACCTCCATCCCCTTATTAGAGATGTTAAAGAACCAATTGAAACCAGGCGTTTACATTTTAACTGCTGGCAAAGTAGTTACCAACAAAGATGGCAGTAAAGATCAAGCAGTTGCCAGTGAGGAAAATGAATATTATGACTCTTTAGCAACCCAGTGGATTATCGTAACGGATTTAGGCATTACTACCTATAGCAGTGACAACAATGGTTTGACAGTTGCAGCCCGTTCTTTGGAAACTGGCAAAGCGCTTGGTGGCGTAAAAGTTCAGTTATACGCAACTAATAATGAACAGTTAGCAGAAGTAACGACCAATAGTGATGGGGTAGCCACCTTTGCCTCAGGGGTTATGTTGGGCCAAGGCGGCAGATCGCCCGCCATGGTGATGATGATCTCCGCCAAGGCCGATGATTTCTCTTTCCTGGATTTAAACAAAGCTGCTTTTGATTTGAGTGACCGTGGTGTTAACGGCCGTTCTTATACAAGGAATTATGATCTGTATTTTTATACGGATCGTGGGGTTTACAGACCAGGGGAAACAATCCGCTTAGCCGGGTTATTAAGGAATAATCAGGGTTTGGCCGCTACCAAACTGCCTTTGACTTTACAAATTATCCGCCCGGATGGTGTATTGGCTAGCCAATTTGTCGTGAATGACCGTGGGATTGGTGGATATGAAGTTTCCATTCCTACTAATACAGATAGTTTAACAGGCCGTTGGCGGGTTTTAGGATATGTTGACCCGAAAAGCGATGCCGTGGGTACGGTTAGCTATTTAGTTGAAGAGGTCATACCGGCCCAATTAGAAGTCAGCTTAGCTGCGGATTTTAAAGATATCATCGTTCAACCCAATAAAAATTACGCAGTGAGCTTAAAAGCGGACTATCTATATGGGGCGCCAGCGGCTGATTTAGTTGCTAAAACGCAAATTGTTTTCAAACAAAATTCTGATCCATACCCGGAATTTGCTGGCTATCAGTTTGGGTTGGCTGATGAGCCATTTAAATCTGTTATCGTTCAAACCGAAGCCACCACTACAGAAAAGGATGGCACAGCCAATATTTCTTTGCCTCTTCTCCAATTGCCAGATAGCCAACAACCGCTTCAGGCGCAATTAAGCGTATCGGTCATTGAACCCAGCGGTAGGCCAGTGATGCGCTCGTTAACGTTCCCAATTAGGGGAATACATCCGTTGATTGGCATCAAATCAAATAAAGGGATAGATGTCAGTGAAAATAGCGTGGCTGATTTCCAGGTTATTTTGGTTGGTCAAAATGGTAAACAGCAGAATTTTGATAACCTAAAATGGCGTTTGGTAAAAGAAAACTATCGTTATCAATGGTTTTATCACTCGGGATATTGGGATTATAAAGTCTCCATCCAAGAAGAAGAGATAAGTAGCGGGAAGTTGTCGGGTTCAGAAAATGCACCTGCTATTTTATCAACCAAATTTGGTTGGGGACGCTACCGCCTGGAAGTTTTTAATGAAGAGGGTACATCCGCTTCCAGCATACGCTTATATGCGGGTTGGGGGTGGGGTCTAGAAAGTGCGGATACCCCGGATAAATTAGAGATTGCCGCCGATAAACCATCCTATCTACCCGGTGAAAAAGCAAAAATATCCATTCGCGCCCCATTTAAGGGCGAGCTTTTGTTAAATGTGGCAACAGATAAAATCATTAGCAGCCAAAATGTTGCTGTTTCCCCAGAAGGTGTAGTGGTTGAAATCCCTGTCAGTAAAGATTGGGGCGCAGGGGCATATATTGTGGCCACCGCTTTCCGTCCTGGCAGTACGGCTGATAAAGGCCCTGGCCGTGCAATTGGAGTTGCTTGGTTGGGATTAAATAAAGATGTTTATAAAATTGGGGTTAGCATCAGTGTTCCAGATAAGGTTGAACCTAATCAACAGATAACTATCCCTGTAAAAGTTTCCGGGCTTCAAAATGGCCAGCCCGCTTTTATAACGGTGGCCGCTGTCGATGAAGGGATCTTAAGCCTGACGGATTTCGTAAGTCCCGATCCGCTTCAGTACTTTTTTGGCCGACGGATATTGGGCGTTGATCTGCGTGATTTGTATGGCCAATTGATTGACGGAAAGTCTGGGCGTCGGGGACAGATTCGTGAGGGTGGGGATGCGTCAGCTGAAAAAGGCGCACCTTCCCTAATTAAACTGGTTGCTTTGTATTCTGGGATGGTGCAGGTAGATGCCCAAGGGAATGCCGCTGTTAAATTTGATTTGCCAGATTATAACGGCAAACTCAGGATTATGGCTGTTGTACACACCCAAGATAAGGTGGGTTCTGCCAGTGCTAACCTCATCGTGCGTTCGCCTTTGGTTACAACGATGAATATGCCAAGATTTTTGGCATTAGGGGATAAAAGTCAGTTTGTTCTGTCCATCCAAAATATGGATGCCCTTCCTGGGTTATATAAAATATCGCTAACCAGCCCAGGAAAAGAAATCCAGCTGAGTGAACAGCAGGCGGTTTTTCAAACCGAACTCAATCAATCCCAACAAATTAACCAAGTGATTGCTGTCAAAGCTGATAAATTAGGTGTTGCTTCCATCAAATTAAAGGTTGAGGGGCCTAATGGCTTTAGCTTGGAACGTCAATTTGCCATCCGTATTCGTTCTGCCCAAGCCGCCCAAACGGAGCGGACGGTTCAATTGCTTAATACGGGTGAAAGTTTTAAATTGGAAGCCAGCTATTTTACAAGGTTTGTACCTGAAACGGTTTCCTTTAAACCTTCGATCAGTAACAGGCCTAATTTTGATGTGGCGGGTTTATTAGATGAACTGGATCGTTATCCGTATGGTTGTTTAGAACAAATAACTAGCCGTGCCTTACCCTTGATATATTTATTTGAACTTGCCCAGAAATGGGATGTGGGTATTACGGATAATCCCGAGGAAATTAAGGGTAAAATTGAACGCGCTTTACAATTATTAACAGAAAAGCAGCGTTTTGATGGTAGCTTTGGTTTATGGTCATCCGGCTCGAATCCTGAACCTTGGTTATCGGCCTATGTCATCGAGTTTATGGCAAGGGCGAAAGCGAAGGGTTTTACCGTTCCTGATCTATCTTACCGCCAGGGGTTATCGTGGTTGGCAAAACATGCGGAAGATTACCAATTGACCAATTCTTCGGCGCTATCTTCCCGTGCTTATGCTTTATATGTTTTGGCTTATACGGGAGCTGGGGATATTTCGACAGCTAGGTATTTCTATGATACATATCTAAAGACTTTGCCAGATGCCTTATCTATCGCCCATGTTGCCGCTGCCTTATCGCTTTATGGCGATCAAGAACGGGCAACAGCCGGGTTTAAAATGGCATTGGCGCGTTATGAAGGCAATATTGCTTCTTGGGCTGATTACGGCAGCTCTATCCGTGATCTGGCCGCTATCATTTCCCTGATTAGTGAAAGCAAGGTATCGACCATTAATTATGGTACGGAATTCAACCGGTTGATGGCATTATTGCAACAACGTCATTATTTAAGCACACAGGAGCAGGTATGGTTGGTGATGGCAGCCCGTTCTTTGGCAGGAGAAAATGTGCCCTTAAATGTGGTTGTTAATCAATCGCAGAAAATTAGCGGTCTGAAGCCCAGCTTGCCTAACCAAAGTTTTGCGGATTTAAGCAAGCAAGGGTTCTCGGTAACGAATGCTGGTAGCCCAATGTGGGTGGCCGCTAGTGTTACCGGCGTGCCTGTTCAACCGCTGCCTGCCCTATCAAATGGGTTCGTCATCAGTAAAAGGTTTTATGATTTAGACGGGGAAGAAATTGAGCTGTCTAATATGAAGCAAACCGATATCGTGGTAGTGGTTATCGAAGGGATGGCAAGGCATAAATCTTGGAATCAAACCCTGATTGTTGATTTGTTGCCAGCTGGGCTGGAATTGGAAAATTCCCGTTTGGCAAACTCCAATTCCTTAAAAGATATTGAATGGTTAAAGGATGATATCTCGGTGCTTGACCATGTGGAATATTTGGATGACCGGTTTGTAGCGGCTTTAACAACGCAAGAAGGTCAGAAATTTAAAGTTGCATATATGGCCCGTGTTATTACCCCTGGCACTTATATGCTGCCAGCGGTACAAATTGAGGCCATGTATCAACCTGAAATTCGGGCGCGTGGGGAAATTTCTACAATCGCTATTAACCCATTTAAAACCGGAAAATAGAGATCGCATATAAGTTATTCCATATGAGACGCTTTTTTTCTTTAACTTTAAGGATATACACGAAAATCCTACAAGCCCTGTTTCTAACAGGGCTTGTTTTCTTTGTTTTGAATTTTATATTTCCGCTTGATATGACGAAGCTGCAGGAATATTCCGTAATCGTAACGGATTATCAGGGCCAGCCAATTCATATCTATCAAACCAAAAACGGATATTGGCGACTGCCTGTTAAGGTAGATAAAATTGATCCTAAATTTGTTAGCTCCCTACAAGTGGTTGAAGACAAAAGGTTTTTTCAACATCCAGGGATTGACCCTATTGCTCTTTTGAGGGCTAGTTGGCAATTAGTAACAAACGGCAGAATTGTTTCCGGGGCATCGACTATTACCATGCAAACGGCTAGGTTGCTTGAACCTCGCCCTCGTAACTTTGTATCGAAAATCGTTGAAATGTTTCGGGCCGTGCAATTAGAATTAGGATATAGCAAGCAAGAGATTTTGGAAATGTACCTGAATTTAACCCCTTATGGAGGTAATATTCAGGGGCTTCGCGCTGCTTCTTTATTATATTTTGGTAAAGAACCCTTCGTGCTTAGTGATGCGGAAATTGCCTTACTGATAGGCTTGCCACAATCACCCGAGTCAACCCGTCCGGATCGGTTCCCAGAAAAGGCAAAACTTATTCGGGATTTTGTTTTAAATAAATTGGAAACAGCAGACGTATTAACCAAAGATAATGTAATTCAAGCGCAAGCGCAAATTGTGCCGCATCGCCGATTGAATGTACCAAGGCTTGCCCCCCATTTATCTTACCGATTATTTAGCTCCGCAGAAAAAGCACTGCCTACCCAGGTTATCCCTACATCTTTGGATGTTAATATTCAGACAAGTGTCGAACAGTTGGCACAAAACAAACAAACGTTTCTGCAAAATGGGGCAACATTAGCTATTTTGGTGGTAGAAAATAAAACAAGGTTGGTACGAGCATATGTTGGCTCTGGGAATTTCTATGACCCAAAAATTCTGGGACAAAATGATATGGTTCGCGCCATTCGTTCCCCTGGTTCAACTTTAAAACCTTTAATTTATGGGATTGCTTTCGATCAACTTTTTCTACATCCGGAAACATTGATCAATGATGCGCCTATTCGTTTTGGGGATTATGCGCCGCAAAATTTTGATCGAAATTTTCATGGAAATGTTAATGCTAGAAAAGCGCTACAATTATCTTTAAATATTCCTGCTGTATTAATACTTGACCGGCTTGGGCCAGACCATTTCTTAGAAATTCTTAAGAAATCTGGCATTGTTTTTCATTTGCCACCAGGTGTTCAGCGGGCGGGATTACCAATTGCTTTGGGTGGAATTGGTATTAATTTGGAACAATTGGTAACCCTTTATACTGGTTTTGCTAATGATGGTTGGGTTAAGCCTTTAAATTATGCGCCTGTAATCCCCGCAACAGAAGGGATAAGGTTGATGGGCGACATCGCCGCATGGTATATAAGGCAAATTTTGCAAGATAGCCCTTCGCCCCCAGGGATGATAGCAGCCAAATATTTGAAACAGGGGCGGGAGGTGGCCTTTAAAACGGGTACTTCTTACGGGTTTAGAGATGCTTGGGCGATTGGATATGATAGGGATTATACGGTTGGGGTGTGGGTGGGAAGACCGGATGGATCTTTTTCCCCTTATCAAATTGGCAGGGAAGAAGCTGCACCAATTTTATTTGATGTCTTTAACCAGCTTCCTGTTTTGCCTTCAAGCTCACCTAAAAAACCTGATAATTTTCAAGAAATAAAGTGGGAAGACCTACCCACAGCGTTAAAATTTTTTAATAACAAAAAAAACGTCGTATCTTTAAACAGTTTATATTCTCAAGCCAATCAAATAAAAATTGATTTTCCGCTTGATAAGTCTGTTGTTGAAGTTAAGACCCAACCGGCAATCGAATCAATTATGTTGGAAATAAGTGGAGGAAAGCCACCTTTTTTATGGTTTGTTAATGGGCAACAAATCGATTTTCCTAGATATCGGCGTAAAATATCTTGGACTCCCGCAGATGTTGGTTTTGCAAGAATTACAGTTATGGACAGTGACAACCAATCTTACACAGTTGAGATATGGTTGAAAGAACATGCTTTATAATTGCCTTTAGAGTCTAAAACCTTTTAAGGCAATTTATTTACCTTGCAGTCCACCCACCCTCAATAGGTAACGCAATACCTGTAATGGAGCGGGCGGAAGAAAGAGATAAGAAAATGGCCGCTTCCGCAATGTCTTCCATTTCTACAAATTTCTTTATGGGTTGCGGGGCAAGGATAATGTCATCCACCACTTTTTCGGCCGGAATGTTGTGTGCTTTTGCCTGATCTAAAATCTGCTTTTCAACTAAACTAGTCCGAACATAACCGGGGCAAATGGCATTGCAGGTGATATTCTTTTGTGCTGTTTCTAAGGCAACCGTTTTTGTTAAACCTATAAGGCCATGTTTGGCTGCAACATAAGCTGATTTAAAGGGGGAGGCAACTAAACCATGGGCAGAAACAATATTGATAATACGGCCCCAGCTATTTACCATCATGAATGGCAATGAAAATTTAATCATATGGAAAGAGGCACTTAGATTAATATCAATAATGTCTTGCCACTTATCAGCTGGGAAATCCTCAATCGGGCTAACATGTTGGATACCCGCGTTATTAATTAAAATATCAATTTTACCAAAATTCTTAACGGCAAAATTTACCAAGTCTTCAATCTCATTAGGCTTTTTCATATTGGCAGGATGGAACAAAATTTGTGGGTGTAAAGAATTTTGATCTTTTCCTGTGTGGGCCACATTATTGACCTCATCCATCACTTTTTTGACTATCTCAGCTTTTTCCAAGCCATTAAGGATAATTTTACATCCTTTTTTCGCAAAAGCTAAAGCAATGGCTCGACCTATTCCTGATGTTGATCCCGTAATAATAACTACTTTTCCACGTAATTCCGAATACATGACACACCCTATTTTAAATGACGATATTTTTATAGCTCAAAAGGTTAAGTAAAAAATTTGTTTATAGAATTTAGTTTTTTTGTAAAGAGAAGCTTTCAATCATTCCTTTTTTAATTAACAGACCGCTCTCCCCAAGTAATATTTTTAAGGCGTCAGCACCAAAAATCTCATAGCGCCACCCTTCTAACAAACGATTAGGGAGGGTGGGTTGAAAAACCATATTTTCAATATCCTGTTGCGTGCCAATAACCCGCACAGCAATTTTTAGATTTTCTGCCTTCATTTTCATATAAATTTTGATGAGTTCGACTAGGAAAAGATATTCATTTTTACTGTTTTTGAATTCTATCGGCAGGTCTTCCAAAGGCTTTTTAGGCTTTTTGATTATCTCACAAATTTCTGCAATAAATTGATTTTTATAAGAGCTCGTTTTTTGAGGTAATATATAAAGCTCCATTCTTTTCATTTCTTGAGAAGGTCGCTCGCAGATCTTAATAATATGATCATCGCTGATCATGTGCTGTCTAGGAATATCAATTGCTGCTGCTTTTTCCTCACGCCAGGCGCAAAGGTTTTTAAATAAAAAGAAATCTTTACTTTTAATGTGACGCAGACCGATTTTTTTCCAGGATTCTTGGGGTTTTATGATATATGTTTGCGGTTGCATCAATTCATTAATAAAATCTTCGATCCAGCTCTCTCTTTGAAGTTGGGATAAAAGATTCTGTAAATGTTTATGAATGGGCAGTAGATATAAAACATCATTGCCCGCATATTCAATTTGCTCAGTTGACAAGGGTCGTTTTAGCCAATTACTCACTCTTGCAGACTTATCTAAAGGAACACCAATAATTTTCTGTACCAAATTCTCGTAACTGATCGATTCCCCAAAACCGCAAGCCATTGCTGTAACCTGTGTATCCGCGATGGGCGAAGGGATTCTTTTCCATAAGTGCCAAAAAACTTCCAAATCTTGGCGTGCAGAATGAAATACTTTAATTTTCTTTTGATCAAATAATAGTTCAATTAAAGGGTCTAAACTTAGCTCGGATGATAAAATATCAATAACCGCCACTTCATGTTCTCCCGCCACTTGCATTAAACAAGCCTGTGGCCAGAAAGTGTGTTGCCGCACAAATTCTGTATCAATGGCGATCATTTGTTGGTTGGCAAATTGTTCGCAAAAGGCTATAAGCTGATCTGTTGTTGTAATAAAATGTTTTGTCATAGAGTGGTAAAAAGTTTCTTGCTAGGTGATAAGGAAATATCAATAATCAGGAGATTATCTGGAAAGTTGATTTTAGCCAAAGATATTTTAATAAACAGAAGGATTTCAGTTTGATGCATGAATATCGTACCCATCAATGTGGCGCATTGCGTAAGGCAGACATAGGAAAAATTTGCCGGTTATCTGGGTGGGTCCACCGGAAAAGGGATCATGGCAATTTGTTGTTTATTGATCTGCGGGATAATTATGGAATTACCCAATGTGTGACAGATATATCCAGCGCCCATTTGAAGTTATTGGAAACCGTAAAATCAGAGAGCGTCATTTGTGTTACCGGTCTGGTCGTAGCAAGACCCTTGGAGACAGTAAATCCAAAATTGCCAACAGGGGATATAGAAGTTAAAATATCCGATATAAAATTGTTATCTTCTGCAGAAAACTTACCCCTGCAAGTCAATAGCGAAGAAAATGCCCATGAAGATATTCGTTTAAAATATCGTTTCCTGGATCTAAGGCGCGAAAAAGTTCACCATAATATTCTGTTACGATCAAAGGTTATTTCAAGTTTACGGCAAAGAATGATCAAACAGGGTTTTGTTGAATTTCAAACGCCAATTTTAACCTCAAGCAGCCCGGAAGGGGCACGGGATTTTCTGGTGCCAAGCCGGTTGCATCCAGGAAAATTTTATGCGTTGCCGCAAGCACCCCAGCAATTCAAACAGTTACTGATGGTTGCAGGATTTGACAAATATTTTCAAATTGCGCCCTGTTTCCGAGATGAAGATAGCCGGGCTGACCGCTCTCCTGGGGAGTTTTATCAGTTAGACTTTGAAATGTCTTTTGTAACCCAAGAAGATGTGTTCCAGGCGATTGAACCAGTTTTGCACGGATTATTTGTAGAATTTGCAAAAGACAAAGTAGTCAGTTCTATGCCTTTCCCGCGAATTACATATGATGATTCGATGTTATATTATGGTTCCGATAAACCAGATTTACGTAATCCTCTTAAAATCCAGGATGTTACCGATATATTCCGTGATTCAGCTTTTGAATTATTTACAAAAGCAATTAAAAATAATTCTGCTGTTCGTGCTATTAACTGTAGCAATACTGCTTCTAAACCTAGAAGCTTTTTTGATAAATTAAATGACTGGGCGCGTGAGCAAGGCTTAGGAGGGCTTGGCTATCTTTCTTTCACGGACGAGGGAGCCAAAGGGCCCATAGCCAAGAATCTTGATACGCAAAAAATAAAGCATTTACAAAGCTTATTTCAAGCGAAGCCAGGGGATAGTATTTTCTTTGTTTGTGAAAAAGCCAATAAAATTTCTAAAATTGCTGGGCTTGTTCGCACAAAATTGGGAGAGGAATTAGATTTAATCAACCGCCAAAAATTTGAATTTTGTTGGATTGTAGATTTCCCAATGTATGAGCTTAACCCCGATAATGGAAAAATAGAGTTTTGTCACAATCCCTTTTCTATGCCTCAAGGCGAGCTTGAGGCCTTGGAAAAAAAGGATCCTTTATCGATTAAAGCATACCAATATGATATTGTTTGCAATGGGGTGGAGTTATCAAGCGGGGCTATTCGTAACCATCGTCCTGATATCATGTTTAAGGCTTTTGAAATTGCCGGATATTCCCGCCAAGAAGTGGAGGCGCGATTTGGAGGAATGCTTAATGCTTTCCGTTATGGGGCACCACCCCATGGAGGGTCAGCGCCGGGTATTGATCGAATTGTCATGCTGCTTGCGGAAGAAAAAAATATTCGGGAAGTAGTCGCCTTTCCGATGAATCAGCAAGCCATGGATTTAATGATGCAAGCACCTGCAGAGGTTCCTGCAGCCAGGATGAAGGAATTGCATATTAAGCTTGATTTACCTGCTGAAAAAAAAGCGAAATAAGCATAGAATGCTTTCAGTAAGTTGTTTTATTAAAATTGAAGGAACAAAATGACTGTCCCTACCGATGAGTCTTTTTATATGCCAGCTGAATGGCAGCACCATACAAGATGCTGGATGGCTTGGCCAGAGCGTGAGGAATTGTGGGGCAAGCATTTGGAAGCGGCGCGGAATGCCTATGCCGAAGTTGCACATGCAATTGCTTTGTTTGAACCTGTAACAATGATAGCCAAATCGAAAAATGTGGCGGAAGTTTCGATCCGTTGTAAAGGCAAGGTAAATACCTTGGCAGTAGCACATGACGACTCTTGGTTGCGTGACAATGGCCCAACTTTTGTAGTTAATCCGAAAAAAGGCGTTGCAGCCATTCGTTGGCAATGGAACGCTTGGGGAAATAAGTATCCTGGTTATGAAAGAGACGCTCTTGTTTCAGAAGCTATCCTAAACCATCTGGGAATTCGTTGGTTTAATGCGCCTATGGTAATGGAGGGTGGTGCAATCCATGTGGATGGTGAGGGTACGCTTATCACTACGGAAAGTTGTTTGCTTAATCCAAACCGTAATCCTAATATGACTAAACGAGATGTTGAAGAAATTTTTAAACAATATTTAGGAATACAAAAGGTCATATGGTTAGCGGGTGGCTTACAAGATGATGATACCGACGGCCATGTTGATGAGATTGCATGTTTCTTTAAACCAGCCGCCCTCTGTATGCTGAGCACTCCTGATAAAAGTGATGGCAATTATCATGTTTTACAAGAAAATATTAATAGGATTAAAGCAGCAAAGGATGCTAAAGGTAGGGAATTTAATATTGTTGAAATAGAGCAGCCAGCCCCGCAAAATTTATCAGATGGGCGTCGGATGTCTTTGTCATATTTAAATTTTTATGTGGCGAATGGGGCAATCATCATGCCATCATTTAAAGATCCCCAAGACCACAAGGCATTTGA
>Ga0075163_10008564_pt1 | contig 13462 bp, 16 predicted proteins | sample JI1023141ADNA_FD_71478 | JGI IMG/M metagenome (GOLD analysis project Ga0075163, IMG submission 71478) | Wastewater effluent complex algal communities from Wisconsin, to seasonally profile nutrient transformation and Carbon sequestration -... | ecosystem: Engineered > WWTP > Effluent > Algae...
CGGCGGCGCGGCAGCCCATGAAGTCGGTGAGGCGGCGGGCGAAGTCCTGGCCGGGGGCGGCGCCGAAGCTCTCGCAGGTGCGAAACCACCACAGCGCCTCGGGGCCGCGCAGGCGCTCGCGGATCGCCGCGAGCGACGCGTGCAGCGGGTGCCCGGGGAGCAGCGCCGCGGCGTCGAGCGGGTCGCGGTCGATGTACGCGCGGCCCCACTTGCCGTGCCCCCAGAACTGCAGCTCGGCGATCTCGCGGCCGGGGTGGACCTGCGCGGCCCAGGCCAGCGCCTCGGCCCACGACGACGCGCCGTGCCACGCGTGCAGCCGCCGCAGCAGCCGGCTGTACAGCACGCCGCCGGTCCACCACGCGTGCGACAGCCCCGGGCGCAGCCGCGGGCCGGTGCAGGTCCGGTCGTAGATCATCAGGCGCAGCGGGGCGGCGGCCATCGGCGGACAGTGTAGCGCGGGGCGGCGGCGGACAGGTATCGTCGGGCGTGCCCTCGCCGCTCCGCTGGCCGCGCGCGCTGCTCGTCGTCGCCACCGCCGCGGCGCTGCTGGCGGTCCTCGTCGTCGCGCCGGAGCCGGCCGGCCGCTGGCTCGCCAAGGAGGGCCCGGTCGAGCACGCCTCGCACCTCGTGCTGCTGCTGGCCGCGCTGACCTGGCTGGGGCTGGGGCTGTCGCGCGGGCGCGCGCTGGTGATGTCCTGCTTCCTGCTGGTCGTGCTCGCCGAGGAGGTCGACTGGGGCGCGGTCTACGGGCTGCCCGCGCTCGGCGTGCGCATCGACGCGGCGGTCGGCCACCGCAACCTGCACAACGCCTTGCGGGGGGCCTCGTACCTGCTGTTCGCGCTGCCGCTGGCGCTGTACTTCGGCGCGCCGGCGCGGCGGCTCGGGGCGCTCGCGCCGACGGCCGACGAGCGGGCCGCGTTCGCGCTGGTCGCCGCCGCGTTCGTCGCGTTCAACCTCGGCCCGTGGGAGCGCCAGGCGCAGGAGCTGCTCGAGGCCGTGCTGTACGCGCTGCTGCTCGCGGTCGGGCTGCGCTGCGCTGCGGGCACGAGGCGGCTCAGGTCGTGACGGACGCTCAGGGGGTCGCGCGGGCGGTCTCGTCCTCGACGCCGAGCTCGGCGAGGACCTCGCTCTCCTCGGCGTCGACCTGCGTCTGGGCCTTCGCGGCCTTCGCGGCCTTCTCCTCGCGGCGGCTCTTGCGGCTGAGCAGGACCTCCTCGACGAGGCCCATCACGATGTAGACGCTGACCAGGAAGATGAGCACCGCCGGCTGCGAGATGCGGACCGCGACGACGATCGCCGTCATGATCAGCAGGACCACCACCGCGAGCGTCCGCTTGGTCATGCGCAGGTCCTTCATCGACCGGAAGCGCACGCGCGAGACCATGAGATAGCTGAGCACCGCGATCATCACGCCGACGAGCACGTGGTTGGTCGTCTGCGAGATGCCGATCGCGTGGAAGCCCATCACCAGCGAGATGATCACCGTCGCCGCCACGGGGATCGGCAGGCCGAGCATGTACTTGCTCGGCTTCTCCGGCTCGTCCTTCTGGGCGCGCAGGCTCAGCACGTTGAAGCGGGCCAGCCGCAGCGCGCCGCAGGCGACGAACACGAACGCGACGAACAGCCCGAGCTGGCCGAGGCCCTCGAGCCCCCAGCGGTAGACGACGAAGCCCGGCGCGACCCCGAAGGTCACGACGTCCGCGAGGCTGTCGAGGTGCAGCCCGAGCTCCGACTGCGTCTTCGTCAGGCGGGCGATGCGGCCGTCCGCCGTGTCGAAGAACATGCCGATGAAGATCGCCAGCGACGCCTTGTACAGCGCGTCGCTCCCGACCCCCTCGTCGTTCAGCCGCGCACACACGGCGATCGCATAGAAGCCGCAGAACAAGCCCGCGAGCGTGAAGAGGTTCGGCAGCAGGAAGTACGTCTTCCGAAAATCCATGGCGCGGGGGCGTCGGTACCCATGCCACAAATGCGCAGAAGTCGCCAGTATTTCGGCGCCCGCGGAGGCGCCCCGTGTGGGCCACCGCGAATTCACCGCGCCGGCGGCCGCCCGGGCCTCCGCGGCGGCTTGACAGCGCGCCCCGCGGCCGCCATCGTCGCGGGCCCGCATGACCGTCCTCGTGCGCCTCGCCTACGACGGCACGGACTTCCACGGCTTCGCCCGGCAGGCGGCGGCGCCCGGCGGCGAGCCGCAGCGGACGGTCCAGGGCGCGCTCGAGGCCGCGCTGGCGACGCTGTACCGTCAGCCGGTGCGGACGCGCGGGGCGAGCCGCACGGACGCGGGGGTGCACGCGCTCGGCCAGCTCGTCGGCTTCGAGCCGCCGCTGGCGATCCCCGCGCGCGGGGTGCTGCTCGGGCTGCTCGGCAAGCTGCCGGTCGACGTCGCGGCGGTCGCGGTGTGGGAGGCGGCGCTCCCCGACGGCCGCGCGATCGACCCGCGGTTCTGGAACCTCGGCAAGCGCTACCGCTACCGCGTCCGCTGCACCCCGCGCCGCCTGCCGCAGACCGCCCGCGGCGAGTGGCACCTGCCGCGCCCGCTCGACGTCGCCGCGATGCAGGCCGCCGCCGACCACTTCGTCGGCGAGCACGACTTCGCGGGCTTCCGCGCCAGCGGCTGCCAGGCGCGCACCACCGTGCGCCGCGTGCTCGAGGTCTCCGTCCGCGGCGGCCCCGCGGGCGACGAGCTCGCCCCCGACCCCGCGTGCCTGCCGGACGACGCGCGCCCCGAGGTCGTCGAGGTCTCCGTCCGCGGCCAGGCCTTCCTGCAGAACATGGTCCGCATCATGGTCGGCACGCTCGTCGAGGTCGGGCTCGGCCGGCGCGCCCCCGACTCGGTCGCCGCGCTGCTCGCCCGCCCCGACCGCCAGGCCGCCGGCGTCACGGCGCCGCCGCACGGGCTCACGCTCGTCGAGGTCCTGTGGCCCGACCCGTGGCCGCCGCCGTCCGGCGCGGTGGCCGGCGATCTCGACGATTAGCAGCAGGTGCGCAAGTGCGCACGCCACCCGCCGCCCCGGGGACCGGAGCCGCCGCACAGGCGCCGGCCGGCGCAGCGTGTACGCTTGCGGCGATGCGCAGCGCATGGACGATCGCGGTCGCGGGCCTGTCGCTCGCCGGCTGCCTGCAGATCAACACCGGCTTCGACCCGCCGGGCGCCGGCAGCAGCGCGGCGACCGGCGCCGACACCGGCGACCCGAGCAGCGGCGCGAGCACCGACGCCGGCGTCACGGAGACCGGCGCGGCGAGCACGAGCGGCAGCGGCGGGCTCACCGGGGACGGGACCACCGGCGCGGTCGCCCAGACGACCGGCACGGCGACGACCGGCGCGGTCGAGACGACGACCGACACGACCGCCAGCGACGCGACGACCGACCCCGGCGACAGCACCACCGGGGGCGCGGTGTGCGAGGGCGTGGCCGAGGACCTGTGCGAGTCGCAGCAGGTCGGCCCGCGCAGCTACCTGCTGTGCCACCGGCACAGCACCTGGGACGAGGCGCGGACGCTGTGCGAGGGCCGGTGCCAGCAGCTGGCCAGGCTCGAGCCCGAGGAGTCGCTGGCGCTGATGCAGGTGCTGCGCTCGCAGATGACCGACGACGACATCAAGCAGGAGCAGCAGGGCGGCGACCAGATCTCCATGACGCGCGCCTCGTGGTGGATCGGCGGGCACCGCCCGGCCGACACCTTCGAGTGGCTCGACGGCACGCCGATGCCACCGAAGGGCACCGGCGGCTGGGGCCCCAACGACCCCGACGGCTCCGACACCGACGACTGCGTCGTGCTCGGCGTGTTCGCCAAGGAGAACGAGAACGGCAAGTGGTTCAACCGCGACTGCGAGGCGGTGCCCTACCGCTTCGTGTGCGCGCCGCCCTGAGCCCGCGCGCCCGGGTCCGCGCCGCAGCGGAACACGTGCACGCGCCCGCCGTGCTCGATCGTCCACAGCGCGCCGCGCAGGTGCAGGTCGACCGCCAGGTCGTGCAGGGTGCGCCGGCTGCTGGCCCGCGGGACATGTTCTGAGAGACATGTCTCGACGGCCATGCGACCGACCGCGGCGAGGTCGGCGAAGGCCCCGAGGTAGGCGCCGTGGCAGGCGTGGACGCGCAGCTCGGGCGGCGCGGCGCCGGGGTCCGCGGTCTGGGCCCGCTCGCCGCGGCGGGTGATGCGGGCGTCGTTGAGGCGGCGGGCGAGCGCGGCGGCGTGGGCGAGCGCGGCGGCGAGGGCCTCGAGGGTCGCGGCGAGGTCGGCCGCGGGTCCGGGGCGCAGCAGGGCGGCGAGGCGGCGGCGCAGGGCGATGCGGACGATCTGCTCGTCGCGGTCGATCTCCCGCGCGATCTGTCCGGCGCGGGCGGAGGGCGGACGGAGGGCGGGGTGGGGCATGCCCCCGGAGTTCGGCCCGGGCCCCGCGATCGTTGCGCGGTCGCCAACAAACCGCGCCGCGGTCGGTCGCGGGACGGGTGGCTCTCGGTTACCCTCTCGCCGCATGTCACTCCCCGATCGACCCCGTGTCGTCATCACGGGCGCGGGCGGCGGCCTCGGCCGCGCCTTCGCCCTCGAGCTCGCCCGTCGCCGTGGCCGCGTCCTCGCGGCGGACATCGACCTCTCCGCGGCGGAGTTGACCGCGGCCGCGGTGCGCGACGCCGGCGGCGAGGCCCGGGCGGTCGCCTGCGACGTGGCGAAGGTCGCCGAGGTCGACGCGCTGGTCGAGCAGGCCGACGACGCGTTCGGCGGGGCCGACCTGGTGATCAACAACGCCGGGGTGGCGGTCTCCGGGCCGCTCGCCGACATCCCGCTGGCCGACTGGGACTGGATCGTCGGCATCAACCTGATGGGCGTGGTCTACGGCTGTCGCGCCTTCATCCCCCACTTCAAGGCCCGCGGCGGCGGCGCGATCCTCAACGTCGCCTCGGCGGCCGGGCTGCTCAACACCCCGCAGATGGCGCCCTACAACGTCACCAAGGCCGGCGTCGTCGCGCTGTCCGAGACGCTGTGCGGCGAGCTGCAGGGCACGAAGATCGGGGTCACCGTGCTGTGCCCGACGTTCTTCCAGACCAACATCATGCAGGCGACCCGCTCCTGCGACCCCGACCAGCGCCGCGTCGCCGAGAAGCTGATGGCCCGCGCCAAGCTCCAGGCCCCCGAGGTCGCCCGCCACGCCCTCGCCTCCGTCGACGCCGGCGAGCTCTACTCCCTGCCGCACAGCGACGGCGCGTGGCTGTGGCGCCTCAAGCGGCTCACGCCGGAGCGCTTCTATCAGACGCTCGTCCCGAAGTATTTTCGTAAGGTCGCCGAGCGCCGCGGCCGAGCCGGATGAACGGCGGCTGAGCCGGCTGAGCCGGATGACCGCGGTCCGGCTCAGTACACCAGCCACAGCAGCGCGGCGATCAGCAGCGCGACGAGCAGCGACGTGCCCATCCCGCCCTCGCTCGCGGGGGCCTCGGGCCGGGGCGCGTCGCGGACCGGCGCGGTGTCCCACGCGCTCGGCGGGCGGGCGCCTGGCTTTTGGGGCATGTCGCCCGGGACAGGTGGGCGGCGGCTGTCGAGGGCGACGCGCTCGAGGAAGCCGACGAAGCTGGGCGCGACCCGCTCCGGGGCCGCGACGCCGCCGGGCACGTGCTGCAGGTACAACACGGGGCAGTCGCCGGCCGTCCGCTCGTCGAGGTCGAGCACGTAGCAGCCGTCGGCGGCGACGGCGCAGACCAGCCAGTGCGGCGCGAAGCCGGGGGTGTCGGCGTAGACGGCGGTCAGCTCGAGCACGCTCGTGACCGGGGTGATCCACGCCGCCCGGCCGCCGAAGCGCAGGCCGGTGGCCACGAAGTCGTGGCTGCTGTGCCCGCGCAGGAACTCGGCGTAGACCGGCGTCAGGGGCCCGTGCGCCGCGATCGCGGCGAGCATCGCGGGCTCGGCCGCGATCGCCGTGATGGTCCGCGGCCGCGCGGGCCCGGCGACCTCGTCATCGTCATCATCATCGTCATCGTCATCGTCATCGTCGCGCGCTGCGAGCACGGCGGCGCGCGTGGCCGCGACGGCCGCGGCCAGCCGCTCGGGCTGCGCGGCCGTGGTCACGCGACGCTCCCGCCCGGCGGGCGCGCGCCGAAGTAGCGGCGGTAGATCCGCTCGTTGTACGCGACGATGTTCGGGAGCGCGGCCATGCGGCGCTTGATCGGGTTGTCGGCCGGGTGCATCCACAGGCCCGAGGTGAACGCGTGGATGCTGGCGTCGACCGAGGTCGGGCGCTCGCCGAGGAAGTATGGTTTGTCGCCGAGCAGCACGGACAGCGCGGTCAGGTCCTCGTCGCCGCGGCGGTAGATGTCGTCGCGCGCGTGGCGGCCGACGCCGTGGGCGTGGAGGTTGCGGGCGACGCTCCGGCGGATCACGCGGTGGATGAGGAAGTCGCCGATGATCGGCGGGAGCAATTTTTTGAAGTACTCCTTGTTGCGCGCGAAGCCCTCGTCCTCGATCCAGCGGGCATAGATGAGGACCCAGTAGAGGTGCTCCTCGACGGTGCGGCGGGCGAGCAGGCCGAGGGCGCGCTGCTCGGCGGTCAGGTCGGCGTCGAGGGGGTCGCCGTGGGTGGCCTTGAGGTGGTCGATGATGTCGCTCGAGTCGGCGACCACGCGGCCGTCGTCGTCGATCCACGGGACCTTGCCCTTGGGGGCCTTGCGCGGGTCGCCGCCCCGGACCCGGTAGGGCAGATCGACCATGCGGAGGTAAGTCTCGACCTTCGCGGCGAACGGGCTGAGGCTCGGCATGCCCCAGGCGGGTGGCGGCTGATGGAGCGTGATCACGGCGGCCGGCATAGACCGCGCGCGCGGCCAGCGTCAAGCGTCTCCGCGCAGGCCCGGCGGGAGGCTCCCGCCGCGGCCGATGTTTTGGTAGCGTGCGGGTCCATGCGATCGCTGTTCAACTTCTCGCCCTCCGAGTCGCTGGCCGTGCTGCGGGCGCTCAAGACGGTGGCCATGGCCGACGGCAACTTCGCCATGAAGGAGCAGGCGATGCTCGTCGCGTCCGCGGAGCTGCTCGGCGTCGACGCCGAGCCCCGCGACCTCCCGACGATCTCCGCGGCCGAGCTCGCCTCCGCCGTGGGCGGCGGCCCTGCCCGCGTCATCGCCGTCAAGGCCTGCCTGGTGATGGCCATCGTCGACGGCCAGATCTCGCCGGAGGAGTGGAAGATCCTCTCCGAGTTTCGCGCCGCCCTCGCCATCGACGAGGCCCAGCTCCACAGCTTCCACGAGCTCGTCCATCGCCACCGCCAGCTCACCATGCACGAGTACCAGCGCCGCCTGGCCTCGCCCCAGCGCGGCACCCTCTACGCCAGCGAGGGCTGGCAGGGCGTCATGCAGTTCTTCCCCGCGGACGTCCTCTCCGCTGCGCTCGCCCACCACGGCCGCGAGAACGCCGAGCTCGGCCTGCGCTACCGCCAGCTCGGCAACCTCCCCGACGGCACTCTCGGCCGCGAGCTGTGGCGATACTACCGCGAGCGCGAGTTCGCGTTCGCCGGCGAGTCGGGCAACGTCCCGGAGGCGCTGGTCCACCACGACATCATCCACATCATCTCGGGCTACGACAGCGACCTCGAGGGCGAGCTGCAGACGCTCGCGTTCACGGCCGGCATGCGCCAGGAGGACCCGTTCAGCGCGCTGTTCCTGGTGCTGCTGCAGTTCACGGCCGGCTTCAAGGTCGCGCCGGGCGACTCGGTGGTCGGCGCGCGCATCCTGTTCGACCCGGAGAAGGTGCTGGCGGCGCTCGAGCGCGGCCGGGGCACCGCGGTCGACTTCTCGCAGCGCCACGACTACTGGGACGTGATGGCCCAGACGATCCCCGACCTGCGCGAGCGCTTCGGCGTGCCCGCGCTGGAAGACTGACGGCGCCCGGGCCCGGGGCTCAGGCGCTCCACTGCCAGGCCTCCGGCGACCACGTGAGGGCCAGGTCGCTCGCCAGCACGGGATCGAGGAACCGGCGGACGGCCTCCGTGACCTCGTCCAGGGTGGCCCAGGGCAGGGCGTTGTCGCGGGCCATGTGCTCGTACGCTGCGGGCCAGGTCTCGGGTGGCGCCGGGACAGCCGTCGGTATCGCGTGAGTGTCGCGAAACGAGAACGTCTGCGCCAGCGCGGCACGGAGTCGAGCCGCCGCGAGCGGCTGGACACCCGCCAGCAGCGCGAGGTCGGGGAGGTCCTTGACGCGGCTGTTCTCCCGCACGCGTGGCCTCGTGTACGCGTGCAGCTTCTCGGCGATGTGCGTCTCGACCGGGTAGAGCCGGACGCTCGGCGGCGCGACCGCGATGAAGTCGAGGTAATCCAGGCCGACGACCTCACCAGGCGGGCCGAGGATGGGATCGCCGAACCCGATGTCGACGCCGAACGGCCCGCCGTACAGCCTTCCTGCGAGCTTGCACGTCGCCTTGAAGCGCGTGCCCTCGTAGATCGCGTCCTCGATCGCCGGGTTCTCGTCGTCGATCTGCACCTCGAAGCGCAGGTAGTCGCCGAGGTCGAGGAGACCGGCCTCCTGGAGGCGTGGGAGGAGGCCCTCGGGGCTCCCCGCCATGCGCAGGTCGACGTCCTTCGTGGCGCGAGCCCTTCGCAGCCGCAGCTCGAGCGCCAGGCCGCCCTTGAGCACGACGGTGTCCGCGAACCGCCTGGTGATGCGCGCCAGGAAGCGATCGAAGACGAACAACATCCGCGTGCGGTCGACGAGCGTCCCCCGGGCGCGGGCTCGCTGCTTCAGCCGCGCTTCGAGGGAGACCTTGAAGTCACCGGGGTTCTTAAAAATGCGTGCTTCCATGACGCTCACGAAGACCGGATACCTCGGTGTCGCGGAGGATGCCACGAGCCTGCGCCTGGTGGAGCGCCTGGCGCACGAGCTCGGGAGACACGTGCGCCGCGATGCAATCCTCCACAGTTCGCAGGGGAGCTGTCGCGGGGACGGCTCCGATCCACCACACCTCCGACGGGGCGAGGTCGGTGTAGTGCCGCTCGATGTCCCCGGGATACTTGCGGCGCCGCCAGGCCGGCGGCAGGGTCATGTGGATTCGCGCCGGCAAGATGTCCGAGAGCTGATGGAGCGCCAGAGCTGTCTCGTGCGAGAAGACGCCCTCGCGGGCCGTGGCGAGCCAGACCTGGATCAGGTCGTCCTGGTCGCCGGCAGGGAAGCGCACGAGGCGATACACGCCGCGGCCGACGCGGACGACGTGGCCCGAGTCGAGGTAGTGATCGAGGTAGGGCGTCGTGACGCCGACTTCGCTGGCCTGCCGCGTGGTGAAAAATCCCTGTTGGCCAACGGCGAGCTCGTAGAGTCGATCTCTCTTCGGCTCGTAAATGCGCCTCGCGGTCATACGAAAAAGCTAAAATTGATTTAGTTTTTCTGCAAGGGCTGAACCCGCATCTGAGTCATGGACGAAAAAGCTAAAATTATCAAAGCTTTTATGTCATTGACATTTTAGTGGAGATGATTTCGCCATACGTCCCGTGACGACGCTGATCCTCGATCTCGCGGAGCTCGAGCTCGATAGCGGCGGGGCGGTCGCCGCCAAGGTGGACGAGCTGCGCGCGCTCGCGGCCGGGGGGCGGGTCGTGCTGCGCAATTGCCCGCAGATGCTCGCGCACACGCTGTACAAGGCGGGGCTCCTGCGCCGCGGGGACCTCGTGCTCGAGTCGAGCCGCGACGAGGAGCCGTACGGCTGAGGTGGTCGCGGCGGGCGGTCGTGGTACGATCCGGCGCGATGAGGGATCTCGAGCGAGTGGTGGCGCAGGTGGCGGTGACCCGGCGTGCCCGCCAGGTGCTGCTGTGGAGCGTGGTGTTGACGCTGCTGCTGCCGCGGGTGCCGGTGCTGAGCGTCCTCGCGGTGCCGTTGATGTGGCTCTCGACCGTCGCCCACGAGCTCGGCCACGGGCTGACGGCGCTGGCGCTCGGCGGCACGCTCGAGCGCTTCGTCATCCGCCCCGACGGCTCCGGTGTCGCGTTCACCGCGGCGCCCATCGGCGACGTCCCGGGCGCGCTGGTCGCCGCGGGCGGGCTGCTCGGGCCCGCGGTCGTCGCGGCGCTGTGGTTCGTGCTCGCCCGCCGGCCGCTGGCCGCGCGCGTGTGCCTGGCGCTGTTCGGCGCCGGCCTCGTCGCCGCCGCGGTGCTCGTCGCCGACCCCGGGTTCACGCGCGGCTACCTCGGCGTCGTCGGCGGGCTGTGCCTGCTGGTCGCCGGCTTCGCGCGCGGGGGCTGGCCGCAGGGCGTGCTGGTGTTCCTGGCGGTGCAGCTGGCGCTCAGCGTGTTCGTGCGCGGCGACTACCTGTTCACCGATGTCGCCCGCTCGAGCGCCGGCGACATGCCCTCGGACGTCGCGGCGATGGCGGCCCACCTCGGCGGCCCTTTCTGGGTCTGGGGGCTGGTCTGCGGGCTGGTCTCGCTGGTCGTGCTGGTCGGCGGGCTGGCCTGGTACCTGCGCGGCGAGTCCCGCGTCGGGCTCGGCGCGCTGCGGTCGCGGAGGGCCTGACGCGTGACGACGGCCCCGGACAGCGACGCGACCCTCCTGGCCCGCCTCGCGGCCGAGGTCGGGTGTGACAGCGGGCTGCTGCGCTGGCACTTCCTCGGCTCGACGCACGGGCCGTGTCGCGTGTGGCACGTGACCGGGCCGGGCGGCGAGGTCGGCGTGGTCGTCAAGCAGTTTCGCAGCGACCGCGCGTTCGCGCAGGAGCGCCACGCCTACGAGCGCTGGCTGACCCAGCTGCCCGAGGAGACCGCGGCGCTGCTGGCCGTGCTGCCGGCGCCGGTGCGGGCGCTGGTGCTGCGCAAGGTCCCCGGCGAGCCGCTGCAGACCGGGCGCGTGACGGAGGGCATCGAGCGCGCGGCGCACCGGCGGGCCGGCTACTTCTTGCGGGCGCTGCACGGGCTGGCGGAGCCGGACGACGACGCGATGCCGCTGCGCGACGCCGTGCAGCGGCGCTACGCGGCGTGGCTCGAGCGCGTCGGTCCGCTGGTGGCGGCCGACGAGCGCGACCGCCTGCGCGAGCTCGGCGAGGCGCCGCGGGCCGACCCGGAGCTGTTCGCCGGCTCGCGCCGCGTGCCGTGCCACCGCGACTTCACGCCGCGCAACTGGCTGATCGACGGGCCGCTGCACGAGGGGCAGATCTCCCGGCTCGACAGCTTCTTCGTCGTCGACTTCGAGCACGCCCACCTCGACTGCCCGCTGCTCGACATCGTCAAGCTGTGGACCGAGGTCTGGGGCGAGCGGCCCGACCTCGAGGTCGCGTTCTTCGCCGGCTACGGCCGCCTGCTGCGCTCCGACGAGCTCATCGAGCTCAGCGTCCTCGCGGCCATGCACGCGATGGCCACCGTCGCGTGGGCCCACGACCACGCCGACCTCACGTTCCAGGCCGCGGGCGACCGCGCGCTGCGCCGCGTCCTCGGCTGACGGCTTCCTTCGAGCGACGGCTCGCGGGCCGCCCTGTGATAGAAACGGGCCGTGCGCCCCGCTGCCCTGTGTGCCTGCCTCGCGCTCGCCGCCTGCGTCCGCGGCCCCGAGCCCGCCCCGGCCCCCGCGACGACGCCCACGCCGGCCGCCGCTCCCGAGCCCGCGCCCGCGCCCGCGCCCGCGCCGGCGCCGGTCGTCGCCGCGCCCGAGCCCGCACCCGCGGCGCCCGTCGCCGCGCCCGCGCCGGACCTGCCGGTCGCGCCCGACGGCACCCGCGCGCAGCCCTGCCTCGAGCCGCCGCCCGTCGGCCTCGCCTGCATCCCCGGCGGCCCGTTCATCCGCGGCTCCGACGACGGCCCGGCCAACACCCGCCCGCGCGCGACGGTGTGGCTGCAGACGTACTACATGGATATCAACGAGGTCACGTACGGCGAATACAAGGACTGTCAAAAGGCCGGCAAGTGCGGCAAGGCCGGCCCGCTATATAACGACTTCAGCCGCGCGCGCCAGCCGATGGTCGGGATGAACTGGTACGACGCCGACACCTACTGCAAGGCCCAGGGCAAGCACCTGCCGACCGAGGCCCAGTGGGAGAAGGCCGCCCGCGGCCCCGACGGCAAGCTGTTCCCGTGGGGCGACGAGCCCGTCACCTGCGAGCGGGCAATTATTAAAGACAAGCGCGGGCGCAGCTGCGGGGTCCCCAAGAAGGGCAAGCAGGGCGACAAGGGCCGCACCTTCGAGATCGGGGCGCGCGCGCCCGGGGTCTACGGCCTGTACGACATGTCCGGCAACGCCTGGGAGTGGGTCGCCGACTGGGCCAGCAAGAGCTACGCCGAGTGCGGCGCGGCGTGCGAGGGCGTCGACCCGAAGGGCCCGTGCGGCGGCGTCGAGCCGTGCAAGGGCCACAAGGAGAAGATCGTGCGCGGCGGCTCGTGGTACTGGGACGCGTCGTACGCGACGGCCATCTATCGCCGCCTGCACTACCCGCAGAACCAGCCCTATCACCACTTCGGCTTTCGCTGCGCCGCGAGCGTCGACGAGGCGAGGGCGCTGCCGGCCGGGCCGCCCGCGCCGCAGCCCGCGAGCGCCGACGCCGGCCTCGGCCATTAATGAGCGCGCGCGTCCGATCGCGCGCAGGTGACCGCGAGGCGCGGGCTCGTTAAGCTCGAGGCGTGGTGCCCCAGGCGTCGCGCGTGCTGTACCTCGGGCCGCAGCTCCGCGTCGGCCGCTTCGACTGCGCGCCCGGCCACCCGCTGTGGCGCACGGCCAACGAGACGGGCCCATGGCCGCTGCTGGCCTTCCCCGGCACCGCCGTCGAGATCGTTCAGGACGGGCGCGCGCCGCTGGTCGCCAACGCGAACCAGGTGGTGCTGTACAACCCGCACCAGCGCTATCACCGACGGCTGCTCGACGGGCGCGGCGATCACTGCGTGTTCATCGGCGTCGCGCCGTCGCTGGTCGCGGAGGCGCTCGCGCCCGTCGACCCGGCGGCGGCCGAGCGCGAGGCGCCGTTCACCCGCGACCACGGGCCGGCCGACCCGCGCGCGGCGGTCGAGTCGCGGCTGCTCGCACGTCACCTCGAGGCCGGCGACGAGCTCGAGCCGCTGTGGATCGAGGAGCGCGCGCTGCACCTGCTCGCCGCGGTGGTGCGCGGGCTGACCCCGGCGGCGCGGGCGAGGCGGACGCCGGCGGCCCACGTCGAGCTCGCGCGGACGATCGAGCGCGCGCTGTCGCTGCGCTTCGCGGAGCCCGACTCGCTGACGCAGATCGCCGCGGCCGCCGGCTGCTCGCCGTTCCACGCGGCCCGGGTGTTCCGCGCGTGCACCGGCCGGACGATCCACGGCTATCGCCACTGCCTGCGCCTGCACGCCGCCCTGCAGCGGCTCGACGACGCCGGCGCCGACCTGACCGACCTGGCCCTCGAGACAGGTTTCTGCAGCCACAGCCACCTGAGCGCGGCGTTCCAGCGGGCCTTCGGCGCGCCGCCGTCGCGCTGGCGCGGACGCCTCGGCGCGGCGCGCCTGCGCGCGCTCGCCGGGCTGCTGTGGGCCGGCGCGCGCCGGCCGTAGC
>Ga0075163_10008565_pt1 | contig 13460 bp, 11 predicted proteins | sample JI1023141ADNA_FD_71478 | JGI IMG/M metagenome (GOLD analysis project Ga0075163, IMG submission 71478) | Wastewater effluent complex algal communities from Wisconsin, to seasonally profile nutrient transformation and Carbon sequestration -... | ecosystem: Engineered > WWTP > Effluent > Algae...
GGTCGGACAGCACCCAGAGGATTTTTTCGCGCTGGACGGCAGAGTTCTTGCGCCAGCTTCCCTTGTCAAAGCTCTTGCGCGCCGACGCTACCGCGCGATCCACGTCAGCGGCACTGCCCTCGGGCATGTGGGCGACGATCTCTTCGGTGGCCGGGTTTTCAACCGGGACGGTACGGCCTTCCAGTGCAGGAACGAACTGGCCGTCCAGCAGCATGCCCAGCGGCGATTGCAGGAATGCGGGTGTGGGCCGCTGTGTAGATACAGTCATGGTCATTCTTTCAGGCAGGGGACAGCAGCGATGCGATGCGGTCCCAGCCGGTTTCGGTGTCGATGGCGCGCAGCACGCCAAAGAGTTGCCGGGTGCGTTGCTCGCCAAGCGTGGCGTCGGTCAGGGACGCGAACTTGGCCTGCATGTCGTCCCAGCTCATCGCGCGTCCGGGATTGCCCAGGGCCAGGGGCGTGTGCTCGCTCAGCACAGTGCCGTCTTCGAGTTGGACCTCTAGCGTGGCGGCGGTCAGCGCCATGCCGGCGGTGGGAACCAGTACAACCTTGCGCAGCAACGATTGCAAGGCGGCTTCCTTGACCGTCTCATCGGTAAAGTCGCGCTGGGCCGCCTGGCGGCCGGTCAGCGACAGTGCGGTGGTGAACGCCAGGCTGAACTTGCCTTCATACGGCGTTGTGGCGGTCGGCTTGCCGGCCAGCTGGATCGCCAGGGGGTGCACGTGCACGCGAATCTTGGCCACACCGCGCGGGCCGATCTGGCCGGCCAGCACCTTGCCGGCGTCGATGACCGGATGCGTGAGCAGGCAGGATGCATAAGGCTTGAAGGTGTTGCGATTGAGCTCCCATCCATCACTGAAATCCAGCGCTTCAATCTGGAATGATTTGTCCTGCACCATCGCGCGGTCCAGGCCGCCGCCGGGTTCCACCAGGTCGGTCGCCGCGTCATAGCCTTCGCGCGCCATCTGCGCCGACAGCACGCCATTGAAGGCGGCTTTGCCGGCGTGGAATGGTTTTGCCGGCGTGCCGAACGAGGCGGTCAGGCCGCCGACCTGTGTGCAGGCCAAGCCAATGGCGCGCTGTAGCCTGGCCGCATCCAGTCCATAGACGCAGGCTGCCGCCGTTGCTGCCGCGATGCAGCCAAACACACCGGTCGAATGGATATGCCGCTCATTGGTTCCGACGCCAAAGCCGCCGTTGCCCAGGCGCGCGCCAACCTCAAAGCCCGCGACAAAGCCGCGCAGCGCAGCCGATGGCGATGCGCCTACCTCCGTCGCTGCCGCCCAGGCCGCCGCCCAGGTCGGGCCGCTGAGGTGCGCGATCGAACCCACATGCGTGTCGTCGAAATCCAGGCAGTGCGCCATCATTCCATTGACCAGCGCCGCTGCCGGCGCGGCAGCGGTTCCGCCGCTGAGGACCGGTGATTTGCCCTGCGTGCCCCAGGACGATGCAACGCGCGATAGCGCATCGACTGCCGCAAGTCCGCGCGCGCCGAGGGCGACGCCATACCAGTCGGCCACGCAAAAGCGCGCGGCATCCAGGGCCGCATCGGGCAGCTCGCGCTCGCGCACGCCGGCGGCGAACCTGCTGATCGTGTCTGCATTGGTCATGGCGGCCATCTCAGTGCTCCTTGTTCTTGGGGTTGATCCATGCGTTGCCCGTGCGCAGCGACTCGTTGTGCTGTCCCAGCGTGGGCGCCGGCCGGCGGTTGTCCGTGGCCAGCCCAGAGTGCTTGAGCGGATTGGCCAGCACCGGGATGCGGCCTTCGACCGGGTGATCGATCCACTCGATGAGTTCGCGCGCCTTCGTGTGGGCGCTCTCCACGGCCTCCTGGGGCGTGTACACCGGCACGATGGGCACGTCGTGTTCCAGCATCGAGGCCACCAGCTCATCGCGCGGCCGCGATCCGCAAAACGCCGTGAGCGCGTCGCGGTACAAGGCCGATCGCTCTCCGTGCGAGGTGTGGCGGTCCTGCGGCCCTTCGTCTGCAAAGACGAGGTCTTCGTGCCCCGTGAGCTTGCAAAAATGAGCCCAGATGCGCGATTCCAGCAGCGACACCGCCACCGCCTTGCCATCCTTGCAAAGATAGGTGCCGTAGCGCGGGTTGCCGCCCCACAGCTCCATCGCCGGTGTGGTCGTGTTGCCCGACGCGCGTCCCAGTGCCAGGCCGTTGACGATGTTCGTCATGCTGAACAGCGCGTCGAACATCGAGATGTCCAGGTGACCGCCTTCGCCGGTGGCGCTGCGCCGGTTGAGCGCGGCCAGGATGGCGATCACCGCATAGTTGGCGGCCGCATAGTCGCCGGCCTGGAAGCCGGGCGGGGGCGGCGCCTCGGGACCGGGGGAGCCGGCCGCCATCACGCCGCTGGCTGCCTGGATGACCAGGTCGTGGCCGGGAATGGCGGAGAAGGGCCCCGAGTGGCCAAAGCCGGTGATCGAGCAATACACCAGCGATGGGTTGCGCTTTTTCGCCGACTCCCAGTCGATGCCCAGGCGCTCTGTCACGCCCGCGCGAAAGGTTTCCACCACCACATCGGCCGTGTCGATCAGGGCCAGCGCGGTTTCACGGTCGGCCGGCAGCATCAGGTCCAGCGTCACGCCGCGCTTGTTCAGGTTGACCGTGTTGAAGTAGACGCTGGTGGTCTTGAAGTTGGGCGAGTTGTGGCGGCCCAGGTCGCCGACGCCGGGCTGCTCGACCTTGATGACGTCGGCGCCCAGGTCGGCCAGCATCTGCGTGCACCAGGGACCGGGCAGCATGCGGGTGAAGTCCAGCACGCGCACGCCGTGCAGGGCTCCGGGGGAAGGATTGGTTTTGCTCATGGAGTTTGAAGTTCAGCGGCCCGTGAATTTCGCGTCGCGCTTTTCCAGGAAGGCGGACACGCCCTCGCGCTTGTCGTCCGTGCCATAGATGCCGGTGACCAGCGAGTACTCATAGGCCACGGCGGACGCCAGGTCCATCTGCAGGCCTTGCTGCACGGCGCGCTTGGCAAATGCCAGGCTGATCGGGCCGCGCTTCTCGTAGATGCCGACCAGGCGTTTGGCCTCGGCCAGGGCGCCGCCCTTGTCAACCAGGCGTGTCAGGAGGCCAATGCGAAACGCATGGTCCGCATCCACCGTCTCGGCTGCGAACAGCATGTCCATCGCATGGCCGGGGCCGACCAGGCGCGGTAAGCGCTGTGTGCCGCCGAAACCCGCCACCGTGCCGATGCGCGCGCTGGTGATCGCATAGCTGGAGCCCTGCGCGCCGACCCGGATGTCGCAGGCCATCGCCAGTTCCAGCCCGCCCGTGATGCAAAAGCCCTCGATCGCCGCGATCACCGGCTTGTCCAGCGATTCAAGCAAGGCGCAAAGCCGGTTGGCGCGCCCGAAGAAGGCGTCGCCGTCCATCACCGATTTGACCTGCAGCGCCTCGTTGAGGTCGGCGCCGGAGGAGAAGAACTGCTGCCCGCCGGTCAGGATGATGCCTCGCACCGATGCGTCTGCATTGGCGTCACGCGCGGCCTGCGCGATCTCGTCCATGGTCTGCAGGCTGAGCGCATTGCGCTTGTCCGGCCGGTGAACGGTGATGACGCATGCCGCCCCGTCTTGTGCCACCTGGATGTTGTCATATGCCATTTGCGTTTCTCCGTTGCTATCAATGAATGCTTGCGCGCCGGGCCGTGCCCAGCAGCGCGTCGTTGTCTGCGCCCAGTTGCGGTCCGGGCCCTGTCACTTGCGCGGGTGTGCCCAAAAGGCGCATCGGCACGGCCAGTGCCGGCCACTGGCCGCGCGCGTCGGTGACGCGAAAGTGCAGCCGCCTGCGTGCGGTCTGTGGCGACGCGAGCACCTCGGCTGGCGCGAGCACGGGCGCGCTGCGACCGCCGGCTTGCCTGATGTGCTCCGCCATCTGTTCGCGGCTGGCCGGTGGGGAGGACGCTGCCGGGGCGGCGCCGATGGCCAGCAGGTCGCCATCCGCGCAGTGCAGCACCTGCATGGCGGCGCCCGGTTGCCAGCCGTTCCAGCGGGTCTGTGTTGCCCAAGCCACGATGTCCTGCATGGACAGGTCGATGAACTGCCCGCGGCCACTGTGTTCGCGCTCCTGCAGCGCGCCCAGGATGGCGACCATGGCCATGGCCGCGCCCATCACGTCGGCCGTGGAGATGCCGGTCTTGAGCGGAATGCCTGCGCTGCGGATCAGGTGCATGAGGCCGGACATGCCTTGCACCACGGTGTCAAAGGCCGGGCGCGCCGCGTAGATCGAATCGGCGCCAAAGCCGGAGATCGCGCAGATCACCAGCCGGGGATAGGCCTGCGCCAGTTGCGCGGGCGCAAAGCCGCGTTTGGCCAATGTGCCGGGCTTGAGGTTTTCGACCAGCACATCGGCCGTGGTCAGCAGTTCTCGCAGCTCGTCACATCCCTGCTGTGTCGACAGGTCCAACGTCACACCCTGTTTACCCGAATTGCTGACCGTGTAGAACACGCTCTGGCCCTGCTGCAGCGGCGCCCAGCTGCGTGCGGCTTCGCCATCGGGCGGCTCGACCTTGACCACCTCGGCACCCAATGCAGCGAGATGGCGCGCTGCCACCGGGGCAGTGGTGTAGTGGCCGATCTCCACGATGCGCAGGCCCGCCAGCGGCTGCGCTGTGCGGGGCGATTGCGCGAGTGCATGTGCGGGCTGTTCATCGCGCTCATGCAGCAGGCGCGTCACTTGCGCCGCGTCCTGGCCCGGCAGCGGCACGCAAACAGATGCCTTGCCCGCTGTGCGGCTCATCCACAGGGGCGAGGCAGCGATGTAGAAAGGCTCTTGCCCCGGCCGAGGGTCCAGCGCCTGCACCATCTGGCGGTGTTCCAGGTTGGGTTCGCGCGGAAACAGGTCGATCGTGGCGACAGGCCCGCCCGGGATGCTGGCCTGCGCAAAGCCCGAGACACATTCGCGCGAGGTGCGCGCGCCGGCCCAGGCCTGCACCAGCGCATCGACTTCATCGACATGGGCCACGCGGTCCTGCGGATGCAGGTAACGCGCATCCTGTGCCAGCGCTTCCTGGCCCATCAGTACGCACAGGCGCCGCCATTGGTCGTTGCTGCCGGTGCAGATCAGGATCCATCCGTCGCTGGCCTTGTACACATTCCAGGGCGCTGACAGCGTGTGCTGGTTGCCCATGCGCCGCACGCCCCCGGCGCCGCCGGCATCCACCAGCAGCCGCGAGAAGAAAGACGACATCGCCGCAAAGCCGCTGTCGTAGAGTGCCATGTCGATCTGCTGGCCGCCGCCTGTGCGTTGTACGTGGCGCCACGCGGCCAGGATGGCGCCCGCCGCATTCACGCCGCACAGGGTCTCCAGCAGGGGGACCGGCGCCGGCATCGCGTCGCCATCGGGCAGGCCGGTGGTGGCCAGGATGCCGGTGAGCGCTTGCATCTGCACTTCGCAGCAGGCGGCCTCTTGCGCGTCGGCGCCCCAGGCTGTGATGTCGCAATGAATCTGCCGCGCGGGGCGCTGCGCGAGTGAGAGATCTGACGCATCCCAGTCGCTGGAGGTGACCAGCACGTCGGCGCAGGCCACGAGCTGCGCCACTGCCGCGCGGTCCGCGGCCGGCATGGACAGCTTGCCCGCCATCATCTGCGCGCGCCAGTTCCACTTGTCTGACAGCGACCCGGTGTCAAAGCGCGGGCTGGCAGGCTCGACCACCACCACGGTGGCGCCAAGCTGCGCGAGCAGGCTGGTACAGATGGCGCACCCGGTGCGCTCGCCGAGTTCGGCGACCAGCATGCCGGCCAGCGCGGGCCTGCCCGGATGTTCAATCACGCTGGTTGCCGCGGTAGGCGGGCTTGCGTTTTTCACGGAATGACGCGCCTGCTTCCTTCGCTTCCGGCGTGCTGTAGTACAGCGCGACTGCGTTGGCGCCCACCTGTGCGATGCCCTTGATGTTGTCGCTGTCGGCGTTGAAGGTGGCCTTGGCGATCTGCAGGGCGGTGGGGCTCAGGCCCAGGATCTCCTGGCACCAGCGCGCGGTTTCCGCGTCGAGTTCGCTGTCGGGCACCACGCGGTTGACCAGGCCCATGGCCAGCGCCTCATGGGCCTTGTAGCGTCTGCACAGGAACCACATTTCACGCGCGCGCTTTTCGCCGACCACGCGCGAGAGATAAGAGGTGCCCCATCCCGGATCGACCGAACCCACGCGCGGGCCGACCTGGCCGAACTGGGCGCTTTCGCCGGCAATCGTCATGTCGCACAGCGTTGCCAGCACATTGCCGCCGCCGATGGCATAGCCGCGCACTTTGGCGATGACCGGCTTGGGTGCTTCGCGGATGGCGTTGTGGACCTGGTCCAGCGGTACGCCGGTGATGCCCTGGCCATCGCGTTCGGCCTTTTTGTCCGAGGTGTCGCCGCCGACGCAAAATGCGCGCTCGCCCGCACCGGTCAGCACGATCACGCCGATCTCGCGGTTCCACGACGCCTCGCGCAGAGCCTGGGCGATCTTTTCGTACATGCCCACGCGGATGGCGTTGAGCGCCTCGGGCCGGTTGAGCGTGACGGTCGCGACGCCGTCCTTCTCCTCGTAGAGCACATCGCCTTCGGTCCACTGCATGTCTTTTCTCCAGTTCAGGCGCGGTAGGCGGGGACGCCGGTCAACTCGCGCCCTTCGATCAGCGTGAGGATCTGGTGCGTGCCGTCGGGCACGGTCAGCATGCGCACGTCGCGGTAGAGCTGCTCGATCCCCATCTCGCGGGTCAGGCCCATGGCGCCATGGACTTCCATCGCCATCGACACCGCCCGCTGGCAGGCCGCCACCGCATGGCGCTTGGCCATGGCTGACACGTGGTTGGCGCGGTCGCCGTTGTCGATGCAGTTAAGGGCGTAGTAGCAAAGCAGGCGGCTGGTCGTGACCGCCTCGGAGATGTCGGCCAGCAGCTCCTGCACCAGCTGGAAACCCTGGATGGCGCGGCCGAACTGGCTGCGGTCCTTGGCGTAGAGCAGTGCCGCGTCCAGCGCCTTTTGCGCCAGGTGCACGGCGAACAGGCCGAAGATCGGCCGGTTGGCCAGCCAGGTGAGGGTCAGCACCTTTGCGGCGTCACCGGCTTCGCCCAGCGCATTGGCCTTGGGCACCCGGCAGTTCTCGAACAGCACTTCGCAGTTGTGGCCCTGGCGCAGGCCCAGCATGGGGATCTCGTTGGCGGTGAAGGGCGATTTCTCGCGCTCCACCACCACGCGCATCATGCTGGACAGGCCCTTGTCGTCGCGGCCCACCGAGCAGGTGACGTTCATCAGGTCGCACACGCTGGCGTTGGTGATCCAGGTCTTGCGGCCGTCGATGACCCACTCGTCGCCGTCTTCCACCGCGCGCGTCTTGACGCTGCGCGGGTCGGACCCTACGCCCGGTTCGCTGACGCCGGTGCAGGCGATGGTGCGGCCCTCGATGATGCCGGGCAGGATGCGTTCGCGCTGCTCGGCCGAGCTGGAGTTGTACAAGCGCGCGCCCGTGCCCTCATGCGCGATCACGGCCAGGCCGATGGCCGGCGGCAGCTGCTCGTACATCAGGCCCATGGTCAGCGCCGACATCTCCGTGCCGCCGGACGACTCGGGAATGCGCGCGCCCAGCAGGCCGATCTGCGCGCATTTCTCGAAGATGCTGTGCATGGCCGCCTTGGGCAGCGGCTGGTCCGCATCATGCGCGTCGAGCACAGGCTGGATGTCCCGGGACACCATCTTCTGGGTTGCTTCCTGGATGGAGCGCTGTTCGAAGTCGAGTTGAAAATCCATCTGTCTTTGATTCCTGTGCTTTTGGGGAACTACTGCTTGGGCATGCCCGATTTGTCGATGATTTCGCCGTACTTGCGCATCTCCACCTGCATGAAGCCACGCATGTCGGCCGACGACATGAAGCGGGCGGTCAGGCCCTGGTCTTCAAGGCGCTTGATGACGGTGGCGTCCGCCAGCACCGTCTTGAGGTCGGCCTCGATCTTCTGCGTCACGGCCGCGTCCACGCCCTTGGGCACGAAGACACCGAACCAGTTGGAGATGTCGAATTGGGGCAGGCCGACCTCGCGCGCCGACGGCACATCCGGCATCAGCGGGCTGCGCTGCGGGCTGGTGACAAAGAGCGGCCTGAGCTTGCCGGCCCGAACGTGCGGCAGGATCACCGGCGGGCTGGAAAAGAACATGTCCAGCTGGCCGCCCAGAAGATCGTTGACCGCGGGTGCGGCGCCCTTGTAGGGGATGTGCAGCGTCTTGACGTTGCCCTGGATCTGCAGCAGCTCGCCGGCCAGGTGCTGCTGGCCGCCGATGCCGGGCGAACCATAGGACAGTGGCGGGGCGTCCTTGCCGCGTGCGAGCAGCTCTTTCATCGACTGCAGCGGCAGCTTGGGCCCCGAGACCAGGAACAGCGGCGCATCGGCCACCAGCGCCACCGGTTGCAAGTCAACCAGTGGGTCGTAGTTCATCTGCTTGAACACCAGCTTGTTGATCGACACTTCGGGTGTGTAGGCCAAAAGCAGCGTGTAGCCGTCAGGCGCGGAGCGCGAGGCCTGCTCGGCGGCGATCATGCCGCTGGCGCCCGCCTTGTTTTCCACGACCACCTGCTGGTTCCAGCGCGTGCCCAGGGCCTGCGAGACGATGCGCGCGATCACGTCTGTGCCACCGCCTGCCGCATAGCCGACCAGCAGGCGCACTGGCTTGTTCGGATAGCTGGCCGCGGGGCCGGCCTGGGCGAACGCGAGTGAAGTTGCGCCCGCCGCAACCAGCGCGGCAAGCAATCTGTTGATGCGTGTCATGTTGTCTCCTGTCGGTCTTGTCGTTGGTGAAAAAAACTGCGCAGCTCTCGCGAGAAATGACCGGGCTGGTCGTATTGCAACCAGTGCGCGGCGCCCGGCACGATGCGCGTGGCGCCTGCCCCCAGCAAGCCGTCGATGGCTTTGACGCGTCCTGGCAGGTCGTTGCTGTGGAAGGGATCGCGCTCGCCGATCAGGACGGCGGTGGGTACGTCGATGCCGGCCAGCAGGGACAGCGTCGGCGACTGCCGCGATATCGAGCGCGTGACGTGTCGCGTGCGCTGCGTGGCCAGAGCCATGCGGTCGACCAGTTCATCGGTGATGAGTTCATGGCGCGACAGCATCAGCTCGCGCAGCGACGCTGCGACACCCGCGCGCTGGCCCGATTGCCTGGCCACTGCTGACATGCGCTCGGGCAGCGCCAGGGCCTGCGCGCTGCGCGGTCCGACGCCGGGCGGGTTGACCAGCACCAGGGAATCTACAGACGAAGGGGCCGCCAGGGTGAGCTCCAGGGCGACCAGCGACCCAAAGGAAAAGCCCACAAGCCTCAGGTGCGCGATGCCCAGTTGCTCCAGCCAGTCGCGCAGCAGCTGTGCGTGTTCCTGGGGCGTGAAGCAGCGGCCGGGGTCGGATGATTCGCCAAATCCCGGCAGGTCCGGCGCAAGCACGCGGTATTGCGCTGCGAGTTCATCGATGTTGGCTGCCCAGTGCACCCAGCCGCCGTGGCCGCCATGCAGTAGCAGCAGCGCGTCGCCATCGCCCGCCTCGGCCCAATGGAGCGCTACGTCACCGACCTGACAAACCTGTTGCCGCACACTGTCTCCGTATTTTTCTGGAAGGAGCGCAGTGTCTGGCCGCAGCGGGTCGCACGTCCAGTATGCTTTTCGGAATAGCTCATACTGCCCGCGAATGAACAGCGCCATCGAACTGCGACACCTGCGACATTTCATTGCCCTTGCCGAAGAGCTTCACTTCGGCCGGGCCGCGCGGCGCTGCAATATTTCGCAGCCGCCTTTCAGCGTGTCGATCCGGCAACTGGAAGAAAGCCTCGGGTTTCCCCTAGTCGAACGCAGCACGCATGAAGTCCGCTTGACGGCCGCGGGCAGCGCCTATTACGAAGAGGCGCTGAAGGTCCTGACGCAGTTCGACCGTGCCGAAGTGGCTGCCATCCGCGTCAACCAGGGCCTGAAGGGATCGCTGGACATCGGCTTTTTCGGATCGATGCTCTATCACGGCCTGGACGAAGCGGCCAACCTGTTTTGCGCCGAGCATCCTGATGTTGGTTTGCGCTTGGTGGAGTTGAGCACGTCCGACCAGATACCCGCCTTGCTGCGGCATCGCATCCAGTACGCCTTTGTGCACAGCGCCAGTTTCCCTGAATCGGTGATGTCCGAAGAGCTGCTGCGCGAACCGTTCGTGCTGTGCATGCCCTCCACACACCGCGCCGCGGGTCAGCCGAATGTGCGGCTGGCCGATTTTGCGCAAGAGTCCTTCGTGCTGTTCTCGCGCGTCTTCTCGCCCACCTATTACGACCAGGTCGTGTCGATCTGCGTGGGCGCGGGCTTTCACCCGGAGATCCGGCATGAGGCGCGCCACTGGCTGACCGTCCTCGCGCTGGTGTCCAAGGGCATGGGCGTCACGCTGGTGCCGCGCGGACTGGCCAGCTACAAGCTGGCCACGCTGGCCTTTGCCGAGATAGAGCCCAGCCCGGTGCGCTCCTTGGTCCGCGGCGCCTGGCTGGCCAGCGAAGCGGCCGAACCGGCGCTGATGGCCTGGCACCAGGCGGTGCTGCGGACGGTGGTGAAGAAAGAGGGTTGATGGCTTGCGCCTGGCTATGCTTTGCGTAGCCGGGCGTGATGTGCGCTCACAGCCTCCACCACCATCGCGACCGTGCTGCGATGCAGGGGAAGGTCCTGCGCCATTGCGGCCACCAGATCCGGGGTGATGCTGTCCAGCAGTAAATCGATAACGGCCGCGGTGTCCGTTTTGGCCAGCCCCGCGCTTTTGGCGGCGTGGAGCATGTGCTCGCGCCCGGGCTCTTTGCCTTCGCCCGCCACATCCATGAAATGCTCGCCCTGATAGCCTGGGCACCAGGTCAAATCGTAGGGCGGCGCCAGGCGCCATTCACCGTCAGCCCCGAGCATGAAAGACAGGTTCTTGGCATGATCGTCGCGGTTGTTCATCAGGACGTTGAAGGCGCAACGCTGCACCGCCCTTGACAGTTCACGAACATCGCGAGTGAGTCGCCGCGTCGCGCGGAAAAAATCTTCATAGCTGACCGAGGGCACGCGGAAATCGGCATGCAGCAGACCTGCCAGCGAATGCACATGCACGCGCCGGCCGCCTTGCCGGTCAAAGCGCTGCGTGCCAAAAGCGCTGCCGCCCTTGGGCAGTTCGAACAGGTGAAAGGGCGTCATGCCCAGGCCGCAATGATGCGCGACACGGGCGTAGAGCGCCTCAAGCGCGCAACTGTCCTGCGCGTCGTCCTCGCCGCGAAACTTCACCAGCCACTGCTGCGCGTCGTTGCCTTGCCCAGGCTGCGTGCCAATGCGCCCCCTGGCGGGATCGAAGTAAACCAGCGCCTTGGGCCTGGCGCCGCCGGGCGAGCCGCCCGCGCGCGCCATCTCTGCCAGAACCTCGAAGTCTTCATCCTGGAGCACAGCCTGCACCTGCGCCGCCAGAGTCATCAGGTCAAGGTCTTGGCCGGTCATCTGCTCGCCAGCGGCTGGCGCGTAGGTCAGGGCGCCCAAGGTGTTGTCGCCCATCCATGCCAACTCGTCCAGCGTGGAAAGTGCATCGGTATCGATCCCGTGCGCTTTCATCCGGCGGTGCATCAGGCGGAAGCCCCAGCTGTCCGGGAGTGAGTCGTATACAAGCCCCGGCACCTGGTGCAAACCCAGGTAGTCGGTTTGCCTGTCTGGATAAGCGGCCGCGCGCAGCGGCAGCCGGATGGGCGAGAGTTGCAGCCCTTGCGCGATGGCGGCGGCGGAGTACTGAAACAGGATGCCGCCGCGGTCCTGGGCCAGCGTGCCCAGTTCGAGCAACTGCCCGTGGCCGCGGTAAGTGACCGTGAGTTCCTTCACCGCGCCGCCTGCGATTTGCGATAGGCACGCTGGCGGGGAGCGGCCGCGGCACGCATGCGCATCTCCTCGATGCTGCGGGTCGGTGCGGCCAGGACGTCCTGCAGGTCGGTCGCGCTGTTGAGCGATTCCAGGATGCGCACGAAGGTCTCCAGCGTGCAGCGGCCGGTGCGCTCGAAGTTTCCCAGCGTCTTGTCAGAAACGCCGATCCGGCCAGCCAGCTCCTGCACACTCAAGTTGAGCTGCAGACGCCGGACGCGCGCACGCGCGCCCAGTTCGACGCAGACTTCCTCAGGCAGGGCGAGCGAGAAATCAGCCATATTTCTTCTTGATAGCCCTAAAATATTGGGCTATCAGGAATAATTTTACCTGAAATAGAGGCTACTGAAAAGCCACCTCATCAAAGCTTCTGAGCTTGCGGCTGTGCAGCCGCTGGCTGCCCTCGGCGCGCAGGATCTCGATGGCCCGCATGCCGATTCGCAAATGCTGGTCGACCCGTTCCCTGTAGAACTGGTTGGCCATGCCGGGCAGCTTGATCTCGCCGTGCAGCGGCTTGTCGCTCACGCACAGCAGGGTGCCGTAGGGCACGCGGAAGCGGAACCCATTGGCAGCGATCGTCGCGCTTTCCATGTCCAGCGCCACGGCGCGGCTCTGGCTGAAGCGCCGCTGCGGCTGGTTGTGCGGCAGCAGTTCCCAGTTGCGGTTGTCGGTGCTGGCCACGGTGCCGGTGCGCATGATGCGCTTGAGGTCCGCGCCCTTGCATTGCGTGACGTCGGCCACGGCCTGCTCCAGGGCCAGCTGGATTTCGGCCAGAGCGGGGATGGGCACCCACAGCGGCAGTTCCTCGTCCAGCACATGGTCCTCGCGCACATAGGCGTGTGCCAGCACATAGTCGCCTAGCTGCTGGCTGTTGCGCAGGCCCGCGCAGTGGCCCAGCATCATCCAGGCGTGCGGCCGCAGCACGGCGATGTGGTCGGTGATGGTCTTGGCATTGGCCGGGCCCACGCCGATGTTGACCATGGTGATGCCGCCGTGGCCGGGCCGCATGAGGTGATAGGCCGGCATCTGCGGCAGGCGCGGCGGCGCGACCCCCAACTCGTCGCCCGGTTGCACAGGCAGGCCGGTGCGGCGCGTGACCACGTTGCCCGGTTCGATGAAGGCGACGTACTCGCTGTCCCCATCAGCCATCTCCTGGTGTCCCAGCCGCACGAACTCGTCGATATAGAACTGGTAGTTGGTGAACAGCACGAAATTCTGGAAGCCCTCGGGCGCCGTGCCTGTGTAGTGGCGCAGGCGGTGCAATGAGTAGTCCACCCGTGCGGCAGTGAAGAGCGACAGCGGCCGCGCCTCGCCGGGTGCAGGCTCCCAGGTGCCATTGGCGATGCCGTCGTCCATGGCGCCCAGGTCGGGCAGGTCGAACACGTCGCGCATCAACTGGCGCCGCTCGGGGCTGAGCGTGCCGTCCATGTGGTCATGCTCTGCAAAGGAAAAGTGCACCGGAATCGGCTGGGTGCTGGTGCCCACTTCCAGCTCCACGCCATGGTTCTCCCGCAGCAGGCGGAACTGCTCCAGGTAGTAGGCGGCGTAGAGGTCGGGCCGGGTCAGTGTGGTTTCGAATCGGCCGGCGCCGGCCAC
>Ga0075163_10008566_pt1 | contig 13459 bp, 14 predicted proteins | sample JI1023141ADNA_FD_71478 | JGI IMG/M metagenome (GOLD analysis project Ga0075163, IMG submission 71478) | Wastewater effluent complex algal communities from Wisconsin, to seasonally profile nutrient transformation and Carbon sequestration -... | ecosystem: Engineered > WWTP > Effluent > Algae...
CTAGGGTTTTAAAAAAATGGAATTTCCTAATGGACTCAGGGGTGTGTCAATTCCGTTTAAGTTTTCAGAAAGTCCAATAAACAATAAACCTCCCGGTAAAAGACACATAGCTATTTTTTTTACGACATCCTCGATGACCTGTTTTTGAAAGTAAATAACTACATTACGACAAAATATAATATCGAACGGGCGATTTGTGACTTCGTTCGGCAACATAATCAGCAATGTCACCCCGACCAGACGACCAATGATCACTCAGAAACTGCGGCGGGATATCTGACAGCTCTTTGCGCAGGTAAACGCCGTTTCGAGCGAGTTTAACTGACTCACTGTCTACATCGGTTGCTAAAATTTGATAACCTAATAGTGAGTCGTTAACAGAGAAATCAATTCGGACAGTTCGTCTTGAAAGTGACTTTCTAAGTAGACTGAATAATCTTCGAGTGTCGAGAGGTTCAGGGTATGAATTCGGCTACGCAAACGTGATTCAATCATGGGAAGATGGCGCGTTTGAATATAAACACCTGTTCGCTCACGAATTAAATTTGAAATACGCACTTCGGCTGAAAGGCCACTGGATTTTCTGCCGACGGCAACCATCCGCTACACCTTTTGAAAGCGTGGATCACTTTCCTCTGGAACAGTATCTGATCCCACTACTTTTCTAGATGTTCCTTTCACTGGTGCGGCGGATTTTGATTTTCGAATTTGAATCACACGACCTTTGGTGACCCGATCATCGCCCTCGATAGAGTTTTGGACAGATCCATAGACCAATTTTTCAAGGCGACTTACCTGGGCTCTAATATCTTGAACATCGGTATTTAAGTCTACCGCCACTGCGGCTGATTTTTGGGATGCGATACTGTTCTGCTGAGTCACCTGATTTAACTGATTCATGGCTCGGCTGATTTCGCCCACACCCGTAGCCTGTTCACCCGACGCTTGAGCGATTTCTTGTACCATTTTATCTAAATCACTGATTGAGCGTTCGATATGAGTCAGGACGTCACCACAACGTCGTGCCGTTACAGCTCCTCCTTCAACTCGACGTTTGGATTCACCAAGAAGTTTTTCAACATGCGACGAATTTTCCGTTACAATACCTTCTACCTTTTTAATACTCGACTCGAGCATGGTTGAAATTTCCAGCGCTGCATTCCCACTCATTTGCGCAAGATTACCGACTTCTTCAGCTACGACCGCAAAACCTTTTCCGTGCTCACCCGCACGAGCGGCTTCGACTGAGGCATTAAAAGAAAGTAATTTAGTTTGAAAAACGATATCATTAATAATTTTTGTTTTATTCGCAATTTCTGAAATCACTTTTGTAATTTCGGAAATCTGCGCGTTACTGTGTTCCATTTGACTCATCACGGATTTGTTACTAGTTGCAATGTCTTCCATGGATTGAAGCATAGTCTTTACGGAACTTGAGCCCTCTTGTACAGCCTCACGACTTGCACTTGATTTTTCAATCGATACAGACGCATTTTCAGAGTTACGCGTGACCATCGCACTAATTTCATCTATAGATGCCGCCGTTTCTTGCAATGCGGACGCTTGCTCTGTTACACCGTCCGACAAGACATGGGCAGATTCTGATACCAAGCCGGATGCACCCGCGATTTTATCAGCGCCTAGAGTAATCTTTTCAATCATGTGCATGATTTCTCGCGAAATACTAGATGAGATCAAAAAACCCACGGCCAACGAAAGAACCACGCCTGACAAACTGGCTATGACGCTCATCCAAAATCCAAACTCTACCTCGTCACTCGCTTTTTTTACAAAGACATCGTCCGCTTTATCTACAAATTCGTCCAGAGCTCTAATCTTTAGAGTGAAGGCATCCATAGCCTCTTCTATATCATGAGTTAATAGTCCCATAACTTTTGCATGCGTTTCTGGCGTATGATCCCCAGCCATGGCCGCGACTTTTCTAGACGGATCCACTATTTTTCCCCAGAACTCATCCATTTCAGCGCATAATTTTTTTTCTTCAGCTGTTAGGTCTAAACTTCTGAATCTAGCAAACGCCTCGTCAAATCCTTTGATGCGCTTATTTAGACGCACGCGAAACTCTCTAGTTAAATCGTCATTTAGATCAGGAATTGCAAGATCGGTCACATTTCTTACTGCACCCATTGAATTGACCCGCATCTCACCTAGAGCATCAAGCTTTGCTACAGAAACACTGCTTAAATACTTGATTGTTTTTGATTGAATACTTTGCATGTAAAGCCCCCATGCCGTGATTCCAACCATAAAAATAAAACTGATGCCATAACCTGAAAGCAACCGTGTTTTCAAACTCCAGCCAGACAACATACGTACTCCTTTAGCCACATTCGCTCTTAAACCTTGGTCTTTATTCTTTCGGTCTCGGTAGTTTTTCCTAAAACATTTTCCCCGACAGATAATTCATAGGTTTCGAGCATTTACTCGACCTTAAGAAATCTTCATATTGTTTCTGAAAATGGCACGCATCAATTTGATTCTATGTTCAAATCCAAGTCGCCAATTTGGAACGATTTTAAAAATCGCTCTTAAGGTTTATTGAAGATATTCAATTTTAGAAATAGATGTTCTTTAACAAGAGGACTCAACTAATCAGGCAAGCTACGTATTTATAAAATGAACTCTAAAAATGAGTCCCTAGGGTCGCTCCAAGCCAAGGATACATTTGATTATTCGCATACTGATAGTAGGTTGTTACGCGAGCGGTAAATCCAGCGTTGGCACGGAACTCATAACCAATTCCTGCGTTTGGATATAAAGACATACCTTCCGCGCGAGCGTAATTATAAGAAATTTCATTATTCCCGCGATCAACATTATCATTCCAATTATACGCATCTCGTATTTCAGCTTTCGCGTAAACGACACTTGCCCCACCGGTGATCAAAGCACGGTGTCTTGGGCCACCAAGATAGTAATTACCATAAATTGGCACTATCGCGACATCAATGTTAATTCCAACAATATTAAACTGATAATAAGAAAGCCCGGCACCGACCGAAAATCTAGAGTTAATCGAACGATCATAATTTAAAGAATATAAAACACCACGCCCCAAGACTTCGACGCCCACAAAGTTTCTACCATACACTGAGCGCGGTTTATATTCAGTACTCTGCCCACCATCCGTAGACATGCTCGTTGGATTCGACTTCGCGAATATTATCATGGGTAACGCTACTAAAACAAAAATCAATTTCTTCATCGTTAACTCCGGACTTTGAGTTTCTAGACAGATAGATGCAAAGTCCGCAGTAACAATAGTCGTGTTTAAACAAAGCTGATTGACCCATTTTTTAGACGATTTAGATGAATTTATTAAGGGACAGATTTAAATTCAGAATATCAACCACTTAAGCTGTCTAAAATTTAGATACACCACCCGATGCCATAGTGACCATTTCTGTTAATTCGCTAGATCCAAAACCGGCGCATCGGGTTCGTCTGCAGGAGCCGTAACGTCGTCTTTGTCGATGTCATCCGCCACTATCTTTACCTTTTTGGCAGCACGTGGTTTAGAGGTACCTACAGAGGCTCGAATTTCTGCTGTTGTGGGAATTAAACCCGAGGCCACTAGCATCTGAGTGCGCTCTTCAATTAATTTTTTTACTTTTGCACGAGGTACACCGTATTCATCGGCACGATTGACGATTTCGTCTAGCGCTGCACGCGCTTGATCTTGGTGTTCTTTAGCGGTCTCTAACGATAATTTGGCCGCGTCCACCTGGGCACGCGCTTTTTCGAATTCGACTGAGGCCACATCCGCTTCTTGGATTAGTTTCATTAAATCAGACATAGAATAACTCCTTTTTATTTACATATAATTTACATACATAAAATAAGCAAGGTCTTTATTTTTTAAGTTCTAGAACCACTGGACAATGATCCGACCCAAAAACATCGTTGCGGTGATACGAGTTTTTTAAACGGCTTTTAAATTCTTCATTCGTCATAAAATAATCCAAACGCCAACCCACATTTTTTTCCCGCACCCCGGGGCGATAGCTCCACCAAGTGTAGTGCCCGCCCTCTTTTTCGAATTCACGAAAGGCATCAACATATCCAGTTTTAATAAATTGATCCATCCAAGCGCGCTCTTCGGGTAAAAAGCCCGCGTTCTTTTTGTTCGACTTTGGATTCTTTAAATCAATTTCTTGATGAGCGATATTCCAGTCTGCACACATGATGACATTTTCGCCTTTTTTTCGAAGCGATTCGGCTTTTTTTAAAAACTTACTACAAAAATCCAATTTAAATGGCAACCGCGTGTGTTCTCGCTGGCTATTAGGAAAATAGGAATTAATCAAAGTGAACTTTGGATATTTAGCGATGATGACTCGGCCTTCTTTGTCGATCTCTTTATCACCAATCCCGATTTGCACATCGATGGGTTCTTTCTTAGAAAAAATCGCCGTACCACTGTAGCCCGGCTTCTGCGCTGGGTTCCAAATCGCGTGATACTTAAATGGATTCTTAAAATTATCTTCGAGCTGATCCGGATGCGCCTTGATTTCTTGTACGCAAACGATGTCGGCCCCTTCGTCTTCAAACCACTTTAGGAATCCACCCTTACCACAGGCGCGGATTCCATTTACATTCCAGCTTACTAATTTCATAGCCTTTGATTGTATTTAGCGAACGTCCGAAACGCAAATCAAAACACCACCCCGCGCCTGCCAGTGCATTTCAAACTCCTTGAGTTTTAGTCTATTGTCTTTACCGTCACGCGCCTCCCAAGGGTCCATTAGGGTTATCGTTGTTTGATCAATATGTTTCACCAAACTGTAATGACCCGAATCTTCATACCACCAAGTGACAAATAGCACAGTCGCTTCAGAAAACTGAGTGTACAGATCCTCAAGAGTCGAATGGCGCTGAAACAAAACATGAAACCCATTCTTTCGCGCTAGATCTGCAACGTGGACCGGATCCGTGTACCCAGTTGCTAACGTACCTAGCTGTTCGGCAAACTGAATTTCCCCAGGAGAATCCTTACGGAAATAACGAAACATCGAATCAAAACAGGCGGCTCCACAGGTAAAATCTAAGGACTGCGGAACCCGAGGAAACGTCATGACTGAAACCTCGACTTTGTTTTCTGAATTCAAAATCAAATGCACAATCCCGACAAAAACAATGGACAGCATTAAGTGCGGCAGACTCAACGATTCTTGAAACAAAATGGCTTCCATCGGCTGAATGATAATTGCGGAAATCAAACTAGGAAACTCTGCCGTTGCAATGTCCGCCTGTTCATACAATCGCATCGTTGCATAGTAGGCCCCAAACATTCCCGCCCCCGACACAAGGCAGACCATCACTGATGACAAAGTCCACGCATCGGAAATCAGTAAATTTTGCTGGGGATCTTGAAACGTTGAAAATGCATACTGAACAACCCCATAGGCAACAAGCGCCAGCGAGGGCGTAAGCACAGTAATCGCCTCGTTTTCCTCGGTCATACTTTTCTTAATATAGAAATAGCCAAAGCATAACAGGAAACATCCGATGCTCAGTGTTGCAAGACCAAGCATCCAATTCGATTCTGTATGCAGAGTGAGGGTATAGATGACCAAAACAAAAACAGAAGCGACCGACAAAAGTTTGGCCCGCATGGATGACTGCTGTCCCACCCAGGATCCTAAAATCACAAGCAATGGAACATCGATATTCGACAGCACAGCTATAGTCGAAGCCGACAGCCAATTATAACTCATCGAAAAAAATGTCAACGCTAAGCCTGCAATCAAAGCGCGGAATATCTGCGTCGATATTGATTTTGGTTTTAGAGATAGATTTTTATACAGCGACCAGACAATGACGAGCAACAAACAGGCAAGCCCACGCACCACTAAACTTTCTGCCAACGGAATTTTCAAATCAGCAAGAAACCGAATCGCAAGCCCCGTCACAGAAAGACTCACCACTAAAACCGCCGACCAAAGATAGAAAATGTACGTCACGAAACACCTCAATGAGAATTGATGTATCGCGCATGAAAAGAAATTAAAATTGATGAATTCAGAACAAAATTGGTGAGAAAACAAGAACAATTGGGGTTTGAGTGCCTCAGCTAGTAAACTTATGCCCGTTCGACCATGTTCTTAACCTTCTTTGCCACGCCCTCGATTACATAATCTAACGCTTGCGTTCGGATGCGGTATTTTGGCCAGACGGCTACGATTTTGTAATCGGCATCCCAGGCTCGGGGCATGTAAGATTCGATTTCGTTTTTGTGATTGCATGCTATAAAATCTGGTAACAGTGTCCAGGCTTGGCTATGTTTTAACGATTCGATGGCTACGTCGTAGCTATCGAACATGTTCGTTATCTTTGGTTGTAATCTTAGTTTTTGAAATGCGGGATGGTTTTCGCAGTTTTCGATTCCTTGTGCAGCTAGAGCGGCAATCGAAGGATACCTGTCGAGGTCCTCTATCCTGCGGTCTTTCAAGAAGGGATGTTTTTTTCCAAAACAGATAACAAGCCGTCCTTGATGCAAAATTTCTTGTTCATGATTGGGACCCGTTTGCGGCGAGAAACAAATTCCCAAATCTACTTCGCCTGAACTTACGCGTGCTAAAACTTCACCCGATCTTAAAGAATGTAATGTTGCCGTCAAAGCAGGATGTTCCGCCTGAATACCCATCCAGACTGGTGCTAGAAATTCTGAGCACAACGTATGCGTCGCGGCCATTCTATAATGACCACGCATGGAGGAATGCTCTGACGAGATTTCTTCGCGGATACGACCGACTTCTGATAATAAAAATTCAGCCCGGTCTAATAATAATTTTCCGTGTTGAGTGAGTTTAATTTGTCGGCCTTGTTTTTCAAATAGCACGCGACCGAATTCGTCTTCGAGTGCCGCGATACTGTGGCTGATAGCACTTGGAGAAATATTTAAAAAACGAGCCGCTTGTCCAATGTGTTGGCGTCGTGCGGTCTCTACAAAATATTGAAGCTGATCAAATTTCATCGTGGTCTCCCTAGCAAAGTCATCCCCTGCCCTCTGCCTGCGTTTGTATCAATCATTCAGATTTTTTCAACGAAAAATATGAAAATTGATCATTTTTATTCATTTATAAATTGTTGTAGGTTGCGTCTCAGAAATGGGAGTCTTCGTATGAATATTACATCGTTTAACCAAGTCGAATTAAAATCTGCCTACGGAATTTTATGCCATTCCTTAGCTAGCTTCGGGCCGTCGGATGCACTAAAACCAACGTTCTGCCTTATCAAACCCGGCGAGCACACGACATCCCATGCCCATTTTGAACCGGAAATTTTTTTCATTATTCGCGGCCAAGGAACCATGACAATAGGTGAACATTCACGATCAATTCAAACTGGTGATCTGGTTAAAATTCCGTCCTTCACCGCACATCAATTAACCAATACTCAGAATGAATACCTAGAATTTCTATCGGTTTACACAGAAAGCTTAGACCTGCCAAACATTCCTAAACAGGTATTAATTACAGCGGCGCCGCCAACACCCAATGGCCCACTTCATTTAGGTCACATCAGTGGACCGTACTTAGCTGCGGACATCATGGCTCGGTATTTAAAATGTAAACACGCAGATGTTGTTACCCATAGTGGTACGGACGATCATCAAAACTACGTGTCTGAAAAAGCTCACTCATTAAATAGAACGACGGAGGATTTTAGACTCAGCCGCCGTGCCCGCATTCAGCGCGGCTTAATGAATATGGATATTTCATTTGATGAATTTATTGAACCCGCTACGGATGAAGACTACCAAAATAGAATTCGAGATTTCTTTAATCGCGCCGTAAAATCTAAAGTTATTGAAAAAGAAACTCTTTTGATGCCCCACTGCGAATCGTGTGACTTAACTTTAGTAGATGTACACGCCGATGGAACGTGTCCTAACTGTCAGTCACCGAGCCGCGGTGGTTGTGAATCGTGCGGGATTGTGGTTGCACCTTATGAATTACTGAATGTTAAGTGCGGTCGATGTGGCACAACGGCTACTTTAAACCCAGCGAGCGTATGCACGTTTAATCTTAGTCAGCATTTGCCTTTGATTCTGAATGAATTGCAAAAATTGCCCCTAGCGCTGCGATTAAAGCAGTTGGTTTCGCTTATTCAGCAACGATCCAATTTGAAAGTCTTAGTCGCGTATGCCACGAATGAAACAAGTGGAATCAAAGTCGCTGATCAGACTCTTCACGTATGGTTTGAAATGGCCGCGCACTATGAATCCCACGCAACGCAGTCCAGATATTGGATTCACAGTTTCGGTTTTGACAATAGCTTTCACTACTTGCTGTATATCCCTGCGTTACTACGTGCGATGAATCCAAATGCGCGGGTGCCTGATGCTGTCTTGACGAACGAGTTCTTACTGCTAGACGGAGCCAAGTTTTCAACAAGCCGCGGTCATGCAATCTGGGCAGATGAGTTCGAAGGTAACACCGAACATTTACGTCTGTACTTGACTCACATTCGTCCAAGCGAACAAACAACTGATTTTTCAATGGATGCCTTTACCGCATTCTCTAAGGATTTAAAAATGAAACTCGATACTTTGTTTCAAAAACTAAATGACGTGTCGGATATTGGAACTGCTATAGATGCGGTAAAGCCAAATGAGCGAACACTGTTTCAGATTCAAAAATTCAATCATGCTTTAGACGCATCTTTCGGTCAAAGCGACGTGCGAGGCGCTGCCCAAGTGATTTTAGGTTTCTTAGATTCAGTGACTCACTTTCAAGACGACATCGTTAATTTTTCGGCAAAGGCGAAAGCCCTTTCGTATGGTTTATCGCCATTCATGCCAGAAACATCAGGCCGTTTGGATCGTATGCTTACTTTAGAAACACGACACGCAAAACTAACCTCATCATTTGTCGCGCACGGTGCTTTATGAAAAATGTAGAATTTGATATTGCCATCATTGGTGCTGGTTGCATCGGCAGCAGCATTGGTTATGAAATCGCTCGTCGTGGCTATAGAAATAGCGTGATCATTGATAACGGTCGAAAGCACTTGAGCGCAACAGCCAGTTCTGGCGGGATGCTTCGTGTATTTCACGAAAATATCGAGCACGTGCAGTTAGCACTAAATAACTTTGTCTTATTGAAGAAATACCAAGACCGCGGTTTGATCCAAGAAAAGAATCAATCTAATGGTCACTTGTACTTTTTTAATTCAAGACGATTCCCACACTACGCCGCTAATTTTCAAAAGATGGACTCGGCTGGTTACGCATTTGAAATTCTAACGCCATCAATGGGCCGCGCGAAGTTTCCACAGTTTCACTGGAACGATGACGAGTGGGCAGTGTATGAACCGCTGGGTACTCACCTATCGCCGACAGCATTTTCAAATGATTTACTTTCAACCAGTCAAAAGAGTGGCCTTACGATACTTGATAATTTCGAAGTGGATCGTATTTGTCATTTCCGAGGTCAGTACAAAATCTTTTCGCAAAAATCTGGCATCATGGCAAAGACCGTGATCCTTGCTGGCGGCGCGCGCTTGCTGCCACACTTAACAGATCTTGGAATTTCCCATTCGCTAAAATCCCAAAATCTGACCGTGTATCAAGCGGAAAAGAAAAATGAATTTCTGACACTGCCCAACTACTTTGATCGGGAAACCTTAGATTTTGCGCGCTTAGGTCCCGGCCGCCACTTGATTTTAGGGCAACCGGAATCAAAGCGCATAAAAGAAAAATATTGGATGGGTGAACTCACAGCAATCAGCGCTGATGACTGCTATTCGCCAAATCGTTTGGGCTATGCCGGTTTTTTGATGGGTCAGCCGCGTATGATGCTAGCCACTGGTTGGGGCGGAACCGCTTTTAAATTTTCACTTGAAATTGGACAACGTATCGGCCGGGCTCTAGAAAACGGCCAAAATGAAAGGAGTTTACTCCATGCTTAAATCAAATAGAAAAACGTTAGCGGTCATTGGTGCCGGACCTAAAGGTATCGCGACCGCCGTGAAAGCCAAAGTCCTAGAAGAATTTGGCCTACCGGTGGATCAAGTGATCTTAATTGAAAAACACAATGTCGCTGCCAACTGGTCTGGTGAATTTGGCTACACCAACGGTGAAATGAAACTGGGAACGTCTCCGGAAAAAGATGTCGTATTCCCTATGGAAACCGACGTCGCCGACACGCATCTTAACGAACGCATCAAGCAACGCCTGATGCACTTCACTTGGATGTCCTACCTGGTTCAAACTAATCGGTTTTCTGATTGGGTGGATCGCGGGCGACCAGCACCGTGCCATATTTCGTGGACCAATTATTTGCGATGGATTTCAGCGCAATTAGTGCCGCAAGTTTCTATCGTATCCGCAGAAGTTTTAAAGATTGATTTGAATATCGCTAAAGACAAATGGGAACTGAACTTAGTCAGCACGGACGGAGAAGCCAACCACTACACTCTGCAGGTAGATCGTTTGATGTTAACGGGTCCTGGACAAACACGTATGGATTTCTTGAATGGCCAAGCTATGCCAGAAAAAACATACGATCTGGAATCTTTCTGGGCCGCAATGAAAAATAAAGCGTTTCAGAGCACCGGTCGTCTGGCTATTGTTGGTGCTGGCGAAAACGCGGCTTCGGCACTGCTGGCACTATCGCAGTACGCTCCGAACCTGCGTGTGGATATTATTTCGCCAAAAGGATTCATTTCCACCCGTGCGGAAAGTTACTACGAAAATCAAATATACAGTCAACCCGAGCGTAACGAGTGGGATAAATTGCAGGTCAAAGATCGCATAGATTTTATCGAACGTACTGATTTAGGTGTGTTTTCAACGCATGCGATGAGTATTTTGAATGAACACATTCGTCATCAAATTATTCCTGGCCGCGTGATGAGTCTGGAATCAAAGAATGGCGCCCTGTCGTTAAAACTATCATACGGCCCCAAAGAATCGGAACGGGAATACGATCAAGTGATATTGGCTAGTGGTTTTGATCAGATGGCGACGCTCAGAAAGTTTTTAACTCAGTCGTCGCTCGCGCACATAGAGTCCGCACTAGGAGCGCCGCTGACGCAAATCAAAATTTCTGAGTCTATTCAGCCAGATTTATCTGTAGGTGGATTATTTCCTACTCTTCACCTTCCGATGCTAGCTGGGCTGATGCAGGGACCTGGGTTTGCGAATCTATCCTGCTTAGGCCGCTTGTCTGATCGTATTGTGACTCTGCCGACTAAGGAGCGATTGCAACAGATACAACCAAAACCCCAGCGACTAACACTGATGGATGGAACTTTATGAAACAACAGATTTATTTCGCCACAAGCGACAGCACCGGCGAAATTGAAAATTTGCGAAAACAAGAGTACGCAAAAGCCAGCGGTTATACTTTAGATTTAAATACGCTTCGCTGGAGCGTATCCGACAGTCAAAGCTTTGTGATGGTCGCTAAGGATGGCGATACTATTATTTCTACCATGCGCGGTGAAATAATTACGGAGGCTTCGTTAATGGAAAAGAAAATCGAATGTCCTTGGGATTTCCCAATGGCTTTACAGCTACCCGCACTTTTATTAAGTCGCGCGGCGACCGCGAAGTCTCACCAATCCCAAGGACTCAATTTAATTTTAAGATATCAGTTTTTGAAAATGGCTCAACACTATCAGCTGCCCATGGTGATCGGAACCTTTGTTAGCGGCTCACCACGGCAAAACACTCTGCTTGAAATGGGCTATCAGTTTTTCGAAAATGCACTGGGCTGGCAACAGTCGACGTATCGGTCTCACCGCCCGGTGATCGTCGCGGTGTTAGACATGAAAACTAGCGGTGAACACGCGCTTAATTATTGTATCCAGAAATTAGGTGAACATCAAAAATATGAACTAGCCGAACCGTTCCCTGAACTTCGCTATGTGAGGAATTTATGACAGCCACAGGATCTTACCAATTTGAATTGTTAGAAGGCAGAAACCACGAAGCTAACATGCTGGCCGAACGCGCGCAAATGCGCCTTGACGGTTTTACCGATTTACTTAAACGCCATGGCTTTCCAGAGAACGGCCGTGCACTTGAAGTCGGAACGGCTCAAGGCATTCGCGCACGCGTGATGGCCGACCACTTTCCAAACACCCACATAACGGCCGTTGATCGCAGTGACGAGTTATTAGCAAATACATCTCACCGTATGAATTTAAGTTTTCAACAAGCGGATCTATACGCATTGCCCTTCCCTGATGAACACTTTGATTTTGTATATGCACGGCTTGTGTTTATGCACCTAACAGATCCCTTGAAGGCGATCGCCAGTCTTAAGCGAGTTTTAAAACCTGGTGGTCGCTTGTTGATTGAAGACGCCGATCGTGACTGTATGTTCTTTGAACCCGCCCCCGCTTCGTTCGCCGACTTTTGGAGTAAGGTTCAAGATGGTCAACGACGTTTGGGAGGCGATCCCAATGTTGGCAGGAAACTTGCGCCCTATTTAAAACAATCTGGTTTTTCTAATGTCACTACAGAAGTTCAACCGATTCTGGGCACTGGGCCTGACATCGCGTTTCTAGTCAGAACATTGCTGCCAAGTTTAAATATTTATTTGGATCCAAATGATCGTGCCGCTGGCCAATCTGCCATCAATGATTTGCAGACGTTGTCTGAAAACCCGAGCGCTAGCTTTTATCATTTCTGGTTTGTTGTATGTGGGGGGAAAGAATGAACGCCGTTAACGAAATAAAAATGAAACCGTTTAACTTTGGAACGCTGAATGAGCCAATTCAACATCTTGGCATCAGCGCACAGACTGGTAACAGCGACATACAAATTGGCGTTTGGGAAAGCGGCCCCGGAATATTGAACTTAGATTTTCAGTGGTCTGAAACGGTTTATATTCTAGAAGGCCGTGCCGAGGTGGAAAATCTAGTTACAGGGGAACATTTTGAGCTAAGCCCCGGCATGATGCTACTTTTTGAAGCGGGTTCACGCTGGCAATGGCGCATTCCGTGGCGCCTTAAAAAGGTGTTTACCATCATTGACCGCTAAAAGGAGATCGGCTTAAAATCGCTCGTTATGTCTGGCGATCCCATTCAGCTCCAATCCATTAGTTTAGTCCTTGATGAGCCTGCGTTGCTTAAAGGCGCCAGTGTATCTAGCTTGCTTCCCGTTGAGCCTCTTAATTATAAATTGATAGGTCCGTCGCGAAATATCGAAGTACCGGCATCGTACTTAAATTTTATGCCGGAAGTTTTTGTTCGCAAACTTTCGGCGTACTCTAAATATGAATTTGTCATCGTAAATCAACTCTATCGAATGGTAGAAATGATTCGCTACAATTTCAGCAACGGCGCCCAAGTTACGGCCAAAGAAATTCTGCGACTGTCTCTTCACAAATACGTGCCAGAAGAATTTCTGCCTCAATTAAAATCATCACACTGGCATCACGATAGCATTTCCCTTAAACCATGGCCGCTGACTCAAACCGAT
>Ga0075163_10008567_pt1 | contig 13458 bp, 15 predicted proteins | sample JI1023141ADNA_FD_71478 | JGI IMG/M metagenome (GOLD analysis project Ga0075163, IMG submission 71478) | Wastewater effluent complex algal communities from Wisconsin, to seasonally profile nutrient transformation and Carbon sequestration -... | ecosystem: Engineered > WWTP > Effluent > Algae...
CCGGCGCTGACCTACCACTGCCGCGAGTTCGGCGGCGGGCAGTGCGTGCGGCTGGGCACGCACGAGCGGGCGCACGTCTATCAATACATGGCGTTCGGCGTCTTCTTCCTGCCGTTGTATTTCCTGCACGGCGGCATCAGTCACACGAACCGTTTCGAGCAAGCCGCCGATCGCTATGCGCAGACCGGGCAGGGCTGGTGGCCTTACAAATGGTGATTCTGTTTGTTCATATTAAAAATTGCAATTACCAAAAAATAATTGGAGTAATTTAGATTAATGGAGCTTAGTATTTGGCGAAAATGGTTAAACAGGAATGTGCTTAGCGGTGCCTATAAAGTATTCGTTTTGATCAGTGGCATGGCGCTCGGAATATTATGGTTGCCGCTGCCATTGATATTGGCCATGCTCTTCATGATGTTAGCAGGGCTGATTTTTTTGGTCATTAAAGGCATGGCCCTGTTTTGGAAAACTTGGCGGGTTCCTGAATTTAAAAGAGTCGCACTGCACGTTTGCGCTGTCGGTATGATTTTTTTCGCGGCACCAATTTTTTATCTTTGCTATAAATCCTATTTTAATAATTTAGAGTTGCCACTAGTAACATTAAGTAATGGCGAAAAAACAGTCATTTTTCAAGGCATGATCCATATTGGCCCAAGTGAATTCTATACAGAGATTATCAATAACCTGGATAAAGCCAGCGGGCAAGGTTACACGCTGTTTTTTGAAGGCGTAGAATCAACTCCTGCTCGGGAACAGTGGATGAAGCGAACAATATTAAGGAATCAAGATATACATTCTGCATATGTTTCACTTGCTGATCTTTTGGGGTTGCATGTCCAAAAATCATATTTTACAAAATACAAAGAACTTGCTTCAAGAAACTCATCCCGCTTTGTTTATGCCGACGTAAGCACACAAGATATTTTCAAAGAATATTTAAGGCTTTGGCGCGAATCGCCAGAATTTCGAGCTGAAATGAAAGTTTCAGAATCTAAAAGGTATCCCTCACACTTGCATTCATTCAACCGAATAACTGAATGGCAGAATAGGGGCGGGCCAGCGCGGCATTTTTTATCGAGAAGAATGTTTCTTGGGCTCTACGTGATTGCATTAAGTAATACGGATGTTGAAAATTTAGTAATGATAAAAATTGGGAGTTCTGCAACGAATAAGTTGATTTTTGAGTTTCGAGACGAAAACCTTGTTAAGCGAATCATTGAAGATCCCAGCGATAAAATCTACATCACATATGGCTCGGCGCATTTACCGGGAGTAGTGGCTAAGTTAAGAAATTCAGATCCGAAATGGATAGTACAGAAGAGAGAGGTAACTAAAATAGTGTTACCAAATTAAGAAGCTTATAAAAACAAAACCCCCCGCTTTCGCGAGGGTTTGTATTTTTTTTGGTACCGGTGATAGGACTCGAACCTACACTATGTCACCATAAGTGGATTTTGAGTCCACCGCGTCTACCATTCCGCCACACCGGCATGTGTGTACATATTATAACCAAAATATCGACTTACTTACAGTCGACCGGGTCCAGGCACAGCATTTTCCGGCCTTTGGCGTACCAGCCGTCTGCCTCCGGTTCATAAATCGAGCAATCGCCCATGGTGCCTTGGTAGATATGCAGCGAAATCGCGGCCTGCTTGGGATTCGGATTATGGATGGTGTGGTATTCGTGCGGCGGAATCAGGCTGCCAGACGAGCCGGCATCGGCCAGGATGGTTTCGTGCCGGATGAAGCGGCAGCGCTCGGGGCTGTCATCGACCAGCTCGTAGTTGGTGATTTCGATCTTGCCCAGCCAGACCCCTTCCACGCACCAGAGACCGCAATGATCGTGGATCGGCGTGCCTTGCTCCGGGCCCCAGGTCATCGCCACCACGGTGACTCCGGTATCGGTGCATCGGTAGATTTCGCGCCGGGCGTAGTGGCCTTCCACCGGCTCGAATACGCACTCGGGCAGATATACCGATTTCTCGGCGATCAAGCGGGCCAGGCCTTCGCGCAGGATCTGCACGGTATCGTTCGGGTCCGGCTGCCTGCAGGCGGTATCGATCAATTCAACCAGCAGCTCTTTGCCGGTAAAGCTCATGTCATTCATAGTTCTGCCTTGCGTTCATCGAGAAAACGGCGGATGGGCGGTGCGAATTTTTCGATATCGACCAGGAACGCGTCGTGGCCCTGATGCGAGTCGAGCGCTTCGAAGCTGACTCGGGCGCCGCCTTGGCTGAGGCCGGCGGCAATCTGCTGCTGTTGATGCAGCGGAAACAGGATGTCGGTTTCCGCACCCAGCACCAGAACGCTGCCGATGTTGATGCCGGCCAGGGATTCCACCACATCGGTGCTGCCTTTGGCGCATGACAGGCAGAAATCGAACCAGTCCATGGCGCGACTGAGATACAGATAGCAGTTCGGATCGAACTGGTCGACGAAACGTTCGGCATGTGCTTCCAGATAGCGCTCGACTTCGAATTCCGGGCCGAATTTCTCCGAGGCATGATCGTCGTTGATCAGCCGGACGCGGCCGAAGCGGCCATCCCATTCCATTGCCGAACGGTAGGTGACCACGCCGAGCTTGCGCGCGATGCGCATGCCGTTGCGGGGATAACTGCCTTCGGTATAAAGACCATTGTTCCAGGCCGGATCAAGCCGGATCGCTTCGCGTTGCAGCGAGCGGATGGCGATCGAAAACGGCAGCGCCTGGGCACTGCCGGAAACATTGATGTGACTCCGCGCATACAGCGGGTACTGCTGCAGAAAAGACAAGGCCACCATGCCGCCCATGGAGTTGCCGATCACGCAGGCCAGCGTATCGATGTGCAGATGGTTCAATACCGCTTTGGCGGCGCGCGCGCAGTCTTCCACGGATAAGTCCGGAAATCCCAGACGATAGGGTTGGCCGGATTCGGGATTGATCGAGGCTGGACCGCTGGAGCCTTTGCAGCTGCCCAGGGTATTCACGCAGATGATGAACCAGTCGTCGCTGTCAACGGCTTTGCCCGGTCCGACCATGGCTTCCCACCAACCGCGGTCGGGATTATCGGCGTTGCTGGCGGCATGTGCGCTCGGCGAAAGACCGGTCAGTATCAATAGCGCATTGCTGCCCTTATCGTTCAACTGGCCCCAGGTTTCAAACGCGACACGGCCATCAAGAAGACTGCCGCCGCGCTTGAAGGGGAACGGCGAAGGCAGCGGAGCAAATCGTGTGCCGATGGAAATGAATTCACTCATGGTTGTTGGCGCAAAATCAGATTGACCGGTGCCAGTTTATCCGATTGCAAGGTGACCACATCACTTTGCCAAGCTCCGCCAGCGGCATTGGCGGTGCCGTCGGCACTCAGTTTGGCGCTTACGCTGAAACGGGACAGACCGGACAGTTTTGCCGTCGGCATCACTGAATCGGCATCGGATAGGCTGATTTGCAACGGGAAGGCAGGGGCGGCGATGCGTTTGGCCGCAACCGGCGGACCGGCACCGTCAACCGATTTGGCGAATACGAACAGCACAGCGCCATCCGGGATGCTGCCGCGCAAGGCGGGGTCAATGTCTACCGTCACCGCTACCGACAGCATCGCCGGCGCTTGGATAGGCGGCTGTCCGGCTTGCGCACGGGCCTGATTGATCTGAGGCAGCAAGGCTTGCGCGGTATTGGCATCCAGTTGCGGTAACAAGGATTCCCAGGTCTTGGCCGCATCGCCGGGCTTGCCTTCCTGCAACAGCAAAATGCCCTTGAAGAATACGGCGCGTTGGTTGCCGGGCTCGATGCCAATGGCTTTTTCTATCCATTGTTTTGCCTGCGGATCGGGTTGATCCGGCTTTCCGGCACGGAACAGGGATTCAGCGAAGTCCACCATCAGGCCGGCATTGCCGGGTTGCTGTTTCAAAGCTTCAGCCAGATGCACCTGCGCTTCGCGGTACCGGCCCAGCTGCAGGAAACTGCGCGCCAGCAACACGCGGGCTTCCAGGTTTTCCGGCTGTGCCGTTACGATGCCTTGCAGTTCGGTCAAGGCGTTGTCAATCTCGGTTTGGGGAGCCGGTGCGATATAGCCGATGGCTTCCGGTTTGCCGAACTGCATATACAGTGCGGCTGTCAATCCCATGCTTAACACGACCAGAGCCGAAGCCAGTGTGCGATGCCCGGACCATAAAGGCCTCAGCGCCCATGCCAGCAAGGCCAAGGTAAAAATTGCCGATACGATGATGAATACGCTCACTACCATTCCTCGTTTGGGTGGGCATCTGGCTGGATGGCTTCCCGGTTTTTCCGTTTGATGGTCATGAACACGCCGGCGGCGCCCACCAACAACAACAGAAACGGCCCAGCCCAAAGCAGCCAGGTGCCTTTTCGCAAGGGCGGCTCGTACAACACGAAATCACTGTAGCGTTCGACCAGATACTGCTTGATTTCACTATCGCTTCGGCCTTCGCGCATGAGTCGCAAAACTTCCATCCGCAGATCATGCGCAATCGGCGCATTGGAATCGGCAATGCTCTGGTTCTGGCACATCACGCAACGCAGCTCGGACGCCAGCGCCTTAAAGCGCATTTCTTCGGCAGAACTGCGGTATTCGATCGGATCCAGGGCAGGGGCATCACCGGCAAACAGCAGGCCCATCATCAGGAAAATCCCAAACAAGGTTCTCATGGTGATTCCTTGAGAAGCGGCAGTATTTTTTCGTTCACGATCTCTGTCGTCAATGGGCCGACATGTTTGAAACGGACGATGCCGTCGGCGTCGATGACGAACGTTTCCGGCGCACCGTAAATGCCCCAGTCCAATGCCGCACGGCCATCGGTGTCCTGCAGAATCAGCGCGAATGGATTGCCGAATTGCGCCAGCCAGCGGCTGGCATCTTCGGGCGTGTCTTTGTAGTTGTAGCCGACAACGATGGCGCCGGATTTAGCCAGATCGGTGATGATCGGGTGCTCGACCCGGCAACTGACACACCAGCTGCCCCAGACATTCAGCACGAAGGCTCTGCCTTTCAGCTCGCTTGAAGCCATGCGTGATTCCGGCGTCTGCAGTTCCGGCAAATTCAAGGCCGGAGCCGGCTTGCCGATCAAAGGCGATGGAATCGCGGAAGTATCCTTTCCGGAATTCATCCGCACGCCGACGAACAGCAGTGCCGCCAGGGCAATAAAGGCGATTAATGGCAGAATCCGGTTCATTCCGAGACGTTCTTTTTTCTGAAGCGTTTATCGAGGGTTACCAGCAGAGCACCCATTGCCATCATCAGGGCGCCGAACCAGATCCAGCGGATGAACGGTTTCACATGCAATCGCAGGGCCCAGCCGCCGGCATCGTCGATCGGTTCTCCCAATGCGACGTACAGATCACGGGTCAGTCCGCCGTGCATATCGGCTTCGGTCATGATGCTGCCGCCGGAGGCGTATTGGCGTTTTTCCGGATGCAGGGTGCCGAGCGGTCTTTCACCGCGGGCGATATGGATAGTGCCGCGCTGACCGACAAAGTTCGGGCCCGGCACTTCTTTCACGCCCTCGAAGGTGAACCGGTAATCGCCGATTTCGAAACGTTGCCCGGGTTTGGCGGCGACGTCTTTTTCAATACTGAGGCCTTCGGTCATCAGGGCACCGAAACAGAATACGGCAACACCGAGATGCGCCAGAACCATGCCGGACATCTCCGGCGTGAAGCGGCCATTGCCATGTTTGAACCGACGCCAGATGAAATGCAGTGTGCCAAGGAAAATCCACAAGCCTGAAAAGTAGGCCATTGCCGTTTTCAAGGGATGTTGCGGAGCGCGGAAATAGGCGATCAATGCCACCACCAACGCCAGCATCAGCCAAGGCGTCAACCAACGCGCGACCGTACCGAGTTGTTCCTGCTGCCAGCGACTGAGGGGTCCGAAAGGAATCAGAAGAATCAACGGTGCCATCAGTATCAGGAATAATTTGCCGAAATACGGCGGGCCGACGGAAATCTTGCCCATGTCCAAGGCTTCCGCCAGCAGCGGATACAGTGTGCCCAACATCACCATGGCGCAGGCCGCAGTCAGCAGCAGGTTGTTCATCAGCAGCAGACTTTCGCGCGACTGCCAGTGAAACGGTTTGCCGGCTTCCTTGGGCGCGCGCCAGGCGAATAAGGCCAACGATCCCCCGACTACGCAGACCAGAAACGCCAGAATGAACAGGCCGCGTTCGGGATCCGATGCAAACGCATGCACGGAAGTCAGCACGCCGGAGCGTACCAGGAAGGTTCCCAGCAGCGACAGCGAGAAGGCTGCGATGGCCAGCAGCAGTGTCCAGCTGGCGAAGCTGCCGCGCTTTTCGGTGGCCGCTTGTGAATGCATCAAAGCGGCACCGACCAACCACGGCATGAAACTGGCATTTTCGACCGGATCCCAGAACCACCAGCCGCCCCAGCCCAATTCGTAATAGGCCCAGAAGCTGCCGAGTGCGATGCCTGCGGTCAGAAACGCCCAGGCGATGTTGGTCCAAGGCCGCGCCCAGCGGATCCACTGCGTGTCGATCCGGCCATCGATCAATGCGGCGATGGCGAAAGCGAATGCCACCGAGAAACCGACATATCCGACGTAGAGCAACGGCGGGTGGAAAATCAAACCCGGATCCTGCAGCAGCGGGTTGAGGTCGTGCCCTTCCAGCGGGGCAGGCAACAGACGCTCGAACGGGTTGGAGGTGAACACGGTGAATGCCAGGAAACCGAATGCCACCATGCCCATCACCGACAGCACCCGGGCCACGACCGATTCGGGCAGGGACTTGGAAAAATACGCAACCGCAGCCAGCCAAAGACAAAGCACCAGAACCCATAACAGCAAGGAACCTTCATGCGCGCCCCAGACCGCCGAAATCTGATACAGGGCAGGCAGAAGCGTGTTGGAGTTTTTCGCCACGTAGGCAACCGAAAAATCATGGACTTCGAAGGCATAGGTCAGCAATACATAGCTGAACAACACGGCGACGAGCAATGAATAGGCCAGCGGTCTGGCCGTCTGCATCAGAGCGCTTTGGCTCTTGTGTGCGCCCAGCATCGGCAGTGTCGACAGCAGCAGCGACAGCGTCAAGGCAACCAGCAGCGTGATCTGTCCGAGTTCCGGCAGCATCAGAGATCTCCGCAGCTTTTGGTCTGCAATGCCGCGCCCTTGGCCATGGCATCGGCCACTTCCTTGGGCATGTAGGTTTCATCGTGTTTGGCCAGAACTTCGGTGGCGGTAAAGGTGCCATCCTGCATCGTTCCGGTCGCGATGACGCTGGTACCTTCCTTGAACATGTCCGGCAGGATGCCATTGAAAACTACCGGCACTTGCCGGACCCGGTCGGTAATGTTGAAGCGGACTTCAAGACTACCCGGGATGCGTGCCACGCTGCCTTCACAGACAATTCCACCAAGGCGGAAACGGGAACTTTCAGGGGCTTTTGCGGTGCGCACTTCCGTGGGGGTATGCAGGTAGTTGACGTTTTCCTGCAATGCTAATGTGATGAACACAGCAGCTACAGAAGCAGCCATCAGCACCAACCCGACCAGAATGAAACGTCGTTTACGGACGGGATTCATGGCGTGTTTTTCCTGCGTTGATTCAGATGTATGTTGCGGATCGTCCGCCGCAGAGACAGGCGCGGCGCGATGAAGTCCCATGCCATCAGTACGGCGAAAGCGCCGTAAGCCAAGGCAATATACTGCCAGTGGTTCATGACTGCACTCCGTAGCGCTCGATGGCCCATTGTTTACGTGATTCCTGCTGCAGGTTGAGTGCGCGTGTCCGCAGCAATACCGAACCCAGATACCAGAATTTGGTGGCGGCGACCAGAACCAGCAACGGCCAAAGCATGCTGCCGTCCATTTTCGACGGGCCGATCAGTCGGATGGTCTCGCCCTGATGCAGGGTGTTCCACCAGGTCACCGCGAAATGCACGATCGGCACATTGACCACGCCGATGATGGCCAGGAATCCGGCGGCGCGAGCGGCGGCGCGGCGGTCGTCGATCGCCGAATACAGGCCGATGACGCCCAGATACAGGAATAACAATACCAGCTCGGAGGTCAGTCGCGGATCCCAGGTCCACCAGGTTCCCCAGGTCGGCTTGCCCCAGACCGCGCCCGAGATGAGCGTCACCGCCGTGAACAGGGCGCCGATCGGTGCCGAAGCCATGGCGATCAATTCGCAGAGTTTGATGCGCCAGATAAGGGCTATCGCGCTTTGCAGCGCCATGATCACGAAGATCATCAAACTCATCCAGGCCGCCGGCACATGGATGTAAAGGATCCGGAAGCTTTCGCCCTGTTTGTAATCGGCCGGAACGACGGCCAATGCAGCGTACACGCCGATGGCCAACAGCACCGTGGCGATCAGGAAGCAGACGGAGGTCCAGCGTGCTGCGAACGCATCGAAGCGGGGCGGGGATCCGGTCTGGTTGAACCAAAGTACGATGGAATTCATAGTCAACTCAATGCGATTCGAAGGGCGGTTGCGGCGGCCCATGGCGCCAAAACCAGAAGCAATGCCAAGCCGGCGCTCATTAGCCAGATGGCGCCCAGCCACGGAAGTCCCTGGCCCGCCGACCAGACGCTGCCGGCGCCGAAAACCAGCACCGGAACGTACATCGGCAAGGCCATCAGCGCCAATAGCATGCCAGAGCGCCGGATGCCCAAGGTCAATGCCGCCACCATGGCGCCGATAAGGCTCATCAGCATCGAGCCGACCAGCAGACTGAGCATCAGCGCCGGCAACTGGGCATCGGGTAAAAACAGCATTTGCGCTAGCAAAGGAGTGATCAGCAAAACCGGCAATGCCGTGGTCAGCCAATGCACAGCCACTTTGCTGGCGATCACCACCGGTAACGGAACCGGTGCCAGCAGCAGCTGCTCCAGACTGCCGTCTTCGAAATCGCTGCGGTACAGGTTATCCAGGACCAGCAGGCTGGCCAACAGGTTCGCAACCCAGATGACCGCCGCCGCACTGTGCGCCAGACGCGCAGGTTCCGAACCCGCAGCCAGCGGAAACATCACGCATACCATCAGGGCGAACAGCAGCGGCTGTGCGGCATCGGCCCGTTTCCGCCACATCAGCGAGGTATCGCGCCGCAACAGTGCGGTGAATTCATGCATGGGCCGCACTCCGGGTGATTTCCATCAGCCTGACCGGCACTTCAGGCGCCGCATAGGCGCCATGGGTGCTGATCAACGCGCCACCGCCGCTTGCCACGTGGTTTTGTACCAATCGGTTGACCCAATCGATGCCGGCCAGATCCAGATTGGCGTACGGTTCGTCCATCAACCAGAGCCGGCGGCCTTGTGCCTGCAGGCGAGCCAAAGCCAGACGCTTATTCTGCCCCGCCGAGAGCTTGCCGGCCTGCGTGTCTTCATAACCCGCCAAGCCGCAGTCATCGACAAGCCGCCGCATATCCACGGCGTCATCACGGCCATGCAGACGTGCCGAGAAACGCAGGTTCTGTGTCACCGTCAGTTCTGCCTTGTGCCCGGGCCGGTGGCCGATGTAGGCGGCAAGTCCGACGAAGCGCTCGCGGCAGAAGGGCTTGCCACAGATCCGCACCGATCCGGATTCGGGTGTCAACAGGCCGGCCAGCACCCGCAGCAACGTGGTTTTGCCGGATCCGTTTTCGCCTTTCAACATCAGGGTTTCTCCGCCATGCACCTGCAATGCCAACGGCCCGAAAACAGGCAGTTCATTGCGCGAAAAGCACAGCGCATCGGCTTCAATCAGGGCGGAATCGGAAAAAGGCATGCAAGGGTCATCGGTACTCGTGAACTGCACCGCCATTTTAGCGTTTTTACAATCACTTAGGCGGCTAAATCGGGTGAAAGTCGGCCTGCTGTTGCATAATATTGCCATCCATCAAGTCCGGAACCCGCCATGAGCGTCCAAACCAAGTTGCCTAAGGTCGGTACCACCGTATTCACCGTGATGTCGCAGATGGCGCTGGAACACGATGCAGTCAATCTCGGCCAGGGCTTTCCGGATTTTCCGGTGCCTGAAGCGCTGGTCGATGGTCTGTCCAAAGCCATGCGCGACGGCAGGAACCAGTATGCGCCGATGATGGGTATTCCGGCCCTGCGTGAAGCCATCGCCGAGAAAACCGAGACCTGTTACGGATACAAGGCCTGCCCGGATTCGGAAATCACCGTCACTAGCGGCGCGTCCGAAGCGATATTCGACGCCGTGCTGGCGGTGGTGCGCCCGGGCGATGAAGTCATCGTGCTCGACCCGTGTTATGACTGCTATGAACCGGCCATCGACCTTGCCGGCGGCGTCTGCGTGCATGTGCCTTTGCATCCGCAGGATTTTTCCGTGGATTGGGCGCGCTTAAGCGCAGCGGTAACGCCGAAAACCCGGATGATCTTCATCAATTCGCCGCACAATCCGTCCGGTGCGCTGTGGAAGCCGGAGGATATGCGCCGTTTGATCGAGTTGGTCCGCGGCACCGGCATTTTGGTGCTGTCGGACGAAGTTTACGAGCATATCGTGTTCGACGGCGTCCGGCATGAAAGCGCGTTGCGTTATCCGGAGCTGGCGGAAAGGAGTTTCGTGATCTCGAGTTTCGGCAAGACCTACCATTGCACCGGCTGGAAGATCGGCTATTGCATCGCACCCAAAGCACTCAGCGCCGAACTGCGCAAGGTCCATCAATACAACACCTTCTGCTCATTCGCACCCGCGCAATGGGCGTTCGCCGGAATCATCCGTGCGCAGCCGGAGCACTACAGGGGGCTTGGCGCGTTCTATCAGGACAAACGGGATTACTTCTCGAAGCAGTTGCAGCGCACCCGTTTCAAGGCGCTGCCGGTTCCGGGCGGATATTTCCAATTGGTCGATTATTCAGCCGTGTCCGATCTGCCGGACGCCGAGTTCGCACGCTGGCTGTGCACGGAAAAAGGCGTGGCCGCGATTCCGCTGTCGCCTTTCTACGAAGCGCCGCCGCCCGGCCAGCGCCTGGTGCGTTTGTGTTTCGCCAAGAATCCGGAAACTCTGGATGCCGCCATCGCACGGCTGGAGGCGGTATGAACGCCGATCTTCTGAATATCGTCACCGTACAGGCGCAAACGGTCTGGCACGACCCGCAGGCCAACCGCGAATACTATGCCGCGCTGCTGCAGGATCGGGAGCTGGGGGCCGATGTCATCGTGCTTCCGGAAACCTTCACCTCCGGATTTTCGAACGCGGCGCTCGGCAAGGCTGAAAGCATGGACGGAGAATCCGTTGAATGGCTGCGCAAGATGGCGGCAACCTGCAACAGCGCCATCACCGGCAGTGTCCAGATCCGCGATGGCGGGCGCGTGTTCAACCGCATGCTCTGGGCCATGCCGGACGGACGCATGCATTATTACGACAAGCGCCATCTGTTCCGGATGGCCGATGAACATCTGCGTTATGCCGCCGGTACGGATCGCATTACCATAGATTACAAAGGCTGGCGCATCTGCCCGATGGTCTGCTACGACTTGCGCTTTCCGGTATTCTCGCGCAACCGCTTCAATGCCGCAGTTACGGACGGCTATGATTACGATATGCTGATCTATGTCGCGAATTGGCCGAGCCCGAGGCATTTCGCCTGGCAGACTCTGCTGAAGGCCCGTGCCATCGAAAATCTCAGTTATGTGGTCGGTGTGAACCGCGTCGGCAGTGACGGCAACGGTCTGGATTATCTGGGAGGCAGTACGGTGCTCGATTTTCTCGGCCAAACCATAACCGAATCCGGTTCCGGCCCCGAGTTAAACAGTGCCCGGATTTCGTACAGTGCACTACGGGAGTTTCGAACCCGGTTTCCGGCGCATCTGGATGCCGACCGCTTCCGGATACTGGATTGACCGAGGCCATGTCTATCCGCTGCAATGCGTTTTTCCGGGGTTTGGCCCTGTTGGCCGGTTTGTCGCCGCAGACCCTGTCTGCGCAGTCGGTGGGTGCATACAAAACCGAAGGCTACACGCTTTTGTTGAGCAAGCTGAACAGCGGCCTGAGATCCCCCTGGGGCATGGCGCTTTTGCCGGATGGCCGGTTACTGATAACGCAGAAAGCCGGTAGCATGGCAATCCTGTCGGTTGACGGCCGAAGGATTGAACAGACAATCGGCAATCTTCCTGCCGTTGCCGATGCAGGCCAGGGAGGCCTTCTGGATGTGGTGCTGGATCCGGATTTCAGGAAAAACCGATGGCTGTACTGGAGTTATGCCGAACCCGGAACCGGGGCTGCCAAAGGTCTTGCCGGCACGGCAGTCGCCCGGGGCCAGTTGCAGGACGGCGTGTTGCGGAACATCGCGGTCATCTTCCGGCAAACACCGAAAGTCGAAGGCGGCGGCCATTTCGGTTCACGCCTGGCATTCGATCGCGAGGGCATGCTTTACATCACTCTGGGCGAGCGTCAGAAGTCCGCACCGGCTCAGGATACCCGCCAGAGTCTGGGCAAGGTGGTGAGGATACGAGCCGATGGCGGCATTCCCGGAAACAACCCGATTTGGTTGGACAAATCGGTTTTGCCCGGGGTTTACAGTTATGGCCACCGCAACCCACAGGGTGCGGCCCTGCATCCGCTGACCGGTGCGCTTTGGGTCAGCGAGCACGGCCCGCAGGGCGGTGACGAAATCAACCGGATCGAGGCCGGCAAAAACTACGGCTGGCCATTGGCCAGTTACGGCTGCAATTACGGGCAGCCGGTGGGTGATGCGTGCCGTCTGGGTGGCGGCAGGCATCGCCCTGATTTCGTTGAGCCGCTGAGTGTCTGGGTGCCGGTTTCAATCGCGCCTTCCGGCATGGTGTTTTATACAGGCAATATGTTTCCTGCTTGGAAAAACCAGATATTGATGGGCGCGCTGGCAGGCAAGGCTTTATGGCGGATTCAATACAAGGGCGACAAGGAAATTGCGCGCGAGAAGATGCTCGCCGGACTCGACGAGCGCATACGCGATGTAGAGCAGGCCGGTGACGGATCGCTCTTTCTGATCACCGATTCGGGCAAGCTGCTGCGCGTAACGCGCCTGAACTGATCGGCATGCAAAAAAATCGGCCCGAAGGCCGATTCAGGCATGCCACGAAATGCGGTCACGGGGCGCTGACGACATATACCAGCGTATTGCCCTGGTAGGCCGGGCGATAGTAGACACCACCGCATTTCTTGTAGTCGACGCCGTTGATGGTGGCCGATTCACAGCCGCCGGGTAATGCCGCAACGGTCGTGCCAACCTCAAGTACAGGCTGGCTAGCGGCCGCCATTTCTGCTGAAGTTGCCACTGCAGCAGTCGTTACGACAGCGGCTGTGGTGGCTACAGCTGCCGTATGCACCACAGGAGCGGCAACATAAGCAGTACGTCTAGCGACGCCGGCATAGCTCATCGGCGTGGCAGGTCGGCCAATTATGGCTTCGGCCTCGGCGATGAAGCCGATATCAACAGGACTGTTAGGCAGGCTGTCCAGGCAAAGCAGGCTTGCACCTGCGATGCCAAGTATTAGCGTGTTGCGAT
>Ga0075163_10008569_pt1 | contig 13455 bp, 10 predicted proteins | sample JI1023141ADNA_FD_71478 | JGI IMG/M metagenome (GOLD analysis project Ga0075163, IMG submission 71478) | Wastewater effluent complex algal communities from Wisconsin, to seasonally profile nutrient transformation and Carbon sequestration -... | ecosystem: Engineered > WWTP > Effluent > Algae...
TCGGGGGTGTCGGTGCGGAACACGGCGGGCGCGGATCAGGTCCACAAGGCGCCACCGACCCGCGAGAACCCGCGGTGAGTCTTCAACGTCACTGGACCGGGCGGCTGGCCCTGTGGGCGGCGGTGCTGACGCTGGCCAACGTGCTCGCCGATGTTGCGATCGGCTCACCGCTGATGGTTCTGCCCCAACTCTTGGAGCATTTCGACACCGACCAGGCCGCGTGGCTCAACGTCAGCGCCATGCTCGCGGGGGCCATCGCATCACCGCTGCTCGCAAAGGCGTCCGATCTGTTCGGCAAGCGTCGTGTTCTCGTCGGCACCCTGCTGGGCTCCTGTGCGGGAGCTCTGGTCTGCCTGACCGCCCCCAACATCTGGATATTTCTGGCCGGCCGCCTGCTGCAGGGCGTCGCCTTCGCCGCGGTCTTTCTCACCGTGGCCCTCGTGCTCCAGATATGCGCCCCGCCGGTCGCGATGGCCGTAATCGGGCTCGTGACCTCGGGGTCGGCGATCGTGGGAATCGTCGAACCCTTCCTGATGGCGCCCGCGATCGACGCATTCGGTTACCGCAGTGTGTTCGTCATATCGGCATTGCTCGCCGGGACCGCTGCACTGGGGGTGCGATGGCTCATTCCCGAGTCGCCGATCCGCGGCAGCGGGCGTATCGACGTGCGAGGCGGCGTGCTCCTCGGAGGCGGGCTCGGCGCAGCCCTCGCCTACCTCAGCCTCGGCAGGGACGTCGGATGGACGTCGGCGGGCATGATCGCGTTGCTAGCCGCGGGCGTCGGGGCCCTGGCCGGTTGGGCAATGCTCGCCGTGCGGTGCGAGGAACCGGTCATCGACCTGAAAGCACTCCGGCGTCCGATCCTGATGACGTTGGCAGCGCTCGTGCTGGCCGCGGGTGCGTTCCGGAGCATGCTGCAGCTGATCAGCCTCATCGCACAGGTGCCTGCCGAAGGTGGGCTCGGCTACGGGTTGGGCGACGGGGAATCGATCGCGGCCCTGTTTGCCGCACCGAACATCGGCATCGCCGTCGGTGGTATCTGCGCGGGTTGGGTGGCGGGGCGTCGCGGGCCGGCGGTGCCGCTGCTCGGCGGGATCGCCGTGGGGGCGGCGGCGACATTCGCCATGCTGACCGGTATCGCCGTACTCCCGCTGGCGATCGCCTGCGGCATGCTGCTCGGACTGGCGGCCGGAGCAATCGGCGCCTCCGGCTTCAGCCTGGCGACCAGTCTCGAAGCGCCTGACCGGCAGGGGACGGTCGCGGGTCTGGTGTCGGTCGTCCTTGCTCTCGGCTCGGTGGTGGTCAACGTCGCCGGAGCCGAGATCCTCAAAGCACACCGAGACGCGAACAGCCTGGCCGGTGGATCTGCGGTGAGCACCGTCACCGGTGTGTACCTCTATGTGGTGATGGCCGGACTGCTCTTCGTCCTGGCAGCCGTTCCCGCAACCCTGCTGGTGCGTGGTGCGGGCCGAAACCGTTTGGCATCGAGCCGGCAGCCATCCTGAGGGCGTCCTCAGCGACCTTTGGCCACACTGGAGGCATTTGTCCGGGCGTCCGTCGCCCACCGATCCGGTACGACCCGAGGAGCAGCTGCACCATGACCACGCCGGCTGAGGCGGTCCAACTCGACGGCGCGGCGGGGTGGGCCGTCGACCTGATGGAACATCTGGGTGGACCGGGCGCGGGGCTGGCCATCTTCGTCGAGAACCTCTTCCCGCCGATTCCCAGCGAGGTGATCCTGCCGATGGCGGGGTTCGCGGCCCGGCTCGGCGAAATGTCGCTACTCGGTGCGATCGTGTGGACCACGGTGGGTTCGGTGCTGGGGGCATGGATGCTGTACGCGCTGGGTGCCTACCTGGGGCCGGACCGCATCCGCCGCATCGTGTCCCGGATGCCGTTGATGGACGGCGAAGATGTCGACAAGAGCAGGGCGTGGTTCGCCAAGCACGGGTCCAAGGCGGTCTTCTTCGGGCGCATGCTGCCGTTGTTTCGCAGCTTCATCTCGATCCCGGCCGGGATCGATCGGATGAACTTTGCCGTGTTCACCGTGCTGACGCTGCTGGGCAGCCTCATCTGGAACTCGGTCTTCGTGCTGGCCGGCTACCTGTTGGGCGCGAACTGGCACCGAGTCGAACCGTACGCGTCCGCGCTGCAGTACATCGTCCTGGCGGCGGTCATCCTGGGCGTCGGCTGGTCGGTCCGGTCACGGTTGAAACGTCCGTCCGGTTCGGATCGTGCTGGGGATTTCTCCCCCGCGAAGTAGCCGGCCGCTGCTATAACCGTGGTGGAGGTGCAGCGATGCCCGGTGGTGCGGTCTTCATAGGACGGGTCGGCGCGCTGGCGGTGGCGCTCGGCGTCGGTGCCACCGTCGCTTCCGGCGTCGCGTCGGCGGACACCGGCGATCAGGGCTCGTCCCCGCGTACCTCGAGCAGCTCGGATGCGGACGCGTCCGCGCCCGGGCGCGAGGCCAAAACGCCGGCACCCACCCGGAAGACCGGCGTGCGGACAACCCGCACGGTGCGCACCCAGGCGACGCCGCAACGTTCCGAGCTGGAAGAGGCGCCGAAGCCGGCCGTCCGGGCGAGCAGCGAACTCGAAGCGGAGCCGAAAGCGGCGCCCGCACCGGGGGCCTCCGACACCCGGTCCTCGGATCGCCCCGTCGAGCCCGCCGCGCACCCGGCTGCGCTGGCCGTGCTCGCCGCGGCCCGCCGGGAAGTCGGGCACGAGGCGCAGAACGCGTTGACCTCGGTGGCGGACACCCAGACAACCAGTGCCGCCGCCGTGGCGCCGGTCAGCCCGCTGGGCACCCCGGACCAGCTGCGGGCCGAGAAGCTGGCGAATCGCATCGCGAATTCGTTGCCGGTGAAATTGATGAAGCTGGTGCTGCGGTCCGGGTTCACCTGGGCCGCCGAACGGCAATTCGACCGGGTGGACGGACCCGATCAGGAGAACATCGACCGCCTCAGCGCCGCGGTCGATGCCTACGCGATGGCTTCGGCGTTCCAACAACAGCTGCTGAATTCCAACAAGCCCACCGTCGTCATGCAGGTCGCGCCGCCGCATGCCTGGTACGGCCAGAGCGCCGGGGCCTCCCGGATCCTCTACGACAACCCCGACACCATCTACCGCTTCATGGGCGTGAATGGGGCGTCGTCGTACGTGATCACCGGTAGGTTCGCCGATCTGGCCAACCTGCCCGCCGACACCAGCTTCAGCGTCCTGACGGGCCTGACCGGTAACACCGCCGCGGTGCTCACCAAGGATCAGCTGGTCATCGGCGACGACGGCACCTTCACCATCACACTCGACAGGACACCGGCCAACGGTCGGCCCAACCATCTCCAGCTGACCGCGGACACCACCATCGTCGCGACGCGGAACACCTTGTCCGACTGGGCCAATCAGCAACCGATGAGCCTGGAGATCACCCGGACCGGTGGCCCACCCAACAGCCTGTTCAGCCAGCTCGGTGGTTTCGCCATCCCGGGTATCGGGCCTGCGGTGGTGCGCAGCAAGCTGCTGACCACGTTGGTCTCGCTGGTGCCCCCGCTGCCGTTCGTGCCGCCGGTGCTCCGCGGCGCGGTGACCGCGGTCATCATGGCCCTCGGCGTGCAGCGTGAGGCAACCTACATGGCCGTGGCGACCACCGATCCGACCACCGGCGAACGCATCGAACCCAATGTGCTGAAGAACCCGGCCCGCAACGCGGAATTCCTGGCCACACAGTTGCAGAGCGCCGGGTACTTCCAGCTCGCCGATGATCAGGCGCTGGTCATCACCATCGACCGCGCCGGTGCCGGGTACTTCGTCGTCCCCGTCACCGACGACTGGACCATCACCAAGGACTACTGGAACGAGCAGACCAGCCTCAACAACGCCCAGGCGGTGGCCGACGACGCCGGCAACACCACCTATACCCTCGTCGTCTCGCCGACTGACCCCGGCGTCGCGAACTGGGTTTCGACCGGCGGCCTCAATCAGGGCACCCTCTCGATCCGCTTCCAGGACATCGACCCCGACGTCACGCAACTGCCGACGGTGAGCGCTCGTGTGGTGTCGCTGAGCGAACTTGCGTCGGTACTTCCCCCCACCACCCAGTACGTCACGCAGGAACAGCGGGCGGCCCAGATCGCGTCCCGCAAGGCGGGATTCGACAACCGGTTCGCCCCGTACCCGCAGCAGTAACGCTACTCTGCAGGCGTGTCCCGTCAGGTCCAGCGCTACCTCGACCAGATTCGCGCCGAGTTCAGCGGGGTCGATGCGGGTGAGCTGGCCGACTATATCCCCGAGTTGGCCCGGGTGGATCCCGACCGATTCGGTGTCACGTTGTCCTCGTCCGACGGGTACATCTACGAATCAGGTGACTCGGCAGTCGAATTCACCATCCAGTCAATATCGAAACCGTTCACCTACGCGCTGGCGCTCGACAGGTCCGGCCCCGAGGCGGTGGACGCGAAGATAGGCGTGGAGCCTTCGGGGGAGGCGTTCAACGAGATAAGCGTGGACCGCGCCACCAAACGGCCGAAGAACCCGATGATCAACGCGGGGGCCATCGCGGCGGTTTCGCTGGTCCCGGCATCCTCACCCGACGAGCGTTTCGCGCTCATCCAGGACTACTACTCGGCGTTCGCCGGGCGCCGACTCGACATCGACGCCGATGTGTATGCATCCGAGAAGGCCACCGGCGACCGCAACCGTGCCATTGCCTACATGCTGGCCAGTTTCGGTGTGCTCGACGATGATCCCGACGATGTGCTCGACGTGTACTTCCGGCAGTGCTCGCTGAAGGTGACGACCACCGACCTGGCCCGGATGGCGGCCACGCTGGCGCGCAACGGGGTGAACCCGCTGACGGGCCGCCGTGTCACCGATGCGGCGGTGGTGCGCCGCACCTTGTCGGTGATGGTGACGTGCGGCATGTATGACGCCGCGGGGGACTGGGTCAGCGCAGTCGGCATGCCCGCCAAGAGCGGGGTGGGCGGCGGCATCCTGGCGGTGCTGCCCGGACAGCTCGGAATCGGTACCTACTCGCCGTTGCTCGACGCCAAGGGCAACAGCGTCAGGTCAGTCCTGTTGTGTCGCAGGCTTTCCGAGGAGCTCGGCCTGCACTTTCTGACGGTGGCCCGGGATGCGCGGGCCACCCTGCGGGCAATCTATCAACCGTGCGACGGCGTTCGCGTCTACGAAGCCCATGGCGACCTGCTGTTCTGCGGTGCCGAACAGGTGGTGCGCACCGTCGACCGGGGTTGCGAGGACTTCGTGGTGGGGATCCTGGACGTGTCGCGGGCCGACGACGTCGACGAGGCGGCCAAGGTGTTGTTGTCGGGGATGAGCACCGCCCTGCATGACCAGGGAAAGGCCGGTTTCATCGTCGACCCAGACCGGCGGGTGATCGGGGATGGATCGGAGTTCGAGCAGGTCCGCTACCGCACCGTGGAGGACGCGGTGGACGCCGCCACCGCGTTCATCCGCGGGCAACGGTCAGGCCGGTAGCGCCAGCCGGGTCGGCTGATCGAGGCCGCGCAGACGTACCTGCTCGCCCAAGCACCAATGCGCGCTTTCGGTTTCGCCTGCGTTGGCCAGGGTGTCCGATGATGCGACCAGATGGCCGGGAACCGACTTCGCGTGCTCGCACAACCTTGCGGCCTCGTTGACCGGTTCGCCGATCACGGTGTATTCGAAACGTTCCTTGGCCCCGACGTTGCCCGCCACCACCTGACCGGCGGCGACCCCGATGCCGGCGTCGAGCTCGGGCACCTCGGCGCGCAGCCGTGCCGCCATCGCCCGGGCCGCCGACAGGGCTTCTTCATCGGGGTTGTCCAGCGATACCGGCGCCCCGAACACCGCGAGTACCGCGTCGCCCTCGAATTTGTTGACGAAGCCGTGGTGCTTGTCCACCTCGTCGACGATGACGGCGAAGAACCGGTTCAGCAGTTCGACGACCTCCACGGCGGGTCTGCTGGTGACCAGCGCGGTGGACCCGATGACGTCGATGAAGATGACCGCGGCATGCCGCTCTTCGCCACCCAGCTCGGGCTGTTCTTTCTCGGCGAGCAGCGCGACCTCACGCCCGACATGGCGGCCGAACAGGTCGCGTACCCGTTCGCGTTCCCGCAGTCCCGCGACCATCGAGTTGAAACCCCGTTGCAGCTGGCCCAATTCGGTGCCGTCGAACACCACCAGGTTGGTCTCCAGGTCGCCCTGCTCGACGCGGTTGAGCGCCGAGCGCACCACCCGCACCGGTGTGGCGGTCAACCAGGCCAGGATCCACATCAGGATGAAACCGAAGGCGAGCGCGAAGAGCGCGAGGATCATCACCGCCACCGCGAACTGGGTGGGTGACACGATCTGCACCGAGAGCGTGATGATGGCGGCCAGCAGGATGCCCAGCACCGGTACTCCGGACCCCAGTGCCCACACCGTCAGCGTGCGGCCCATGATGCCGGGTGCGAAACGTTGCAGGGGAGGGCCGACCTCCAAGGCTTGCGCGGCGACCGGGCGCAGCGCGAACTCGGTGAACAGGTAGCAGCTCGCCGAGACGACGATGCCGGGAAAGCTGATGCCGAGCAGGACCTTTGGGATGTAGTTGGTGTCCTGCAGCCCGTAGAGCAGGGTCAACACCAGGGTGCCCCCACCCCAGAGCGACAGCAGCACGCGGCTCAGGCGCCACGGGGCGAAGAAGGTGTTGCGCTGGTCCTCGGGCGTCGGCTCACGCTCCTCGATCGCCCAGCGGACATTGTTGATGACCCGGTTGGTCGCCCAGATGACGCCCACCACGAACGCCAGCAGGATGTAGGCCGGAGCCACCGCGAAGGTGATCCACAGGACCTCCGAGTCGAACACACTCGGCACCGGAAAGGTCACCGTCACCACCAGACAAGCGACGACAACCCCGATCAGGTTCGCGCCCAGCACCACGGTGGTGAGGATCAACTGGATGCGGATGCGCCGGCGTTGCTGGCTTTCCGACACGCGCCCGAGGATCCACGAGCCGTACTCGGGTGTGCCGGTGACCCGACCGGTCTGCCTCGTCATCCGCTCGAGGACCCGGCCGAGACGTTGGGCCGCGTTCTTCTTGTCCGTCATCGTGGCGTCAGCCTAGTGAACCCCCCGGCGCAATCTATGGTTGTTGCGTGCGTCTCGTCATCGCCCAGTGCACCGTCGACTACGTCGGCCGGCTCACGGCACACCTCCCGTCCGCGCGCCGTCTGCTGTTGTTCAAGGCCGACGGCTCGGTGAGCGTTCATGCCGATGACCGCGCCTACAAGCCGCTGAACTGGATGACCCCACCGTGTTGGACCACCGAGGAGCTGGTCGAGGGGACAGCGCCGGTCTGGGTGGTGGAGAACAAGGCCGGCGAACAGCTGCGCATCACCGTGGAGGATGTCGAGCACGATTCCAGTCACGAGCTCGGGGTGGATCCGGGCCTGGTGAAGGACGGTGTGGAAGCCCATCTTCAGGAGCTGCTCGCCGAGCACGTCGAGTTGCTCGGCACCGGATTCACGCTGGTGCGCCGGGAGTACATGACGGCGATCGGGCCGGTCGACCTGATGTGCCGGGACGAGACCGGCCGGTCGGTCGCGGTCGAGATCAAGCGTCGCGGCGAGATCGACGGCGTCGAGCAGCTGACCCGCTACCTGGAACTGCTCAACCGCGACACCGTACTCGCGCCGGTCACCGGTGTCTTCGCCGCTCAACAGATCAAGCCGCAGGCCCGCACGCTCGCAACGGACCGCGGAATCCGTTGCGTCATACTCGATTACGACAAGATGCGGGGCATGGACAGCAACGAGTTCCGGCTGTTCTGATGGGGAGGCGCCGCAGGCCGGAGCGAAGCCCGGTCACACCGCTGCCACAGTGGCTGTCTGCGCGGCGCGTCGAGGCAGGCCCGGACGGCTACGACTACGAGGTCAAGGCCGTTCCGGCGGCGCGCGCCGCCAAGGCGTACCGGTGCCCCGGCTGCGATCACGAGATCCAGCCGCGGATTGCGCACGTGGTGGTGTTGCCGGTCGAGCACGGCGACATCGAGGACCGCAGGCACTGGCACACGGCGTGCTGGAACAACCGGGCCAATCGCGGCCCGACCAGGCGGTGGTCCTAGTGAGCGGCGTCCGCGTTGGGCTCGACGAGTTCGATGAGGACCCCGCCGGCATCCTTGGGGTGGATGAAGTTGATCCGTGAGTCCGCGGTGCCCCGGCGCGGCGCATCGTAGAGCAGGCGCACACCGTCGGCGCGCAGCCGTTCGGACAGGGCATCGATATCGCTGGTGCGATAGGCCAGCTGCTGCAGACCCGGTCCGCGGGTGCTGATGAACTTGGCGATCGTCGAGGTTTCGTCCAGCGGGGCCAACAGCTGGATCTGCGCGCTGTCCTTAGCCGATCCGCGCACCGACAACATGGCCTCGCGGACGCCCTGGTCCTCGTTGACCTCCTCGTGCAGCACGATCATGCCCAGGTGGTCGTGGTACCACTTGATGGCCGCGTCCAGGTCGGGCACCGCGATCCCCACGTGATCGATCGCGGTCACCAGCGCGCTGGCGAGGGCCGGTCGGGCGTCGACGTGTTCGGTGGTCATAGACTAAAAGTAACCTGACATGCTGGTTTTTATGCCTGTGTGATAGGCCACACTACGGCTTCTCAAGGCCTTACAGAACTCTTGGAGGATGGAAATGACGACCTCGGTGATCGTGGCTGGTGCCCGTACCCCCGTCGGCAAGCTGATGGGCTCGCTCAAGGATTTCTCGGGCAGCGATCTGGGAGCCATCGCGATCAGGGGCGCGCTGGAGAAGGCCTTCCCGAATGGTGAGGCCGACGCTTCCATCGTCGACTACGTGATCATGGGCCAGGTGCTGACCGCGGGTGCCGGCCAGATGCCTGCGCGGCAGTCCGCGGTGGCCGCCGGCATCGGCTGGGACGTGCCGGCGCTGACCATCAACAAGATGTGTCTGTCCGGTATCGACGCCATCGCGCTGGCCGATCAGTTGATCCGGGCCGGGGAGTTCGAGGTGGTGGTGGCCGGTGGTCAGGAGTCGATGAGCCAGGCTCCGCACCTGCTGCCCAAGAGTCGTGAGGGTTTCAAGTACGGCGACACCACCCTGGTCGACCACATGGCCTACGACGGTCTGCACGACGTGTTCACCGATCAGCCGATGGGTGCGCTCACCGAGCAGCGCAACGATGTCGACCAGTTCACCCGCGCCCAGCAGGACGAGGTGGCTGCGCAGTCGCACCAGAAGGCCGCCGCGGCGTGGAAGGACGGCGTGTTCGCCGACGAGGTTGTGCCGGTGGCGATCCCGCAGCGCAAGGGTGATCCGATCGAGTTCACCGAGGACGAGGGGGTGCGCGCGAACACCACCGTCGAATCCCTGGGCAGCCTGCGGCCGGCGTTCCGCAAGGATGGCACCATCACGGCCGGTTCGGCCTCGCAGATCTCCGACGGGGCGGCCGCGGTCGTCGTGATGAGCAAGGCCAAGGCCGAGGAACTGGGGCTGAGCTGGCTGGCCGAAATCGGCGCGCACGGTGTGGTGGCCGGTCCGGATTCGACGCTGCAGTCCCAGCCGGCCAACGCGATCAAGAAGGCCATGGCGCGCGAGGGCATCACCGTCGATCAACTCGACGTCATCGAGATCAACGAGGCATTCGCCGCGGTGGCGCTGGCGTCCGCCCGCGAGTTGGGTCTGGACGACGCAGCCGTCGCTGAAAAGGTGAACGTCAACGGCGGCGCCATCGCGATCGGTCACCCCATCGGCGCCTCCGGTGCCCGCATCACGCTGCATGCCGCGCTGGAACTGGCCCGCAAGGGCTCCGGCTATGCGGTGGCTGCGCTGTGCGGCGCGGGCGGCCAGGGGGACGCGCTGATCCTGCGCCGCCCCTGACCGCTGAGAATGCGCTCAGGTTAGACAACGACGCAATGTAGTAGCTGGCCGCCCGCTGCGGCACAATGGCGCTCATGGGAAGCAACTATGACCTCCGCAGCGTGGCGGGCTGGTTCCGGATCATCGCGATCGCGGAAGCTCTCAGCTGGGCTGGCCTACTGGTCGGGATGTACTTCAAGTACCTCGGGTCGCCGCAGACCGAGATCGGCGTGAAGATCTTCGGGCCGATTCACGGTGGCATCTTCATGGCCTTCCTGGCCGGTGCGCTGCTGGTCGGGATCGCCCGGAAGTGGAACCTCCTGACATGGGCGTTGGCGTTGCTGGGCAGCATCGTGCCGTTGGGCAGTGTGATCTTCGTCATCTGGGCCGATCGGACCGGCAGGATCGGGGAGCGCACCGTCGCTGCCAACAGCGGTGAGGACGTGCCAGACTTGGTGGCGTGACACGTCCACGCCCTTCCATCGGACCGGCTCTGGCCGGCGCATTCGATCTCTCCGCACTCAAGCAGCCACCGCCGCCCCCGCCCGGCGCCGCGACACCCTCCGAGGTGACCGGTGCGGTGCAGGTCACCGAGGCGAATCTGGAAGCCGAGGTACTGGTCCGTTCCGGTGAGGTTCCGGTCGTCGTCCTGCTGTGGACACCGCGCAGCGAGGCCAGTGTGCGGTTGGGGGAGGACCTCGGCGCGCTGGTACAGGCCGACGGCGGCACATGGTCGTTGGCGATGGTGAACGTCGACACCACGCCACGGGTGGCGCAGATGTTCGGTGTACAGGCGGTGCCCACCGTGGTGGCACTCGCCGGTGGGCAACCGATCTCCAGCTTCCAGGGACCGCAGCCCGCCGACCAGCTGCGTCAGTGGATCGATTCGCTGATCAGCGCGACGGCCGGCAAGCTCAGCGGAGTCCCCGAGCAACCGGAGCAGGCCGACCCGGAGTTGGAGCAGGCCCGCAGTTATCTGGACGAGGGCGATTTCGATGCGGCGCTCAGCGCCTACGAAGCCATCCTCGCGGCCAAGCCCAACCACACCGAGGCCACCGGCGCCGTCCGCCAGATCAGGTTCCTGCAGCGCGCCACCACTCACGCGGTCGACGCCCCGGCGGTGGCCGACGCGGCACCCGCCGATGTCGAGGCCGCGTTCGCCGCCGCGGATGTCGAGATCTTGCAGCAGAATGTGGAAGCGGCCTTCGACCGGCTGATCGCACTGATCAAGCGCACCGCCGGTGACGAACGCACCGCCGCCCGCACCCGGTTGATCGAGTTGTTCGACCTCTTCGACGCGGCCGACCCGGAGGTGCTCGCGGCCCGACGCAAGCTGGCCAACACGCTCTACTGACGGCACGAGCAGTCCCCCGCAAGCGGGGGACTGCTCGGCGGGTTACTGGTCGAGTTCAAACCACAGCGCGGCCAGCGGCGGCAGCGCCATGACCGCGGATGCCGGACGACCGTGCCAGGGCTCGGCCGTCGCCTGGACCGAGCCCAGGTTGCCGATGCCCGACCCGTTGTACATGGTGGCGTCGGTGTTGAGCACCTCACGCCAGGTGCCCGCCTGGGGCAAGCCCAGCCGGTACTGCGCGTGCTCGTTGCCGGAGAAGTTGAACACGCAGGCCAGCGCCGTCCCGTCGTCGCCGAAGCGCAGGAAGCTCAGCACATTGTTGGCCGAATCGTTGGCGTCGATCCAGGAGTAACCCTCGGGAACGGTGTCGCGGGACCACAGCGCCCGCCGAGTGCGGTAGAGCGCGTTGATATCGGTGACCAGTTTCGAGATCCCGGTGGAGAAGCTCTGTTCGGAGAGCTGATACCAGTCCACACCGCGCTCCTCGGACCACTCGGCGCGCTGACCGAACTCCTGGCCCATGAACAACAGTTGTTTACCGGGGTGGGCCCATTGGTAGGCCAGCAGTCCGCGCAGACCCGCGGCCTTGTTGTGGTCGTTGCCCGGCATCCGGCCCCACAGCGTGCCCTTACCGTGCACCACCTCGTCATGACTGATCGGCAACACGAAGTTCTCGCTGAATGCGTAGAGCATCGAGAACGTGATCTCGTGGTGGTGGTAGCTGCGGTGAATCGGGTCGCGCTTGATGAACTCCAGAGTGTCGTTCATCCAGCCCATGTTCCATTTCATCGAGAAGCCAAGGCCACCAAGGTTGGTCGGGCGGGTCACGCCGGGCCAGGACGTCGATTCCTCGGCGATCGTCACGATGCCCGGGGTGACCTTGTGCACCGTGGCGTTCATCTCCTGCAGGAACTGAACCGCCTCCAGGTTCTCCCGCCCGCCGTGGATGTTCGGCGTCCAGCCGTCGGCCGGACGCGAATAGTCCAGGTAGAGCATCGATGCCACCGCGTCGACCCGGAGCCCGTCGACGTGGTATTCCTGCAGCCAGTACAGCGCATTGGCCACCAGGAAGTTGCGCACTTCCGGCCGACCGAAGTCGAAAACGTAAGTGCCCCAGTCGAGTTGTTCGCCGCGGCGGGGATCTGAGTGCTCATAGAGCGCGGTCCCGTCGAATCGGCCCAGTGCCCAGGCGTCCTTCGGGAAATGCGCCGGCACCCAGTCGATGATCACGCCGATGCCTGCCTGGTGCAGCGTGTCGATCAGGTAGCGGAGATCGTCAGGACTGCCCAGACGCGGGGTGGGCGCGTAGTACGAGGTGACCTGATAGCCCCACGAACCGCTGAACGGATGCGCGGCGACCGGCAGCATCTCGACATGGGTGAAGCCGTGCTCGACGACGTACTCGGTGAGCTGAACCGCCAGTTCGCGGTAGGTCAGGCCCGGCCGCCACGACATCAGGTGCACCTCGTAGGTGCTCATCGGTTCGAAGACGGGATTGCGCAGCGCGCGGGCGGCCATCCATTCGTCGTCGTTCCAGGTGTAGTCGCTGGTGGTGACCCGGGACGCGGTACGCGGCGGCACTTCGGCGGCGAACGCGAACGGATCGGCCCGGTCGCTCACCGATCCGTCGATCCCGTGCACGCGGAACTTGTACAGTCCGTCGTCGGGGAAATCGGGCCAGAACAGTTCCCAGACGCCGGTGGAGCCCAGCACCCGAAGCGGCGCCTGGCCACCGTCCCAGTGGTTGAACTCGCCGATCAGGCTGACGCCCTTGGCGTTCGGCGCCCATACCGCGAACGAATAGCCCTCCACCACGCCGTCGGGGGTGGTGAAGCTGCGGCGATGTGCGCCCAGGATCTCCCACAGCCGCTCGTGGCGCCCCTCGGCGAACAGGTGTAGATCGATCTCCCCGAGGGTGGGCAGGAACCGGTAGGCGTCCGCGACCGTGATGGCCGGGGCACCCGGATACTGCACCTCGAGGCGGTAGTCGACCAGGTCGGTGAACGGCACCGCACCCGCGAACAGGCCCGCCTCAAGGTGGTTGAGCGGGTAGCGCTGACCTCCGATGAGCGCGGTGACCGACTCGGCGTGCGGACGCAGTGCACGGATGACGGTGTGGTCCTCGTACTGGTGCGCGCCGAGTATCGAGTGCGGGTCGTGATGCTCGCCCGCGCTCAACCGATGCAGGTCATCGGCACCCGGGCGTAGATGGACACTGGTGGTCGGGTTGGTCTGGGTCACGATGTGT
>Ga0075163_10008570_pt1 | contig 13454 bp, 10 predicted proteins | sample JI1023141ADNA_FD_71478 | JGI IMG/M metagenome (GOLD analysis project Ga0075163, IMG submission 71478) | Wastewater effluent complex algal communities from Wisconsin, to seasonally profile nutrient transformation and Carbon sequestration -... | ecosystem: Engineered > WWTP > Effluent > Algae...
CGTCGTCGCCCACAATAACCTCATCCAGACCAACTACGGGGTGAGCGTCATCGGCGACCTGGATAAGTCGTGGCGGCCCGGGCGGAAGATCTGGAATCAGCACGCGTATAATATCACGAATGACGTCGCCCTGGTTTAGATCCGCCCTGCGCGGCATTGTGGTGGAGAATGTGTACTTTCGGACAGGCGAAATTCGACCCTTGATTGTCTCGATTTTGTCTCGAACAGTGGGGCAGGAGGAGAGGGGATGCTTACGACCGCCCGCGTCCGCGAGCTCAAGCCGCAGGAGAAGATGTACGAGGTGACGTGCGCGGCCGTGGCCGGCTTCGTCGTACGGGTGCTGCCGTCGGGCAAGAAGGTGTTTCTGGTGCGGCACCAGGTCGACGGGAAGTGGCGGCGCGAGAAGATCGGGCAGATGAGCGCGACGCTCGGCGTCGACGAGGCGCGGAGGCAGGCGCTGCTCATGCTCGGTGGCGAGGCGCGGAGCGAGGCAGCCGACCAGCCGGTCGTGCGCCGCTCCGCGCCGAAAGCTGTGCGCCGTGTCGAGCCTGTGAAACCGGTGGAATCGCGGCGAGTGACGGTGCGGGAGCTGGCCGACCGCTACGTCCGGGAGTACGTCGATGTCTACCTCAAGCCCGGTACCGCCGCCGCGTACCGGCGGCACCTTGAGGCACACATTCTGCCCAGGTTGGGGGACCGGGACTTCGAGAGCGTGACCCGGAGCGACGTGCAGGCGCTTCACGCCAGCCTCAAGCACATCAAGGGGTCCGCCAACTACTCGGTCTGCATCGTCGGCAGCCTGTACAGCCGCATCATCGATGACTGGAAGCTGGCGGTCATGCCGAATCCCAACCACAAGATCCGGCTCTTCAAGATGAAGACGCGGGAGCGCTTCCTGACGCCCGAGGAGCGGCGGCACGTGGAGGAGGTCCTGCTCCGCGGTCTGCAGATCCCGCGCGGACGCAAGGGGCACCTGGATCGGATGGGCGTCTGGGCGCTGCAGCTCCTGTCGCTCACGGGTCTGCGGCGCGATGAGGTCCGTGACCTCGCGTGGCCGATGGTCGACTGGCAGCACGGCTGCTTGAACCTCACCGATACGAAGACAGGGCAGCGGAGCATCCAGGTTCCCTCGCACGTGATGACGCTGCTCCGGCGTATCCACGACAACACGGGGAACCGCAAGGAGGGTCTCGTCATCCGGTCGCGCACGGGCCGGAAGCTCTCGAGCCTGAACCTGACCTGGAAGCGGATCCGCGACGCGGTGGGCATCCCTGATGTTCGTCTGCACGATCTACGACACTCGTTCGCCAGCGACGCGCTCATGGGTGGCGTGCCGCTGGCGATCGTCGGCGAGATGCTGGGGCACCGGCAGCCGAGCACGACGAAGCGATATGCTCACCTCGCCAACCGTGTTGTCCGCGAGGCGCTCGAGCACACGGCCGGCCGGATCCTCGAGGCAACCAACACGGTGGCGGCGTTGCCAGCGACGCCGTTCGAGCGGCTGCAGGACAGCCAGTGGGCGGCGATCGTGACGCTGGTCGATGCTGATCGCCCGCGCGGTGGCAAGCCGGTCAACCTACGTGACGTGGTCGACGGTATCCGCTGGGTGTTGCATACGCAGGGGCACTGGATGGATATCCCGGCGACCTACGCAGCGTCGACCACGTGTTGGCGCTGGTATAAGCGGTGGTGCGCCGACGAGACGTGGGCCAAGGTGGAGTCCACGCTCGCGGCGGCGTCGACCTTTGAGCCGCAGCGGCCGAGACAACGGGTCGGCGACACGTCCCGGAGTACTCGAGTGTGAGAGATCGCGGACGCGACGGATCGATTGGATCCCGCGCCGTGGAGGTAGAGCAGTGTGGTGGGCGGGGGATTCCGTGACCGCTGGCGGTCGGGTAGTGTGTTCAGGTGGCCGATGGACTGCGGGCGAGCGACGTTGTGGTGGCAACCAGCGTGCCGGGCTTCCTGTCGCCGCCGGGGGCGACCTCCCTCCGGATCACCGCCTCGGGCTGGGCGGAATTCTCCGCGAACGGGAGCCGGAGCGAGTGCCGTCTCGGCGGCCCAGAGCTCGCCGAACTCGCCGACGCGCTCGCACGGTTGCCAGCGCAGCACGAGATCGTGGTCATCGATGACATACCGCGTCGTACACTCGAGTTTCGGCGCGGCGGTACGTCATGTCAGGTGGTGTTGCTCGGGTCGCCATGGGACAATGGGTACGTTGGGCGGGTGGCCGCGGAGGCAATATGGACCCGCATTCACCAACTTGTGAGAGGGGGAGTTTGATGTGGCGCCTGCTCAGCTCTGCCACGCCTGTGGCCGTGTCCTGGGCTTCGGCTGGCGCCGACTTGGCCGCCACGGGCGTCAGTCGAGGGCGAGCATCAGGCGCGCCGGAGTGAATTCAACATCCCCGGTCTTCTCGAGCCAGCGCCGCACCGCTTCAATTGCCGCGGCTCCGTCAGCGTAGTCCTGACGGCCGCGCTCGCCGGTTGCGTCGTGGTACGTGACGCCCCAGCCAGAGTCGGGGCTGACCTGGCATGTGCGATCGTTCGCGGCCACCTGAATCTCGAACCACTGCCGACGTTGGACGCTTCGCGCGCGCAGCGGACTGCCCTGGCGCGCGAGCTCGGCGTCGACGGTGCGTATATCGACGTCGGTGCTGCTGCCGCGGAACGGGGCGCGCGTGGTGCGATCGAGGATCTGCTCGAGCCGCTCAAGGATGCCGTCGGGGCGATCAGTCCACGTTTCGTGGCCTTGCCGGAGGGTGAATCGTTCGCCGCCAGCGGTGTGCAGGACCGGCAGACCGTCCCTGACGAACGGGTAATTCGACGAGTACGAGAGGCACAGCCAATGCATGCTGGTGAAGGAGTAGAAGCGGTTGATCGCTGGGCGAGCCACGATGCGCTCGAAGAGCGGCAGGAAGGAGTCCAGCGGGAACGAGCCAGCGCGGGCGTCGTCGAGGACATTGGCCCAGTGCCACTGGGCGGCCTCGCCGCGCTCGAGGAGCTCGGCATGGGGCAGGACCGTGAGCCCCGGTGTACGGCCGGCCAGATCGGCGAGCGAGACCCTTGCTTGCGTCCACGCGGCCATGACCTCGGCGAGCTGCGATTCGGGCACCGCGGCGGCGGCGACCTGGTTCTGACCGATGAGAAATGCGCAACGCACAGGGGTGCCCAACCGGAGATTGCAGGACCGGTCGTTGCCGTAGACCCACAGGTCGTAGCCGATGTCGCGCTCAAGCACGACGCGGGCCGGGCCGGGCCGGGCGAGCGCGGGCTCGATGAGGGCGGCGAGGCGACGAAGCTCTCGGCGGGTGGCGTCGACGAACGGCCAGGGGCCATACAGTTCGGATATCTCGCGGCGTTCGAGCAGCCAGGCCCGCAGGCAAGCGGCGATGTCAGTGGCGACGCGAGTCCGACCGCCAGCGATCCGCAGATCGTTGACCTGAAACGCGACCAGATACTCGGCACTCGCGCGGGCGACGTAGTCGGTGCCGGCGGAGGTGCGGCCGACGTGCGCTTTGCTGCCGGCGAGACCGAAGGTCACCGTGCTCGGGTCCGGTGGCGCGTACCAGAAGCATGCCACGCTGGCACTGCGATCCTCGTGCGAGGCCCGGACCAACCAATGCACGCCTCCCCCCTCGGTATTGATGTCGCATGCGAGCTCGGCCTGCAGCGCTGCGGCGAGCTGTCGTGCGGTCTGCTCCTCGTGTTCGCCGATCATGGGCGCAGCGTAGCCATCTCTGGCCGAAGTCTTCAAGCGCCTCGTTCACCTTCGCCAGCGATATGCGGCGTCTTTCGCAAGCACGCTTCTCGGTCTCAGGCAGCGGCGCTATCGGGCAGGGCCCGTACGATGACCTCGACGTGTTCGGTGCCGTGCTCGTCGAGGTACCCGTGCAGCCGCCAGCCTTGCTTCACGGCCAGGAACGCATTGAGCCCACCAGCCACCGAAGCCGCGGCGCCGGCGATGAGCATGTACGCGGTAGGTCGCTTGAGGAACACGCCGAGCAGCAAGCCAGCCGTCGCACCGGCGGTCCCCCACCTGGCCGCCGACACCGCGCCGATCGTCAGGTGGTCCCGCAACTTCGCCGGTGTTCTGGGGTCCCACTCCATGGCGAACCCGGAGCGGGTCACTAGCACCTCCAGGACTCTTCTTAGGACCCACAGCCCTTGAACGCCGCGGACGACGATGCGACCCTGCTCGATGATTTGATCGTAGAGCTGCTGGGCCTGAGCGTCGTCGAACTCTACCTTGCGTTTCTTGCCCATGGGGTGCCCAGCCTGGTCCGGAGTCATTTCTTGCGGGGCAGGGCGAGTGCAGCGACCACCCCACCAGCAATGAAGCAGGCTGTGCCGGCAGCGATCTTCTTGCCGATGTCCCAACGCCTCTCCGTGCGAAGCTCGCGGAGTTCGTACTCATCATCGAGCGTCTTGCGCTTGAGATTGAGATGCTCGTCGTGCAGGCCGTCGTACTTCTGCTGCGTCTCGGTTTGCCGCGAGTGGGCGGCCTGCTCGCGATCGAAAGAGACCTGGGCGCGCTGCTCGGCGGCACGCTCGCGGGCCTCGGCCTCCTCCGCGCGACGGCGATCGTCGATGCTCATCGAAGCCGGCGGGTCGACGATGTGGAGCGGCGGTTGGGGTCGGGACGGGCTGGAAGGGCCTTCCGTCGTGAACGAGCCGGCACCGCCGACGAAGGTGCGGAAGGTGGCGCGCGCATCGTCGACGCTGACGAGCCCGAATTCTTTTTGGACTTCGAGCGCGTCCACGATCTTGTCGAACATGACGAGGCCCGGGTTCGGATCCTCATCATTGAAGAGGGTGCTGATCGTCGGGCGCGGGATGCCGGTGAGGCGGCTGAGGTCAGCGTTTTTGAGACCGCGCTGGTCGCGGAGTTCGGCCAGCCGCTCGATCACGGCCCTGGGGGTATTGTCACGCACCCCGTTCAATCGCGCACCCGCGGTCCCGAGGACCTCGAGGTAAAGGCGTAGAGATGGAGTCGGCTCGGGGGCTGCGAACATGTCGAGCACGTGCGCGGTGCCGTGTTTCGAGCGCTTGGCGATATCGTCCTTGGTCGCGCCCGTCTTTCGCATCCAGGCCTCCAACTCCCCGACCCACCGACGTGTTGCCATAGAAGGCGGAAGGTAAGTTCGCCGCGTCGGAGGTCAAGCGCTTCGTCGGCTCGCGTGAATGACAGGTTTCGAGCGGCGGGCGACGAGCGTCAGCGCCCGGAGCGGCCATGGGTTGGCCCGTTGCGTGTGCTCGCTGGCGGCTGTCATCCTGGCCGGGCGACGCGTCATCCGGGGCGGCCGACGCCGCGTCGGCCCGTCGTGCACGCCGGGGAACGCCCGTCACCCTGGGTGGGCGACGCGTCATCGCCTCGGCTGACGGGTCCGTCAGGCCGTCGGGGGCGCCCGCTGACGCGCGTCGGCCCGGCCGCGTGACGCGTCATCGCCTCGGCTGACGGGTCCGTCAGGCCGTCGCGGTCGCCCGCTGACGCGCGTCGGCCCGGCCGCGTGACGCGTCATCGCCTCGGCTGACGGGTCCGTCAGGCCGTCGCGGTCGCCCGCTGACGCGCGTCGGCCCGGCTGCATGACGCGTCACTCGCCCCGGCCGACGGGTCCGTCAGGCCGTCGCGCGTGCCCGTTGACGCGCGTTGGCCCGGCTGCATGACGCGTCACTCGCCCCGGCCGACGCGGCCGTCAGCCCTTCGCGCGGGCTCGCTGACGCCCGTCACCTCGACTCCGGGACCCGTCACCTGCTCGTCCGTGCTGACGCCCGTCGCCTCGGCTCCGGGACCTGTCTACCTGCTCATCCGTCAGCCCGTCGCACGAGCTCGCTGACGCCCGTGGCGCGCCCGCGGTGCCCCGGCACTCAGCGCAGGGACTCGATACGCCAGACGAACTGCTGGAGAAGGTGGCGGGACGGCGCGCGCCACGAGAACACGACCCGTCCCTCGCGGTCGAGCACCCAGTACCTCGGCTCCTCGCCGACCCCCGCGGCCGCCGCGTAGCCGCCGTCGGCTAGCACCTCGAAGTGGCGCCCCTCACCGGTCATCCACGCGCGTAGCGCCACCGGATCGTCGTGGGTGTTGATCGACAGGACCACGACCCCGGGATCATGGGCGTAGCGATCAGCGAGCGCCTGAAATGCATCCATGTCCGCCACGGCGACCTCGCTCCGGCTGCGCCAAAATTTGATCGCCACGAGCTTGCCGCGCAGCTCCGTGCTGGTCAGTGTGCTGCCGTCGAGGCGGGTCCGGGTGAACGGCGGCGCGACAATTGGGGCGGGAGCGGCGGTGGCGAGGGCGGCGGCGCGACGGATCCCCCACTGGCGCTCGGTCAGGGCCGCGAGGTGGCGCGAGAAGCCGCGCAGGTCGCCGTGCTCGCTGCGATATCTCGCCGCGAGGGCGAGCTCGCAGGCGTTGTGCGCCTGACCGTCCGGTGTCTCGAGGCCCGATCGCAGGTACATGTCGGCGACGTCGCGGTAACCCTGGCGCTCGGCGAGCGTGGCGAAATGTGCGAGGTTGGTCGGATCATTCGGGGCCAGCTCCTTGGCGGTTAGCAGCGCCGCGTGGGCCTCATCGAGCCGGCCCGCGGCCGTCAATGCGACGCCCAGAGCGTCGAACGCGGTGCTCTGGAGATCGGCGCGTAGCGCCGCGATGTCCTCGCCCGTGAGCTTGACCTGCTCGCGCAGGGCGATGTACGCCTCGACGGCCGCGATCCCCTCGCGGGCGATCTGCACGGCGCGCTCGACGTACGGGGTGCGCTCGACGAGGGTGATCACGCCGAGGCTGTAGGGCGTGCGCCCCTCGTCGAGGCGGCTGGTCAGCACCATCTCGACCGCGGCCAGCAGCGCCTCCGGTGTGGCCCGCGGGTCGGCGCGCACGGTTTCGAATTGCAGTCGCGCGACCCACTCGCGATGGCCCGCGGACTGCCAGCGCGGACGCGCCATGAAGGCTGCGAGCTCGGTCCGGTACTCTGCGGTGGCCGCCGGAGAGCGCGACGCCTCGGCGTGATGCGTGGCGAGCAGTCGCTCGGTGGTCAGGCGCTCGGCCGCCCAGCTGTCGGGGAACTCCGCGAACAGGCGCTGCTCCAGCCGATCGGCCAGGTCCATATGATCGATCCGGCGGTACTCGCGGGCGGCGGCCCACAGCGCCGTCGGCGTGTCGCCGCGGACTGCCAGCAACGCCGCGACCGAGGCCGCGACCGAGGCCCGTCGCTGCGTCTCGTCATCGGCGTGGAGCTTGCGCAGGATCACCCAGCGCAGCTGATACAGTAGGATCGAGCCGGGGCTGCGCGCGATGGCCTCGTCGATGTTCGCCAGCGCCTCTTCGTTGCGGACGCCGTACAACCAACCGGCCAGGTTGTATGCCGTTACGATCGCGGCCGGGCCGGTAATGGTGCGGGCGGCGGCGGTGGCCTCGGCGAGCCGGGCCTCGTCGCGGTAGCTGCGACGCAGCTGCGCCGCCACACCGGCGGCTCGCAGCGGCTCGAAGTCCGGGTGAGCCCGCGCCAGCGCCAGCAAGTCCTCGGCACGGTCATTGCCGAGGAGGACCCGCGCCCGCAGCAGCAGGGCGTCCGTATGATCGGCGAGCGCCGGCAACAGGGCCGCCGAGCGCGGCAGCAGTGAGAGGTCGGGCTCGCTATTTGCGCCGAGCCGGGCCGCGATCCCGGCGAACTCGGTCCAGGGATCGCCGGGGTGCGCCTGTCGCATGTCGTCGGCCAGGGCCTCGGCGCGGGCGTGCTGATCGGTCTCGGCCACGCAGAAGATGGCCCACGCGCGCACGCGTTGGGCCGTGGTCGGGTCAGCGAGCAGGGCGTCGGCCTCCGTGACGCACAGCTCGGGGTCCATGGCCAGGATCGCCGCGCGCAGGTGCTCGACAGCAGCCTCGACCCTCGGGTCGGGAGGGCTCGCCATGGGGGTGAGCGCCGGCGGCGTGCCCGGCGTAACCTCGGCGGCCGGCGTCGGTGCCACGGACGCGGTGCAGGCCGCGGTTAGGGCGAGCAGGAGCAGCGGCCGCGCGCGGCCTCGTATTCGCGAGATCACCGCGCGACGATATCAGACCGCGGGCCCGCCGAGATCACAGTGCCGTCGATCGCCGCGGTCGAACGGATGATCCATGCACTGCCCGCGAGCCCGTCCGGCCGCACTGGCGTAGCGGGCTCCGATCTACGATCTGGACTTGTTTCCGCGTCCGGAGCCCAGCGGGATCGCACGCGAGGGCGGCTCCGGTGTTCGAGCCTGGGGTAAGGCGAGGACGATCGGCTTGCCAGCATTACCGGCGCCGAACACCGCCTCGCTCAGCATCTTGCCATCGGATGTCATGTGGAACGCCATCAGCGCCTCGCTGACGCTCAGGAGACCCGACCTCACGGCCTCGATGGCATTCTTCAGGAAGTGGAGCATCACCCGGTGCAGCCGCTGGAACTCTGCTGCTGGGTCTCGCACATCGTCGGCCGGGCGCAGCACGATTTGGCAGGGCCGCCCTTCGACGCGAAAGCGCAGGGCGGACGCTTTCCCACCCGTGGAACTCCACTCCGGGTGTGACAGGCCGATGTCGCTGGCCGCGTCGATCATGTCTTTGATCTCACTCCTGCTCTCGCTCACGGAGACCTGAGTGTGGGCATAGGGCCGGCGCGATGAACTTGGCTTCTTGGTCTCGGACGTGGTCATCCCAGAACAGGATCGCGGATGGCACAAGGCTGGTCAACGGCCCGTGTTCAGTCGGCGCTGGTCATAGCTTGGCGGAACATTGTTGTCGCGCTGCGCGATCTCGACAGCGCGGCGCGGGTGTTTGCCGATCGTGATTGCCATGTACCATGGTGGGCGCGGTAGCGCGCCAGGCGGGCATCGCTGGCCGTAGACATTAGGCGGAGATACGGCGGTGAATAGCAAGGCGATGGCAGGCTGGGGGGTTGTGTTCCTTACGGGCTGGCTACATTGTATTGTTGGCGCGATGCAGAGCGGGGAACCAATGACGATCAGGGGGCTCCCGCTCCCCGCCTTGCTCGTGAAGTTGCTTGGATCCGGCGCATGGCGGCACCCGGGGGACAGAGTGCTCGCGCAGGTCATCCCTTTCCTTCGTGAACCGGTCGATTTTCTTGCCTCGGTTGCCGAGATGCGGCGCGAATCCAGTACGGATTTAGTAGACGATCCGCACTGCTCATTCTTCTATACGCTACGTGGATCGAGCCACGCCGCGCCGATCGACCTGCCATGGCTGGACATCGAGCTCGCGGTGTTCGTGGCCGTCAATCGTGAGCCGGGTGCTGACATTGGGGTCGCGCTCGACTACCGCACAAGCCGGGAGGATCCTCGAGTTGTGGCGAGCGATTGGTGGAGCGGGCCGCACGCGTGCCTGTGGCGTGAAGTTGCGCCGACATTCTCGGAGTTCGTTGCGCTTGTGGGTTTGAAGGTGTAGCGGTGACTGGAGGATCAGCGGTCATGAGCCGTCGGCGAGATCGAGCCACAGTGTTGCCGGCTATCTTTAGAGGTCAGTACAACTCGTGGTCGTGAGCTCGACCTCGCGGGGCACCATGGCCTCGCGGTCGTGCGGATCGACCGCGCCGTAGGGCAGGGGCGATCCACGCGTGACATCGCGCCTGGGGTTGGGTAGGATGCGCCCATCCCGCGATGCGAAAGCTGCCCCTCACCGCCGCTGTTCTCGCCGTTGCTTGCGGAGGCGCATCCCCGTCGGGGTTCTCGACGGGGCCGGGGGTGACCAGCGTCGCGGCCTCCACCGGCATCGGGTCGACAGGAGAGGGGAGTTCGTCCACGACAGGTCCGGCCGAGGATTCGACCGCGGGGAGCGGCTCGGGGACCTCCGGCACGGGCTTCGTGCGCGACGTGGGCAGCAAGGACGACTTCGGCCCGGTGCAGCCTCCGGGCTGCAAGGGCAAGGTGGATCTCATCTTCCTGATCTCTCGGCTCGGGACCATGGACACTGAGCAGGAGCAGCTCGTCGCCAGCTTTCCGGGTTTTGTCGAGACCATCGAGAAGCAGCTCGACGGCTTCGACGTGCACATCATGTCGGCGAATCCGGATGCTTACTGGCCGGGCTGGACCTGCGAGGAGCTCTGCCAGCTGGACCCGCCGCCGTGCGACGACGACGGGTACAAGTGCAACGACTACGCCTTCCTCATCGACAAATGCGACTCGATCCTCGGCGCGGGCATCACGTTCAACGCGGGCGCGGGTGCGGCGAACAGGCAGTGCGACCTGTACGGCGGTAACCGCTACATCATCAGCGGCGAGCCCAACATGAAGGACGCCATCGAGTGCATCGCCAAGGCGGGGTGGTCGGGTGGGGATCCGCCCATGGGCGATGCGCTGCTCGCGGCCCTCAAGCCCAAGATCAACGCGGACGAGGGCTGCAATGCAGGATTCATCCGCGAGGATGCCCTGCTGGTCGTTGTGTTCATCAATGATACCTACGACACGGAGTCGCTCACCTGGCCCTACCAGCAGTACGACGAGATCCTAAAGGTGAAAAAGGACCCCAACGCCGTCGTGATGCTGGGCATTGTCCCCCAGCCGCATGAGGAGGGCAAGCCGGAGGACCCGACCTGCACCTACGATGACGAGCCCGAGGGCAAGCTGCGCGACTTGATCGATCGGTTCCCCTACCATCACTACGGCAACACATGTGCTCCTACCTATGCGCCGTTTTTCGACGAGGCGGCGGCGTTAATCGGCGAGGCGTGTGGCAGCTTCGTGCCCGGTTGAACACGTCGGCGGCGCCGCGAATCCTCGGATGTTCACGGGTGCAACTGGGTGATACGAGCCTGGGTGCTCCCGTTGACCGTGGTGAAGCCGGCCGCGAAGATGCGGTCGTAGTCGTTCACGAGCACTGCGAACGCCTCCGAGGGCTTGGAAGCCGGGAACCAGTGCTCGAAGAGCGGAAGGGTGGCGATCTCTCCCACGACATGCGCCGCCACGTAGCCGCGTCGCGCTCCGTTCTCCGTAATGCTGCCAGCGATGATCACGCGGCCCTGAGAGTCGAGAGCGATGTCGTTGCCGTACCTGTAACCCGCGCCGATTGCGTCGCTGTGGGTCCAGCTTCGTTCGCCGCTCGCATCGTAGAGCGAGGTTTCTAGGGCATAGAACTGAGAATCCTCGTCGCACTCGTAGCCGGTCACCAGAATTCCGTTCGGGTGGAGCGCGGCGCCGAAGAAGACGCTCTGTTCTGTGTAGCCACCTGAAGCCGGTGCGATGATCGGCAGTGCGGCCGCACCGGTGTCGAGGTCCAGCGGAACCAGGATGCCGCGCGTGCGCACAACCTTCTTCGGGCTATGTTTTCCCTGGCTGGCACCCACCGCCCACGCGATTTCCCCGTCCACGACGACGTCCATGGCGAACTCTGAGAAATTGTGTTTGTCCTTCTGCTCGGGCGCGTAGTCCCAAGTGCTGCCCAGAGTTTGTACGCCATCGCCGTTGACCCGCCAGTAGGCGATATCCATGTCCAACCCTGCGGACGCGACGCCGACCGCGAAGCAGCCACCCTCGGCGTCTGCGGCGATCCCCCGGACGATATGCCCGATGTCGCCGAGCACCTCGATCCCCGTGGCCTCGCCTGCTGCGTCGAGCAGGGCGATCCGGGGCTGGGCCGAGGGGTCGCCGGGCTTGCGCACGTTCATCGCCACCCACACGCGGCCGTCCGGCAGCACCGCCAGGTCGGCGACGGAGCCCTCGCGAGTGTCGAGCGTGACCGACCACAGCTGCGCGCCCGTGAGGCCCGAGCGGCGGGTCAGGCTCGGCCGGCTGACCGTGTTGATCTCGACGTGCCCTGCTTCGAGCGTGTCGCCGTCGGGCGTGCGGGCGAGGCGGTTGGTCTGGCTGCCCGAGGGGCCGGCCTTGAACCAGGCCATCGTGCCCGGCGCGGGCGTCTCGACCTCATAGGATTCGCTCTGGCTGACCTCGTTGAGGCCCTGGCGGGCGATCACCTCGACCGAGTGCCAGCCGTTGTCGATCGCCCCGCGCACCGTGAGCTCACCGACGAAGAGGCCTCCACCCGCGGCGGACAGGGTGCCTGCGTCAGCGCCATCGAGGGTGATCTCCACCTTGCCGGTGTGTTCGGTCTGGACCTCGAGCGACACCGGCCCGGCCGCGGGGAGCTTCGCCGGGAGGGTGACCGAGATGATGCTCGGCTTCTCCGCGTCGCCCACCGACGGGCTCTGCGGGTCGGTCGTGTCGCTGGTATCGGTCGCCTCACCGGTCGTGCCCGTCTCCGGCGCCTCGCCCGTGAGCACCGGGTCGCCGGTGCTCGCGCCTGCGGTGGTGCCGTCCGTGTTGGCCGTGGTGTCGCCGGTCGTCGTGGTGGTTGCGGGCTCAAGGTCTCCGCTGCTGCCCAAGGTGTCGAACTGGTCCTGCGCCGCGGTGATCGCCAGGTACGTGGGCGAGTTACAGCCCACGAGCAGGGTCAGCAGTGTCGCCGGGATGGGTCGCATCGCGCTCACTGTACCGGAGGTGACAAAACCGCGCATTTCTAGAATCTCCCACCCAGAACGAGGCCACCGGCTCCGCGGGCGCCCCAGGGGGCCACCGTCACCGGTGTCCGCCGGCTGGTCGCCAGGAGCGCCACGCCCGTCGCTGCCAGAGCAACGCCGGCGGCCCCGAGCACCGCGGCGCCGGCCGTCGTTGCCCGGTAGCGATGGTTGAGCGAGTCGACCTCCTCGCGTTCGGGCTGAGTCAGCGGCCGCTCCAGAGCCACGGTCAGCAATGGCCCCAGCTCGCGCTCGCCGTTGCGGCGATGGACCAGGACCGCGGCCATCGGCGCAGACAGCAGCAGTCCGGGAATGAGGGTCGCCAGGCCGGCCCGGACCCGCCGCCGATCGACGGGCCTGGCCGAGTCGTGACGCGTGTCCAGCTTCACCGACACGCTCGGCGCGGGCGCGGGTGCCACGGCTGTGACATCACGCGCCGCAGTCTGGCTCGCATCGATCGTCGGCGCAGGCGTCGGCGGCTCGCACACCGCCCGCCAGCCCGGCCCCTTCACCTGCTCGAGCTTCGCCTCCGCCTTGAGGGCCTCGGCCAGCATCAATTCCCCGTTCTCCGCCGCGCCCAGCGGCGCGACCAGCCGCATCACCGCCGCCAGCCCGCACAGGTCCGCGACATCCCCACCTGCCTCATAGGACAGCTCGAAGCTCTGCCGCGCCAGCCCGCCGAACATCGCTCGCTGACCCGCAGGAAGGTCCTCGCGCGCCGCCTGCTCGGCTGCCAGCCGCGCCGCGCTCGCGTACTCGCGGGCGTCCTTCATCGCCTTCACCTGCGTCACGACCCGGAGCGCCTCGCTCGGGGCATCCTCGGCGTCCGCGACATTCGGCGCCAGCACGCCGAGCACCGCCGCGACCAGGATCAGGGTTCGGAGAACCATCTCCCTGAGCATACACCGAGCGCCGCGACCCCAACACGGCCGCGAACCGGGGAGGGCACGAAACTCCCTACTACATATATAGTAGG
>Ga0075163_10008571_pt1 | contig 13452 bp, 10 predicted proteins | sample JI1023141ADNA_FD_71478 | JGI IMG/M metagenome (GOLD analysis project Ga0075163, IMG submission 71478) | Wastewater effluent complex algal communities from Wisconsin, to seasonally profile nutrient transformation and Carbon sequestration -... | ecosystem: Engineered > WWTP > Effluent > Algae...
TTGGCAGTTTTTACTTTTTTCAAAGATTGCAAAATACGACCTGGCATAGCACCGATATATGTTTTTCGGTGTCCTCTTAGTTCAGATTCATCATGCAAACCACCAAGCGACATTCTAATATATTCTCTGTTCATAGCAGAAGCTATAGATTTACCCAGAGAAGTTTTTCCGACTCCCGGAGGACCTATAAAACATAAAATTGGAGATTTCATATCGCCTTTTAGTTTTAAAACTGCAAGGTATTCAAGTATTCTATCTTTAATTTTATCTAAACCATAATGCTCTTTATCTAAAGTTGCTTTAGATTTTTTCAAGTCTAAATTATCTTTAGAATAAATACCCCAAGGCAAATCTAACATCAAATCTAAATGGTTTAATGTTATAGAATAATCTGGCGCAGCAGGATTTATTCTTTGCAGTTTTGAAGCTTCTTTTTCAAAAATTTCTTTTACTTTTTTGTTCCATTTCATCTTTTTAGAACGCTCCATCAAGTTTTCATAATCTTTTGATGGTGACTCTTGTCCTAACTCATCTTGTATATTTTTGAGTTGCTGATGTAGGAAATAATCTTTTTGTTGTTTCTCTATTTCTATACGTGTTTTACGTTGTATTTTATTTTTCAAATCGAGCATTTGAATTTCGTTTTGAAGAAATTCTAATACTTTATTGGCACGTAATTCTAAGTTGTCGAAATTGAGAAGTTGCTGCTTATCAGCAACAGAAATATTTAAGTTTATAGAAGTAAAATTGATTAAGAAAAACTTGTTTTTAATGTTTTTCAAAACCATCGTAGCTTCAGAAGGAATATTTTTAGACTTTTCAATAACTTCTTTAGACAAATCTCTAATAGTCGAAATTAAAGCTTTAAATTCTTTAGTAATTTCTGGCTTTTTCTCTATATCCAAAACTACTTTTGCCTTCAAAAAAGGTTCTTCTTCTATAGCAGATTCAAATTTTATTCTTTTTACACCTTGCAATATAACAGTAGAACTACCATCTGGCATTTTCAAGATTTTCATTATTCTCGAAACGGTTCCAATTTCAAACAAATCGTCGAAAGTAGCTTCTTCTACATTTGGATCTACTTGAGTAAAAACGGCAATAAGTCGCACGCCTTTATTGGCCGCACGAATAGCTTTTAGCGAACTATCTCTGCCTACAGTTATTGGCATAATGACACCTGGAAATATGACAGAATTTCTTAGCGCCAAAACAGGAATATCGTCTTCGAGCGTTATCTCTTCGTTGTCATTTAGCTCATCGTCTGCTATTATAGGTAAGAAATCGTTGTTATCGTCTTCTTCAGGTTGCATAAAATCGTCAAAATTCATTCTAATCTTTTAAAGTTGAAATCTACAATTATCATAAATAATGCCATTTCTAAAAAGCAGTTATTTTGACACGTTTTATTTTATTAAGGAAATAAATCTACTTTTTTAATTCAGCAATAGCTTCAGAAATATTATTCATAACATTAAAAAAACCATTTAAATCTTCTTGGCTCAAAGATTTTTTGATACTGTTTTCTAAAACAAACATTTTCTCTAATGCTACTTTTTGCATTTCGAGTCCTTCTTTGGTAAGGCAAATAAAAACTTTACGCTTGTCTGTTTTTGAATGTTTTTTTATGACATATTTCTTCTCAATCAAGGCTTTTAATGTTCTTGAAATACTATTAGGCTCCATGCCAATTCTTGGTGCTATGCTTGTTACCGTTGAACCTTTTTCACTATTTATAGCCATGAGCACAAAAGCCATTGCCATAGAGGCATCCTTTTCGCTTGCTATTTCGTTGTAAAATTTTTCTATAAGCAACCAAGATGATTTGATCTTGTGCATTATTAATTGATTTGCTATATCTTCGTATTTTCCCATAAAAGTTCTGCAAAAATAAAATAAAAGTCTTAATTATATTTTTAATTTTGCAATGCTTACATTGAAAACAAAATATAAAAAATGAAAAAAATAGTCTCATTACTCTTTTTACTTATCTCTATAAACTCTTTTGCTCAAGAAAAATTAATTCGATACGAAAAAGTAGAAACTTACGATAAAGCTTATCTAAAAAATATGTGGAAAGAATTAGGTCTTCCACAAATTATTACGCCAAGAAAAAACGAAGTAGATTTATATGAAATTTATTACAAAACACAATTGCCTTCGGGAAAAGAAGTAGTAGCAACGGGTATGTATTTTGTACCAAAAACCAACAGCAATGATATACCAACTATGCTTTACAACCACGGCACAGTTACGCAAAATAGAGTTGGCTACGACTATAATGGCGAAAGTACTATATGCAAATTTTTTGCAGCAGACGGCTATGCAGTAGCTTGGCAAGACTATATTGGCTTAGGAAAAGCAGAGGGTTTTCATCCATACCAACAGTATGAAGCTACAGGACAATCTGGAGTAGATTTACTAAAAGCTATTAGAGAAATAAATGCCGATATCAATCTAAAAGTAAACAATCAATTATTTATAACAGGATATTCGCAAGGTGGTTATTCAACTATGGCCGTTCACAAAATGATTCAAGAAAACTTTTCAACAGTTTTTAAAGTTACTGCTACTTCTCCTATGAGCGGTGCGTATGATATGTCTGGCGTGCAAAGCGAAGTTATGGAAATAGAATATACGCAACCACATTATTTACCATATTTACTTTATGGGTACAATAAAATATATAATATAGTAGAAAAAGATTTTTATCAAATATTTGCTTCGCCTTATGATTCTATTATTCCTGTCTATTTTGACAAACAACATAATGTTGGCGAAATTAATGATATATTGCCAAAAATACCAATGCAAATGATAAAACCAACATTTGCAAATGAGTTTAAAAATAATCCAGATTTTAAATTTACTAAAGTTTTAAAAGAAAACAACCTTTACAATTGGCTACCAGAAGCACCAGTTCAATTATGCTACTGCAAAGGCGATGAAGAGGTTTATTATAAAAATTCATTAGAAGCTTATGACTATATGACAAAAAATGGTGCAAAGCATATAACTAAAAGAAGTGTAGGCGATAAGTTTTCTCATAGACAATGTGCAGATTATGCCGCACTTTACACTAAATTTTACTTCGATAGTTTTAGAAATGGCAACGAGTATGGCACAAAAGGAGCTTTTTTCAAAAATCTATTGGTAGGTGCCGTAAAAGGAATACGAAAAAACTAAAGATTTGTTGTTCAAATTTTTAGGTATTCTACAAAATAGCTTTAAATTTGCGTAACCAATTTTATTAACTCCATGTCTAAGTTTATTTTTGTTACCGGTGGGGTAACTTCTTCGTTAGGAAAAGGAATTTTTGCTGCTTCGCTTGCTAAATTATTGCAAGGAAGAGGTTTAAGAGTTACTATTCAAAAGTTTGATCCATATCTTAATGTAGATCCAGGTACACTAAACCCATACGAACACGGTGAATGTTATGTAACTGTAGATGGTGCCGAAACTGATTTGGATCTTGGGCACTACGAAAGGTTTTTAAATGTAAGAACTACCCAAGCAAATAATGTAACTACAGGCAGAGTATATCAGTACGTTATAAACAAAGAACGTGAAGGAGCATACTTGGGCAAAACCGTACAAGTAATACCACATATTACAGACGAAATTAAGCGCAGAATGGTGCTTTTAGCAGAAAATGATGAGTACGATATCATTATTACTGAGTTAGGTGGAACTGTTGGCGATATTGAATCTTTGCCTTATGTAGAAGCAGTGCGCCAGTTGAAATGGGAAATGGGCTCTAAAGCAATAGTTTGTCATTTAACCTTGGTTCCCTATTTAAAAGCAGCAGGCGAATTAAAGACTAAACCAACACAACATTCGGTTAAGGAATTATTGAAAAACGGCGTGCAGCCAGATATTTTGGTTTGTAGAACAGAACATCATTTAGATGAAGAAATAAAATCTAAATTGGCAAGGTTTTGTAACGTAGAATATGAAGCAGTTCTTGAGGCAATAGATGCACCTTCCATATACGAAGTACCTATGCTTATGAAAGAACAAGATGCAGATAAAATTATTCTAAAAAAACTTGGAATGGATTATTCTGGAAACTCTGACATTAGCGAATGGATAGAATTTGTAAATAAACTAAACGAGCCAAGCAAAAATGTAAAAATTGGTTTTATAGGCAAATATGTAGAACTTCAAGATGCATACATATCTATAATAGAGGCATTTAAACACGCAGGCGTAAAAAATGACTGCAAAGTAGAAATTGTAAAGCTACATTCTGAAAACATTACAGATAAAAACGTAGCTAAAACGCTAAAAGGTCTAAAAGGAATAATAGTAGCGCCAGGTTTTGGAGATAGAGGAATAGAAGGAAAAATTAGTGCAATAAAATATGCACGTGAAAACAATGTTCCGTTTTTTGGAATTTGTTTGGGAATGCAATGTGCTGTTATAGAATATGCAAGAAATGTGCTTGGCTATAAGGATGCTCATTCTTTAGAAATGAACCCAAAAACAGATCATCCGGTTATAAATTTGATGGAAGACCAAAAAGCTATCTCTGCAAAAGGAGGAACTATGCGTTTGGGTGCTTATGACTGTTCTTTAAGTAAAGATTCTTTAGCCTTTAAAATTTATAAAAAAGAGGTAATAGCCGAAAGACATAGACATAGATACGAATTTAACAATAAATACAAGCAAGAATTTGAAACTAAAGGAATGATAGCAAGTGGTTTAAACACTGCAAACAATTTAGTAGAAATAGTAGAAATACCTTCACATAAATTTTTTATTGGCGTTCAGTTTCACCCAGAATATAGTAGCACTGTAGCACAACCGCATCCTATTTTTATATCATTTGTGAAAGCGGCACTTCAAAACTAATTTATAATTAAAATAAATTAGATAAAATTTAAGAAAGCGTTTTAAAGAAATTTAGAACGCTTTTTTTATGTCAAAAAAATACTACTTTTATGCTATGAATAAAGTTTACTACTTAAAAACTTGCAGTACTTGCAGCCGAATAAATAAAGAATTAGGAATTTCTGAAGCAAATTTTGAAATGCAAAACATTAAAACAGAACCAATTACAAAAGCACAATTGGAAGAAATGCAAAACTTGGCAGGTTCTTATGAAGCACTTTTTAGCAAACGCTCGCAACAATACAAAGCTTTAGGTTTAAAAGATAAAAACCTGACAGAAGAAGATATGAAAAACTATATTTTGGAAGAATATACTTTTTTGAGCCGACCAGTTTTTATTATTAAAGGCAAAATCTATATAGGAAATAGTAAAGAAAATGTGGAAACAGTGAAAGTTGTTTTAGAAAATAAATAATAAAAATCATTATGAAAAAAATATTAATTATTGTAGCAATATCTACCAGTATTCTTTTTGCTTGCAAAAGCGTAAAAATTGAACCTAAAGTTGAAGCAAAATATGAAATACAAGGCGAAAAAGTAGAAGCAGATTTGTATTTTAACTGGATACGAATGGGCAATTTGTATAACAAAGATGTAAGTTCTAGAGAGAACATTACAAGTGTATTAGATACTTCAAAAATAGAAAATATGGGCGAAGATTCTGTGTTTTTAATTTTATATAGAGCCCTAAACGAAAAAAATCTTTTATACTCGCCATATATAGAAGTTGTAATGGAAAACGATGTTTATGCAACTTGGTATTTGACCGCTGAAGACTATGAAAAGATTAAAAAATATAAACTAAAAGATTTAAATACAGAAAACAAAAAAGTACATATTTCTGCAGATTTAGAAATGATAAATCCAAATGCTTTTCAGTGTTTTAAAATTTTGGATATTGAACTTTTAGACAAAGAAAACTACAAAAATTCTGACGATAAATTTAATGTTGAAGATTATAAATAATCTAACTTAAATAAACACCAACAGCTTTATTGTTTTCAAATTCTACAGAAATATATTCTTGAATAGTGGTAGTGAGGGTGTTGCCTACATAAGAACTGTGAACAGGATATTTTTTGTGGCGTCTATCTACCAAAACGGCCATTTTTACAGATTTTGCATTAATGTCTAACAAAGGTTTAAATGCATAAAAACCTGTTTTGCCAGTATTTGTAACATCGTCAACCAAAATAACTACTTTATTTTCTAGTTTGTTTACATCTGTAGAAATTGTAATTTCTGATGCTAATGGATTTTTTTTATCTATTAAAAGTTGGTGTACTTCTACTTTTATTTTACTTATTTTAAAAATTTGTTTCTTAATTTCTTTTGCCAAAATTTCACCTCCAGACGTTATACCAACTAAATGTATTTCTTCTTCGGAATAGTTATCTTCCAAAATTTGATATGCCATTCTCACCAATTTATAGTGAATTCCTTTTTGATCTATTATTAAGTTTTTGTTTTCCATTTTAATATTTTTTCACGCAAAGACGTTTTATTTAGCCACAAAGTTCACAATTAATTTTCATTAATGCATTACTTCAATATTTAGTTAACCAGAAATTTTATACGAGATAGCTTTTTAAAATCCAAACTTTCAACTTCTATAAAAAAAACGCCCGAACTAAAGTTCTTTCTATCTAATTTATATGGTTTTTGACTACTAATTTTTCCTTTTTTAATAATCTTGCCTGCTAAATTATAAATAGTAATATTAGAAGTTCCATTTCCTTCAAAATAAACATAACTTATGTCTTCTATAGGATTTGGAATTATTTTAACCGAATAGTTTTCTAATTCAAAAATACCTGTTGAATACGTACAAGTGCCATCGTCTGTATTTGCATTTGCATTATAGTTTAGCGCCAAAGTATCTGTACAACCCAAAATTACAGCTATACAAGAACCATCGTCTGTATTTGCATTTTCATTGAAATTGAAAGCTGTTGCATCTGTACAACCCAAAACCACTGCTTCACAAGAACCATCTTCTACATTTGCCAGAGCATTATAATTGAAAGATGTGGCATCTGTACAACCTAAAACAGCATCAAATTTCAACAATTCGAAAGCATCGAGTTTACCATATCCATATTGTGTATTTTCTATTGGACCAGTATAATTATCTCGTTTCGCACTTTGTTTTAAAGCTTCTTTTATTTCAAACCATTGTGCTGTTGGGTTCGCCTCTAAATAAAGCGCTACAGCACCAGCCACAATCGGCGAAGACATCGAAGTTCCACCATTTCGAGCGTGCAAACCATCATAAGATACTTTTGGTCTATTTATAGCCAAAGCAGAATTAATAAACGTAATATTTCCTGTAGCAAAGGTTTGATTTCCTGTGGCAGAAATATCTGGTTTTAGTCTATTATCTCTAGTTGGCCCTTCACTCGATAGATAAAAAATTTCACCAGGAGTTTCGTTTGTAAATTGCTGAACAGAATCTATATCATAATAGTATGCTCGGTTAGAATAATTACCAACAGTAATTACTTTATCTGAGCATTGCCAAGAACTTACAATTGTTTTTCTGTTGTCTGGCAATTTGTAATTTGCTATATCATATACCACAAATGACGGAGGTAAATTTTTAGAAACCATATTAGAAGTTCCTTGATATGCAGCGCTACTCCAAACATCAAAAGTTCCAGTTCCTGTAGTCATAAAACGCCATAAATGTTGTGTAGAATCTGGTGTAATTAAAAATTCTGCGTGTATTCTTCCATCTATTTCTTCAAAATAATAATCTACTTTGCCTTGGTTTTCCAAACTAGCATCAAAAACAAATTCTGAGTGATAAACCCCATTTGATAAATTGAAATTAAAGTTTGTAGCCAAACTCAAAAACTTTGATCTACCATAAGCTGAAAAATCAGTAGCATTATCATTTTGAAAAGCAAAAGATACATTTTCAAAATCTGCTTTATCTGCCCACAAATCGAAATAGACTTTTCCGTCTGTCATTGTTTTAAACCAAGTAAAAGAAGTATCTGCCGAAACAGTATATGATAAATGAGTAGAAATATATAACGAACTGGCATCATTTATATTATTTCCATTGCCAGCAGAAGCTACTACTGCCCTACCCGAACGCTCTGTAATTAAAGCTTCTATCATTTGCGAAGCCAAATCTTTGCCATCGTGCGAGCCGCTGTATGTGCCAATACTTGTATTTATAACACAAGGTTTTCCTAATGCATCAGCTTTTTTGAAAACATAATCGATAGCATCTACCAAATTGGTCAAAAAATCGCTCCCGTAATAATCTACAGCTACGGCTATAATTTCAGATTCTGGTGCTACGCCCATAAAATGTCCTGAACCCAAACCATTTCCACATGCTGCTCCAGCTACTGTAGTTCCGTGTCCGTATTGATTTACAGGTTCTACGTGATTGCAAGAGCCGTTATCAATTTCAAGCCATGACCATTCTGCACCGTAATTGTACGGCAAAGGCGAAGCAGAACTGCTGCTTACATTTTGATCCCAAATATATCTAATACGAGTGCTGCCGTCTGCTTTTTTAAAATCTGGATGGTCGAAATAAATACCTGAATCTAAAATTCCAACAATAACATTTGTGCCTTTATAGCCTTGAGGCAAAGGATTTAAACCAGAGTGTACAGCAACAACATTGTTTACAATCAAAGCCGTATCCATCATCAATCTTCCTTCAGAAGTTGGCAATTCTATTTGAGTATTTTTAAGTTCGTTGGTGAAATTATCGATGTTTTCTTTCAAAATATCAATAGCGAAAATATCTTGATAAAAATATTTAATATTGGCATTGTATTTTTTTGCAGCTTTTTCAATATTTAATTTTTCTCCTTTTACCAGTAAAGAAACTTTTTGCGCAGCTTCAATTCTATTTAAAACCATGTTTTCTTTAATGCCAAATGAGTTATTTTGGGCATTTAGCTTAAAAAAAACGAAAATTAAAAAAAACGCGAAAACAAAGTTTTTAGACATAAATCAATTTTAAGGAATAAAAATAATGAAAATAAGGCTACAAATCTTACTTTTGTTTCAAAATATATCAAATATGCTACAACCAATACTTTTTGCAATCATCGTTCTTGTCGTTTTCGGTTTTGCGGGTAAAAAATATCTTCAAATTTATAAAAACATTAAACTTGGTAAAGATTTTGAAATAAAAGGCGACGTTGGTCAACGTATTAAAAACGTTCTTTTAATAGCTTTTGGACAAAAAAAGATGTTTAAAGATTTGCTTCCAGCTGTTTTGCACTTATTTATTTATAGTGCGTTTTTGGTAACACAAATAGAATTGATAGAAATTTTTATAGACGGGTTTTCTGGAAACCATAGAGTATTATTTCATCTTTTTGAAAATAATGGTTTTCTGCACGGCTTATATGTTTTTGTAATTAGTTTTATAGAATTTTTGTCTGTTTTAGCTTTTGTAGCTACAATTATATTTTTGGCAAGAAGAAATTTGCTTAAAGTACCAAGATTAGTTCGTTCAGAAATGAATGGCTGGCCAAAACTTGATGCCAACATCATTTTGTTTATCGAGTTATTTTTAATTACTTGTATATTTATGATGAATGGTGCAGATGAAGTAAAGCATTTAAAAGCAACAGGCGAAAGCTATGGCTTTTTATTGTCTCAATTCGTTGGTCCAGCGTTTTTTGGCAATTTATCTGATACTGCTCTAGTTGTTATTGAAAGAATTGGTTGGTGGGGTCATATTTTAGGTGTTTTAACTTTTATAGTTTACTTACCATTTTCAAAGCATTTACATATTATACTTGCATTTCCAAATGTATATTTTTCAAGTTTGAAACCAGCAGGTTATTTGGCAAATATGGATGTAGTTACTAAAGAAATTAAGTTGATGATGAATCCAGACACGGCATTTGCTGCACCAGCAGAAGGTGAAGAAGCAGAAATACCAAGTTTTGGAGCAAAAGATATTCAAGAATTGAGCTGGAAAAACATTTTGGAAGCATATACTTGTACCGAATGCGGTAGGTGTACAGAACAATGTCCAGCAGCTATAACAGGCAAAAAACTTTCGCCAAGAAAGATAATGATGGACGTAAGAGATAGAACCGAAGAAGTAGCTTTTAACATTAGAAAAAATGGAAGTTTTGTAGATGATGGCAAATCTTTGATTTCTGACGAATATATTTCTGTAGAAGAATTGAGAGCATGTACTACTTGTAATGCTTGTGTGGAAGCTTGCCCTGTTACCATAAAGCCATTGGATATTATTATGGAATTGAGAAGAAACTTAATTTTAGAGCAATCTAACTCGCCAGAAGAATGGAACGGAATGTTTGCAAATATAGAAAATAACGGAGCACCTTGGCAGTTTAGCCAACAAGATAGAGCGAACTGGATTTCGGAGGAATAGTTTTTAATTATGAATTATAAATTATGAATTATGAGTTTGCTTGACAGTTTTTTTTGACTCGTCTTTAAAGAACCGTCATTCAGAGTGAAGAGCAACGTAACGAAGAATCTTTCGTAATTAAACGAAAGGTTTTTGTTTGAAATTTAAAATAAGATAGTAACGAGAAATCGTAAATCGTAAATATAAAATCGTAAATAATATGATGAATGTACCAATAATGGCAGATGTTTTTGCACAAGGAAAGAAACCAGAATACCTATTTTTTGTAGGCAGTGCAGGAAGTTTTGACGACAGAGCAAAAAAGATAACGCGTTCGTTTGTAAAAATAATGAACAAGTACAATGTAGATTTTGCTGTTTTAGGAACAGAAGAATCTAGCCTTGGCGATGCTGCAAAAAGAGCAGGAAACGAGTTTGTTTTTCAAATGGCTGCATTGATGGCTATTGAGACTTTTAACATGTATGAAGTTAAAAAAATTGTAACTACAGATCCGCACGCTTTCAATTTATTGAAAAATGAATTTCCAGGTTTAGGTGGCAATTATGAAGTATATCATCATACTGAGTTTATAGATATGCTTTTAACTAAAAACAAGGTAAACCTTTCAGAATCAAAGGCTTTTCAAGGGAAAACAATTACATATCACGATTCTTGCTACTTAGGTAGAGCAAACTCTATTTATGATGCACCAAGAAATATTTTGTCATATTTAGATGCAAATATTGTAGAAATGAAATCGCACAAAACGAAGAGTTTATGTTGTGGTGCAGGTGGTTCTCAAATTTTTAAAGAAGACGAACCAGGTACAAGCAGAATAAACACTGTACGTACAAAAGAAGCTATTGAAGCCAAAGCAAACATAGTAGCATCAGCTTGTCCGTTTTGTATGACGATGCTACGAGATGGCGTAACAGAAGCAGACAAAAACGATACAATGGAAGTTTTGGACATAGCTGAGATTGTGGCGAAGGGCTTGAGTTTGTAACACTTAATACTAAATGTAAAGTATTTATTTGGTGTTAATTTTAAAATTTTATTGATATGCTAAGAAAAATATTTTTCATTTTATCGTTTATTTTTGCATTATCTTTAGACTATTCTTTTTCACAAAATTTTACTTTTAATTATAATTCTAATGGCAATAGAGTTTGCTTAGTTGAAAGTGTTGTTGATTTAAGCATACCAAATGTTACGATTAAACTTCTCGACTATGCTGACAATAGCAATCACTCTACCACTATTTACAGAAGATCTATTTATAGTACTGGAGCTGATTGGACACTTGTTGCTTCTAGCCTACCTGCCGGAACTCAAGAATGGATTGATACCAATGTTGAATTAGGTGACGTTTGGGAATATCAAATTAAAAGACAAAATACTTGGTTATATAATGCTCAAACTTACGATGCGGTTGGTTATACTATTGGCAGTGTACTCAAAGACAACACTAGTTATCATGGGCAAATTATTTTATTGGTAGCAAACGATATTGTAGAAGGTCTGCCAAATAAATATTTACGCTTAAAAAAAGAACTTACTGGTGAAGGCTGGTTTGTAAACGAAGTTTTTGTTCCCAAAGCAAGTTCTTGGTATAGTGGCGATACCATTGTAGAAATAAAAAATAAATTGATTTCAATATACAATAATGCACCACAAACGGATAAACCAAAAGCATTATTCATATTAGGACACGTGCCTATGCCGAGGTCTGGCTCTACTTTTGTAACAGCTCCAGATGCTCACGACCAAAACAAAGGTGCTAGAGGTTTTGATGGTTATTATGCAGATATTGACGGTATTTATACCGACACAGCAACATTTAATCCTGGTGGACTTCAGCTTCCTGAAGCTATAAATTTACCTGGAGATTACAAATGGGATCAGGATTTTTTTAGTTCAGATATTGAGATGGCATTTGGTAGAGTTGATTTTTTCGATATAGACGATTATTCTTTGACTGAAATTGAATTAATTGAAATATACTTAGATAAATTAAGCAATTATCGAAATGTAAATAGTGGTTTTGAAATGGGCGAAAAATCTGGATTTTCAAATGGCTACAATAACTCAAATGATGGTAGTTTTAGAACATTAACAAGTATTTCAAAATCTACAAATGTTTACGAAAATACAACTGGCAGCGGACACCCACAATGGGTTCAAAACAATGGCCCATTTAAAATTTATATGCAAAATCAAAATGTACCAGAAATTGCAGAATGGAACAGCTACGGAATGAATGCTACCGTTTTTACAAGCGACCAAAGCTACTGGGGTTATAATGATTGCCCACAATCTGGTTATGTTTATAGTAGAATTAGAGCTTTGCTTGGTTCAAACTCAAAATGCTTGGTTACACTTTGGACCACAACAACGGTGAATACTTTTTATCAAAGTTGCACGGGCGACCCTTTAAGTTTTGCAATACGTGAAAAAATAAAACACAATACCACAAACAACAATATTGAAACGCCACAGTCGCAATGGGACGAAGAAGCGTGGTGGAATCGTACACATTTAACATACAATGGCGACCCTACAATACGCTTGTATCAGGTAAAAGCACCATCTAATTTAAGCATTTCTAAAATAAATGGAAATGCAAAACTTTCTTGGAATGCTTCGGCAGATTCAAGTATATTAGGTTATAATATTTATAAGAGCAATACCGAATTTGGTATTTATCAAAAAATAAATTCAACTATTGTTTTATCACTTGAATATGCAGATATTGATTATCAGCAAAATGATTGGTATATGGTTCGAGCTATTAAAAAAATGGAATCAGGTTGTGGACAGTTTATTCAAGCCAGCTTAGGTATTTTTAAACAAGGCGATTTCATACTTTCAGTTAATGAAACCTCTTTAGAAAATGAAATAGATGTATATCCAAATCCTGCTAGCAAAATAATAACCGTAAGTTCTGATAAAGAGATTAATTCATTACAATTGCTTACCTTTGATGGACGTATAGTTTTAGAACAGAAAAATGTAAATTCATCTAAATTTAATATAGATATTTCAAAAGAAAACGAAGGCGTTTATTATTTATTAATACAAACTAACGACGCTATTGCAAAAAGAAAGTTCGTCATTATTAAATAAAATTTCTAAACTATTAAAACTACATAAGCTTTAATAAAAAACAAAAACATGAACCTACAACAATTTAC
>Ga0075163_10008573_pt1 | contig 13447 bp, 10 predicted proteins | sample JI1023141ADNA_FD_71478 | JGI IMG/M metagenome (GOLD analysis project Ga0075163, IMG submission 71478) | Wastewater effluent complex algal communities from Wisconsin, to seasonally profile nutrient transformation and Carbon sequestration -... | ecosystem: Engineered > WWTP > Effluent > Algae...
CCCCGGGCGGCGTGTTCGCCACGATCGTCGGCGGCGGGCCGCGCGGCGACGACGCCGCCGCCGGGTTGCTCGCGCTCGCCGCGCCCTTCGCCGCGGCGGCGCCGATGACCCCACGCCTCGGCGAGCTGCGCGGCCGCACGGACGTGGGCCTGGCCGCGCTCCTGTCGCCGGCGCGCGGCTTCGCGCCGCCCGCGGTCGTCGACCTCGAGGTCGATCTGTCGGGCAGCGCCGACCAGGTGTGGGACGCCCTCGCGCCGGCCTACCACCTCGCGCACCTGACCGCCGCGGCCCGCGCCGCCCTGCGGGCCGAGTTCGCGGCCGTCGCCGCGCGCTGGCGCCGCCCCGACGGCCAGATCGCCGCCACGCTCTACGCCCGGCTGGTCACCGCGGTCCGGCGCTGAGCCGTGATTCCCGATTGACTCGATCTTCCCGGATCACACGTTGAACAGGAAGTGCATGATATCGCCGTCCTGCACGACGTAGGTCTTGCCCTCCTGGCGCAGCTTGCCGGCGGCCTTGAGCCCGGCCTCGCTGCCGTGCTGCTCGAGGTCGGCCAGGGTGTAGACCTGGGCGCGGATGAAGCCCTTCTCGAAGTCGGAGTGGATGACCCCGGCGGCCTCGGGCGCCAGCGCCCCCTGGCGCACGGTCCAGGCCCGGATCTCCTTCTCGCCGGCGGTGAAGTACGACTGCAGCCCGAGGAGCCGGTAGCACTCGCGGGCCAGGCTGGCCAGCGCCGGCTCGGTCAGGCCATACGACGCCAGGAGCTCGGTCTTCTCCTCGTCGGTCATGCCGGCCAGCTCGGCCTCGATCTTTCCGCACAGGATGACCACGCCGGCGCCCTCGGTGGCGGCCCGGGCCTTGACCAGATCGCTCCACGGGTTGCCGGCCGGCAGGTCGCCCTCGCCGACGTTGCAGCAGTACAGGACCGGCTTGGCGGTCATGAGGCCCCAGGTCGCGACCAGCTTGCGATCGTCGTCGGACAGCTCGATCGAGCGGGCCGGGGCGCCGGTCGCCAGGTGAGCCGCGACCTTCTCGGCCAGGGCCAGCTCGGCCTTGGCCTCCTTGGAGCCGGACTTGGACTGGTTGGCCGCCTTCTTGACCCGCTTCTCGACGGTGTCGGCGTCGGCCAGCACCAGCTCGAGCTCGATGATGTCGATGTCGCGCATCGGGTCGACCGAGCCCGACACGTGGACCACGTTGGGATCGTCGAAGCACCGCACCATCATGAGGACCGCGCTGGTCTCGCGGATGTTGGCGAGGAACTTGTTGCCCAGGCCCTCGCCCTGGGACGCGCCCTTGACCAGGCCGGCGATGTCGACGATCTCGACCACCGCCGGCAGCACCTTCTGGGTCGGGATGTGCTTCTGGATCCGCACCAGCCGACCGTCGGGCACCGGGACGACGCCGACGTTGGGATCGATCGTGCAGAAGGGATAGTTGGCAGCCTCGGCCTTGCCGGCGGTGAGGGCGTTGAAGACGGTGCTCTTGCCGACGTTGGGCAGGCCGACGATGCCGACGGACAGGGCCATAGGCCGGTCTCGTACCGGGAATCGCCGGTCGGTGCAAGGCGTGCGCGACCGCACGTCCGGGCGGCGGCCGCGGCGAGGCGGCCGAGGGTTCGTGCGATGCTCGCTCCATGATCGCCCGCGCCTGTGCGCTCGCGCTGGTCGTCGTCGTCGCGGCCACCGCCTGCAGCGACGACGACCCGCGGCCCGACGTCGACATCGCCGTGGCCCTCGCCGCGCAGCCCGAGATCGCCCGGGTGGTCGAGCGCCCGACCGATTGGCCCGGTTACCGCTACTTCGAGCTGTGGTTCATCCAGCCGGTCGATCACGACGCGCCGGCCGGCGCCCAGTTCGAGCAGTACGCCACGTTGATCCACCGCGATCCCGACGCGCCGCTGGTCCTGCTCCACACCGGCTACGGCAACTGGTACTACGACTACCCGGGCGAGGTGACCCGGCTCCTCGCCGGCAACCAGCTCGTCATCGAGCACCGGTTCTTCCGCACCTCGCGGCCCGCCGGCGCCGCGGCCTGGAGCCACCTGACGATCGAGCAGGCGGCGGCCGATCACCACCGCATCACCACGGTGATGCGCCGGCTCTACGGCGGCGCGGTGGTCGAGACCGGGGCGTCGAAGGGCGGCATGACCTCGGTCTACCACCGCCGGTTCTGGCCCGACGACGTCGACGCCACCGTGGCCTACGTCGCGCCGATCTCGTTCGCGGCGCCCGACTATCGCTACGAGCCGCACCTCGAGGCGATCGGCCCCCCGGCGTGCCGGACCGCGCTGCGCCAGTTCCAGGCCGAGCTCCTGCGCAACCGCCGCGCCGCGCTCGAGGCCCGCGCGGCCGCGGAGGCCGCCGCCCTCGATCGCAGCTACACCCGGGTGGCGCTGCCGGCCGCCGTCGAGTCGGCGGTGGTCGGGCTCGAGTGGGCGTTCTGGCAGTTCGCGGGCGCCGCGAGCTGCGCCGACATCCCGCCGGTGACCGCGTCCGACGAGCAGGCCTTCTCGTTCTTGCAGGCGATCAACGAGGTCGGCTCGTCCGACGACGACAACCTCGCCGAGTTCGAGGCCTACTACTACCAGGCCGAGGTCGAGCTCGGGTATCCCGGCACGATGGACGACCACCTGGCCGGCCTCACCACCTTCGAGGCCAGCGCCTACGACGGCGCGTACCCGCGCGAGGTCGTGCGCCCGCCCTACAGCCGCGCGCCGATGGACGACATCGACGCCTGGGTCCGCGCGTCGGGCGAGCGGATCATCTTCCTGTACGGCGAGTGGGATCCGTGGACCGGCGGGATGTTCGATCCGGGCGGGCGCGCCGAGGTGGTGCGGGTCGTGGCGCCGGGCGCGCCCCACGGCGCTGGCATCGTCGATCTCGCCGCCGCCGATCGCGCGCTGGTCCTCGCCAAGCTGGCGGCGTGGACCGGCGTCGAGCCCGACCTCGAGGCGGTGGCGCGGAGGCGTGCGCCCGGCCCGCCGCCGCTGCGTCCGCGGCCGCTGGCGCGACGCTGATCGACGGCGGCGGCTGATCGGGCCGGGCCGGCGGTGGTACAAACGTCGCCATGACGGCACCGCGCACCGCGCTCGTCACCGGATCGACCGATGGGATCGGCAAGGCCACCGCGCTGGCCCTGGCCAAGGCCGGGCTGCGGGTGGTGGTCCACGGTCGCAACAAGCCCAAGGTCGAGCACGCGATCGCCGAGCTGCGCGCGGCGGCCCCCGACGCCGAGCTGCTCGGGGTGTCCTTCGATCTCGGCTCGTTCGCCACTGTGCGCCGCGGCGCCGCCGAGCTGCGCGAGCAGCTCGATCGCCTCGACGTCCTGGTCAACAACGCCGGCATCTACGCCAACGAGCGGGTGCTGGTGGCCGACGGCCTCGAGGCGACCCTGGCGGTCAACCACGTCGGCCATTACCTCCTCACCGAGCTGCTCACGCCGCTCCTGGTGGCGGCGGCGCCGGCGCGGGTGGTGATCGTGTCGTCGGTGGCCCACACCCGCGGCCGGATCCACGTCGGCGATCTGTCGCTGGCGGCCTCGTACACCGGGTACGCGGCCTACGCCCAGTCGAAGCTGGCCAACGTCATGCACGCCCTCGAGCTGGCCGAGACCCACGCGCCGACCACCGTGGCCGCGTACGCGCTCCACCCCGGCGTGATCTCGACCAAGCTCTTGCGCGACGGCTTCGCCGGGATGCGCGGCGGCTCGGTCGGGCACGGCGCCGCGACCTCGATCAAGCTGGCGACCGCGCCGACGATCGCCGAGCCGAGCGGCACGTACTACAACGAGGGCGTGCCGACGCCGCCCGCGGTCGCGGCCCGCGACGCCGCGGTGCGCGCCGAGCTGCGACGGTTGACCCGCGGCTTCGCCGGGCTCGACGACTGATGGCGGTCGACCCGGCGGTGGCCCGGGGCGAGGCCGAGGCCGCGCTGGTCGCCGGCGCGCCGGAGCGAGCGGTGGCGATCCTGGCTGCGGCGCTGGGCTACCCGGCGATCCTCGATCCCGCGGCCCTGGCCGCCAGCCTGGGCGTCCTCGCGCGGGCCATGGTCGCCTTGGGCCACACCGCGATCGCCGAGCACGCCGCCCAGGCGTCGCTCGCGCCGGGCGATGCCGACGCCTACTACCAGCTCGGCTACGAGCTCATCGAGGTCGAGCTGACCGGGCTGGCGGCCACCGTCCTCACCCGCGGCCTGGTGCTGGCGCCCGGCGAGCCGGCCATGGTCACCGAGCTGGTCAGCGCCCTCGAGCGCGAGCTGGCGTACGCCGACGCCCGCGCGGTCCTCGAGGCCCACCCGGAGCTGATCGAGCGCGACTGCTTGTGCGGCTACCTCACGGCGTGGAACGCGATCATGAGCGGCGACGTGGCGGCGGCCGAGGCGCGCGTGCCGCGCCTGGTCCCGACCGAGCCGGCCCATCACGTCATGATCGCGCGCCTGCGCGGCATGCTGGCGCGGGCCGCGGTGGTGCGGTCGGGCGGTGGCCTGGGTCCGCGCGATCTGCGCGGCTGGCACTACGTGACCACCGGTGGGCTCTTGCTCGAGCGATCACCCTACGGGCTCGACCAGCCGATGCACGGCCGCTACGCCTACCTGAACGACGCCCCCGCGCTGGTCGCTCGCGGCCTCGACGGCCTGGTCGGTGTGCTGGCGCGCTGGGGCCTGGCCCCACCGTGCGTGTTCGCCGCGCCCGGTCCCGGCCACGCCGCGATCGCCGCCGCCGCCGCCGCGCGCCTCGGGGTCGCGGTCGCGCCGTGGCCGATGGTCGGAGCGCCGGCGCCCGGGCTGGTCGTCGCCGGCGATCTGGCCGCGGTCGCGCCCGAGGCCTGGGAGGTGCTTGCGCCGCGCCGCGCCGGACAATGCTTCTATGCGCACCGCGGCCCGTGGACCCAGGACGGTCCGGTCTCCCCCGATGTGGTCGGCCTCCTGTGTCAGCTCGCGACCCCGCTCGCCGCCGACGCCGTCGTGCCGCCGACCGCCGCGCTCGACGACTTCGCCCGCGGCGAGCACACCGACGCCGCGACCCTGGCGGCCGCGATCGGGCCACCGGATCTCGGCACCCGCGAGCGGTGGTGGGCCGGTGGGCCGGTGCCGTCGGCGCGTTTTCGCTGAGCCTGGCGCGATCAGCCGCCGAACCACGCCGCCAGCGCGCAGGCCGCGGGCTTTCCGCGCGGCGTGTAGCCACCGTCGGTCGGCCCGCCCGCGCCGCTCCACTCCCAGGCGAACAGCCCGGCCAGCTCGGGCACCCCCGACCACGCCTCGATCAACGCGGCGTAGGCGCGGCGCTGCTCCTCGAGATCGATCCGGGTCTTGCGCAGGTAGTCCCACGGCGCCCGGGTCGCGCCGTCGCGCGAGACGTAGCCGACCTCGGTCAGCCACAGCGGCTTGCCCAGCGAGCGCGCGGTCGCCACCAGCGGGTCGCGGGCGGCGCGCCACGCCGCCGCCAGGGTCGCGACCGAGGCGTCGTCGTCGGTGGTCAGCTCGAAGTAGCCGGTGACGCCGATGCCGTCGAGGCGGGCCCAGAAGCTGACCTGTCGGTAGTGATCCCAGTTGGCGCTGTAGAGCAGGCGTCCGCGGAAGAGGCGCCGGGCTCGCCCGATCAGGTGGAACCAGCGATCGCGCCAGCCCTCGGTCGAGCCGAGCTCGGAGCCGACCAGGAGCGCGGCGGCGCCGTGGCGGTGGGCCAGCGCGGCGTAGTGCAGGATGAAGCGCTCGTAGCTGGTCCAGAACGCGTCGACGTCGGTCGGCGCGAGGGTGCCGCGCCACTGCCCGGGGCCGACCTTGTCGAGCATGAGGATCGGAAACACGGTCACCGCCAGGCCGCGGGCGCGCGCGGCCTCGATCGCCGCGCCGACCGCGTCATCGCTCGGCGTCACCGGGCCGGGCGCGATCTCGATCGCGTGCACGTCGGCGGCGCGCCACGGCACGACCAGGGCGACGTCGGTGGCGCCGAGCGCGGCCAGCTCGGCCACGGCGGTGGGGACCACATCCTCGGCGAGCGGCGCCCATAGGCCGAGGGCGACGCCGCGGTGGACCGGGGCGCCGGCTGTGGTGACCATCCCGGGGCAGGCGGGCGCGGCCGGGTCGGCGCCGGCGCCCGTCAGCGTTTTTTTGGCGGCTTGGGCGGGGGCAGCGACAGCTTGGTGAGCGAGGCGGCCATCGCGTCGGCGACCGCGCCCTCGACCGCGGCCTTGATCGCGAAGCTGCGGTCGGCCGGCCGGAGCTTCTTGCCGACGTCGACCTTGATCGTCGCCGAGCCCTCGGCGGCGAAGGCCATGACGCGATCGGGGATGGTCTCGCCGAAGGTGCGCAGGCCGAGCCGGACCACCAGGCGCTTCTCCTGGTTCAACGAGCTGTCCTTGTCCTCGAGGATCTCCTCGTAGGAGGTGATCTCGACGTTCATCCGGTAGGCCCCGGCGATCTTCTTCTTGGTCAGCCACTTCTTGAACGGCTTGGCCGCGACCTTGGGGTCGGGGGCGCCGTCGAGCGTGGCGGCCTGCGGGTGGCTGGCCAGGACCTTGGTCCACTCCGCGGTCACCGCGGGCAGGACGTCGGCGGTCTCGGCCGGAAGGCCGGCGGCGGCGGTCACCTCGATGAGCGCGATGTGGTAGCGCTTGGGCTTGGCGGCGGTCGCCGGGCCCAGCCCGATGACCAGAGCGGCGACCAGCGCGATCGCACCGACGGCGCGGAGCAGGGTGGGGCGCACCCCTCCATCATGCCCTGGCCGAGGCCCGTGGTACACTGCCGATCTCGCGATGACCCGACCGCGCTGGCCTGACGTCGTGATCGTCCTCGCGATCGCCGCCCTCGGCGTCGGCGGCGTGTGGGCGCTGTGGGGCGATCGACTGCGCGATCGCGACCCCGCGCCGACGCCGCGCGAGGTGCCGGCGTCGACCGCGCCGATGACCTGATCCGGGTTCCCGGGTCCCGAACTTGACGGATCAGCGCGAAACTCTGTAGGCTTTTCGGCGTGGGGTGCACCGCTCACGTCGTGTGATCGCTGCCTCACGGAGTGCCCATGTTCGCGATCGTCCTGACCGAGAAAGGCGGGGAGCAACGCCGCCTCGTCTTCAACAAGCCGGAGATCACGATCGGTCGTGTCCAAGGCAACGACATCGTCTTGCCCAAGGGCAACGTGTCGAAGCGTCACGCCCGGGTGCTGCTCAAGGACGGCAAGTTCATCATCGTCGACCTGAAGAGCACCAACGGCACCTACGTCAACGGTCGCAAGATCACGACGCCGCTGGTGGTGAAGGAGGCCGACAAGATCTACATCGGCGACTTCATCATGGGGGTCGAGGAGACCAACGGCGAGGCTGGCGAATCGGCCGGTGAGCCGGCCGCGCCGACCCCGCCGCCGCCGGCGCCGCCGCCGCGCGAGCCGCCGGGTGGTGGCGCCTCGAATGAACTCCTGCGCGCCGCGCTGCAGCGGCAGGATCCGCCGGCCCGCGCGCCCGAGCGCCCGGCCGGTCCCCTCGGTGGCCCGGGCGGACCGCTCGGCGGACCGGGTGGACCGCTCGGTGGCCCGGGCGGACCTCTCGGCGGCCCGGGCGGTCCCCTCGGCGGCCCCCTCGAGCGCCCGGCGCCGGCGCGGGAGCCCGGCCCTCTGGCCGCGCCGCCCGGTGAGCCACGCACGCGCCCGCCGCGTCCGGCGCCCGGTGGGACCCTGCCGCCGCCGGTCGGCGGTCCGGTCGGCGCGCCGCCGCCTGCGCAGACCCTGGCCCCGCCGCCGATGGTCGCGCCCCCGGCGTCGGGACCACCGCCGATGATGGTCGCGCCTCCGTCCTCGGGGCCGCCGCCGATGGGCCCTGGCCCGGCCATGGCGCCGCCGCCGATGGCGCCCGCGCCGATGGCCCCAGCTCCCGCGGTGATGGCGCCCCCCGCCGCCGCGACGCCGGTCGGCGCCAGCCCGATGATGGCGCCGCCGCCGGCCGCCCCCGCGCCGCCCACCGAGCAGCGTCCCGCCGTGCCGATGCCGGCCCCCGCGCCGCAGGCCTCGCGCCCGCGGCTGGTCGGCGCCGGCGCGCGCAAGGTCGCGTCGCGCTCGGTCGCGCCGCCGTCGCGCCGCGGCGTCGTCCTCGAGCCCCTCGATCCGAAGGTGATCAAGGCGCTCGATCTTCAGGCCCAGATCCTCGAGCGCCTGCGGGCCAAGGTCGATCTCGACAACATCCCGATCGAGCGCCTCGGCGACGAGGACGTCTGGCAGAAGTCCGAGCGCGCGATCGTCGATCTGGTCAACGGGCTCGAGCAGTCCGGCGAGCTGCCCAAGTACGTCGATCGCGATGGCCTGATCAAGGACACCCTCAACGAGGCGCTGGGCCTGGGGCCCCTCGAGGACCTGCTGGCCGACGACAAGCTCGACGAGATCCGCGTCGACCGTCGCGATCGCGTGATCGTCGGCAAGGACGAGGCGATGCGCGGCTCGGGGCGGGCGTTCTCGTCCGACGACGTCCTGCGCCGCGTGGTCGAGCGACTGGTCGCGCCGCTCGGCCTGACCGTCGACGACGATCACCCGGTGGTCGACGTCCGCCTGCGCGACGGCTCGCGGCTGACCGCGGCGGTCGCGCCGGCCTCGGTCCACGGGCCGTGCCTGGTCTTGCGCAAGCCGGTCCGGATCAAGCGCACGTTGGCCGATCTGGTCGGCGCCGGTGGGCTATCGCCGGCGATGAGCTCGTTCCTGTCGACCTGCGTCGCCGCCCGCCGCAACCTCGCGGTGTGCGGCCCGGCGGGCGCCGGCAAGGCCGGCATCGTCGCGGCCCTGGTCGGCGCGGTCCCCGACGGCGAGCGGGTGGTTACGGTCGAGGACGTCGCCGAGCTGTCCCTCGATCGCGAGGACTGGATCGCCCTCGAGACCCGGCCGACCGTCGGGCTGGGAGCGCTGGTCGCGAGCGCGCTGCGCCTGCGGCCCGATCGCCTGGTGGTCGGCGATCTGCGCGGCGGCGAGGCCTTCGACGTCGCCAGCGCCTTCGGCGCCGCGGTCGACGGCGCGATCGTCGCCCTGACCGGCGACGGCGCTCAGGCCGCGCTGGCGCGCTGGGTCAGCCTGGCCCAGCTCGGCGCGCCGACCGCGACCGAGCCGGTGGTGCGCGAGCTGATCGCCGGCGCCTGCGACGTCGTCGTCCACGTCGCGCGCGGCGCCGACGGCGCGATCCGGATCGTCGCGATCGACGAGGTGCTCGGGGTCCGCGAGGTCGGGTTCGACACGGTGACCCTGTTCGCCCACCGCGGCGACGAGGGCTACGCGGCGACCGGCGCGATCCCGCGGTTCTGGACCGACCTCGAGGCCCGCGGCGTGGCCGCCGACCCGACGATCTTCCGTCCCAGCGGCGCCTGAGGCGACTGGGCCGGCGGCGCCTGAGGCGACTGGGCCCGCGGCGCCTGCCGCGGCCATCGGTCGCGAGGCGCCTGCGTTCCGCCGGCGCTAGAGCGGTGCTCTACAGGCCGATGCCGTTCGGGTTGTCGGTGCACTCGAACAGGTTCGATCCGGTCGCCGGGTAGCGGTACAGGCCGGTGAAGCACATCTCGGTGTCCGAGCTGTCGCCGAAGCCGATCGTGCGATCGGTGTTGTTCACGTAGGTGCACTCGACCTGGATGCGATCGCCCCCGACCAGGGGCTCGAGGGGCGTGATCTCGGAGAAGAGCTGATCGCCGAAGTCGAAGGGCGCGTCGTGCAGCACCGTCGTGCCCGACGGCCGAATGAGCGACACCTTCTGGTGGGTCGCGATCTGGTGCATGTGCGGCCAGACCGCGAAGAGCTGGTAGTTGCGTCCGGCGGCGATCGTGCAGCCGCCGGTGACCACCCGGGTCGAGTTGGCTGGGATGTTGAACAGGAACCGCCCGGCGAAGACGAACTCGGCCAAGGTCGCGGGCTCGGCCGGCACGGTCTTGATCAGGATCGCGGAGTCGCCGGTGAGCGGTTCGTCGCTGGCGTTGTAGAGGTGCAGGTTCAGGTGGACCTGCTCGCCAGCCGAGACCTTGATGCCGACGCCGTCGGGGAAGTTGTACTCGGCGGTGCCGACGCCCGAGGCGTAGAGCATCTTCAGGCCGAGGGTGCCGACCGCGCAGTCGTACTCGCCGTCGGGGCCCATCGTGCTGCTGGTGTTGGCGATCGACAGGACGGTGTGGTGGGTGCCCTGGGGCGCCTGGGCCCGGAAACCCGTGATGTACACGTCCTGGGTCATGGTCATGCGGACGCACTTGTAGGTGTCCGACTGGCCGGCCGCCAGCGACCAGGTCCGGCCGACCAGGCGGGTGTACCCGGCGGGCACCTCGGCGTCGATCGGCGGCCCGGCGGCGTCGGGATCGCCGGGGTTCGAGGGGCCATCGCCACCACAGCCCGCCGCCGCCGCGATCGAGAACAGGGTCGCCAGCGCGATCGACTTCATCGTCGTCCATCCTACGCCATTTCGGCGTTGCGCGTATGATCGTTAGTCGCCGTGGCCGCCGACCTCCGGAACGTGATCGTCTTCGCCATCGGCGGCGAGCGCCTGGCCGCCGAGCTGCGCTGGGTCCGCGAGGTCATCTCGCTGGGCTTCGTGACCGCGGTGCCGACCGCGCCGCCGGGGATCTCCGGGGCCTTCAACCTGCGCGGGCACCTGGTCCCGGTCCTCGACGTCGGCGCGCTGGCCCGCGGCGCCGCCGGACCGCAGCCGCGCCAGGGCGACGCCGCGCTCCTGGTCGAGGTCGACGGCGTGACGGCGGCGCTGCGGGTCGACAAGGTCGAGGAGGTCGCGACCCTGGCGGCGGACGGTCCCGGCGCGGTCGTCGACGGCCGCGGCCAGCGCGTGCCGCTGGTCGATCCCGGCGTGGTCGTGCGCCGCGCGATCGCCCACGCCAACGCGGTCCGCGGCGACGCCAGCCGGGCCGAGGGCCTCGAGCTCGACAGCGGCAGCCCGCGCGACCCGACCACCGGGGCCCGGACGCTCGCCCCCCTCGACGGGGATCTCACGCTTGGCTGAGCCCGACCTCGACGCCGACTTCGCGCCGGAGGAGCTGGCCATGCTGCGCCAGCTCTTCCGCGACGAGGCCCAGGTCGCCCTCGAGGAGTTGACCGCGCGGGCCGGGAGCGCCAGCGCCGGCGCGGCCGACGGCGTGCTCGAGATGATGCGCGTCACCCACACGCTCAAGGGCGCCGCCGGCACGGTCGGGCTGTCCGAGGTGGTCGACCTGACCCACCGCCTCGAGGGCGCGCTGGCGATCGTGCGCAACGGCCAGCGCCCGTGGACCCCGGCGTTCGCCGACGCGGTGGTCGAGATCGCCGACGGCTTGCGCGCCCACGTCGACGCCTGGGCCGAGCCGGCGGTCGCCGTCGAGCTGGCCAAGCGGGTCCGCGAGCTGATCGCGCCGTGGGAGGGCGCGCCCCGGACCTGGCGCGCCGGCCGCGATGACGCCGACGCGACGCGGGTCGGCGACACCCAGGGCATCCCGACCGAGGAGTCGGACACCGGGACCTCGAGCGTCGCCGTCGACGTCTCGGGCGCCCACGACGCGCGCACCCTGCTGCGGGTCGAGCCCGAGCGGATCGACGAGCTGATGGCGGCGGCCGGCGAGCTCCTGTTCGATCGCAACCGCATCGAGCGCCGGGTCCAGCTCTTGCGGACCCTGACCCGCGAGCTCGGCCGGGCTCGGCAGGCCCTGCGCGACGCGGTCGGCGGCGAGCTGGCCGCGCACCATCCGCTGGCCAGCATCGAGGGCCAGGTCGCGACCTTGTCGACCCAGCTCGCCCAGACCTCGGCCGCGCTCCTCGACGAGACCGAGGCCATGCGTCGGACCTTGGGCGACCTGCAGCGCGGCCTCACCCGGGTCCGCATGCAGACCGCGCGCGCGCTGTTCGCCCAGCTCGCCCGGGCCCTGCGCGCCGCGGCACGGGCCGCCGGCGTCAAGGTCGAGCTGCGCACCCGCGGCGAGGACACCGAGTTCGACAAGGCGGTGGCCGAGAAGATCACCGACCCGCTGATCCAGCTCCTGCGCAACGCCGTCGCCCACGGCATCGAGCCGGCGACCGAGCGGGTCCTCGGTGGCAAGGCCGCGGTCGGCGCGATCGCGATCGCGGCCCGGGCCGAGGGCAACCTGGTCGTGATCGAGGTCGCGGACGACGGCCGCGGCGTCGACGCCGGCCGACTGCGGACCCGGCTGGTCGAGGCCGGCCGGTGGAGCGCGGCCCGGGCCGCGCTGGCGTCCGACGACGAGGTGGTCGCGGCGCTGTTCGACCCGGGGGTGTCGAGCAAGGACGAGGCCGACGAGCTGGCCGGGCGCGGGGTCGGCCTCGATCTGGTGCGCGAGGCGATCGCGCGCCTCGGCGGCGAGATCCGCATGGCCTCGGCGCCGGGCCGCGGCACGACCTTCACCTTGCGCCTGCCGGTGTCGACCGCGGTCACCCACGCGATGCTGTTCAAGGTCCACGGCCAGGTCTACGCGCTGCCCAACGCCCAGGTGATCGACACGCTGGTGGTCGAGGCCGACGCCGCGACCCACCCGGTCGGCGGCGAGTCGGTGGCGGTGCTCGACCTCGGTCAGCTCCTGGCCACGCCGGGCCACCACCCCGAGGCCAGCGGGCGACGCCCGGCGGTCGTGGTGGCCTACGCCGACAAGCGGGTCGTGTGCACCGTCGACAAGATCGTCGGCCCCCGCGAGATCGTCGTGAAGCAGCTCGGCCCGCTCCTGTCGCCGCTGCCGCTGTACGCCGGCGCGACCATCAGCGGCTCGGGCAAGGTCCAGCTCATCCTCGATCCGGCGGCGCTCATCCGCACCGCGTACCCCGGCCACACCCTGGCCGATCCAGCGGCCACCGCGCCGATCCGCACCACCCTGGCGGGGCGCGCCCTGGTGGTCGACGACTCGCGGGCGATCCGCGAGGCCCTGATGTCGATGCTGGCGCGCGAGGGCTGGATCGTCGATACCGCCGAGGACGGCGCCCGGGCCTGGGCCCTGGCCGCGGAGGTGCACTACGATCTGGTGGTGACCGATCTCGAGATGCCGCGCATGGGCGGGCTCGAGCTGATCGGGCGGTTGCGCGGCGAGCGGCGGACCGCGCAGATCCCGATCGTCGTGGTGTCGTCGCGGGTCAACCCCGAGCACCGTCGCCGGGCCCGCGAGCTCGGCGTGCGCGGGATCGTCGCGAAGCCGATCACCCGTCGCAAGCTACTCGAGGTCCTCGCCGCCGACGGTCGCGGCGGCGCCTGAGGGCCAAGACGGCGTACCCGATCCCTACCTCGGGTCTCCCCGTGGCGCGCCCCCCGCGCCCGGTGGTTTCGGCGTAGCTTGCGCGGCGTACGGCCCCCCGAGGGCAAGGAGTCCGCCATGAAGCTCACCGCCACCTCCGCCGCGTTGTTCATCGTCGCCTCGGCCGCCGCCGCCACCGCGCAACCGGCCCCCAAGTTCGAGTTCGGCAAGGCCGACGAGGTCAAGGACGTCGAGAAGGTCGAGTGGGCCGCGACCGCCGAGGCCGG
>Ga0075163_10008574_pt1 | contig 13446 bp, 27 predicted proteins | sample JI1023141ADNA_FD_71478 | JGI IMG/M metagenome (GOLD analysis project Ga0075163, IMG submission 71478) | Wastewater effluent complex algal communities from Wisconsin, to seasonally profile nutrient transformation and Carbon sequestration -... | ecosystem: Engineered > WWTP > Effluent > Algae...
TTGACTTCTACTGTTCTTACGGTTGATTCATTCTTCTGAACAGCCTTACCCTCGTTGCGATCTATGACGTCTTGTGCTGCTTTTAAGGAGATGCTCTCGTTCTTACTGTCTACTAATGTAATGATTCTACGCTTCGCCTTGCCTACAGCTGCCTGACTATAGCCTATCGCCTTAGGGCTTTTTAGCAACTTTGTCGCAGAAACAGCAGCACTTGCTCTATTAGTTGTCTCGTGATGCATCATATAAGCATCTGTCTGACTTAGCTTAGGGTTATCGAGCAACTCGTCTAATACTGCTTTGCTCTTTGGCTTTAGTCCTAACGTCTTGGCAAGAATATCTCTTTGCTTTTCGGCGTTTAGCCGGGGAGCATTACCCGCCTTGCGGTTCTTGCCTCTGTCTGCCCTGTTATTGTTTTTTACCATTTGTCTATATTATAGCATACATAACCCCATTCTGTCAATACTCTGCCTCATTCTTGTATACACTTATCCACAATATTACCCCTGTTAGCCTATACTTTCTTGTAAACTAATGTTGACAAACTTTAAGTACTTGTGTATTATGTAAACAGTTCATTAAACATGGACGCGAAATAAAGGCGAAATGCCTATCGCACCTAACATAATGAGCAAAGCAAGTTGGATGGAGTTCCAGCAGGTGTATCGGACAACGGTGGTCACATACGAGAGTGGGGAGTTGCGAGCACAGCTCCTCACTAGCACATTCACAATTTAGTCGGACAATAATTGAACAGTGAACTGGTTACATAAGTGAACGGGAACATAGCGGTGAAATATCCCTTTGAATCAGAACTCCTTATGTAATCAACGCTAGTAACATGGATAGATGCTATATATTCTCTCTTGAGTCTTGATGCACCTCTGTCAAGTTACTAGCAACCAGTCATGGCTATAATACAACCAACTAACCGACTGTGGATTAAATTCAGACAGCCCGTGAGATAGAACGCTTAAACAAACTCTATCGTATACAGTTTTAAGCACATTGGTTTCTTTATAGTCATTACTGGCTGTTCAATCAGCCCGCAATATAAAATCAACCAAGGAGAATCAAATGAAATATGCAGAGGTAAAATGGTATTTAAAGTACGGACAAGAAGTAAAACGGTTATTTAAAAACATCCGGCCAATAGGCGAGACGGTGGGTTATTTCCACCCCTCACAAGCAAACTGGTCATGGGAAGAGCAATTAGTAAGCTTTGAGGGAAAACTATACATGGTGCTTGTACGCTTCGGCAGTGTCGAAGGCGGTAAAGAAGTCATCTTGTTTGATAACACGAACAAGGCAGGGCTTTAATATGAGTAAACATATAGCAATCAAGCACTATCTTACACCACATAAAGTAATATTCGTCAAAGTTAAGTAATGTTAATTAAATCAAAATGTCCAGACTGTTGGGTGTATCACTTCCCACACTGGCATAAATATAGGCAAGGATGATCAAATGAACCGTAATCTAATACAACGCAATCCATTAAAAGGCTGGCACAGGACTAAGATCGACGTAGTATGTCTTGGTACAATGGGGCACAAGCCACTTGTGAGACGCATCTATAAGAAGCCAACTAACTTAATTAGGAGCTACTAGCATGAAACTATTACACGACGACACTATTGCACTAATCGTCTTGGCGATCATCACGGTTGTTTCTGGCTCAATAGTCTACACGACAATAAACAACTCTATGCGCCCTGTCCCGCGCGACTATGGCATAAGCACACTTGAGCTTAAACCATCACAGATGCAGACATTGGCAGCGAAATACGAGGATGAGTACACCGCAGCACAGGAGCTACAGCCAGCTTATGACAACCCTCAAACTACTCGACACGGTATCTTCTTACAGGGTGACTATACAGTTATTCAGGGAACACAAAACAATTAATGGAGGGCTTATGGAGCATGGTCATTGTGGGCATCGTGCTCTCAATGGCATTTAGTGAACCGAAGAGGCGAGTTAAGAAAAGGAAGGGGAAAGATGACTGACTTAAACCAGATAAACGTAATTATGTCAACACAGCTATCTGAGAAAGAGGTAATGATTTACCTCTGGGCACAGACAAGCAACTATCGCGATATAGCCAAGTCACTCGGCATAAGCCACAATGGAGTAGCGAAGATATACAACTCAGCTAAGAAGAAGATAGATGTGTTTGCAGAAGCGGGCATCTTTCAGACGCCAGTGCCTAAAACTGTGGATAACATTCAATAAAAAGCACTAGCTATTTTAATACGGTTGTGGTATAATGGGAACATCAATAAGGGTGTTCCCTTTTAAAATATAAACAGAAATGAAAAATGATTCTAACCTACCCACAAGGGCAACAAGTCGATGTTCAGTTCGATGAGAAAGCGCACACCTATGTTGTCGCTCACAAACTAACAGACGGGGAGTTTAGCGACTATCGCCCTACGCATGGTATTACAGCCCCTCTGGTGGTTGTACCAAAGGCATTTATAAAGAAATGGGTCGCTAAAGAGGTATGTAGAGCGGCGCTTGAGTTCGTGGCGTCACATCCAGACATGGATGCAGAATATTTTGCAGAAATGTTAAACGACCTTGATTTGTATGAGTCAAAAGCAAAAGACGAAGTTACAGGTAAAACACTCGTCACTTATTACAGGATAAACAAAAAGTATCCGTTCCTCAAATGGATTAAGGCCGCCCCAGACCGCAAGGCAACAGACGGTAAAGAGTTTGGTACATGGCTGCATAAAGCGATTGAACAGTATTACAAATCAGATAGAAAAGATATGCCAATACTCACGCCTGAAGTACAAGGTATGTGGGATTCGTTCATAACATTTGACAATTACCACAAACCAGTGCCTGATAATGATGGCTTAGAGTTCCTTGTCTACTCACTCCTGTACGGCTATTCGGGTCAAGGAGACTACAGGGGTTATATGGGCGGCAAATACTGCATAGGCGACTGGAAGAGCACAAACCGCTCTGACTTTAACCTAGAGGGCATTGACACAGATTATTTTTACCAGTTAGGTGGACTAGCGCAAGCCGAGTTTGAGAGAACAGGCAAGTGGCCGGATGATGTATTTATTGCTAACTTCGACAAAAAGAGTGAAGACCCCATAGTTGTCTGGGCTAGTGATTTCGGTATGTCACCACAGGCAGCTGCTAAGTGCTACATAAGTTGTTTCAATAACTACCACATGCAGGAGTTTTGGAACTATAAATTTAAAAAGAGGTAAATATGCTTAAAGAGGGAGATGAAGTCGAGATTATTGGTCACACAGGGATTAACCCTTTCGCCACTCGCAACTGGGTGGGTAAGACTGGCGTAATTAAGAAACAACCGAATCTGATGAATAGTGTTCTTTATAACGACTGTTACGCCGTCTACAGCCTGCAAGATGATGATTGGTTCTGGTTCCATAAAGATGATTTAAAACTAAGGGAGAAAACGATGGAAAATGTTCAAGCTGGCGATATTATTTTTGATGACGATGGTGATGAAAGAGAAATATTCGCACGTTCTGGAGTATTATTAGCGGTGCAACATTACAATGATCGCCATGATTTTACATGGTACCACCAAGACGAGTTAGTAGAACGTGGCTTTAAGGCTATTGGTGATTCCCCGCCAGTTGAGATGACCGTAGAAGAAGCAGCTGAGAAGCTTGGTATAAGTAACTTAAAGATTGTAAAGGGATAACGTGAGTAAATACATGACAGAGGAGCAGGTCAACGACCTTTTAGAGGCTTTTGCTGAAGCTATGGGGCTTCAATGGCTCCGCAGTGCGCAGATTGTGACGGGCAACCTTGATGTCGATGTGACTAAAGTAAAAAAAATAGATGAGGATTTAAACCTTTTATACGAGCACCTTGGGTTAAAAATCGAACAAGGTAAAAGAGTAGTCAAAGTTAAAAGAGGAAAGAAATAATGGGTAACTTTTTCTTCGCAATGATATTGGTGTTTGCCATTGCCCTGGCTGTTATTGCAGCTGCAATCAACAACAACCACAATGGATTGCGTAAGCAATGTGCTAACACAGCATCGACTCTACACAGCAAGAACTTCACATTTGATGACGGCAAGTGTCATATCGTGACAAACGATAACAAACTAGTATCATTTTAAGGGAAATATGGGTGAATTTTTAGGAATAGCCTTTGGCGGGGTCTTGTTGTCGATGGTAACTCTTGGGGTTGTGTTTCTGGTGGTACATCCACTTAGTGCAAGCAGCTGTCGCCAATATGCGCTACAAACAAATAGGGAAACTAAATTTGTGGACTACAACTACGCATCATATGAGTGCTTAGTTAAGACCTCAGATGGAAAATGGCTTCCAAAAAGCCAACTAACAGACATTGTAAAAAAGGAAAACTAATGCCAACACTAACAATCAGACAAGCAACTCCCACAGGAAAAACAGACCCGACATTCGGAACTGAATATATCGTAAACTTCGAGGGCGATGAGAGAGACGTAAAACTCTCCGCAAAGACAGAACCACGGGCTGGCGATACCAAGAACGGTCAAATTATAGACGGTAAGTATGGTGCTTACTTCAAGAAAGACCCATACAACCCCTCAGCGCCAACAAGTACTGCGACGGAACAGAAACAAACCCCTAAATATGTACCATATGCAAAGAAAGACAATTCAGACGGCCAAAGACAGGGCATGTGCATAAACAACGCTGCGTCTTATGTCAACACAGGTGCAGCAACGGGTCGTCCTATGAACCCTGATGAGTGGGCTAGTACGGTGCATGAATACGCTACAGCACTCTATCAACTAGGCGACTTAGCACCAGCTAAAGACCTTGAAAACGTGCAGAACGTATTCGCTGGGGCTCAATAGTGAAAACCGAACAGATTATTGAACAGCTAGAAACTTTTCAGACACGTCTGTTTGTACGAGTTGGCAGTACCATTGAACCAGCTGACCCGGTGACGCTTGCGAATAACCTCTTATTAATACGAGGACTATTAATACAGTTGGTAGACAAGGTTGCCGAGTCTGAATTAGACTATCGCCACGCTAAGGCAAAAAAGTTTGACGAACTAATAAAAGATGGTGTGAAGAAATCACCAGCCTTTGACTTGCTCGAGATGGAAACCAACTTAATAGATAAGAAAATTGAGACGGAGAGAATAAGGAACTACTGTAAGTACGTAGACGGTCTTTGTACGTCGGTACAGACAGTGCTCAAGGTTAAAGCTGGAAGCGACAAAAACGGTTACTAGATGAAAGGCGAGGGCTTTATTCTTTATGGACCCCATACCAGACAAAGAAGCCCGAATAGAGGAGCTACTAAAGCTTATAGCGGGGTGCGAAATAGCACAAAGAGACGCAGTCGCAATGGACGACTGGACATTCCAAAAAACTCTCGAACCAATAAAACTAAAATATATGCGAAAGCTAAGAAGTGTTGTTTATGGATTATCGGAAGAAGAGCCCCGAAGCCAAAGCTCAAGCAAGTAGGGTCAACAGTATCCTCGACCTCATCGAAGACGATGGCGCGAAGAAGCTTTTGGGACACGCCGAAGAGACGGAGATAGGATACCTCCAAGAGTACGAAGAAGAAGCCCTTGAGTACATCAAGAACGAGGGTAAGTACATGGGTGTGTCCACTGGTTATAAGAACCTTGACAAGCTTCTTGGGTCATTCCTACCAGGTGAACTACTGACAATAGGCGGAGACACTGGACACGGCAAATCGTTACTAGCTATGAATATCGCCCAGAACGTCTATGAGAGGGAACAAAAACCTGTCTTAATGGTAAACCTCGAGCTAACACGTCCACAAGCTGTACAGCGCTTCTATAACCTTTCGGGTGATGATCACGACTATGCGGGTATTCTCGTTCAGAGAGCCTCTGCTGTGCGCTACAAAGACATTGATGTGCTAATGAAGAAAGCGAAAGAAGAGGGGTGCTGCTTGGTGGTCATTGACCACCTGCACTTCTTCTCTCGAAGCGCTGAGAATGAGTCGCGAGAGCTGTCAAGAATCACTAAACACTTTAAGGAATGTGCTGTTGAAAACAACTTACCTGTTCTGTTGCTGTCACACGTCACTCCAACAAGGGTTATGGATGCCGAGGGAAATGTAAAAAGGGTTTATAAACCTGGACTACACAACCTTAAAGGTAGTTCGTCAATAGAACAGGACTCAGACATGGTGGGATTTGTCTTTAGAGATGAAGAAAAGCCCTCAGAACTTGAGTTTTATCTCAAAAAGAACCGAAGTCGTGCCCTAAACACTACGTCGGTATTACTAGAACAGAAAGATTGGAAATTGGTTGAACCATGGGTGCCAGACTTACCGGGGCTTACAGGCTCTTAACTTGTACGACCGTATCGCTCATAACATCTAAGAGAATAGGGTCAGAGCCCGAGTTTATTGCCTTTGGCAAGGGTAATATAAAGGATATGGTACTACACGCCATAGCTCTTAAGAAACAATATAATAATTTTGTCAAGGCTATTGACGAAGCAGCAATCGAATCGGGCGAGCTTCATGCTCTCCGAGAGTTTAAAGAAGCTCTAGGTGCACTGGATAAATAATGACCGGCACAAAAGAGGGTGCACTTAAAGCACGAGAAACAAACATAGAAAAATATGGTAAAGATTTCTACAAGAAAATCGGTAAAAAGAGCTGGAAAAACCCAGACCGTGACCGTAAAACAGGCTTTGCCCTCCGTAGCCCAGAAGAGAGAAAAGCGCTCGGTAAAAAAGGTGGCAAAACGAACAAAGGCAAAAAGTACAAAAAAGGTTTCCTTAAAGTCGGGGATACATTCAAAATCAACGGCATCGAATACAAAGTCGCCCTCACGGAAGAAATTGACTTCCCTACCGAAGTTAATCAAAACGACACAGGCGTTAGCGAATAGATATGCGAGATTACGGGATTGTTTTGGGTCAGACGGTGCGGGATGTATATCTTGTGGAAAGTGGTTTCCTTACAGTGAGCTTGATGGTGGCCACTATATACCAACAACAACCTCTTCGACTCGTTTTGACGAGAGAAATATACATGCCCAATGCCACCGCTGCAACCGTTTCTTACACGCAAATCTTCGGGGATACTTTAGAGGACTTGAAAAGAAACTTGGACGAGATGGACTTGATGCTTTGGAGGCCTCTGCCGGACCCAAAAAATGGACAAGGGAAGAACTAGAGGCTATCAGAGATGATTACAAACGACGAATCAAATCTATTTTGGACGGACAGCCCCCTCCCCCGACTGATTCAGGGGTGGACATGTCCAATCTGTTTGCAGATCCGGGAGAGACCGGGAAGGTGCGAGGAGCACGGGTATTTGAAGCCGATAATCCCTCAATTACCTCCTGAGTCGTAAACTATAGTTGACAAACTTGTGGTAATTTGCTATACTCCTTTTGTAACTAATAAGGGAGTACAAAATAATGACACAACCAACAGAGATGGGATTCTGGGACAAGGCATTTAGTCTTGTAGCACTATGGGTCTCACGAGCAGCAGGAGCAGCACTGATGTTCGCAGGCTCAATGTGGCTTTTAGGTGGCATCGATAAGATGTTAGCTTATGCAATATCTGCGTTCATCACGTTCTACATTTCCAAAGAAATAATGTAATTCCAAAATATTTGTGGTATACTTATATGCATAAAAGGAATTATAAGCCTCTTCGGAGGCACACTTTGAAAAAGAAAAACATCAAAAGCCTTAAGATAGTACTTTTGTCAATAATATTGACTGCTATCGCAATAGCGTCTTTCATGCTTGTTCAAGACAGAACACATGATGCAAAGGTAAGACGAAACTATGAAAACACTATACAACAGCTTAATGAGCAACGCTCTAAGCTAGAACTTGAACAAAATAAGACCATCGACCAGCAGAAACAGCTGGACGAAACTAACAAGAAGTTGCAAGAGACTGAGAAACAGCTACAGGCAAAACGTGCAAGAGCGTCAGCCTATGCTGCTACACTCGAGTACAGCGTACCTACTATAAGCGCAGCAGAAGCAAAGGCTTATATATACCAGCACGAGTCTGGCAATAGGACAACTGCGGTAAATGAGATAGGCTGTAGAGGGCTAGGACAAGCCTGCCCAGGCTCGAAGCTCCCCTGTGGAGATGACTATGCTTGTCAGGATACGTGGTTTACAAACTACATGCTCCAACGGTACGGTTCATGGCAAAATGCTTATGCGTTTTGGGTAGGTCACAAATGGTGGTAGGAGGCTTTAGCGCCTCTACGGACGGTAAGAGCTCTAAGGGTTGTTGATTATCCCGGTGGACTTACCGCCCTTACAGACGCTAAACCTGTGGATAACTCTCGTAAACTTGATTAATACGCTTGTGCTTTTAGTAAAAGTGTGATATGTTAATCATAGGATTAAAAAAGCAAGCTTGTCTTGCGTAATTCCTTCCTCATTAACATAAAAAACTAGACTGTTGTCTCTCCAGAGTCGGGTAGTATCGGTGAAAAATGCTTATTAGTACTTCCGGCATCCTCCGAGAATACCGTAAAAGGCTCTGGGGCGAGAGCAGTCTAGGTGGAGAACAAAAATGACAGATGCGCAACTAAATCATCTTGCTACGATTCTTGTAGACTCAAGAGAAAGAATAAAAAACAAATACGTCGCTGGCGTGAAAGAGCACGGCGGTAATCTCTGGCAAAAAGATGGTATTTTAGACATGGCTATAGATGAAGCCATTGACCAAGTTGTTTATTTATTGACCCTAAAGCAGCAAACAGAGCTGGCGGCAATCAAGGAGGAGACTGACTGTGGATGCTAACCCTACCTCTGTTGTAATCGTCCGTTGCCCTAAAGGATGGACAGCCCATATAGGGTATGACGATAACCGGAAGAATGTGTGGATGTCACACGCAGTGAAAGAACAGTTACACAGGATGGTGGCGAGGTATTTTAAATGAAACTTTTAGATAGTACTATAATAGAAAATCGAGATGATGTCGAAGTGCATGTGTCAATCTCCCGCAGGGACCTAAGCATAATGCATAATGCCCTCTACTACCTTGCTCCGGCCGATAACAACCACATGCTTCCTGGAGTTAAGCAAAAAATTATCGACGACGATCTCGATATAGAGAGGCTGATTAGCGAGTTGGCTGGAATATATGAAAAAACTAAATAAACCGGAGAATGAAAACTATGCAGCAACGGTCGTTGAACTCCAAGAAGTTCATTCTCTCGAAGGCTCAGATAACATACTTGGAACAACTATCTTTGGATTCCAAGCCATTGTTGGTAAGGACACCCATGCGGGGCAAGTCGGATTGGTTTTTCCAGCAGAAACTCAATTATCTCAAGAATATGGGTATGAAAATAACCTCCACGACCACGGCAACCTCAATAAGGATGAGGGAGCCAAAGGTTATCTCGGTGATAATCGACGAGTGCGTGTCATACGACTTAGAGGACATACAAGCTCTTGTCTCTTCATGCCCCTTGGATCACTCAGCTATATTAAGGGCTTCGACCCCAAAGAGCTAAAGGTTGGTGACACATTTGACAAAATAGGTGACCATGATATTTGTAACAAATACGTAATCAAGCAGACCTATAAGGAGGCTCGCCTTGAAAAAAACAAAACAAAATTCATTAGGGTCGACAAGAGGTTTCTTCCCGAACACTATGATTCGGACAATTACTTTCGCAATACTGAAGTTATTCCCGACTACCGTACAGTTGTGGTTACTCAAAAGCTACATGGCACTTCAATACGAGTTGGTAATACTGTTGTTAGCCGTCGGCTACGCCTCAGGGAGCGTATTGGTGCTCTGTTTGGTATCGCTATTGCTACTACGGAATACGATTATATCTTTGGTTCTCGGAAAGTAATCAAGGATGTCAACAATCCGAATCAAAATCATTTCTACACAACTGACATTTGGACAGAAGAAGGTAAAAAACTCGAGGGTCTTATACCCGAAGGCTATCTCTTATACGGAGAGCTGGTTGGTTATACGGCATCGGGTGCGCCGATTCAGAAAAACTATACGTATCAGACGCCAGTTAACACGGCACAGCTATTTATTTACAGAGTTGCAACCGTCTCACCGTCCGGCTTCATTTGTGATTTATCATGGGACCAAGTTACCGAGTTCTGCCGTGATAGAGGACTTAAAACAGTTCCAGAGCTCTGGCGAGGTACAATGGTTGAGGCCAAACAACTCATCCCCGGATGGATGGACATTAAGTTTAAAGAATCCGGATATACAGATGCATTAGCACTAGACCCAGAGAGTCCATGCGATGAGGGTGTCTGTATCCGAGTCGATGGAATCGCTCCATATATATTAAAGGCCAAGTCTCCGTTGTTCTATGAACATGAGACCGCCATGTTAGATGAAGAAGCCCTCGATTTAGAGGCAGAAGGAAGCACAAATGAAGCTAATTAACCCCACACTAGAAAGTAATTTTGAGAAAGAGAGTTTCATTATTGAGCTAACAGGTCGGGAGATAATGCTCATAAATTCCGCACTATGGGTGATTACATTAAATGATCTCAACGACAACAGTGCCGTCTGGGCTCCTGGCAATTTTATGGATGAGGAACTTACTGACACTAGTGGTTTTCTAGACAAAGTTCTTAAGGCAAAACTATGATTTTAGCAGTAATTATAGCAGGTGCAGCCATCTGGTTCGCACTAACAGCGTTTGTTGCGTGGATACTTATGTTGCTACTCGGTGTGTTTGCATCTCTTACGGGCTTCACAGCCTTTGCTATCGGCTTCTGGCCATGTGTAGTACTATCATTAATCCTCGGGCTTCTATTGCCTAAGAGTAACTAGATGAACTCGAATAAACTAATAATGACGGTTGGTATTCCTGCTTCAGGTAAATCAACCTGGGCTAAGGAAGAAGTCCTAAAATCAGATGGCAAAATTAAGCGTGTCAATAAAGATGATCTGCGAGCCATGATTGATAACAAACAATGGAGTGATAAAAATGAAAAGAATATTGTTGCAATCAGAGATGCTATTATTGAGCACTATCTGTCTGGCGGTTCTTCGGTTATTGTTGATGACACGAACTTCTCGGCTAAACACCAGATACGCCTGGAGGAGATTGCAGAGAAGTATGGGGCGGAGTTCGAAGTTAAGGACTTTACGCACGTTCCGCTTGCGACGTGCATCCTCCGCAACTCAAAACGTGAAAGTCCAGTTCCAGAAGAAGCTATAAGGTCGATATTCAATACGTTCGTAAAGAAAAAAGGGGATGTCGCACAATATCAAAAACCAATCTTTGACCCAGATTTACCAAACTGCATAATAGTGGATATAGATGGCACTCTCGCACACATGAACGGTCGGTCTCCTTATGATTATTCAAAGGTTCACACTGACATCGTGGATGAAACGATTAGAAATATAGTTTGGAGTTATGATGACCAAAATATTGGTGACTATGTAATTATTGTCTCCGGTCGAGAAGATAGTTGCAGAGTAGCCACGGAGAACTGGCTTAGTCTAAATGGTATTTTTTATTCCGAATTGTACATGCGTAAAGAAGGTGATATGCGTGATGACCGTATTGTAAAGCAGGAAATCTACGAAGAGTTTATTAAGCCTCGTTACAACGTACGCTTCGTCCTAGACGACAGAAACCGTGTAGTGGACATGTGGCGGTCTTTGGGGTTAAAATGCTTACAGGTAGCTCCTGGGGACTTCTAGCCCCCATGGTGAGTATGGAAGTGGCGGTAGATTCCCTGCTTGGGGCAAGACTCTTTAAGCGGCAACAAGTCGCTATATAAAAGAATACAGTTCTATCGTCACTATCATGCTCACCAAACAAAGTAAAAGGAGAAACCCATGTCAGGTGAACTAACAGTAAGGGAGGAAATCGACACAATACTTGGAAATCTTTTAGATGACTTCAAGAAACAGAATTGGCCTAAAGGGTACTTTTATGGTGACGTAACTTCTGACCTTTTGGCTCTTATCGAACGTATAGGGGAGCAAATTATCGGAAGCGATGCAACACTAACTGACATTTATGGTAATGATTCTAGGAATAACTACGGCTATCACGAGACACAGGTTAGAGACGCTGCCGGATGGCTTCAACGCACCCAACGTTCCAGATTAAAAGCACTACTAAAAGGAGACAGGTAAATGGAAATTATCATAGCAGGTACAATCGGTGCAATCTTAGGTGCGCTAGTAGTTTGGTTCTTATTAACACGAAAAGAGGATTTATGACCACACAAACTACCGAGCCAGAGGAGCTAGAAGTAATACTCAATAATGTATTTAGTAAATTAGAAATAGGTGAAGCCAGCCTTTTATTCCCTGATGTAGAACAGCACAGGAAAGCACTAAAGACTGCCCTCCTGCAATGGAGAACTAAATCCCTAGAGGCTGTACTACGAGAATTATTGAATAGCAAGCTATGGGTTGACCTTACAGATGATAAAAAAGTACGTCCTACTAAATGGCGCATGGAAGCTGTACCAACAGAAGTGATTTTAAAGGTTTTTAAGGAGCTAGAGAGTAAATGAGTAGGTGGAAAGATGTACGAATTAAGATAGTGCAGATAGTACCAAAGATAAGTGCTGGGTATCACGCGTCATACTCAGACATAGACCATACTATTGGCTTGGGAGATGATTCTATGCTGTATGAATGGGATGTAGAAGCAGGTAAATGGCTAAAAGGCTGGGACATATCAAATGAATAGCCCTAACCCTAAAGAGGAGTCGAGTAAATGAGTAATTTTGCAGTAGTTAATATGGACGAGCATTTGTATTGGGTGGAATCGCCCTTCTTTGATACAGAACAAGAGGCAATTGATTTTATTACTAATGCTACGGGAATGGACTGGGATGAACTTGAGAGTGATGACTACTACGTACGAAGCCACTCAGATGAAGAACGCAAAAGGATTGAGGAGGCACCAGAGGCATGACCACAAATGATGATAGCGAGCAGTTAAAGCACATACTTGGGCATTGCATGTGTACTGGCGACAATCGTACTTGTTGGTACTGGACTCACGGCAATAATGATTCACTAGACTTAGATTTAGAGCAAGAAGCAGCCATTAAAGCCCTCTACGCACCTAAGACGCAGTGGGAAGATGCATTCCGTTGTAGTTGCGGACAACGATGCGCAGATGAATTTAGTTTGAAGCTGCACAAGGGCACATGCCCAACGGCCACCAAACCCAAGACGCAGGTGCACAAAGACATGGGTGATGGTTTTACCCATTTTGATGGCGGTGATTGTCCCACGCCTAAATACCAGCAGCTGTGTAGGTACTGCGGACACTCCGAAAGCCGTCACATATACGGGAGTGACACATCTTGTGACGAACTCCATTGCGCTTGTAGCGGTTACATACCCGAGAAAGTCTCGATGCAAGATGTTGTAGGGGGTACGCCAGAGGGGCAAGCAGCCGTGCAGCGAGCACTGGAAGCAGCAGCCAAAGCCCAGGAGGCTATG
>Ga0075163_10008575_pt1 | contig 13446 bp, 16 predicted proteins | sample JI1023141ADNA_FD_71478 | JGI IMG/M metagenome (GOLD analysis project Ga0075163, IMG submission 71478) | Wastewater effluent complex algal communities from Wisconsin, to seasonally profile nutrient transformation and Carbon sequestration -... | ecosystem: Engineered > WWTP > Effluent > Algae...
CGTGCTTCTGGAACAGCTCGCGCGCTTCTGCGATCAAGTCTGGTGCGGAGCAGAAGCTCCCCGTACGCAAATCATCGTAGGTAAGCGCACGCCGGGAAGAGCGTTCCGGCACTTCGAGTTGGTCAGCAAACCGCAGCGCGGGAAGCGCGTAGGAACTGCTGGGGTCAATTAGCGCAGAGATAACTTCCTGCAGACCTGCGCTAGCTTCCATGATGGCGTTTTCCAGAACCTGCACGGCGCGCAGGTAGTCCGGCGTGGAATCCGGCTCCCCGTACACTTCCCGCATGTCCTCCCCATCTTCGGTGGAGAGCTGCTGTAGGGGGATAACGTTGCCGCGCCGGGAAGGACATCCGCGCGAGTTCACATATTCGAGCAATCGCATATTAACAACGCGATAGACAAAGGTGCTTTCAGCGCCTCGGGAGGGATCGTAGAGGTGCGCCTTTTCGAGCACACGCATGGTCGCTTCGCTGATGAGATCTTCCAGGGAAATGTCCTGGAGGCCCATAGGCGTGATTTGCGTCCAGTAGGAGACGGCCAACTTGGTGATAATTCCGCTGTGACGTGTGACGTCCAACGTTGGCGAGCAGCAGAGAGGTTGCTTCATTGTAGGAACTTACTCCGGTCGTGTCTGAATTCGGACAACCCGTGTTGCGCGCAGAAATCAAGAAAGAGAGGACGCACACGAGGGTCCGGGTTTCTCCGCATAGAAACCGAGTTAAGCAGAGCCCCTAGTTCCATCCGGTCCTGTGCCGGAATAGGAACTAGCTCGGCTTCTGTGGGAAGCTTGGTTAGCTTGTAGGCGAGACGCGCGTTATCCCAGTGCGCGGCCGTCTTACCGTACTTCGCTCTAAATTCTGGTGGTTGTTTCTCCCAGCTACGGGAAGGATCTGCTCCAAGCAGAAGCATACGAATGGCTGTGGTAGGCCCAACTCCGGGAATAGCTTTAATGCTGTCGGACGTGTCTACTCCCAACGCAAGCGCCTTGGCCCATAGCTCGGGGCCGACTCCAAACTCTTCGCGCAGGGAGGTAGCGGTGTAACGCTTTACTCCTGCCCCATTGACGGGACGCAGGATGGTGGCGCAGCGGAAACGGAGCAGTTGATATAGGTCGCGATCGCCGGAGTACACGTACACCCGGGAAGCCCCCTGCTTTCGCAGGGACTGTAGTTGTAGGGATAGCAAGTCGTCCGCTTCCAGGCCCCTGTACTGCAGCACCGGATATCCCAGTAGACTCAGCACGTCCATCAGCTTTGGTATGTGGACTGTGCGGACGTTTGCCTTCTCTGGATCTTCCTCTTTTTCCGCGCGCTTCGACTTGTACGCGGGGTACACCCCTTTTCGCCAGCTCTCCTTACTATCAAAGCAGTACACGAAGCTGTCCCCGTACTTGGCCTTCAAACGTGCGTGCGCACCTAGAAACCCGTAGTACGTGCCCGTGTGCTCCTCTTCGAAGGAGAGCTGACGAAACGCGTAGAAGCTGCGGAAGGCGAGGTTGTTCCCGTCTACAAGGATCACGTTACACCACGGTACGATAGATCTTGCCGGCCAGAAGCATATGTATGGTCGCCTGCGAAACGGCGAACTTCTCCGCTAGCGCTGTCTGGGACTCCCCCTTACTGCGCAGCTTGCGGATAGCGCGCACCTGCGCAGCGCTAAGCTTCGCCTTGGGGCTTAGGCTTAGTCCCCCGCCCCGCTTTACCAGCGTCTTGTATGTGTTATTTTCAGACACTTCTACCTCCACAAACTATCATATAATAGCCTGCGAGAAAACGTCAAGAAGCAAAATCTAAGCTTAGCTGCGAGTAGCGATGATCAAGAATTCTGTGGATACGCTTCCAGGCCAGCCACGTCACAGACTGGAAGCGCGGACCGGATAGGGAGCACTGCGCTGCGGCCATGCGGACGTCCTCCGAAATTTCAGCATACAGCGGTGCCGTTAGATTAGGAATGCGCTTTAGCGGAATGCGCTTACCTATCCACGCTCCGTACATATGACCGTCGATTGTCAGAAGCTGCGAGCATTCCGGCCGCATAGTGTTGTGGTAGAAAGACGTCACTTTTCTCCCGCGTAGTTGCTCCTGGATCGAAGCTCCGCGCAGCAGCGCAATTGCTTTTACCTTGTTCCTCCCGTATGCACGTACCTTCGTGTGTTCGGGGAGCTCGCCGGCCACGATGCGCGAGCAGGCGAGCAGTGCAACGTAGTTGCTCGCCTCGTCATTGTTGGGTGAGAGCACACAGAAAGCAGCTACCACGGCCGAAGCATCTACACGGGGTATTACGTCGCGTACTGTCCTAAGAATGCGCTCCCGCTGGCTGTCATAGTACGCAGCGCCCTCTTCTCGCTCCCACGGAAGCGCACGATCCCACACAGAAATAAGGTTGCTCACGTGCGACATGCTAGCTACCTGTCAAAGCGCTTCTCCACCCGAAGCGCCGGCGATTGTTCTTCCACCATACGCGCATATCGTCTATCGGTGCGTCGTCCGCAGGAATAGGGGGTACTGGACTAAGCAGCTCCACAGCAAAATGGGCTTTGCGCAGTGCAGACCCGACACGTGATATCCCCTGCCTTCCCGGCGCGTCCGGATCCCCCCAAATCACCAGCTTCTTTGTGCCGGCCTCCCGCAGCAGTTCTATCTGTTCTTCCGTGATGCTGTTACCCAGAAGAGGGACGCAGCACCACTGCTTACCTGTCACGTGCTCGATACGCAGCGCCTTGAAAATCCCCTCACACAAGACCACATAAGGGGAGCTCTCCCGCAGATTGTATAGCGCCTTTGTCCCCATGCTGTTTAGATAGCGCTTCTCCGCGTCCGCAAAGCTCCGCGCAACGAAGCCGCGGAGCTCCTTGCCCCAGTAAACAGGAAACACGATACGATACCCGTACCGGCCGGAGTAGGACATCCCTATGCGCTTCTCCTGGAGCTGCGCATCCGTTACTCCGCGCTGGCGCAGGTATCGGTATGCTTTCTTCTCTAGCCAATCCATGTTGTCCCGCTCCTGCAGTATGGTGCGGAAGCTTGTAAAGTCGGCGGGGAGCTTTACTATCTGATCTTTCTCCGCTGCTAAGGGGGTGTCCCCAACAACACCGCCATAGACAACGATACGGAACGCTTTAAGCACTTTGGTAACAGCACTTGTACTCTTCCATCCGCAGCGGAAGCAGTGTCCTTTCCCCTTGTAGACGTTCACGCCCAGAACGAAGCGCGGATCCTCCGGGTGTCCGCGCTGGACGCAAAAAGGGCAACGGAGCTTTATCTCCCCGTCCCTCCCCGACACGCGCCGGAAAGGAATCTCCCAGCGCGTGAGAACGTCTGCTAAGGTTTGCTGCACTTAAGTGTAAACCTCCTCCTCATCGTCCACAGACGCACCTTCACCGGCTAGCAGCGCCGCCCGTCGTGTAGCTTCCCGATCGTAGATGGCCATGTGCTCCTTGTCCGCCACGATGTTGCATCCAACATGCTTGCGGTCGAACTTGTGCGCCGCAACGAACATGTAAAAAGCGTTGTCTTCGTCGTCTCCCCACTCTCCCTTACCCAGCGTTACGCACATGGCGCACTTTCTGACTTTCCCGTAATCTTCTGCAAGCCGGCTCCCCGTTAGAACCTTGAAGTCCTCCGTGCCGCGTTGCGTCTGCGCTGCCGTCCAGCCAATCAAGTCATGACGCGCCAGCATGCGCCGGAAGTCCCTGTAGATTTGGTCGTACTCTTCGATGCGACTCGGCAACCGCTTAGACGGTGATATCTCTTGGTCGTAGTCTATAACGATGGCTTGCGCATCAAAGCCGGACTCACGCTCCCGCAAGTATATCTGCTCCACCTGCGCAATCGATATCCCGTTGGCGGTGCCATCGTAGATGCGCAGCCCACTACGGGCCCGCCGTCGAAAGCGCTCGAATCGGTGTGCAAGTTTACGACTGTTGTCCTTTAGGGAGTGGTAGGGTACGTGACAGAATGCGCTGTCCAGTCTATCCTCCACCGTCGTCTGCGGATCCTCCAACGTGAAATACAGCACGGGAATACGCTGCAGCGGGAACACCATAGCTAACCATTCCAGGAACAGACTCTTTCCGCGTTTGGGCGGAGCGGCCACCATTCCAAGCTGTCCAGGACCGACTCCGCGTACAAGCTGATCTAGCGGATCAATGAAGAACCATGGAGGCTCACGATGATTTGCTGAGGCGCGGCGCTCGATACGTTGACCAAGCGTGTTGAAGTAGTCGGTGCCCTGCAAGTGATCTTCACTAACTAGAGCGCGCTTCGATACCTCCATCCATCTTTCATCTGTGAGCTCGCCGGACATCTGCAGATCCTGGAGCTCTTCGATGGCGCGCGCTTTTGCTACTTCCCCCTTGTAGCGAGTAACCTTTCCTATGATGTCCTGCGAAGACACAATGGGGAGCTTCTTAAGCCGCTCTAGGTACTTGTCAATCTCCTGATGGATGCGGACAGACAGCCCCGTCTTTTGCGCGTACTCGATTGTAGACGACCGTACCAGAGTCTTGATTGGGGAGTGGTGGCTGTTGTAGTACTCAAGCACTACCTCCGCAACTATCCAGCGCTGCTGTCCCCACTCCGACCCCTTCACAGGTTTGAAGTCGTCCACCTTCATTAGATGAACAAGACGGCGCGAAGCGTCTACGTCGTTAATGAGAGTCAACACCAAATGGTCGAGAAAATCCTCGTCATCAAATACCGTACTCTGCTTGGCCAATGCTATCTCCAGGGATTACCGCGCCACGCTTTAGCAGAGGTTACTTCATTCGCCTTTGCTTTGCGTGCGGTCATGAGCTTTCCGTATTCGGACACAAACCTGTCCGGATCGTCCGTGTCCAAGGTTACAGCTTGTATAACGGAGCGCACGCCAGTTAGCTGTCTCCGCAGCTTCTGGCGCGCGTCTATCTTCTGTTGACCTCCAGGAAAGTCTTTCCCTATTTGCTCCTGCAGATACTTCTCAGATGCAGGGCCGCACAGCACAGTAACAGGGATACCTAGAGTGGAGCTCCCTGTTCTGATCTTACGCGCCCACCGATATTTCCCCTGTAGCAAGGTTTTTACTACGTAGACTAGGTCTACTTTGTAGCGCATGCACCACACACGCAATGTTAGTAGCTGTGCGCTGTCGGCTGCTTTGTTTGGGAGGTAGACTTGCGACTCCCGTACCGAATCCAATTCCATTAGGATCCGGCGCAGCTCCTTGTAGAGCTCATTGCTACGTACGACCAGCAGCTTTTTGCTCATGGATTGTTTCCAAGACGTATTGTATGTTCCGCCCTACTTGCGTAGGAAAAATAACCGCCGCAGGCGGAAAGCTGGATGGCTGACCGGGCCCGTAGGGCACCGGGCACCAGAAAGCCTCCTTTTCTTTTTCTTCTGAAGCGAAGCGGAAGAAGAAAAAGAAAAGGACAATATAGTGTAGATGTTATCTACGTCTACAGTGTGTATGTACTTACTATATGAAATCAAAATATTTTAGTTAAAGTGGTCCTGTCCACTGGCGGTTTTCTTGGTTTGTTCGCTCTCCGCTTGTCCGTTTGCTTCCCGTTACATACAGTGAAGAATCCATGGATAACAACAACATTTGGCTTTCCTATCCGGTTGCAGAGGCTTTTTTCTCGACACAGGGGGAAGGAAGACAAGCGGGAGCGGAGATGCTCTTTCTGCGCCTCGCCGGTTGCAACGTTGGACGTTACGACAAAGATAACGGCGTTTACGCAACGTGCACCACAGCGGATGGGCGGGAGTTTACCTGCGACACGAACTACACGTCCAAAGGACGCAAGACGCTGAAGACGATTACCGATCTGCTGCAATCGCTACTCCCTGCTTGCTACCCACCGGTAACAGTTTCGATAACGGGTGGGGAGCCCTTCCTGCACAAAGAACTACATGTGCTCATCGTGCATTTGCTGGAGCAGAGCTTCATCAACGCGGTGCAGATAGAAACGAGCGGGACGTTGCCCATAGCTCCCGTCCTTAACGCGTGCCGGAACGCTCTGGCGAAGAGCTACTTCAAAGTCCAGGACAAGCCGATATGGGTAGCGTGCAGCCCCAAGAAAGGATTCCTTGCGGAGAACTTGCAGCACATTAACGAGCTGAAGTTTCTGGTAGACGCCGACTTCAGCGAGCAGCACGTTACGGAGCTCCTGAAAAGCGGCCCCTGCAAGGAAGGACTGCTCGTGTGGCTCCAGCCGGTGAACGAGATAAGCAGCGTTTCCACCGCGAACACGGAGCTCTGCAAAGCTATCTGCGCGCGCCACCCCCATTGGGGTGTGTCCATACAGTTGCACAAGATACTTGGCGTAGCATGAGACAACAATGGACGGTTTGGAAGGAGTTCCGCTTTGAAGCGGCACACATGCTGGAGGGGCACGACGGGAAGTGTGCACGGTTGCACGGACACTCCTGGGTCGGCCGTGTGTACTTGACGGGAAACTACCTGCAAGCGGTGGGATCCAAAAAGGAGATGCTGATAGACTTCGGCACGGTCAAGGATATGCTCATAACTCCCGTAGTGGAGCAATTCCTGGATCACCACTACTTAAACGAGACGCTCGCAACTAACCGCCCCACCAGCGAAATGGTGGCGCAGTTCCTCTTTAAGTTCTTTGAGGCGCGGTTGAAAGAGCTCGCGGCCACATTAAAGAATGTGGGAGCGGATCTTGTCCGCGTGTCCGCTGTCGAAATCGAAGAGACTTGCACCTCCGGGTGCCGATACGAAAGGTAAATAGCATGGACGTTTACGCACTTCTCAGCGGCGGTATGGACTCCGCCACTCTCATCTGGTATCTCAAGTCATTGGGGTACAAGCCGCACGGCGTCCTGTTCGACTACGGACAGCGCCACAAAAAGGAGCTCGGATACGCGCGCGATATCGCGGACTTGGCAAGCATCGGATATCTGCAGATCGACTTGAGCAGCTATGGACTCTTCCTCCAGGGGAACTCGCAAACGGATCGCCGCGTGGCCGTTCCGGAAGGCCACTACGCAGCGGACACCATGAAGCAGACGGTTGTCCCCAATCGCAACATGGTGATGCTCACGATCGCCGCCGGGATCGCGCTGTCTCGCGGTGTGGAAACGCTTGCTTTTGGCGCGCACGCCGGCGACCACGCAATCTATCCCGACTGTCGGGAGGAGTTTGTTACCAGCCTGGAGCAAACGATACAGCTCGCCACAGGCGCTACTACTTTCGACGTGTTGGCCCCCTTTGTGCGCATGACCAAGACGGAGATAGCGCAGATCGGCGCTAAGCTCGGTGTCCCGTTTGAACGCACGTGGAGCTGCTACAAGGGGAACACGTTGCACTGCGGCAAGTGCGGAACGTGCGTCGAACGTCAGGAATCGTTCCGCGACGCTGGGTTAGAGGATCCTACGCTCTACGAAATGGAGCTGGAGGGATAGTGAACTTCGCAACGAAAGTATATCCTCCGGACGCGCGCTGCTCGGCGCGCGTTCTCCTTTTTATCCCGCCAAAAGATCGCTGGAAAGTTCGGCGACCGTGGCTGTCTTGTTTACTTCGTCCGCTGTGGGAGCTCGCGCATGAAGACTTAGGGGACCCCGCTACCGCGGAAGATCTAGCGATGCTGCAGGCGCTCTACTCCCGCGATCCGCAGCCCATCGACAGCGCCATCAAGCTCGCGAGAGCGGACAACAGCGGAAGCTTCATGGAGCGATTTTACGTCGGGTACGGACACAAGTCCATAGCGGACTGCGGTGTTGTTACGCTGGCGATCGAGAATGTCCCTATGCACATCGCCAAGCTGATACAGCACACCCAACTGTACGCAGGGCAGGAAGCGAGCACGCGCTATCTTAACTTCGCCAATGTTGTGTTCTACGCACCGACGAACGCCGGCCGGATGGCGCAGGAGGGACTCCGTAACGTCTACAAAAACGCGCTCGCTCCAATGGCCGCAGCTATGGCCAAACGCTTTTGTCTGGACGTGTCGATCGAAGCGGATAGGAAAGCAGCACGCGCGGCCGCTTTCGATGTGTTGCGCGGTCTGATTCCCGTGGGAGCGCACACGTCGCTGTCCTGGGTCGTCAGCTTGCGCCACTTCAAAGACCACTGCATGCGCATGCTGGAGTTTGCTACTCGCTGCCATCCCAGCTATCGGGACGGACTGGGGCAGGTTATCGAGAAGATGAGCACGGCGCTGCACGAGAACTTTCCAAGCTCGGTGCCCATCATCCGCGCGGATTTCAAACCGGGTGTACAGGAGGTGGATGATCCGATAAGCGCCGTGTGCTTCCCGCGTGATCACTACGGAAGCAAGATGGAGAGAAGCAAGACTACAGGATTTCGTTTCTGGGGATGCTCCGAACCGCACATACACGTAAACTGGGCGAGCGAGCTTGATTTCGGTAGCTGGAGAGATCTTGCAAGACACCGTAGCTTGCGCCAAACGTTCCCGCTCCTAAGTGGCGAAATTGGTCCCACACCTCAAATGCACATCTGGTATCTGCAGCAGATACTCCAGCTTATTCCTGATCACTACGAGCGCATTGTCGTGGCTTGTGCGGCCGCTTACGAAACGAAGGACTGGCACGCCTATCCCATGGGCACCGTTGTCCCGTATGAGCTGGACGGACCTTTTAACGCGTTCTGTTACCTTACCAAACTTCGCAGCGCCCAGACAGTCCACCCAACACTGCGCGCGGAGATATTTGCAATGCGAGACACAATCGGGGATCTCCCAGTGAGCAACGATAACAAGCACTGGGTCGTTACGTCGAAGCGCGGCAAGCAGGATATCACGCTGCGCTCGTAACCACGCAAAAGCGCGCTTAGGGCATCTTCCATACAATGTAAAAAGCCCTGTGATTGACAATCCACAAGGGGCCCCAACACGGAGAGGGTGATAGGGCCCCTGTTATTCAGATGCTCAAGGCGAAAGTAACCAACAGATACGTAAAGTTTGACACGGACGATCCGGAGCTCATCCTATCCCTCAAAAAGCTTTTTCGGTATCGTGCTGATGGTTACCAATACGCTCCTTCCTTTCGTCGCTGGGAAGCAGCGGTAAAACGAAACAAAAAACTAGGTCTTCCCCCTCCGTCCGGAGGTAAGGGATTGTGGGATGGCTGGAACAACTTCCTCAAATACGGTAAAGTGTCCGCAGGACTGTACAGTTACTGGTGCGCTTTGCATGGCGCTCCATCCGACATAACAGAGACAGTAAACGCTGTGAAGCTGCCGAATTTTCTCCCAGCATCGGCCGAAGAGCTGTCTAACGCATGGGCGCACCAACTCCCCACAGTGGAAGCGATGATAGTCAACTCCGGATGCGGTGGCATTGTGCTTTGCGCTACGGGTACAGGGAAAACACGTCTTGCGGGGATGTACTTGCGCCGCCTGATCGGATCCGCGATATTCATTTGCGACGAGTTACATTTGCTAAAGCAATCCGCCGCAGAGCTTGCGGAAGTACTGGGAGAGCGTGTTGGTGTCATCGGGGGAGGAGTATACGCGCCAGAGCGCATAACCGTTGTTACCCCGCAGACGCTAGCAGCACGAGCAAGCAATTCCGCACACATAAAGTGGTTGCGCACTGTTGACGTTGCGATAATCGACGAGCTCCACACACAGCTAAACAATCGAAGCTTTGAAGTTCTGGAGAAGGCGCGTCTGCTTGCCGTGTTTGGACTTACCGCTACGCTAAACGGGTTTGACGATGATCCCGCCGTATGGATGCGCGCCACCGCTTTAACGGGACCGATCATCTTTCGATGGGGATACAAGCAGGCCAGAAAAGCGAAGCAAGTCACGCGCGGCCGCGTGTTCTCCGTTCCTGTCCTGCAGTGCGCCAGCGACAAAGCAACGGAGGACGCATATAAACACCTCGTTGTTCGCTCAAAAAAGCGCAACAGTGCGATTACCAAGATAGTTCTGGGGCTTTCCCTAGGGAAGCAGCGTACGGTGGTTCTAGTCGAGCGTATAGCGCATATTCGCATCCTGGAGAAACGCTTCGCGGCGGTAGGGATTCAGTTTGAAAGCGTGCACGGGCAAATACCCATCGAAGAGCGTCTGCGGATTATCCAGCGCATGGAAGCCGGCGAGCTGCACGTTATCCTGTCCACGCGTGTCTTTACGAAGGGGGTTAACGTAAAGTCGCTGGCCGCTCTTGTAGATGCTACCGCACGAAGCAGCGCGGACAACGCGCAGCAGCGTTACGGACGTGGTGTTCGCCTGCACAGGGATAAACACGAGTTCCGCTATTACGACATCAGCGACCGCGGCAACGTGTTCGCCGACGCTGCGGAAGCACGTCTCAAGGCGCTAGCCGATCTTGGTGTAAAAGTGAAAGTCCTAAAGCTCTTCTAAAGAGAGACGGCCGCTCCTGCTGGGACGGGAGCGGCCGCATGTGCGGAAAGCGCAGAAGCGCGGAAGTCTCTGCCGCGCTTTGCTACGAGAGTACCCCTAGTATATCAACTGAACAAGTTTCCTGCGCCGGCCTGGAAAGCGGAGCTGCCCTGCATGATCGTGCGGATCGCATTACAGGAGCTGCGCAGCTCCTCTTCGGACTCCATGTCGTCCTCTGCTTGCGCGCTCTTGCGGAGCTTTATTTCTGCAAGCGACGGGAAGACATCTCCCGGTTCGAGCTGCTTGGGGCTGTTGGACTGAATCAACCGATAAAAGCGGAAGTCCTCCGCTATCCCAAGCTCCCGCTGTTCCGCCAAGTAGTCCTCCCGTAGCGCGTCATATCCAGCCAGTGTTAATCTCCCTAAGCTGGAGTCACTAAGCTTAAGACGTCTTCGTCCGAAAGTCCAAAGTCCGAGCCACCACTGTTCGTGGTCGAACTTTGGTCTTTTGTAGGGCGGTCTCCGCTGCTCTCCGCCTCCTGCTTCTTCATTTCCTGCAGCTTTGGTTTGGGAGTGTTGGAAACTGTAGCGTCCATGATCTTGCCCATCATAGAGTTGATTTCACGCGGGGAGGTCAACAGACGACCGATTCCCCCGTAGCTGATCGGCCACATGGGATCGTCCGGATCCATTCCCGGGTTGTCGTACGTGTGCGCTGCAGCCCACAGGAAGGCGTGTATCTTGGCGGAGCTCGTGCGCTTTGTGAAGAGGATGCTGTTGCGGATAATGATCGCCTCTACCTGCTTCTGGATTTCAGGGTCTTTAAACTTCCCGTCCTTCGGCATCTCTTCGATACCCAGCTTTTGCAGGTACTCGGCGGTCGCGCGCGCGGAGTTCACTTGCGATTCGGACATGGCTTCCGCCATCTCCATAATCCACTCCATAAAGTGTTGCCCAGAACGGGCCTCAAACGCGGTGTACGTATTGAGATCGATCCAGAGCTTAAGCTTGGTGCCGCCCAACTCCACCTCAAGTGGTTTGTTTGTTGGGTTGATCATTTATTTCTCACTTTCTTCCTCGTCTTCGTCGTCTTCGTCGTCTTCGTCTTCCTGCGCCGACGCCGTATTTTGGTGGACGATCTTTTCTGCAGCGCGCAGGAAGCGCTCTACAGATTCTCTGGTTACGTTGGTTTCCCGCAAGAGCATCTGCTGTAGCGAGTTTAGCCGCTCCTCGCACGTATCGTGCAGTAGCTGCATATTCTGGAGTTTGCCCTGCAGAGCTGTTATTTCGTGCTGCTGTCCGGCAATCGTTTCGGTCTGTTCTTGGGTAAGCTTCGTTAAACGCGTAACGTCTGCTTCTAGTCTACCGATGATCCTAAACGCTGCTTCGAGCGAGTCCCTGCGATCTTCCAATACGTCCTTAGGTGCTCTCGTCCTCTTTAGAACCACCCTAAAAATACCCGCCACAAAGGCTGATATCCCGGCCACGTATGCAGCGAGCACACCACTGTCCTGTATCTGTTCCTTTAAACTCATTAGAAACTTTCTCGCGACCCAAAAGTTTCTTGGCGAGCGGCGCGCCGAACACAAACTGGTAAGAGTCCAGATACTAAAATGGGCTCCGCCGCTTCTCCCTGAAAGAAAGCAGCGGAGCCCCCAAAGCGGCGAAGAGGGTTACGCCGGAAGAGCGCCGTTAGCGGCCGTGATCGCACCGTAGATAGTGAGCTCGATATTCGCACCGAGCACGTTGTCCACCGGCGCGTCAAACTGATGGCCGGTCAGATACGCATCGTACAGCATGTAACCGATGCTGGCCGGGAACACGGTCTGGAAAGACCGCTGCGTAAGATTGATCATGAGCTGCCACAGGCCGGTGGCGAACTGATGCGTAGCATCCGCCGAATCGTAGTTGATCGGGAACGACATGGTGCCGGGGTCGATCAGCGTCGCCAGCTTCTCCATCCAATTGCCGGCCGTGGAGTGCGTCGTAACGTCCTGCACAGTGGCGGTCGTGGTGGGGCCCGAGAGCGAGCGCATCTGCCCTATCGTGGTAAAAACTTCGGGGGAAGCTCCGTTCCCCAATTTTATCAGCGTTCCTTTTGCCGAACGAATCGCCATAGTAAATCTCCTATCTCAAAAAACCAGCTTTACGGAGCACAGCCTGCTCTTCCTCCGCAGTGCGCGCCGTTCCAAGCGCGCGACTGATATTGGTCATCTCACGTTGGAGGTCTCGTGAGACTTCGTGCTCCACCGCCTGCTTTTGCCAGACAGGAACCTTGATTGTTGCTTCATACCGTGGACAGTGATTGCTGATCACTTCCAGGGCCCGCAATGCCTCGCGCATCGCGTCCATGTTCTTTATTATGGACTGTTTATCAGCCCAATTGGCGGTACGCAGCACGAGCGCTACGGAATCCTGCAGACGAAAGCTGTTGGTGCACACGTCTATCAGGATCGCCAGATTGTTTACCGTGGGGCCGATCTTCCCCTCTGGCTTCACTAACAGATCGAAGTGGCGAAGCACAGTGTTGGCCGCGTGCAGCGCTGGCGCAGAGACTTCGTAGTCCTTTTTCACTTGGTGCCTCCAGGGATGATTAGACGACGCGTCTGCTGCAAAGGCTGATCGTTCGCATCAAAGAGATTGACCGCGGGAGCGTTGTCCTGCTGCGCATGTGTCCCCTGCCAGTGCTTCATTACGTTTATCACGCTGTAGTCATCAAAGGCGCAGCGCTCTTCTTTCGTTCCTGGACAGCGGAAGCGAACTTGTCCACCGAGACCGACAAACGACTCCAGTTGGTTCTTGCTGTCTTCCATCTTTCCCCCTTGCGGCCGCATTTCCCAAGTGGAAACGGCTAAGCGATGCTGTTTATACGTTAGCGCGTCCTCCGCGCCTATCCAATCCCGCAGCGTGTCCCCATCGGGATCGCCTACCCAGCCGGAGCCGCCCAGAGTCCTATGCACAGCGCTAACTCCTGGACGGCCGGGAAGCCCCTTGATCCCAACTACCGATTTATTTCCCGCGTACGTGCGGGACACGGAAGCTTTACGACCCCAGAAGGTGACGTCTATCCAGTCGCCGCTTTCGCACAGCTCTATCAATGCGGGAACGAGCGTGCCGCGTATAGCGGTCTGGCACAGAG
>Ga0075163_10008576_pt1 | contig 13445 bp, 10 predicted proteins | sample JI1023141ADNA_FD_71478 | JGI IMG/M metagenome (GOLD analysis project Ga0075163, IMG submission 71478) | Wastewater effluent complex algal communities from Wisconsin, to seasonally profile nutrient transformation and Carbon sequestration -... | ecosystem: Engineered > WWTP > Effluent > Algae...
GGTCAGCCGACCTCAAGTACGTGCCAAGCCTGTAAAAACAAATGCGCCCGGGAACACCGGGCGCATCAAGGGCACTTGGAATTTTCGACTTCAATTAATCAGAACAAGAACCCCTGATGATTGGAGTAAATAAAGTCGGTCGAGAGCGCCGCGGTCAAGCCATTGATCCATAAGACGTTAGGCCGCACGCGAAAGTCTGTCGGGCGTAGTCAGTTTGTCGTCTCAAGTTTCACACCGACAAACAAAGTCAGTCGGTGCTGCAAGGGCCAGTCCGACCAAACCAGCCGCCCGGTTCGGCATAGATCGCGCGGGGGTATTCAAAGAGGGCTACGTTACTCCACACGCCGGTGACGCGCCTGATACACCTGACCGGGCGTCAGAGCATAAGTCGGCGCCGGACAGGATAAGGTACCGGATCCGGTCAAACTCAGTCTCACGGTCGAACGGCCCGACCATTCATGTTGGGCATCCTGCCGACTTGACGATGTTGCTCTGGCTCTAAATGTGTTCACGAGCCCATTGAGAGGACACATCCCCATAAAGCGCGCGCATCAGCACGGCCATGGCATCAGCCCAGCCCAACCGCTCCTGCTCCATTCGAATACGAGGCCCCCAAGCGCTGGCTCTCAGGTTTTCATAAACCGACCGCTCCTCCGCCGTCAAAGCGTCAAGAGGAACATTGGGGCACTGGGCCGCCTCCTCAACCCACAACGAGCGGTGCGACAGCAGCGTCTCCTCGTCCATAAGGACAGAGCGGAGATGCGGAACGGCACGACGTGCGCGATTCAGGATGGCGAAACCGTGGGTGTCAATATCACCCCAGTACAACACCACCTCTGCCCCAACCAGCCACGGAAGTGCTCCCACCGCACCAACGGCGTTTCCGAGCCGCATGACGACCATCGTGTCGGGCAAGTCAGGTAGCGCCAGGCCGGTCTCCAGGTTCTCGACAACGACAACGGCCCTGGGCGAAATCGGCAACGCCGCTATTTCTGCCACCGGCGCTTCGATGTCGCATAGACCTCCTATGGCCTGTCGCAAGGCAGGGCAAAGGGCCCGAATCCGTACCCGATGCGCCGGCTTCCTCAGCCCAAAGAGGCGATAGAAGTCACTTTCCTCTTCGCTAACCTCACGCAGCGACCGAAGCAGGCCCGCGACCAGGCCCGTGCGCTTCTCAAGCCACTTCGTATCCACCCCTTCCACCGGTATCTGACGAAGATACAAGCCTGATGCTCGGTTCGCGTTCAACCAGGCCAAGAGGGACACTAGCCGTTCGAAGTCCACGGCGGAATAGTCCGCGAGCACATCGAACCGTGTTGCGAGCGCACGCCCCCCCATGTCTGGCCACCGCTCCCGCATCTGCTGACAGCGTTGCGTAGCAATTTCCCAGCGCCGCAACTGCCCTACGCAATCAGCGACAGCCGCCGCATCCGGCAAGGTCAAGCTGACCGGCAGCCGATGCCGGCCCAGCCGGGCAAACTGGCGCTCCTCGAACACAAGCTCACCTGGCCCCGTCCTCGACTGCCAGGCCGATGCCCAAGCCCTGACTGCTGCCACGTCGTCCGTGATGTCCTTTTCGGTCGGGACACCCAAATTGACCGTCAGCGGCCACGCGCCCTCGCCTGCCAACCAGTTCTGGTGCTGGTTGTTGAAGCGCCGAACTAGGAAGTCCCGAGCGGCGTCAGGAGATAACAGCTTCTTCGGCATTGCGAACATCCTGGGTCAGCTTCAAGCGTTGAGCGCCACGGTCGTACTCGATGGGAATGACAGCAGACTTCTTGCGGTCCTTAATATGCACGAAGCAGGCGCCGCCGATGAACGGCTCCAGCGTCATCACCGACTTGAGCGGCGTCGCCACGATCATCTGGAAGCCAAAGGTCTTGAAGATATTCATCGCCATCGCCGTAAACTCGGCATCAGCCTTGTCGAAAGCCTCGTCAAGCACCACGGTAGAGTAGCTCGGCAACGCCCTGTCCTGACCACCAAGTTGATAGCGAAGTGCTGCAGCCAAGCAGGTCGCCGCCAGCTTCTGGCGCTGCCCACCCGATTTGCCGGCTCCGCTGCGGTAGACCTCCACCTCGATGTCGTCGCCGTCAAGCTCACGAGCGACAAACTCCACGTGTTGCCTGACATCAAGCACCAGGTTGCGCCAGTTCTTGTCCACGGTCTCCTGGCTCGCAAGACGCTTGACCAAGGCCGCCAAGGTCTTGAAACGCTCCTCGGCCAGATCGCGGTCATTCGAGAACGAGTGGCTGAGCGACTCTTTCAAGCTCGCGCGAAACAGCCGCACGTCCTCGAGAGACTTGTCCATCGTCTCGATGACCAAGTGGGTCCCCGGGTTGAACAGCGCGGCTTTCAAGCTCTCGTTAACCAGTTCCATGCGTGAGCGGATAGCCGAGCGCTCTTCGTCCAGTTTGGTCGCCAGCAACGTGAGGTTCTGGTCGCTCTGTTCGCGTAGCAGGCCGAAGAAGCGGCCCTCATAGGCGGGCAAGTTGTCGTCTTCGAGACGCTTGAGCTTGGCCAAGTAGTCGTCCGCACTTTCCAGCGTTGCGTCTAGACCGCCAGCGACTGCAGGCCACAAGCGGTTGAATTCGACGAACCGCTGAACGATGGAACCTTTCAACTCCGTCAAGCGAGACTCCAGCACTCGCAACTCGATGCTGAGCCCTCGGTCGACCTGCGCATGCACTTGGTCGAGACTCTCAAGAGTGACTTCCTTGCCAACGGCCTCGTACCTGGCTGCAATCTGGTCTGCGAACGCCGGCGCGCGATCAGAAGTTGGCCACAGACGCGCCAGCTCGGCGAGTTTGCCGTTCAGCTTTTCGAGGTCCTTGGCGAGGCCCCGGCCTTTCGCGTCCTCGTCATTCTTCTTGCCGACAGCCTTGGAATGCACCGTCTCCTGCGTTTTGATACGGTCGTCGAGAATGGCCAAGTCTGGCCGCGCATCCCGTTCCGCCTTCAGACGCATCGTCAAATCGTCGATGCGAGCCAGGAGAGCGCCAACGTCGACATCATTCCAGGTCAGGTTCGACAGGTTCTGGCAGTGCAGAAGCTGCTCTTGCTGGAGATCCTCTTCGTCACCAATTTTCTCGAGCGCTGTCTGCAGTTCGGAGATGCGCCCACCTAGCTCTGCCGCGCGGCTCTTGTAGAGCGCCAGCTTCTCCTTGTTGTCGAAGCCCAGGACCCACTGGCTGCGGTCGTTGACGTTGTGTCGGTCGTTCTTCTCGTGCCGGGTCGTGCTGTGCTTGACCAAACCTTCCCTCGTGACCGCGCGTGGCGCATTCTGGAAGATCTGCATGGTGTCCGCGCACTCGAGGTCAAACGCGTGCTTCAGCTCCTCGCGAACCCAATCACCGAAGGGCCCTGGCGCCAGGTTCAGTTTGCGCACCAGCGAGTTCGGACCGGGGGTACGCCCAGAGGTCTGTTGGATGGTCCGGAAGTACACCAGGCGCTCGCCGATGTTGCGCTCGTTCAAGTAGCCGGAGACTGCGGAGTAGTTCTTGTCATCAACGAGGATGGCTCGTGCGAAGCCGCCGAGAACACGTTCGATGGCACCTTGCCATTCGGCCGAGTCGGAACGCACTTCCACCAGCTCTCCAACGAAGGGCAGCTTCTCTTCCGGGATCGAAAGGTCGCGCGCCATGCGCTCTCGCAGGTCCACCAGCCGCGCCGGAAGGTTCGATTTCTGGCGCTCAAGCGCCCTTACCTCGGCCACCGTCTTGGCGAAGTCATCACTCGCTTGCCGATGGTCAGTCTTGAGCTGATCCTTGCGGCCTTCGAGTTCCTTCTTCAGGTCGCGGGACTTCAGAACACGCTGCTTGGCAGCGTCCACCCGCTGAACGAACCAAACGACGCCGTCGGGCACAGCCCAGCCCATAGCCTGGCAGGCCGCAGCCGCTTGGTCGCGCTTTGCCATTCGGACAGGCTTTTCAGCTTCGGCCGTCTTGATATCTTCTTCCAGACGGTCAAGAACTTCAGCGCCCATGTTGAGCTTCTGTCGCTGCAAATCCGTCAGCTTCTCGAACTCGCTGTCGGCAATCTGGGATAGCCGCTGAACCTCTTGGCGAGACGCCTCCTTGTCCACTTCCAGTTCCGCAACCCGCTCATCGAGGAGAGCCTTGCGACGAAACTCTCGGTACTGGTCAGTGGCGGTCTGGATGGCCTGCAAGCCGTTGCGCTCGTTGTTACCTCGCCCTAACTCCATGTGTTCATCACGCGCCGGCTTGAGCGTCTGGATTTGCTTGCGAGCCGCCACCACCTCCTGGTGCGCCTCATTGAGCTCCCCGAACTCGCTAACCAGGCTGGTAGCAATGCCGAAGGTCTCGGGCTCATCGAGCATAAAGTCCCGCAGGAACACGTTCAGATCGCCGAGGTTCTTCGCCGATTGCGTCTTGTGCAGGAGCCGAAGCGCACGCTCGTTATCGATACCCAGCAAGCGGCGGAAGCGCTCCTGGTAGGCGCTGAACTCGGTATGCACCTTGGCATCAGGCAGGTCGTGCTTGAAGCGCCGCGTGTCGAACTCGCTCTTGGCAAAGAACTCCAGTTCCTGCACGTCAAACTCGCGCTCCAGGGTCAGATACAAGCGCTTGGCGTCCCCTGAGGCCGTCGAGTTTCCCTTGACCCATAGAATCTGGGCGAGAACGACCACATGGCCCTGCTCATCGCAGTAGGTCTCAGCGATGGCAGACCAAGTCGTGCCGCTGCGCAGGTACTGCGAGACGTACTCACCGCCATCGCCCGTCTGCTGCGCCCAAGCGCCCCGAAGGTAGGTCATAACGCTGCGGTCACGCCCATGTCGCTCGGCCTCGCGCGCAGCGACGTTGAAGTCCACCCACTTCGGTGGTGTCAGCAATGCCGCATGAGCGTCCAAGACCGTCGACTTGCCCGAGCCGGATGGGCCGACAAAGAGGTAGCCCTCTTTGGGGATTGGGAAGTCGAAGACGTTGGAGAACGTGCCCCAATTGAACGTCTGGATGCGAGTGAGCCGAAACTGGTCATCGGCGCCTTCGAACAGGGCAGTTTGGCCAAAGGGGCTCACAGCGCTTCCTCCTCATCTTCAGGGTTATCAAACTGTCCGTCGCCTTCGATACCGTCCTCGTGAGCCGCCGCTGGCGCAGATGCCAACGAGGCATACGTTCTCGCCAAGTCCTGAATTTCCTCAGCAGAAAACAACAGCTTCAGCGTCGGCGCCACCTCATAGCGCTCGCCAGAGCCGCGGATGAACTGCAGCAGGCTCAGCTTCTTGGCCTTGTCGACGGCGTTGACAATCTGCCGTTCGAACCGCGCGTGGTCGGGATTGCTGTCCCGCTCAAACACCGACAAGTGCTGCTGCATGTCGTCGAAGGACACGACCGCGCGCTCGCCCTGAGCATCAGCCTGGGTCAAGCGCTGGCGCAGAAACAGCAGCAACGCCGTCTCCAAGAAGGTCAGCGACGCCTTGCGCAGCAGGATAGGTACGTCGAACTCTTCGGAGACGACCTGCCGCGTGAACGCGACGCGCTGCTCGTGGTCGATGACGACTTCCAAGAACAGGTCGTGCATGCGCGACCGAATGACGGCTTCGTCGCGCAGCAGCACTGGCCAGAGCTTGGACTGGCGCCGAGCATCCACCGAAGGGCCCAGAAGCAACTGCACGAGCACCCGCCGAGTGTCGACGGGAAGTCCGCCCGTGTCGCCGCGGAAGATTGTCGCTTCTGCGGTCGGCGCGTCCGGTGCTTGCTCCTCGGCAAGAGGCTCGTCCGTCGAATCAGTCAACGAGTTCAAGATAGCGCTCCCTCATGAAATAGATGGTCGGCACCTTGGCGCGACGCTGCGTCGCGTCGTCACCGGCCCACGAAACGACTTCGGATCCGTCCGTGACTTCGCCATGCTTGGCACCCAGGGCCACGTATCCAACGACGCTGCCGAGCCCCTGCTCTGCCGGGAACTCCGTAAGGACCTGACCGATGGTGACCTGCGACTGGCGTTCGAGAATGGAGCGCAGATGCGCCTTGAGCGTCCGAAAGTCGATTTCAGACTGGCGGACAAGTTCGCTCACCGCGTCGAGGTCCAACTCTGAAGGCTCGGCGGCAAGCATCGACGAGTCGGTCACACGCTGCGCCGGGTCATACAGAGCCCACTGAGATACCGACCGAATGCGGCTGCTGGATTGCATGAGCTCGAAGCCGACCTGCTCGTTTGGGCGCACCATGTCCTTGGCACTCAATGCCGCCTGTGTTGCCTCTTTCAGCAAGCTGTGCAGCCGACGGTGCTCGAGGAACTCCCGGCTCTGGACGAAGCTTTTCAGGCTGCGCGCGAAGTGCTGCAGTACGTCGTGCACGCCACGCCCCTCGTTGAGCAGCGCGCCTGTCAGCCCCAGCAGGAACTTCCGTTCGTGTGACTCAAGCTGCCGGGCGAAGGGGCGCCCCGTTACTTCATCTAATGACTCCCGCAAAGTGGTGGCTTGCTCGCTGTCTGTCAGCAGCCGCCAGAAGGCATTGAAGGTCCGGCCAGCATCGCTCTCGCCGATGAGGTCCACGCCTGCGAAGAGCTGCTCCAGCACATCGCCGCGGCTGCCATAGTTCTCCATGAGGCTCTGCCGCAGCCCGCGGTTCAGGCGTTCAAACTCGTCGCGAACGCTCCGGAAATCGGCAGCTAGCTCCTGCGCCAGGGCAATGACCTCTCGCGCGCGCTCCAGCGCTCGGTCAGCTGCGAGTGTCTTGACGTCTCCACGTTCGACCTCTTCGATGGCCCTGTCGATGCGGTCGCGCTCAGCGCGTAGCGCTGCCATACGAGCTTCAGGGCTGGTGTTCGTCTCCTCGGCCAAGCGTGATAGCTGGTGGATGACGACTGACAGCCGGCTCTCGGTCGCGGTAGTCCTTGGCTTCAACAGGCCGGTGACGAAGCGCAGCGCGGTCAGAGCCTCAGCCGACAGCTCGTACTCCTCCTCGGGAGCGCCGGTCGGAAATCGCCGCGTCAGCCATCCCTGGTTGAGCCATTCGGCGACATAGGCCTGAGGCGCCTGCGGCAGGTCTTCGCCTGCCGAGCGAAGAGCATCGACGTCACGAGCAAGACGTTCCAGGAGCACCGAGCCCGGCAGAGCTTTGTCAGCCTCCATGAACAATGCCTGCAGCAGCGCAATCACCACTGGGGCCTTGGCGGCCGCAAACAGTTTCCACAGCGGCTGCTCCCGCAGATTGCGGAAGGCTGCAGCACCACGAAGCGCCTTCATGCAACACCTCCGTCGACTCGACTGCCGTTCGCGACTCGCACCTTGAACCTCCAAGCGGAACCATCTCTCAAATATACGACTACTTTTTATACTCGTCTAGTTTTTGTACTTATGGCAAAATCTTCAATATGAAAGAACGTAGCAGCCCCACATCGGACACCGCCAAGGCGGCCGGACGCCCGGCCGGCAGGTGGAGCCAAGAACGACGGCTGGAATTCATTGACTTCCGCTTACGATGGGACGGCCGACTCAATAGAGGGGACCTGGTGGACTTCTTCGGCATCTCCGTGCCGCAAGCGTCTCTGGACATATCCCGGTACTCCGAGCTGGCGCCAGGCAACCTTGTGTACGACCGAAGCTCGCGGGCTTACCTCGCCTCGGACGGCTTCAGCCCTCTTTACGCCTCGAGCGACGCAAGCCGCTACCTCAGCGAGCTGCTTGATCAAGTAGCCGGCTTTGACTCCGGGCCCAGCAGCTTCCTCGCATGGGCTCCCACGGTGGCTACCGTCCCTAATCCCGAACGAACGTTTCGCATTGATGTCCTTGTCGCGTTGTTGAAGGCAATCCGCGAGGGCACGGCCTTGCGAGTCCTCTATCAGTCGATGACACGACCGCATCCGACCTCGAGAACACTGTCTCCCCATGCGCTAGCCCATGACGGATTTCGCTGGCACGCTCGTGCCTACTGTCACACGCGCAAGGAGTTCCGCGATTTCGTGATTGCCCGAATGCTCGAGGTCAACGGATCAGAGCCCGCAGCGACGGCCAGCGCTGAAGACGACCAAGAGTGGCACACCATCGTGCCCCTGGTGCTTGTTCCGCATCCAAATTTATCTGAATCTCATAGGCGAGCGATAGAGCTCGACTTTGGGATGAAGGACGGCCAGGTCGAGTTTCAGTGCCGTCAGGCGTTCCTCTTCTATGCATTGAGACACCTACGGCTCGATCTTGACCAGTGTGCCAGGCCAGAAACGCGGCAGATTGCTTTGAAGAACCGAGCATTCGTCGAGACAGTTATGGCCGGGCGGATATCTACCACCCAACGGTGAAAATGGAACTGGGTACGGAAGCCTGTAATGCTGAAGATCAACGCCGCTATGCCTCTGAGCAGAGAACCCTCGCGGGCCCATCCTGATTGATTTCAAGGTTGTAAAAGCAAATGCGCCCGGGGGCTTCGGGCACATTAAGGGTCACCCAACGCTCTTAGGGGCCGGGCGTCGTATATTGTCACTTCGCAACAGTCGGCGCTGACGCGTTATTTGTCATGGCGCACCCCGAGGCGTTGCCTCCACGCGCCTCACCTTTGGAGTCCAGTCGTTCGGCGCTAGCAGGCCGTCACTTCCACGAAACTCCAACTCGCCGGGGGCGGCTCCGACCACTGAACGCTCCAAAACGGCGACCAGCGCAGCCACGTCGATGCGAGTCGGAACGCTACCGCTACCTGAGAGCTGGGCATTCATCAAAGCTACGCCGGTCGCCTCTGGGATGTGCTCTAGACCGAACGCATGCCCAAGTTCGTGCGTAAGCACAGGGAGTAGGTTGTCGCATCGGTCATCCCTAAGCGGCAGCGTCTTTGCAGCGCCTTCAAACCTGAGCATGGTTTTGAAGCAGTCCACGTCTCTCATGTTCAAGGCGATGGTTCGCCCCTCCAGACGCGCTCGTGCGAGCATCAAAGTCCCAGGCGTCGTCGGAAATGTGTCGCCTGAGCCAAAGTTGAGTTCGACAAAGAAAGTTGCCGCTTGTGGGCACGACAATCGCACGACCTGAGGCGGCAAGAGCATTTGGTAGCCGCTCTGGCTCTTGAGGGTCCTACCCGCAATAAAGGCGCGAACCGCTGGGGTCAATAGATCGTCGTTGCCTTTGAGAGCAGAGATCCAGATGGTCAGCGCTGTTCCGAATGACGACCTTACATCTTCCTGTGCCGCTTGTAGATCGAAGTCCGCGGGTAACTCACCAGCCACTCGGACGTAGAACGAAAAGCCGTTGGTCAGGATTTTGTTGCTAAGCGGAGCGTTGTAGTCGAAAGCTGCTGCGAATTGCCTGGGCTCTCTGCAAGAGTCTGCAGGAAGAACGATCTCGGCCGCTTTCGAGCCACCCTCGTCAGTGCACCAGGTGACGCGTGAGACTGATACGACCTGATTTGACGGTCCATGAGCGTCCTCGAGGACAGTGAGCAGCTTGATGTGAAAGTCGCGGTCAGCGATGCTAAAGCTCTCGGCAAGCACAAGAGCATCACTGCCTAGAAATCGAATGCCTAGCACGGCCATCGTCCGTCCCTTGCAGTCGGCGGCGGCCGGAGAGAATGCTTTCTTCCAAGCACTCGAATCGCAGATATCGGCGATTGGGATAGCCACGGCTTCTTCGAGCCGCACAGTGCGCGGTGACAAGCAGCCGGCCGAGATTCGAACTTCATCCGGCGTGAAAACGATCCGTCCAGATGGCGGTAGACTGGACAGCACCTCGGCACGGACCACACCGACACAGATCAACGTCAGCAGGATCAGGAGGACGGCCACCAATTTGGGGGCCGCTGACCTGGAGGTCGTCCAGGCAACGTCTTGCCGCACGAGACGGCTCATTGGAAGACATCCGGCTGTGACTTCCACTCGGCCCAACTGGTCGTGAAATCGGTGGGAAACTTCTTCAGGACGCGGCGCTCCCCGCTCTCCTTGAGCTTGCGGTTGTTCTCCCAGGCTGACCGCCCGAGGAGATCGACGGCTGCATAGAGCGTCGATAGTGTGGTTGCGTCGACCTTCGAATCCTCCATTGCGAACCGAAAAATCTTGTCGGCTTCCTCCTTGCTTCGATCCTGCATCCAGTACAGATAGTCGTGAACCACGGCAGCATATGCATACCGGCCTTCAGGTCGCATGATTTCCCAAAACGCCCTTGGGACGCTTGCGAGATCGGTAACAAAACCTTCAGGTACATTTACCATCTTGAATGCTTGCCCGGGGTTTGGTCGCCAAATGATGGGGCCGCCCTTTACGAAGTAGTAGTCCCAGTCCCCAAAGGGTGCCAGGGTGGCGACCTGAAGTGCCGCTCCCGACCCTCGTCTGCGCAGCTCCTCCTCTTGGGCGGCCACCTGCTGGTGTACCTGGACCATGGCCTTTTCAAGAAAGGCGTGACGCAGCGTCGATTCAACCGACTTGGCAGCACTCGCTATCGAGTAGCCTCCGAAGGAGCCGGCCAGGAGTGCGGTGTTGACCAGAAAAGCTCTGCGCGTCATGGAAATATACATCATGGGTACCCCCTCCTGAACTTGGCTTCTTGGCAAGGCTGGCTCGCCAAGGTACACGTAGCACTCTCGGCACGAGCCCCGACTTCTACGAGCCCAGTCCGAAGCCAATCCGGCTTATCCGGCGGCCCCCCTGGCGTTGGACGCTGTGCTAATGCTGCAACTTTCTGCCACACGAGCCAGCCGACGTCACTGGCGTTCCTGGCCGCAGAGCCCGTCGGTAGGCGTCGGAGCGCAACTAGGTCGTCAACTCGCTTCAAGACGCAGGAGCACAAGCTCAACCCGAGACGGGCTTCGCTGCACACAGCTATCGTCCGACGCACGCAAACGTGCTCGGTGTCCACTTGGCGCCGTTCCAAGCAGCCTCAACCGCGGGCGGCACCAGTGCCAGGACTTCATCGGAGACGATCCCATTGGCCTTGGGGCAGCCCTTGAAGAGCTCCTGTGCTCCAAACACAAATAGCGATGCGGCCTCGCCGCAGACCGCCACCGTGCCCTTGGTCGGTAGGGTCAACTCGGCGCCGAATGCGAGAACACGCATCGGCGCGTACAAGTACTCCTGCAACTCCATGAATGCGTATTTTCCGGCGGGGGCTCCACTACGAGGACGCCATCCGAAGGTCATGCTGAAGGCGACGAGGTCTGCGCTTGCGCGGCGCGCAAATATCGCGTCCCGGTCGACTGCCCGGTGGCTTGCAAGCGACTGAGTTACTGCACGTACATGGCGTAACCCGCAGACATCTGCGCGAACCTCCTCAAGTGAGGGCGGGCGAGGACAAAAGAGCTCGCCGCTTTGATGCAGCACCATGAACAGGCTGACAAGGCCCAGTTCCTCTGTTCTTGCTTTCTGGTCCAGAGGGCACCGCTCACCCATCACATGGGACAGTTCGTGGCCCACCAGCGCGGCCAGGACGTAGTCCACGGTGGCGACGTACACGAGGTCAGCTGGAGGCAGCTTGCTGGCATCGGCCGAAGTGCCGGAGGACTGATAGCCGGCGTAGCTCTGCTTGAACTTCGAAAGAGCAGCGTCCAGCGCACCTTCCGCGGTCAGGCCGTCTGCATAGCGGACAGCTGCGACGTTCCAACGGTCGATGCGCGTTCGAAAGTCGTCGTAGGAGATGGGCTGGGCCTCGCCATACCTCTTAGCCACCCATGCGGCCGAGCGCAGGACTCTCTCGACCGCCGAAGCACGGCAGATCAGCAACCGGTCCTCGGCGAAGCAGGTCGCATCGCCAATCATCTTCTCGCAGCCAACGACCCTGAAACCCACTTCCTTGCCGCGAGCTCCGGGAACGATGGCGCGGATGACCGCCGCTCGCGTTGCGGGGTCGACCTTTTGCTGCGGGGAGTCGATGCACAGAGCAACTCCGAAATCGATCGCGGGCGCGGAGACGATCGACGGCTCGGCCGCACCGGTGCGGACAACCGTCGAAGCAAAGCAAAGCGTTGCCGCGCAGAGCGCCACGATTCCGGACCTGCGGCGCGGCCTCATCGGGTCCCCAGCGCCTTTACCAGCACTTCGTCGCAGTCGGCTTCGTGCCGGTCGATCGCTTCGGCGAGGGCCTGCACGGTCTGGCCGGTCACATTGGCAAGCAGCGGCAGGCGCTTGAGGCTAGCCCGGCAGGCCTGCACGGCATCGGCCGGAGCGCCCGCAGACGGAGGCTTCACGTCCCAGCCCTTGTTGATGAAGGCGACGCCGAGCGTGACAACCGCGGTAAGTACCGCCGAACCGACGCTCCACAGAAGCGTTCGGCGCCTGTTCTCGTCCTCGCTGCGCGCCTTGTCCCTCTCAAGGGAGAACTTCTGCTCGTCAAGTGCGGACTGGGGCACCAGGTCGCCAGGCACCTCGAGCGTTGCGAACGCGACCATGACGCCACCCGGCGGCGCTATCAGTGCTCCGTCACGCAGGACAGGTCCGTTTGCGCGGATACCGTCGCCCGTGTGCGTCGCAGTCAGTTTGACTCCGGGCAGCTTGAACGCTTCGGAGAGTAGCTTGGTGGGATCCAGCGGATCCGCTGTCACTTGAACCGAGAAGTTCAATGGCATCTGCGACATCGCACTCAGCCCCCTTCATATCTACTTGCACGCGACCGCGATTCGAATGCTGTCCTGAAGCGACGCAATCTTGTATTGCGTGAGCATTGCTTGGAGCGCTGATAGCTCATGTTTGGAGCCGTCGTTCGAAAAGTAGAAGAGCGTCGCCCTGGAGCGCTTAGTATCGGGATGGAAGCGATAGTCCAGTTGCAACACGCCGGCGGGCGCGGCGATTGTCACGAACGCGAGAGCCGCAGTCGGCGTCTGAGTGGACTTGGTGATGCTCAGCGACTGGGCGCTCGACCACATCGTGAAGACCTTCAAAACATTCGCCGTGCACCCCGACACCTTGTCGATGACAATGTTCTGGAAGTAGCCTTCCGCGTCGAATCCGCCACCCTTCCTTGGATCATCGGAGTCGGGCGGTGCATCCAGATCCTGCACGACTCCAACGCTCGTCAGGGGCGAACGAAACGCCATCCCATCAGCGGGAGAGTCGGCGGCAAGCGCACTGCCGCTCGACAAGGTGCCGAGCAGTGTGCACAGCGCAAAGACAGGCGGACGCCTCCAAATGCAGACCATTGTTCCCCCCCACGGCCGACCGAAGGTCAGTCGAGCTCCGGCCCCTATTGTTTGCTCACAGCACTTTTCCCGTTAACGGCGGCGCGGTCAAGTTCCTTGCAGTCGACGGAGCCGTCGAGGCGCCGGGGGTGAAATTGAAGTTGAGGTTGCCCCCTTTCCGTGGACACCTCAGTAAAACTGACCAAACGCCACCTCACAGCCAAGCGATCACCTTTGGTTAGTTGTCATGTACTCACCGAGCGACTCGATCTCGAGCCTCGTTAAGCCACATGTCTCGGCCATACCGATAACCTGGAAAAGCCTCCTCGACCGTCACTTCCCGCTTGGCGAGCCTCCTTGCCAGAGAGGCAAGGCGGCGAACATCATCCACACCACATACTT
>Ga0075163_10008577_pt1 | contig 13444 bp, 8 predicted proteins | sample JI1023141ADNA_FD_71478 | JGI IMG/M metagenome (GOLD analysis project Ga0075163, IMG submission 71478) | Wastewater effluent complex algal communities from Wisconsin, to seasonally profile nutrient transformation and Carbon sequestration -... | ecosystem: Engineered > WWTP > Effluent > Algae...
GCCGAGGGCGAGTCCACCGACGAGTGAGGGTCGCAGTAGACGGTGCGAAACTTTGCACCGGTTGCGGACATGACACCCCTCCCCAGAGCCGCCTCCCCTTCGCTAGGATGAGCATTGCGCTCATCCGAGCGGAGAGAGGGGTGGACAATGCTTCGAAAGTGGGTCGCGCTGGGCGTCGCCGCCTGGCTTTTGCCTGCCTGTAGTCCAGAATCTGACGGAAGTGAGCCGACCGAGCGCTCGGTCGAAGCGCCGCCAGAAGCACCGGCAACGCCGCGCGCGCCCGGTGTTTCGGCCCAGCCCATCGTACGGCCCGATCTGCCGGCAGGCCAGGTGCCGGGCACGGTGCAGGCCGCCGGTGCCCGAGCCGACATCGCACTGCGGCCGGCGGGCTGGCGTCCGGCGCTGCGCTCCGAGCTGGACCGACCGGTGCCCGAGCGCCCGGCACCCATCCGGGGTGGCTCGCTGGCCCTCGACGACTCGGGCCGCTACGCCGTGATTGGCGATGCCGACCAACACCGCGTCTTCATTGCAGATTTGGCACCTGAGGCCGAGCTCCAGGTCAAGGCGATTGCCCTGGGCGCCGAGCCCGGACGCATCGCCGTGCAGGGCAGCCAGGCCGTGGTGGTGCTGCGTGACGGCGCGGTGGTGCTGCTCGACCTCGTCGAGCGCACCGAGGTGGGCCGCGTCTCGGTGTGTGCCGCGCCGCGGGGGATCGCCTGGGCGGGTGACCGAATCCACGTCGCCTGTGCCGGCGGCGAGCTGGTGGAGCTGGGTGCGGACGGCGTCGAGGTGAGCCGGCTGCACCTCGAGCCCGACCTGCGCGACGTGGTCGTCAAGCGCACCCGCCGCTACGTGTCGGTCTTCCGCACGGCCGAGGTGCTGGTGATCGAAGGCGACCAGATCGTCGATCGCTGGTCGCCCGAGCCGCTGGGGGTGGGGCGTGTGCCCAACCTCGCGTGGCAGCTGCACATGACCCCCGAGGGCCAGCTCGCCATGGTGCACCAGGACGCCGAGGCCGAGCCCATCGATCTGGATCCGGAGGATCCCGGCCCCCGAGGCGGCAGCGCGAGCCTGCCCTACGGGACGCCCGAGGATCCCTGCCCGGAGGGGCCGCGCACGACCGCGGTCTCGGTGTTTGCGTCCAACGGCTTCCCGCAGCCCGCGGCGGTGCTGCCCCGCCTCGTGCTGGGGGTCGACTTCGTGCCCCTGTCCAATGGCAAGTTCGTGGTGGCCGATGGGGGTCGCCCCCAGATGGCCATCGAGGCCAACATCACCGGGCAGCGCTGCGCCGTGGTGCCCAACAACGGCGCGCCGGTCGAGGGCCTGGGCCTGCCCGATCACGAGATCGTCTCGGTGGCGGTGGGGCCCGACGAGGTGGTGTACGGCGTGACCCGCCAGCCCCTCGCCCTGCTGCGCCTCGAAGGCGGCTTCTGGCGACCGGTCATGCAGCTGGGCGCCGGTCTCAGCGATCCCGGCCACCAGCTCTTCCACCGGGGAGCGAGTGGCAACATCGCCTGCGCCTCCTGCCACCCCGAGGGCAGCCAGGACGGCCACACCTGGCACTTCGAGGGCATCGGCCAGCGCCGCACCCAGGATCTGCGGGGTGGGCTGCGCGGCTCCGAGCCCTTCCACTGGGACCAGGACCAGACCGACTTCACGGTGCTGATGGATGAAGTCTTCGTGCGGCGCATGGGCGGCAGCGAGGTCACCCGCGATCAGGCCGAGGCCCTGCTGACCTGGCTGGACGCCCTGCCCGTCGAGCCCATCACCCTCGAGCTCTCCGATGCGGCGGTGCGGGGTCAGGCCGTCTTCGAGCGCGCCGACGTGGCCTGCACCGCCTGCCACTCGGGGGCCCGCCTCACCAACCAGGGCGAGGCGGATGTGGGCACCGGCAAGTCGTTTGCGGTGCCCTCCCTGCGCGGCCTCGCGCTGCGGGCGCCCTTCATGCACAACGGCTGCGCCCCCACGCTGCGTGATCGCTTCGATCCCGACTGCGGTGGCGGGGATGCCCACGGCATGACCAGCCACCTCAGCGACCTCGAGCTCGACGACCTGGTGGCCTACCTCGAGACCCTCTGACCGGGTGGGGTCTGGCGAGGCGAGACATCCAGGTCTCATCCACCTCGCCAGGACCCCCAGGTCCCACCTCCCCCGCCCATTTCCGCCGCTTTCCAAGCGGCACGGCCTGTGCTCTCCTCCGAGGCAGACCACGAACGCCCAGGGGATGCGCGTGAAGTACCTCGGCTTGTTGCTCGCCCTGCTGACCGCCTGCGCCGATCCGCCGCAGGAAGCCTTCACCGAACACGAGACGCCCGAGGACTTCATCGTCCTCAAGGCCAATGTGCCCGGAATCCCTGGGGTTTTCGACCGGGATCGGGTGATGGACGATGCGTTCTTCACCGATGCCACCGCCATCGGAGAGGCCGAGGTCCAGGCCTTCTTGGAGCGCACGCCCTACGGCACGCGCTGCTTCCTGGCCGACGTGACGGTGGGTGGGCGCTCGGCGGCCTCGGCCATCGTCGAGGGCAGCAAGTCCCAGGGCATCAGCCCCATCGTCATGCTCGCCCGCATGCAGGTGGAGAAGAGCCTCATCGCCAAGACCCGCAGCCCCGGTGGCAACGCCGTCGACTACGCCTTCGGCTGCGGCTGCCCCGACAACCAGGCCTGCAACCCCGCCTTCCGCGGCCTCGACAAGCAGATCCAGTGTGCCGCCCGCACCCTGCGCACCCACTACGACGGCTCGGTCAACGGCACCGGCGCCTGGCAGCTCGGCCGCTCCAAGCGCACCCTCGATCCCATCTCCATCACCCCCGAGAACCACTCCACCGCCTCGCTCTACGCCTACACCCCCTGGGTCCTGGTGGGCCGCGGGGGCAACTGGCTGGTGTGGAACATCACCCTCAAGTTCGCCGGGCACTTCCAGGCCCAGGGCGCCGATCTGGCGTCGGGTGACGGGGCCGGCAACGACCGGGCGCCCCCGCCGGCGGCCGATGCCTGGGTGGGCACCGCCTGCGAGAACGACGCGCAGTGTGGCTTCGGGGGCGGCATGAGCGGGGTCTGCCAGCGCTTCGGCCGCTACGGCATGTGCACCCTGAGCTGCGAGGGCCTCTGCCCCGATCGCGCCGGCCGCGGCACCACCTTCTGCGCCGGGGCCCGCGAGTTCGGCGACGACGACGGTGGCCGCTGCACCCTCAAGAGCGCCAGCGCCAACGGCTTCTGCACCGCCATCCCCGGCATGATCTCCAAGCAGGTGGCGCGCTTCATCGGCGGCAGCCGCGCCTCGGCCAGCCGGGCGGACGTGTGTGTGCCCGCCGTGCCGCTGCCGCCCGACGCCGTCGAGGAGCAGCCCGAAGAGCAGCCCGAGGTGCCCCCGGCCGTGCCCGCGCCGCCGCCGAGCGAGGAGCTGCCCCCCCGTGAGGAGGCCCCCAGCGCCTGCGGTGGCCTCGACTTCCTGGGTGAGTGCCAGGGTGATGTGGCCCGCTGGTGCAACGGTGGCCAGCTCCTGACCCGCGACTGCGGCTCGGATGGCCTCACCTGCGGCTATGTCGACGACAACCAGGGCTTCTACTGCGTGCCCCGGCGGTAGCCCCCACGGTGGGTGACCGCCCGCCGTAACCCCCCGAATCTCTTCTGGAATCCTCGACCGATCCTCGCCCGTAGACGCGTCAGGGCAGGGCCGCGACCGCCTCGGCCAGCGCAGCCCCCACCCACGAGACCGGCAGGCCACGCTGCACCGCAAAGGCGAAGCGCGCGGCCGCCTGCAGATCAGAGAAGGTGAGCATGCGCCCGGCCTCGAGGTCGGGGAACGCGGTGAGAAACGCCGGGAGGTCGGTGTCGCCCGCATGGAGGGCGCGCACCTGCTCGGTCAAGGGGTCGCGGCCCGCCAGGTAGGGGGTGGGATCCACCCCCAGCGCCAGGGCCAGCAGCGCCACCCGCGGGCAGAGGTCGGCCGCCACCGGCGGCTGGCGATCGACGCACATGGCCAGCCAGGCGCGCAGGATGTGATCGTGGGATCCGGCGGGCCACAGGTCGATGTGCTCGGCACCCAGCACGTAGAGGCCGGCCGTGACCACCGTCATCACGCGCCCGGGACCCCGCGGGTCGACCGCTTCGAGGGCCGGCGCCACCCGGGGGGTGAGCACCTCGAAGTGGGGCGCCAGGCCCGCCGGACCCAGCAGCACGGTGGCTTCGCTCAGGGTGCGTGCGGCCGCGCCCAGGATGTCGGCCGGTACGGTGCCCAACGGCGGGTGATCCATGTGGGCAGGAAAGCCGGCCACGAGCTGCAAGCGCTGGGGGAGGGCAGGGACCCGGGTGCGCAGATCGCTCCAGGTGGCCATGAGATCAGCGCGCGCCGTCGACCGGGGCCATGTCGGGGGCGGCAGGGCCCACGTCGGGGCCTGCATCCACCGGCGCTGCGTCCACCGGTGCCGCGTCCACCGGCGCTGCGTCTACCGGCGCCGCGTCGGGGCGAGCGGCGTCCACGCGCATGTCGAGGCGTGCTGCATCGACCTGGCTCATGTCGGCCGGCAGTGCATCGACCTGGCTCATGTCGGCCGGGCTCACCAGGGGGTTCGAGACGCAGCGCTGGAACTCGCAGCGGCCTCCATCGCAGTCGTTGTCGAGGTGGCACTGCACCGCGCAGCGCCCATTGATGCAGGTGCGGCCGGTGCCACACTCGCTGCTGGAGAAGCAGCCGCTGCTCTCGAGGTCGTTCACCGTGGTGCAGCCGGGGGCCAGCCACCCGAGCACCAAAATCGCGCACCACCGCATGCACACCTCCCCGGAAAGGGGCCCTGGTACACCACCGGCAGGCGTCGCGTCGAGGGGGCGGGCGACGATGCCTTGCGCGGCGCGCCCGCGCGTCGCAGTATCCCGCGCCTGAATCTCCCGGCGCGGGCCTCGCCGCGTCGCCGGGGCGCTGCATCTGCAGCCGAAAAAGCGAGTGAATCCGTTGGGTTACCTCGTCTTTCGGCTGCGGATACAGGTTCTTTTGCCGGCTCGCTCTGCTTCGCAACCGCTCGCTCGGATGCTTGAAGGAGGCCTCTTGAAAGTCCGCACCCGCGTTGCCCCGTCCCCCACCGGCGATCCCCATGTGGGCACGGCCTACATGTCGCTGTTCAACTACTGCTTCGCCAAGAAGCACGGCGGCCAGTTCATCCTGCGCATCGAGGACACCGACCAGGTGCGCAGCAGCGCCGAGTCCGAGGCCGCCATCTTCCAGGCCCTGCGCTGGACCGGCCTGACCTGGGACGAGGGGCCCGATGTGGGCGGTCCCCACGGACCCTACCGCCAGTCGGAGCGCACCGCCCTCTACCAGACCCACGCCGCCGAGCTGCTGGCGTCGGGCCACGCCTTTCGCTGCTTCCTGACCGACGCCGAGCTCAAGGTGCTGCGTGCCGAGCACCAGACTGAAGGGCGCAAGACCGCCCTCGACAGCCCCTATGCGCTGATTTCTCAAGAGGAATCCGAGACCCTGGCGGCGAGTGGCAAGCCCTTTGTCATTCGCATGCGGGTGCCGCGCGAGGGCACCTGCACCATCCAGGACGGCCTGCGAGGCGCCATCGAGATCCCCTGGGACCAGGTCGACCAGCAGGTGCTGCTGAAGTCGGACGGCTTCCCCACCTACCACCTCGCCAATGTGGTCGACGATCACCACATGGAGATCACCCACGTCATGCGCGGGGAGGAGTGGATCAGCTCGGCCCCCAAGCACCAGCTGCTCTACAAGTACTTCGGCTGGGAGATGCCCCAGCTCATCCACCTGCCGCTGCTGCGCAACCCCGACAAGAGCAAGCTCAGCAAGCGCAAGAACCCCACCAGCATTCTGTATTATGAGCGCATGGGCTACCTGCCCGAGGCGCTGCTGAACTACCTGGGGCGCATGGCGTGGTCCATGCCCGACGACCGCGAGAAGTTCGACCTGGCCACGATGGTCGAGCACTTCACCCTCGATCGGGTGTCGCTGGGTGGGCCGGTCTTCGACATCGAGAAGCTCAGCTGGCTCAATGGCAAGTGGCTGCGCGAGGACCTGGACGACACCCAGCTGGCGGCCCGCATCGCGCAGTGGGCGTTTCCCACCGAGCGGGTGAAGAGCCTGATGCCCCTGGTGCGGCCCCGCATGGATCGCCTGAGCGATGCCATTGGAATCATTGGGTTTTTCTTTCAGGGGCTCATCGAGCTGACCCCCGAGGCCCTGGCCAACAAGAAGCTGTCGCCCGAGCAGGTCAAGCAGGGGTTCTGCTGGACCATGTGGAGCCTGGACGCCGAGCGCGTGTGGGAGAAGGCGACCATCGAGGCGGTGCTGCGCCGCACCTGCGATCTGCTGGGGCACAAGCTGCGCGACTTCCTGGGGCCGTTCTTCGTGGCGGTCTCGGGGCGGGCGAGCGCGACGCCGCTGTTTGAGACCATGGCCATCCTGGGGCGCGACTTGACGCGCGCCCGGCTGCGGCACGCCGTGGATGTGCTGGGTGGCGTGAGTGGCAAAGAAGAGAAGCGCTGGCGTGATGAGCACACGGCCGCGGTGGGGGCCCGGGACGAAGGCGAGCCGGAGGCCTGAGCGCCGATTGCGGGCTATGGCGCCACGCCGCGACCTGCTACCGTCTCGCTCGCAAGCGCATGAGCGGTTGCGGAGTGGAGAGGTCAACGCCTTGATTTGATTGGATGATTCGGATCTGCGAGCGACCAGCCCAACCCGGAGCTGGGGCCCTGGATCAGAGGTCGTCGCGATCATCTGGACTCGTTGGCCTGGCTGGCTTCGTGAAGAGTGCGAGCGATTGAGGAGGCGACGTGCAAGCGCGGGATCTCGATGAGCTGGAGGCCGGTCTGCTGGAGCGCTGTGCGGAGGCCCTGCGGCGGGCCCGCGCGAGCGGGGTGACCACCGAAGAGGTCGAGGGGGCCCGTGAGGGGCTCGCGGCCGCGCAGGAGTCGGCCTGGCGCCTGCGGGTGGCCGCTTGCGGTGTGCTCAATTCAGCACTCGACGGCCTGGAAGGGCGCCTGCGTCCCCGCATGGCCAGCCGCGACTTCCAGGCGCTGCGAAAGCCCCTGGTCGAGGCCCTGGAAGATCGCCTGATGGAGGCGACCCGGGCCGAGATCCTGGCGGCGGTGGATCACGCCCTGGCCCAGTTTGGGGCGAGAACCCGAGAAGATCCGGGTGAGTCCGCGCCGGTCGTCGTGGCGGCGGTGGGCAGCAGCGAAGACGCCGCCCTCGAGATCCCGCGTCCAGCCACCGAAGGGGGCTCGTGGCGGCACGAGGCACCCGGATGGGAGGAGGCGCTCGAAGAGGCACCCGAGCAGTCCGCCTCCGAGGCGCCGGGAGCCGGGGCGTTCGCGGCCGCCACCCTCTTTGGAGGCGATGAGGACGAGGCCGAGGACTTCGATGACTCGCAGGATGACGGCCTCGATGACGACGTGCTGCCTGCCTGGCAAGTGACCGGGGACGGGGCCCGCGAGGGCCTCGACGACGCTGGCGAGGGGGCGGAAGTCTTTGAATTTGCGGGCGAAGCCGGTGAGGGAGCGGCCGGTGAGTGGGCTGCGTCGGCCGCGCCAGCGGCGGCCGCCGACTGGGCGGGCGAGCAAGGCGGCGAAGCGCCTGGTGTTGAGGCCTGGCGAGCCGGTGGCGAGCTGGGTGGGGTGGGCGAGGCGGAAGAGCTGGCCGAGGTGGGGGCCGAGGCGGGGGCCGAGGCGGATGAGCTGGCCGAGCTGGCCGAGCCGGAGGCGCTCGCTGAGCCGGTAGAGCCGGAGGCGCTGGCCGAGCCGGGAGGGCCGGGAGAACTGGCTGAGTCGGAAGAGCCGGAGGAGCTGGCTGAGCTGGCTGAGCCGGAAGAACTGGCTGAGCCGGAAGAACCGGCTGAGGCGTGTGAGCTGGGTGAGCTGGCCGAGCCGGAGGAGCCGGGAGATCCGGAACAGCTGGCTGAGCCGGGAGAGCTGGCTGAGTCGGAAGAGCTGGCTGAGTCGGAAGAGCTGGCTGAGTCGGAAGAGCTGGCTGAGCCGGAAGAACTGGCTGAGTCGGAAGAGCCGGAGGAGCTGGCTGAGCCGGAAGAGCTGCCCGAGCCGGGAGAGCCGGAAGAGCTGCCCGAGCCGGAAGTGCTGCCCGAGCCGGAAGAGCCGGGAGAGCCGGAAGAACTACCCGAACCGGAAGCGCTGCCCGAGCCGGAAGCGCTGCCCGAGCCGGGTGAGTGGCCCGCCGCCGTGGTGCCCGAGGCCGCTGAGGCGTGGTCCGGCGCCGAGGCGGGTGGAGCCTGGCCGCTGGCCAGCGAGCCGGTTGACGGGGCGGAGCCCGCGGACGCGGGAGAGCACACGGGCGAAGCCTGGCCCGCGCCTGCCTCCCAGCTCGCCGAGGCGGGTGCCGCTGAGCAGGCCGCCGCCTTCGACTTCGGCCTGGATGCCTCGGTTGAGGCGGGGGCCGACGAGGACCTGGGTGTCCCCGGTGACGCGTTGGAGGCTGGGGGCAGCTGGGCCGTCCAGTCGCCCCTTGCCGAAGAAAATATCTTGGAAATCAACGGTTTACCCCCCCTGGAGTTCGAGCCCATGGCGCCCGAGGGCGGCCAGGGGCCGTCCGAGGTCGCCGGTGAAGCCGAGGCGTGGCGGGACGCGGCCGGGGAGGGGACCATCGATGTCCTGTGGCCGGGGGAGCCCGAGCGGGCCGACGCCGCCACCACTCCGCCCGAGCTGGCCGAGGTCGAGGCCGCCAACGACGACGTGTCGCTGCTCGAAGCCAACCCCGCCCACCTGGGCATCCTCGAGACGGCTGCCTTCTCCACCCACGACCTCGCGCAGAGCCTGGCGGCCGCCCGCCGAGCCAGTGAGGAGAGGCGGGAGAGCCCTCCCACCCTCGACGCGCCCGTCCTCTTCGACGACGATCCGATCTCGCTGGAGGTGCCCTTCGAGGCCCCCGAGCCGGTTCAGGTGGTGAGCCGGGATACCGAGCTGACCAACCTTGGCTTGATGGAGACTGCGGCCCTGCCGGCCCTCGATCTGCGCCGCCTCTTCGGCGACGCCCCGGCCGATGATCCGGTGGATGCGGCCGTGCGCGCCCTGCTGGCCGAGCCCCCCAGCCGCGCGCCCCAGATGGGGCGCCGCACCCCGGACGAAGAGAAGCACGCGGCTGCATCCGAGCGAGGGGTTGCACAGCCGAGCGAGCGAGCCGAGAGGCCCTCGGCACCAGCGGGCGCCACGGCGGATCCCGATGACTGGCTGGAGATCACCGGCGAGCTCTCGCTGCCCCGCGAGGAGGCCCGCGACGATGGGGGAGATGCCACGATGGCATTCTCCTCGACCGATGTGGTGCGGCTGGGCAGCGCGACGCAGAGCATCGACCTCGACAGCCTGGTGCCCGATCCCTGGGGTGGCTTCGAGCCCGAGCCGCTGGATGTGTCGGCCAGCGGCCGCATTCGAGTGGCGCGGCCGGTGCGCGCTTCACTCGCCGTAAGTGTTGGCATCGAGCATGACCGCCAGTTCTTCACCGGCTTCAGCGTCGACATCGGCCGAGGTGGTCTGTTCGTGACCACCCGGCAGCCCCCGCCGGTCGGTGTTCGCGTTGCACTTTTCTTCGAGATCCCCGATGGCCACTCCATCGCCGCTCGTGGCGAAGTCGCCTGGTCGCGCCCCGATGTCGAGGGCCGGCAGGGGGGCATCGGGGTGCGCTTCACGGAGCTGCGCTACGACGACCGGGTCATCATCGACCGCTATGTCACCACACACGGTCGGTCCACCCCCTGAGGTGGCGGCTGGGGTTGCCACTGGCCGATCCGCCCGCCATACACTCCGCCGCCGGCTGCGCACCCGGAGGGCCCCCCGCCCCGCCCGACCATCTGTTGCAGATGGCACGGACTCTGCTAAAAGCCCCAGCGAACGCGCCCGGTAGACGGGTGCCTACGGAGGGGACGCATGAAGATGCTGAGCGGCCTGATCGCCGCGCTCGCCCTCGTCGGCTGCACCGACGATGGCAAAGAGAGCGGCGAGGCCACCAAGGGTGAGACGCCCATCGAGGTGGGCTCCAAGGAAGTGGGGGGCGACTTCAAAGCCGACTGCTTCGACTGCGCTGTGGATGGTCCCGGCGCCTTCATCGAGACCCAGGTGGCCGACAAGGCCTTCTGGTCGGTGGGGGATACCTGGCAGGTGGTCTACCTGCTGCGCACCGACGCGCGCACCCAGATGCAGCCCCTCGACTTCGAGCAGCTGGCCAAGCCCGAGGCCGGCCTGACCGTGCTCGACTTCACCGTGGTTGAGCTGGGTGAGCACACCATCGGGGGCCAGGTCCGCAAGACCGCCACCATCAAGATCACCCCCGGCGCGCTGCGTGGCTCGGTGAGCCAGGTGGTCGACCAGAGCGAGCTGGTGCAGGCCGACAGCTACACCAAGCGCATCGATCTGGTGCTCAACGACCTGTGGCAGGCCGTGAGTGTGACCGAGTACAACCTCGACTTCCCCGAGGGTCGCCTGGCCAAGGTCGATCCCCGCCAGGCCCTGACCGGCCTCGACACCGCGTTCCCCTACGTGGTGCCCAACGCCTATGTCGGCGCCACCCAGGCCGATCTGCCCGCGCTGCCCGAGGCCCTCCAGGCGATCGCGGCGTCGGCCAACCCGCAGTTCACCGCCCGCAAGTACTTCCACTTCGATCTGAAGGGGCAGGGCTACGGGGTGAGTGAGCATGTGTTCTGGGCCAAGGGGGAGCCCTGGCCCTTCCTGGTCGAGACGGCCAACGCCACCGGCGTGCTCGTCTCCCACAACTGGTGAGCGCGGGGAAAAAGACCATGAAAATCAATCACTTGAATGGACTGCTGGTCGCCTGCCTGGCGGCCTCTCCCGCCCTCGCCCAGGACAACGCCGTCTATGGCGAGACCCGCATCAACGAGCTGCCCGCCCGCGGTGTGGCGGCCCGACCCATCTGGGTGGGTTCGTGGTGGGCCTACACCCGCGACGGCATCGCCTACCGCCACAAGCTGGGCCAGGCCGAGTGCAGCGGTGTGACCGCCGAGCAGGCTCCCCAGGCGGTGGTCGACGCCGGCAAGGCCTTCTGCCTCTCGGCTGCCGAGAAGATCGACTACCTCGAGGGCAAGCTCGCCCGCATCGAGTGGGACAAGATCACCGAGTATCACCGCATCACCAAGAGTGATCTCGGGCCCCTGCAGGAGCGGGTGCGCGAGCTGGTGCGCCTGCTCAACAAGTGGATCGCCGAGAACCCCAACGGGGACTGGCGCATGACCGACAACGGTCGTGAATACAACGAGAAGAAGGCCCAGCTCGAGATGGCCCAGGCCAACCTGCCCGCCATCACCATCGACACGGCCACCGAGTTCGAGCGCATCCACCACGGCAACGGTGTGCCCGGGGTGGGCAACTGGTGGGGGCACTGCAACGCCTGGTCGGCCGCCTCGCTGATGGAGGATGAGCCCAAGGTGCGTGGCGCCGTGACCCACAACGGGGTCAGCGTCGAGTTCACCCCCGGTGAGGCCAAGGCCCTGCTGACCGAAATCTGGATGGAGCACCAGTCCAGCTTCCACGGCAGCCGCCAAGACGATCCGGACAACGTTGGCCTCAAGTACGAGGACCTGACTCCGGCAGCTTTCCACATCTTCTTCGGCACCCAGCTCGGCCAGAAGAAGAAGGGCTTCGTCATCGACCGGTTCACCGGCGACGAGGTCTGGAACCAGCCGGTGCGCAGCTACGTGAGCCGGTTCGAGAAGATGTACGAGGGCAATACCGCTGAAACCATTGAGGTTTTCCAGACGGTATACAACCGCTCGACCGGTGAGCCCGAGAAGAAGAGCCTGGGCATGAAGGCGGTGTACCCCGTGCAGTACACCACCACCTTCCACTGGGTCACCGACGGCCTGCCCCACGAGGCCGAGACCCTCGACAATATCGCCGCGCCCGAATTCCCCACGGATCACGCTCGGCTGCGCGCGCTGTGGCACGAGCAGGTCGAGATGCGCACTGTGACCTATACCCTCTACCTCGACAAAGCGGTCGAGGACGCCACCGCCCGCGTGGTGGGTGATGGGGCGTGGGTCGGTGCGGTCGAGAAGTCCAACCATGCCTGGCCCGACTTCGCGTGGCAGCCCCTGACCCAGACCCCCTCGCGGCGTGACTACGAGAACCCGCTGGTCAACCCGGGGGACATCGTGCACAGCAAGATCCTGCCCGCCACCATGCGGGCGGTGCCGGTGGACGCCAACAGCGTCGAGCTGACCTCGGCCGACACCCCCCTCGACATTCCCGACAACGCCCCCACCGGCATGGTGAGCACCATCGATGTCGATACGGCCGGCCTCATCCGCGCCCTCGAGGTCACGGTGGACATCACCCACACCTACCGGGGTGATCTGAAGGTGGTGTTGGCCAAGGATGGCAGCCCCGTGGTGTTGGCCGACCAGGTGGGCGGCAGCGCCGACGACCTCAAGCAGACCTTCACCGTGCGCGACTTCGACACCCAGGCCGCCGCCGGTACCTGGACGCTGACCGTGGTCGACACGGCCGGCCAGGATGTGGGCAAGCTCAACTCCTGGAAGCTGGGCTTCCTGGTGGACGGCGCCGGTGAGCCCGTCGAGCCCCCGATGGGTGGCTCGGGCACCTACGCTGCCGTCGGCCTGCCCGTCAACATTCCCGACAACAGCCGGACGGGCGTCAGCAACACGGTCACCGTGTCCGATCAGGGCCGCATCAAGTCCCTCAAGGTCAATGTCGACATCATCCACACCTACCAGGGCGACCTGCTGGTGACGCTGCAGAAGGGCGCACGCACCCTGACGCTGCACAACCGTGCGGGCGGCGGCGCGGACAACATCAAGCAGGCGTTTGCCGTGGATGCCCTCAACGGCGAGGAGCTGCGCGGTGACTGGATCTTGAAGGTGACCGACAATGCCCGTCGGGACACGGGCAAGCTCAACGCCTGGTCCATCGAGGCCTCCTGGGAGTAGCCTCCTTGTCAGCCTGAAACCCCTTTTGATTCAGGCGCCTACCCCCCGCCCCGCCACCACCGCTCGAGTGTCTTCCTCGTACAGCGTGCCTGCACGCCGCGACGGCCAGCCAGGGAGACGCGGCGCAGCCCGCCTGCTACGCCCGCCCAGGCCCCGCGTGGTGCGGGCAGTTGCCTCCTTCGGCCCTGTCGGTACATAGTCCGCCCGTTTGACAGGGGAAGTTGCCGAGGGATCGGCAACGATAGGGGGTTATGATGACGAAATCTCGTCTCGGGCGCTGGTTGCCCGTGTTGTTGATGACCACTGTGTGGGGCTGTGACTCCGACGGTGGATCGGGTGGTGTCACCGACGCGGCGGCGCTGGACGCCACCGGCGCTGGTGGCGGCGGTGCTGGCGGCGAAGGCAACGTCGGCGGCGGTGGTGCTGGCGGCGAAGGCAACGTCGGCGGCGGTGGCGCTGGTGGCGAAGGCAACGTCGGCGGCGGTGGCGCTGGTGGCGAAGGCAACGTCGGCGGCGGTGGCGCTGGT
>Ga0075163_10008578_pt1 | contig 13444 bp, 10 predicted proteins | sample JI1023141ADNA_FD_71478 | JGI IMG/M metagenome (GOLD analysis project Ga0075163, IMG submission 71478) | Wastewater effluent complex algal communities from Wisconsin, to seasonally profile nutrient transformation and Carbon sequestration -... | ecosystem: Engineered > WWTP > Effluent > Algae...
TATTTGCCGACTAAAAGTAACTGTCATTTCATTAATTTGATCAAATCGCTCTTGCTCACGATGACGTGCACCACGATAAGTAGTTAAAAGTAAGTCAGCTAATAAATTTTTACTTAAATGTTGTTGATAATTTATTGTACTTGAATGTAAAAGAATAAAATTTTCAGTAAAAGTACTTAAAGTTTGTTCACTGCGATCTCGTAAAACTCCTTTTCCCATTAGGATTTCCCTTAGTTCTATTAAATCATCTGGTGCTGGTACAACAATCAATAAATAGCCTTCTGATGAAAGAACTCTACTAAATTCACTAGGGTTTTTACGAGCAGTAATTGACATTACAACATCAAATTCTTTATCAGGATAAGGTAAAAAACGATCAGCATTAGCAATTATCCAAGTAGCATTTTTGTAATTACGTGAGGCTAAGTCTATTGCTGCTAAGGAAATATCTAGGCCACTAGCTTTAATAGGTAGAGTATTGATTAATGAATTAAGATAAAAACCTTCCCCACAACCTACATCTAATATTTTAGGTTGATTTGGAAAAGCAAAATTTTTTATAGTTTCTGCTAGTTTGCTAACAACAGAATTATCTTGTCCACTCATCAAAAGCCTATAACGAGTAGCAACTGTTTGCTGACTATCACCAGGATTTAGCGACCGACGATCCTGAGGCTGTAATAAATTTACATAACCACTACGTGAAATATCAAAACTATGTCCTATAGGACAAACATATGTTTTACCTAGTTTTTGGAGTGGTTTTCGACAATCTCGCACAGTACAAAGTAAATTTATCATTGAGGTTAAATCTTTTCTTTCTAACAAGTAATAAAAGTGTTATAAAAACTATAAACCCTTAAGTTTTATGAGCAAAATAATGATAAATAAGCTTATTACTATTTTTTTATTTTTATTGCTAGGTGTAAACACGGTTTTAGGTCAAACAAAACAAAATATTGAAGTTCAACAAGCAGAGGAGATTCTTACCCAAGGATTAGCAGAAAAAAACCCAGAAAAGCGTAAAGAAGCCGTTATTGCACTAAGTCTAGTAGGTAATCATAACCATGTCTTTCCACTTTTAAGTAAGGCATTAAGTGATCCTGATGTTAATGTCCGCTTAGCTGCATGTGCTAGTTTAGCCGAGCTTAAAGATAATCGAGCAGTAGCTGTTTTAGAGCAGGCACTTAATGACCCTGTAGCAGAAGTTACTTTTGCCGCTGCACAATCACTTTGGCAAATGAATCAAAGTTCTGGCAAAGAAGTGCTAATGGCAGTACTTTCAGGTGAACAGAAAACTAGCTCTAGTTATCTTTCTAAACAAAAACGCGACACAATGAGAATGATGAAAAACCCAAGTGGACTTTTTAAGTTTATGTTAAAAACTGGTATTGGTTTTGTTCCTCTACCTGGTGTAGAAGCAGGGTTTACATCTATGGAAGAATTAGCCAAAAATTCTAATCTTTCTGGTCGTGCTTTAGCAGCGTTATTATTAGCAAAAGATACTCATATGGATTCATTAGAACTACTTAAAGAAGCTCTTTTAGATAAAGATTGGTCAGTTAGAGCTGCCGCAGTTCATGCTATTGCCTTACGTAATCAGCCTGGAGCAAGTAAAGATTTATTACCTCTTTTCCAAGATAAAAGAGAAGAAGTCCGTTTTCGTGCTGCTGCTGGCTATTTAAGGTTAGAAGATAATAGCAAAAAATATAGTTCTAAAAGTAAAAGACATAAGTAAAACTAGCTATTAGCTAGCCAACAAAAACTTTACTAGGAAAAAGATATAGGAAAAAGTTGTGAGACACAAAAAAACTTTGAGAAAACAAACTTTATATAGATATTATGCCTTAGCAACTTTATTTTGGCTGCTACAAAAAAATTCCCTTACTACTAAAGACACTTCTGATACAAAACCAACATTAGACAAAGAAAAGACTGATTTTAGCCGTATTCGCTGCCCTTTATGTCAGTGGAAACCTACTTCCTCAGATCGTTGGTGGTGTTCTGATTGTGAATACCCTGAATATTTTTGGGAAGGTTGTGGTAAAGCTTGGAATACTTTTACAACACGTGGGCTTTGTCCAGGTTGCAATCATCAATGGCGTTGGACAAGTTGTTTAGCTTGTAGTGGTTGGTCTTTACATGAAGATTGGTATGTAAAAGAATCAAGCTAGATAATATAGATAACATACTTAAAGTAGTTTATTAGATTAGTACTTAATCTGGTGAATAGGCTAACTTATAAGGAAACCATTAAGGTATTATCTTATTACTTAAGCATTTAGTTTGTTCTGAAAAGCTAAAATCCTAATATTACAAAGGGGTAAAAGATGGCCTTTGATTATGACTATATTATTATTGGTTCAGGTTTTGGAGGGAGTGTTGCAGCTCATCGATTAACAGAAAAAGGCTATCGTGTAGCAGTTCTTGAATGTGGGCGACGTTATCGTAATCAGGATTTTCCTAAATCTAACTGGAATTTACGTAAATATGTTTGGGCACCTAAGTTAGGTATGTATGGAATTATGAGATATACCTTACTCCCTGATTTAATGGTAGTTAGTGGTTCTGGTGTAGGTGGAGGTAGCCTAGTTTATGCTAGTACTCTTTATGTTCCAAAAGATCCTTTTTTCCAAAGTGAACAATGGAAAGGGCTTAAGGACTGGAAAAAAGAGTTAATGCCTCATTACAACACAGCAGAAAGAATGTTAGGTGTAGTTGATTCAACTTTTCATGGCCCAGCAGATGAAGCCCTAAGGCAATGTGCAAAAGACATTGGGAAAGAGCACACTTTTAGGTCTACTCGTATTGGGATTTTTACAGGAGAACCTGGTAAAACTGTCCCTGATCCTTTCTTTGGTGGTAAAGGGCCAGAGCGTACAGGTTGTACAAATTGCGGTGGCTGTATGGTTGGTTGTAGACATAATGCAAAAAACAGCCTAGACAAAAATTACCTTTATTTTGCAGAAGCAGAGGGAGCAAAGGTATTTCCAGAAAGAACCGTTGTAGATGTAGCAGCTATTTCAGGTGGTGGTTATAGGATAACTAGCCATAAAAGCGGGGCTTGGACAGATAAAGATCCTCAAGAACTAACTTCACGCGGAGTAGTTTTTTCCGCAGGTGTACTTGGAACAATGAAGCTAATGATGGATTGTAAGCTTAGAGGATCACTACCTAATCTATCTGATCAATTAGGTCGTTTTGTTAGAACAAATAGCGAATCTGTATTAGCAGTTACAGCAAGAAATAAAGATAAAGATTATTCTAAAGGTGTAGCTATTGCGTCTAGTATCTTTCCTGATGAACATACTCATATTGAAATGGTACGTTTCCCTGCTGGCTCAGATATTAACACCTTTATGTTTATTTATTTAACGGCTGATGGTTCAAAACTAACTCGTCCATTAAAATTCTTATCAAATATTGCTAAACATCCTGTAGATTTTTGTCGTAGCATTTGGCCTTTTGATTGGGCTAAACGTAGCACAATTGTTTTAGCTATGCAGACTTTAGATAACTCTATTAGATTAATCCCTAAACGCGGGTTAAGTGGTTCAATTAGATTGTTAACAGCCCAAGAACATGGAGAAGCTAACCCTAAATATATCCCTGTTGCAAATGATATAACTAGAAGACTTGCAGAAAAAATGAATGGTATTCCAAAATCATCATCCTCAGAAGTTCTTTTAGGTTGTCCTGTTACAGCCCATATTCTAGGTGGTGCATGTATTGGTGAAAGCCCTGAAAAAGGGGTAATTGATGCTGAAGGCCGTGTTTTTGGCTACGATAATATGTATGTTTGTGATGGCTCAATGATTACAGGTAATGTTGGTGTAAACCCTTCATTAACAATCACAGCACTTTCTGAATATGTAATGAGCCATGTAGATGCATAACAAAGTTGTAGGTTAATTAGAGACAGAGCTATGTCTATGTCTTTCTATTAGGGTTCTAAAGTATGGTTTTAAAAGGTAAGTTTTGTAAGGTTAAAACCTCTTCTGCGGCTCGGATGCCATGATAAAAAGCTTCTTCAAAGAGTGCTACTCCGCTTAAGTCAGCATGAGCAAAATGGATGTTACGATAAGGCTTTGCAGCTTCTAATCTAGATTTGCTCCAAATAAAACCTGTATGTGGTCTAACCATCGCATGTCCCCATCGCATTATATCAATGCGCTCAGTTAAAGAATAAATGTCCTTATGAGCTTGAGAAATATCTGTTAAAGCTACATCAGCCCAACTATGCCAATCTGTTTCTAATAGTTTTTTTCTAGCAACACGAACATCTGGCTCAGTAAGAGGATAATAATAAGTAAAAATAGTTGGGCCATAATCTAAACCTTTTTGGTGTGTTGCTACTACATAACCTAAAGATTTGCTCTCATAAAAAACATTATCCCAACAAAGTGGAAACATTGTTCTAGGTTGTTTAGGGCGATCTTTAAGAAAAAGGTTAGCTACCATCCAAGCACCATATTCAAAAGCTGCAATATGTGATGGAGGATTCTCGCGATAAGGGCGAATTAAATAACGAGTAAGAAAATGAGGTGCGGCAAAAATTACTTGTTCAGCACGAAATCCAAAAGCTTGACTAGTACTTTGATTAAAAGCAGTAATTTCAATTTGTTTATCTAAAGGGTTAATTTCTACAGCGGCAAGACCTAAACGAACTTTATCTTTAACACGACTGTAAAGATAGTTTGCTAATTTTCCATTACCTTCAGGCCAAGTAATTAAGGGTTGTGCATTATTGCCAGGTTTAGTCATTCGAGAAGCAAAATAAAAAATACCTGCCCAAGCGCTAGTGCTTTCTAGACTTGAGCCATAATCATCACGACAAGAATAATCTACTAGCCAATGAAGCCTTGGAGAAGTCCACCCTTTAAGCTTAAGCCAAGTAGCCATACTAATTTGGTCTAGTTCTGTAACTTCTATATCGTTAGAGGCTTTTGCTACAGGAATAGCAAAGGCTCTACGCCCTTGAGAATCTTGCCAAGCTACCCAATGGTCAATTTCTTTTTGAAAAGCCTTAAACTCTTCTAGATCTTGGGGACTTGCTCCAGCATAAAGATAAAGTCCTTCATACCAACGCCCACGATAAAAGAGCCTTTCTTCAGGATCACGGCAAAGATATTGTTCTGCCACAATGGGTTGGCCGTCTTTGTCTTCACCTTCTAAAATCCCCATTTCATTAAAAAGCTGTAATAGTCCTAAGTTTTCTTTCATAGGAGCAGGAACATAATGAGCGCCCCAAGGATAAGGAACTATTTTTGATTCCCCACTACGAGCCGTACCACCAGGGGATTTTTCTATTTCAATTAAAATAAAATCCTCAAAACCAACTTGTAGTAAACGCCAAGCAGCAGATAAACCTGCTATCCCACCACCAATAATTACTAGTTTGGTTGTACTCCAATTATCCGACGATGGGTCAAGTTTTAATCCATCACGAATTTTATGACCTAATTGTTCTGAGATGCCAATAATTTCGCCTTGAGGAAAAGCAGGAGTACTTTTTTGACAAGCACTTAAAGCTAAAGGAGTGCTAAGAAAAGCGGTTAAAAGTTCACGTCTAGTAAACTTCATTCGTAGCGCCGCCATTCAGATTCATAGTAATGAACTAAGACTTGGTTATCTAGACGATTAATTTCTACTGGAACCTCTTGAGTATCAGTAGAAAGAGTAAAAAGTGAAGCCATTGTATCATCATTAAGAAAGCGTAAATCCTTAGGTGCTTGTCTAGGTATGTCAAATTCGCCTACTTTAGCTAAGGCAAAACCCCAAATTCCAAAAGCAGGAACAGAGGTTTGATAAGGTTTAACTGAAAAGCCTGATGCCTCAATGGTTTTGATAATGCACCAATAGGAAGCACGAGCAAAAAGTGGTGAAGTACATTGAACACCTACTGTTCCGCCTTCATTTAACACCTTTTTTAGTAAGCGATAAAACCTTGTAGTATAGAGTTTACCTAAAGCAAAGGTATTAGGGTCAGGAAAATCTATAATAACTACATCAAATTTTTCTTTTATATCTTCTAGCCAAATCATTGCATCTTGATTAATGACTTTTACTCGTGAATCAGAGAATGCATTATTATTAAGTGTTGCAAGCATTGGAAAACTAGTAGAAAGCTTGGTCATATCAGGATCAAGATCAACTAAAGTAACAGCTTCAACTTGAGGGGATTTAAGAATTTCTCTTAGTCCTAGTCCATCACCGCCGCCAAGTACTAAGACTTTTTTAGGGCTACCAAATAAAGTCATTGCTGGATGAACTAAGGCTTCATGATAGCGATATTCATCAGCAGAGCTAAACTGTAAATTTCCATTAAGAAATAGTTGGAAACCTGCACGGCTTTTTGTAATAACAATGCGTTGATAATGAGTGGTACGAGAATAAATAATATCATCTGCAAACATGCTATCTTCGGCTAAGGAGGTGATCCAATTTGCTCCAACTAAGCCTGCTAAAAGCAAAACAATCACAATTACAGCTTTAATCCGTAGAGCAAGTAACCCTTTTTTAATTAAAGGTTGTAATGTCCAAGTTGCCCAAAGCCCAACAACTACATTAAGTAAGCCAAAAACTATTGAGGTACGTACTAAGCCTAATTTAGGGACAAGAAAAAGAGGAAACATTAGTGATGCGACTAATGCACCAATATAATCAATGGTTAAGACTCTAGAAACTAGATCCTTAAAATCTAGTTGATCTTTTAAAATACGCATTAGCAGTGGCAGTTCTAGCCCTACTAATGTACCAATTAAAAATACTATTAGGTAAAGAATAATATGAAAATAACTTAGGCGAGCAAAACTTAAGAATAGGATAGGAGCAGAAAAGCCGCCTAGAATAGCAACAGCAATTTCTATTTCTACAAACCTGCGTGCTAAATGGTTTTCAATAAAGCCTGAAAGCCAAGCACCTACCCCCATAGCAGAAAGGTAAATACCAATAATTAAAGAAAACTGTGTAACAGAATCACCTAGGACGTAACTAGCTAATGTACCAGCTAACAACTCATAGACAAGGCCACAAGTAGCAATGATTAGTACATTAAGAAAAATTATTGAGGTTCGGATCATTGCTTAACCAAAAATTGCTGCTGATAAAATCAAAGCAATACCAAGAATGACTGAACCTATTACGATTCCTAGAGAAGTGTTTTGATCTTCTTCTATTTCTTTACGGATAGAAAAAGGACAGATTTTAACAATGATTAAAAAAGCTAATCCAAATAAGAGCATTCCTAGTAAAGCAAAGAGTAAAGCATTAAGAAAAGGTAGCCAAGTAAAATCATTTGGATTGATAAAAGATAGTAACATTATTTTCCTCCATGATAGCCAGAATGCCAGAAGTGAAATGACCGATATCCGCCTGGCGATTGTCGTACACTAGGAGGAATTACTTCCCGTTTATTATCGCCATACTCCCAGCCATTAAAGCCAGTTAAGGCATAAAGTAAGACTATAGATCCGCCAAAAATTAAATATACTTTTTTTGCATTCATAGTAAGGTTGATGTCTTTTTAATTAACAAAATTTTTGACTGTAAAACTTGGATAAAGAGGGCGAATTGTTCGCCACACATTAAAACAATGGTAATTTAATTATTCACTACTATCATCATTACCACTAGTGTTATTAAGGTTAAATGGGCTATCTGCCCAGCGTTTTGACTCAAAACTACTCTTTCTAATTAAGGCATAAATAGGAATTATTAGTAAAAGTAGTAGTACTACAAAAGGATGCCAGCTACGAGAAACCCCTTGATAAATTTCAAGAGAAAGCCCTGCATCTTCTTGCCATTTGCTCCATTGCGCTTCTAGGCGTAAAGTGTATTTTCCTGCTGGCATAGAAGAGATAAACATTGTTGATTCTGTGCTACCTTCCCTCCAAGCTTCACCACCATCAACACCATGATAATATTCTATTGGCATAGCAAAATTTTGTACTAGTCCACTTTCTTCATTAATAATATCTCCCTCAAAATAAAACCATGAGTTGTCTACACCTGATTTAGCAACAACATAAAGATTTTTTCTACCAGCTAATTCAAAAGGATCTGTAAAAATTATTTGAGTAGAGTCTGTATTATTAGCAAGTTTAGGTAACACATAGTTTTTAGAGAGTACCAATGTATTACTACTAGTAATGGCAAAAAAGATCCAAAGCAGGATAGTAGCAAAAGTAAAGATTCCCCAATATTTTAGAATCTCTGTTGTTGCACCTGTATAAGGTTGAGTGGGGCCAACATCAAAGGGTTCAGCCAAAGAGCCTGCTGGAAGGTCAAAGGCTTTCTCTATTTGCTCTTTAGGAAGATAGGTTCCAAGTGACCAGTTTATCTCATTAGCAGAAACTTCTTCAGAAAGCATTAAAGGTGGAGCAATAAAGTCAGTAGCATCTACCATTTCCCCTATGGTTACTTTCCAATAAAACTCACCTGCAACATAATCAACAACTGCTCGCCCATAGTCAAACATCTTAAAGGTTTTATCAGCAAAAGTAGCTTGTCCAATTAATTTATTTACAGTAACAACCCCTGGAGGCAAGGGTTTAACATAATTCCAGTGATTTTTATTAACAAGTAGCCAATGAAAACCGGCATCTGGGTGATAGAGCAAGTATTCTTGCCAAGGGTAGCGAATGTTGTCGACCCAAACGCTACGCTCAACAAAGCCTAACACCTTCATTTGTTTGCCTTCAAAATTACCTTCTTTACCTAGTGGAATAATTGGTTGTAAAGGTTGTAATTTAGGCCAGTTTAAGTATTGTAATTTACCTTTATTAACATCTAAAAATGACCCACAATTAGGGCAAGTCATACGCTCAGTTTTATCAGGAACTTGTATGTTTAGAGGGCCTCGGCATTGTGGGCAATCTAGTTGTAAGGCTTTAACTTGGCGAAGTTCATGCTCTTTAACAACACCTGGAGGAAAGCCTAAGTCTTTTAGTGGAACTTCTTTTCCAACATAAACTAATGGCGGGGATTCTCCATAATCAATAGTAGCAAATAATCCTTGTTGACCAGAAAGATCAGCATACTGATATTGTCTATTAGGCTCAAAGCGATAAGGAATTTCTCCTTTGGCTGAAAGTGCTTTAGCTACACCTTTTTCAGCTACCATTAAGCGAGCAATATCTGGCAAGTTAACATTTTGGCCTAAAACTAGTTGGTCATAGGTAGGTAATTGATTTGGGTTAAGTAGTGGGGTTTGAAAAGTAACATAAAACTTACCTTGGGCTTCAGCAATCCATCCCCAGCGTCCATCATCAAAGGCAGCATACCATTCATCCCATATACCACCAGCTTGATGCCCCATTTGAGCACGTCCAGTTAATTCAAAACCAACATTTTGATAAATGCCTTTTAATCCAATATCTAAAGGCGAATCCGTTTCAGTAAGATCTGCTACTTTGCCTAGATCTTCTAAATTGCGATCTCCTCGTGCAAGTGCCGAGTTACAATACTCACAGATTGCCACTATAGACGAGCTAACGTTAAAAGTGACAGGTGCGCTACACGCAGGACAAGAAGCCTGAACTGGACTCACAATTTGCCTCGCAAATAACGAAAATTTTAATAGGAATATAAACTAGCACTTAATAATAAATCATTGGTGCTCTGACCAAATGCATTAAGAAATTTCTTTACAATTGATCGTTTATAAAACAAATTTTATATTTGTAAAGCTAATTATACTGTCTTAGCTTTTCTAATCAAGCAGTTCGACGCAAAAGATAAACAAAAAGTGGAGCACCAATAAGTGCAGTAATTGCCCCAACAGGTAATTCTCTTGGGGCAATTACTGTTCTAGCTAAAGTATCAGAAAGTAATAATAAGCTTGCTCCTAGTAAAGCAGAAGCAGGAATCAATAAACGATGGTCACTAGAAAAAGCCATACGAATAATATGTGGCACAATCAAACCTATATAACCTATTGACCCTACTAGAGCTACTGTAGCACCTGTTAACAAAGATGCTATCAAATAAATAATAATTTTTATTCGCTCAACTGATACACCTAAACTTAAGGCGCTTTCTTCTCCAACCATTAATAAGTTAAGCTCTCTAGATAGTAGAAAAATAGTTAGCATAGATAAGATATTTATCGCTGATATTACTAAGAGTAATTTATTATTACCACTACTAAGATCTCCCATTAGCCAAAAAGCTATACCTTTTAATTTAGAGCTACTAGCTACAGTTAATAAAAAAATGATAGCTGCCCATAAAAATGAAGTAGTAATTACACCAGCTAAAATCAATCTATCAGTTGATGTACCTTTTTGCCCTTGTCCTAATAAATAGACAACTAAAATAGTTATTGCTGCACCAATAAAAGCTCCTATTGGTTGGCTAAGAGGAAAAGATTCTATTAAAACAATTGATAAGACTGCACCTAAAGCAGCCCCACTAGAAACACCTAAAACATAAGGTTCTGCTAAAGGATTACGTAGTAGGGCTTGAAGTGAAGCGCCTGCAACAGAGAGCGAAGCACCTGCAACTACTGCTAACAATGCTCTTGGTAGTCTTACTGTAAATAAAATTGTTTCTAGCTCAATTGATAATCCAGTAGGCGTTCCTAGTAAGTAGTTAGTGATAGCAATAAAAGTTAAAGAAGAAGGAATTTTTTCACTCCCATATAATAAGGCCACAAGAAAAGAGCAAAAGAGTAAAAATGCTAATACTAACAAACTAATAGCAAAGAATTTAGGGGTTAAATAAGGCTTTTTTTTCAACTATTTATCCTTATTATGAAATAGTTTTGCCATTTGTTCTAACCCATCAATAATTCTTGGGCCAGGACGCAAAATCAAATCTCCATCAATTTGATAAGTTTGTTCGCTTTGAACCGCTGGCGTAACCTCTAAGCCTCTTGGTAAAGCAGCTTTTGCACTTTTAATATCACTAGCATCAAAATTATGTCCTCCTGGAGAAAGAATAATTTCTGGTGAGCGAGCAATCACACTTTCAATGCTATAGGCTGGCCATTCGGTTGTAACATCATCAGAAATAGACTTGCCTCCAGCTAAGTTAATTAAATCTGTAACAAATGCTGGCTTTCCTGCGGTAATTAGTGGCTCTGTACCCACAATAAAAAATACTTTTGGAGGTGTTTTACCTTGGGTTTCTTGCTTTACTGTCTCTAGGCGTTTTTTTAAAGAATCTGTTAGATTTTTGGCTTGTTCTTTATGGTTAGTAACTTGACCAACTAACTCAATAGATTTTATGACCCCTTCAACTGATTGTGATTTTATAACAAAAACTGGAATTCCTACTTCTGAAAGTTTAGCCATAAATTGTTCAAGCTGGCTAGCTGTGCTGATAAGTACTAAATCAGGCTTAAGAGAAATAATCATTTCTAAATTAGGGTGTAATGTATCGCTTACTTGAGCGATCTTTGTTGCTTCTATTGGGTAATTACAATAAGAAGTTACTCCAACAACTTGTTTACCTAGATCTAAAGCAAAAAGTATTTCTGTAATACTAGGAGCCAAAGAAACTATTCTAGTTGGTGTAGTGGTGACTTTTACTTGTCTACCTATTTCATCTGTAACTACTTGATAATCAGCACTTACAGGTTTTATGGTTGATGTTTTTTCTTGCTGACAAGCAAATAAATTAACTATTAAAAATAAAAATAAAAATAAAAATATGAAGCCTTTTGGTTTCAAAGGATTTCCCTTTCTAATAAATAAAACTTTTCGCTAAACTTTAGGATATTTGCTAAAGAAAAAATAAATGTTTTGGCAACTTTTTTCCTGGTTACCCGATACTATACTAGAACGGCTGAATGGCTATTCACTCATTAATTTAACTACTACCAAATAACATTATCTATAACTAAGGAGAGCATTCCTATGGCAATCAACAAAGTGGGCGGTAATCAAGAACAACCCATATGTGACTTCCAACAAGATCTTAAAGGGGCAAAGCAACAACCTGCGGTTGAAGAAAACAGTCAACAAAATAATATTCAACCATCAGCACCACCATCAATAAATAATCAACAAGAAAAATCTTTACGTGCTCGTACTACTTTAAGCAGTAAATCTATAAGATCTCAACTAGATGCTAAACTTGGTAGTAGTCCAGTTAGCCGGGCCATTGGCAGAGAGTTTCAACCTGCAATTAATAATTTATTAAGTGGTGTAAACCGGCTTTCACTTGCTAATAACAAATATCAAACACAAATTAATAAAGCCTTAAATGCAACAAGAACAGATACAAGTAATTTCCTACATCATGCCCAAAATGCTCAAAACACCTTATCCCAAAGCCGTACTGATTTAGCACCTCATTCAGCAGACTTTGCTAGTAGCCTAGATTTATTACTTAATCAATTAAAAGATTTAACTAGCCTACTTAAAACTACAGCTAATGATTTTGGATTTGATGTTAATCAAAGTCTAAAAGACGTTAATCGTGGAATGAATGGTTTAGAGCTAGCAGCTAATACTATAGCAAGTGGTAAAGGAATGGCTTTACCTAAAGCTTTAGAAGCTACTCAACTAATGTCAACAGCATCTACAAAAATTAGCACTCAAGCTAGTAACTATGCTAAATCTGTCCAACAATCTGTTGAGCCAGTAGCTAATCAAGCAAAAGCTTTAGCAAATGATGTTGACTCATTTAGTTTTGGTGGCTTAATTGATAAAGCTAAAGGTGCTATTGGTGGTTTAGTTGATAAAGCTAAAGGCGCTATTGGTGGCTTGGTTGATAAAGCTAAAAATGGTTTAAGCGACTTAGCAGACAAAGCCTTTAAGTTTGTTTATAACACTCAAGAAAAAATTAATGATTACAGCACAGAATATATTAACCCAATTCTTAAAGCCTTAGGTGCTGGTATTGGTAACATTTTTAAATCAGACAAAAATCCTGTTGGTAAATCAGTTGATCTAAATGATCTAGTAAATAATACCAAGGAGATGCGCACTTTAGCAGCAGCAGCAAAAAATGGTGATGCTACAGCAGCAGCAAAATTAAAGAGTGTTTATGGTTATACCAAAGACAGTTTCCCAAAACCTGGAACAATGTGGGTAGCAGCTAATTTTGGTGGTGGTGAGCTAGAAAATGGTAAAGTTACTGCTAAGCATTTTGCTACAAGTAATGGTAGCTCTATATCATCTACATCATCTGCAAGAACTACCCCACAAGATCCTAATAAACCTGCTGATCTTAATAAGTTATGGTTTGGAGATAAAACCAATACTTCTTCATTAACTTTTTCTAAGGGAATGACTTTAATAGATAAAGATGGAAAAACTCGTACAGTAAATTCAATGCCAGAATATGAAAAAGTTGTAGCAGAAAATCGTGCTAAATTAGGAATGCCTCTACAAGGTGGCCAACCTATCCCAATCCAACTTTCTCTAGAAGGTGGTGGTGGAAAAGGTAAACGTTATGCTCCTGTATTTGAAGAAATGTATAACATAGGTGTTGT
>Ga0075163_10008579_pt1 | contig 13441 bp, 8 predicted proteins | sample JI1023141ADNA_FD_71478 | JGI IMG/M metagenome (GOLD analysis project Ga0075163, IMG submission 71478) | Wastewater effluent complex algal communities from Wisconsin, to seasonally profile nutrient transformation and Carbon sequestration -... | ecosystem: Engineered > WWTP > Effluent > Algae...
GCATCCACGTCCGCGGCCAGCGTGATGATCACGTCGAAAGAGCGCTCGCCCAGGGCCTTGGTGAGTTCGGTCTCGTTGTTGATCATTGTTACCCGGTGTCCGGCCTTCTCCAGGTTGTCGTGAAAGCGCTGGCGCTCCGCTTCCGGTCGCGCCGAATCATGGCTGGAGTAGACCAGAACCTCGGCCGGATTCCGGGTCACAAACGCCTGGTAGCGCAGCGCGCCCCCCATCCGGTACATCACCTCGCCACAAGCTTTGACAGGCTCGGGTACGGCAGCCATCGTCAATACCGCCAGCGCAACAGGCAGAATGCGAAATTCGTTCATGTCATGGCTCCTTGGAGGTTGGTTGGGGGGGCTCATTTCCGGTATTCGGGGATTCCATACCGGAATTCCCGGGGGAAGTTACAGGCTCGGCAGTAACGGCAAAAAACACCGGTGTGGCCCATTGGGTCTTGGATGCTTCAAGGTCGATGGAATCTATCAGCCGATCAGGGTGCGGGTTGAGCAGGCGCGGATTGTTGATGAGCATCTGCCGCAATCCACCGGTCAACCTCAAGTGGTCACCGCGTACCCAGGCTACGTTACCCAAGCCAAGATCCGTGGCGGACACATCACGCCCGGTTCGGATCGGCAACAATGTGCTGCTGCCGTCGCGGTAGTGCACGCGCACATTTGCGTAGGCGTACGGTTCGGCTGTGGGCGCACCCGTGGGTGCAAACATCAGCACATGGAATGCCGCTATCGGCATCAAGGGCACCTTGATGCCAACGGATCGAAGGGGAAACATGCCTTGATCGCCACCGCTACCGTCACCCCAGCGCAATTCCAGCGAACCGCGCAGGTCATAGTCGGTTCCGGCAAGGCGAACCAGACCCCAAGGCATTTGACTGGCGCTTGTGAACACCGAATCCATCATTTCCCGCTGCGTGGTTGGAGCGCCGCCATAGGCCTGGGTGAGGTCGAGCATCAGCGAACTGGCATGCGGATCACGCCTGGGGATGGGCTCCCCCTCCACCGTGCGGTCGGAGGGCAGCTCTGGACGAGACTCCGCGCCGCGCCAGGCAAACGGCGCCTGCCTGCGCAGATGATCCCGCTCCGCTTTTTCCGGCAAGGCAAGAACGTGCTGGCTCTGTTGCGTGGGACTCAGCAAAGATGCGTCCCGATGTATCTCATTCGTGTCGCGCAGATCGGCAGCAATTGGCCACAGCAGCCAATGACCATGCAGGGCTCGACCGAGCAATTGAGTATCGTCCGGAGAGAACGCCAACTGCGCCGGGAAATCACCCACACCCAGGTTGGAGCGCAGCGGTGGGCCTACCGGAGCCAGGCTTTCGGCATCGTAGAGTTGGACATCCCGTCCACTGGCGAGGGCAACCAGACGTCCGTCGTGGCTTCGCGCGAACACGGACGTTGCCTGTGATCGTGTCAGGTGCATGAGGGCATGTTCATCGGATGCGCCCGGATCAAGCACGATCCGATCATTTGCGACCAACAGGGGCTTGCCCTGCAGGTCGAACACTCCGATCGGAAATACACCTGGCAGTCGGCGTCGCTCCGCCATCACGCTGCGTTCCGGCTCCCAGCGAATCAGGTCGGCTTCTTCGGCCAGCGCTTCGTCGACACTTCTCGCCGTGAACCACAGTTCGCCATCGGCAGAAAAGCAGGCCCAACTGACGGGCCGTTCCGGGTCATGCGAAAAACGCCCCAGCAGATTCAAACCGTGGCTGCTGATCACATCCGTGCTGCCGTTCGGCGGGCCGCTGGCGAGCAGGCGCGTCCCATCCGGGGAAAGCTCCAACTGGCGCAGCGGTCCACGCAGGACGATTCCCGTCGGCAAGCGCTGGCCACTGTGCAGGTCATACTCGATGAGGTGCTCCTCAAAGCCCTGGGGTCCGTTGCCTGCGAAGGCCAGCACCAGATTTGCATTACGCGGATTGGCAACCAATCGCAATGGATTGGCCGGTAACTCGATTGCCGGGTAGCGCGCACGCATCGACTTCGCGTCCAGCACATGCAGGGCCGCGCCCGCACTTGCAATGATGACCTTGCCGCCATCAACCAGTTCGGCAAAGGCGATCGGTTGCGGCAAACGGACCCAGTCCCCGGAAGATTGGCCGCGCGTACTCACCACGCGCAACTGGTCGTAGGCAACATCGAGCACCTGCGAACCATCGTAGTACAGGTTTCCCGGAATCTGCATTGCAGCACGGGCTGGCAGATTCACCGCCGATGGCAAGCGCCAAAGGCGAACTTCCCCATCCATGCTCGCGGTCGCCAGCAAGCCCTTGCTCATGGAAACTCCCATGGAGTTGGTGCCCGCGCGCATGACCCGGGTTGGGCTGGTTGGCAGGCGCGTGGCTTCCTGAGGTATCGGTCCCGACTCGGCAATTCGCCAGAGCGATGTCGCGCCTGACCCGGCCGCGACAAGCAAGCGCTCCGCATGACTGATTGCAACCTGACGTGGTTCGAAGTCATTGAGCATCAGACCTGCGTTCAATGGTTGGCGAGTGGCAACATCGAATGCAAACGCCCCGCCATCCGCGCGCACGATTGCTATCCATGCATCGTCTTCACTGAAGGAGATCCATTTCACTGCGGAACCAGCAGGCAATCGAAGCGAATGCACGGCACGTGTCCCTGCGTCGACAAGGCTGACCCTGCCGCGACCATCGCCCACCGCAATCACGGCCCCGTTGTTGCTCTCCATCAGCGCGTGTACCGTGGTTCCATCGGGCATGGCGATAGCCGACGCCTTGTCCAGATCAAGCGGATTGCGCAATTCAATCCCGAATTGTGTTCCAAGCACGGCAACCGCGAAGCGCGCATCGCGTCCAAGTAGCCACGGCAAATCCCAGTTCGCCGGCTGGGAAACCGTCGCGGACAAGGCTTTCCAGGGCTCAACCTGCCATGTCTGTATCGTACGTTCCTGAGTCCGCACCAGCGCATGCTTGCCGTCCGCGCTGAAGATGGCATCGGAATAGGCGATCGGAGGCTCGATGACTTCCGCACGCTCCAGGTCAATCAGGTAGGTATCCCCGTTTCCGGGATTGGCCAGGTAGTCTGGCCAATCCAGCGTGACCCTCAGGCGCTGATTGTCCACGAAGCGCAACAAGCGCGGTGCAAGCATGTTGCCATCGGAGGTTGGCAGCGCCGCGAGGTCCACTCGACCACGTTCGGTCAGGGTTTCCGTGTCGAACCAGCGCACGCTCATGTCATTGAGCGCAAGCGCCATCACGCGCCCATCCGGACTCAACTCGCTGGCCAATGGCATGGCGTCCGGCACGATCATTCGATCAATCAGGATGACGCCCTGGCTCAGGATGGAGCCAATTTCCCGTCGCTCGATTGCCGCCGCGCCGACGCCCTCGGCATGCTCTTGTTCCTCGACGTTGGCGATGAGACCGGGCAAGGCCTGGAATCCATTGCCGTCCTGCTGCTGGCGCAACGCCGCCTGGCGGCGGCTTTCCCACAATCGTTGATTGGAGATTGCGGCATTTTTTTCCGCACGCTTCCACTGCTGGGTGCTTGCCAATAGACCAATGACCAGGGCACCCACGGCGAACAACGCAGCGGCGGCAACTTTCGGTTCGCGTCGCATCCAGCGACCAATGCGCTGCCATGAACTCAATGGCCTCGCCTTCACCTCGCGTTGGTCGATGAAACGGGCTAGATCGTCGGCCAATGCGCCGGCACTCGCATAACGCTCTGCCGGATTGCGGGCGAGGCACTTCTGGATGATCGCATCCAGATCCAGTGGCAGGTCTGCGCGTAGTCGCCGTGGTTCGGGCAGCCGCGCCTCGCGCAGGAGCACAAGCGTGGCTTGCGCAGAGCCACCGCTAAAAGGCGGCTGTCCGGTGACCAGCTCGTACAGGATTGCACCCAGTCCCCAGATGTCGGTCGCCGGAGTCAAGGGTTGCGCGCCGGGCTCGCCTTGCTCAGGCGCCATGTAACTGGGCGTGCCGGAGACCTCGGTGGCTTCCATTGCCAGCACATCATCGAGGCGTCGGGCCAGGCCAAAGTCCGCCACATGCGCAACACCAGCTTCGTCAAGCAACACATTGGCGGGCTTGAGGTCCAGATGCAGGACATTGAGGCGATGTGCGTACTCCACCGCCTCGGCGATCGTGCGCATCAAGGCAGCCGCGGCTCGCGCGCCCCAGGGGCCATCCACATGCAATGCACCCGCCAGACTGCGCCCGTGCACCAGACGCATGCTGAAGAAGTGCAGATCCTCCGCCGTGCCGACTTCATACACGGTGACGATGTTCGGATGCTGCATGCGCGCTGCGTTTTGCGCCTCGCGTTGGAAGCGTGAGATGAACTCACGCGACGCCCAAGGTCCGGCGGCCAGCAACTTGACCGCAACCTCGCGATCCAGGCTGATCTGGCGTGCTCGATAGACAACACCCATGCCGCCCTGACCAATAAGTTCAAGCAGCTCGTAGTCACCAAGCTGGCGCTGCTGAGGGTCATTCAGATCCAGCTCCAACGCGTCCAGCGGCAGGAACGCCAAGTGACGACCAACGCTCAATTGCTCGCTGCCCTGGCGCTGCCGGGCGGATCCGCTCAGGCTTCCAAACGCCAGATCTGCCAGGGCTGCCTGGTCAGCGGAGGGCAACAGCGAGTCCGCGAGGCTGGACTCCAGCGGCCGCATGGTCTGCTTGCTGCTCATCGCGCCTGTTCGCGCAGGATCGAATGCAGCACCTTCATCTCGGCATCGAGCTCGTCATGCGAGCTGACGGTATCGGCCAGCTCCTCGCCAATCAGCTCGCGCAGGCGCTGGCGCAGGCGCTTGAGCGCAACCACCAGCGCCAGCGGCCTGCGTCCGAGTTCACGCGCTAGTTCTTCGTATTGACCTGCGAGCGGTTCCACGGCGAGGAACTTGTGCAATGCCTCGTACATGGGCAGATGACCGGTCTGTCGCGCCTCGGCGCGAAGGCGATGCGTGGCACGTGAAAGCATCTCCAGCGCAAAGCTGCGCTGGTAAGCGGCTTCCGGCGATTGTGCCTGGATGTTGTCGCGCTGGTAGCGCAGCTCGAGATTGTTCGGGGCATGGCGCAATTCCGATGCCATTTCGCCATCCGGCGTGCGCCGCCAGTCATCGGCGAGAAAAGCATTCAGGCAGGCCAACAGGTAGGCACGAAAGCGAGCCTGGGCAAGCGCCGCCGCGTCATCACGGAAATGCACAAACAGGTTTTGCAGGAAGCCTCGGGCGATGTCCTGTGCAATATCCGGTGCGTGGCCGCAACGCCGCACGTAGGCGTACACCGGATACCAGTAGTGCATGCACAACTCGACCAGCGCGCTGCGTGGGTCTTGCGGCGCGGCAATCGTGTGCTGGGTCACCATCGACCAACGCGATCTGGAGATGTTTCGATGGCTCGGCTGCGGATTGCCTGTCATGGGCTCGGCTTCCATTCGGGACCATGACGGCGATTCATGAACCGACCTGCGCGATTTCGGTGTCTGCCTGCATGGCCGCGCCCAGCGCACCGCGCAGCTCCCGCAATTCGCATTCAAGATCACCCCGGCTGCTGGTGGATTGCGCCAGCTCGATGCGCACGAGTTCGCGCAATCGATGTCGCATGCGATGGACCGCGACCGCCAGCGTATTGCGCCTCAGGTTCAGCGCCGCGGCCACGCGGGTGTAGTCGGCGTCATCGGGGGCCTCGGTAAGAAACTCGCGCAGATGCTCGAACAATGCCTGCTTGCCGGCCTGCTGGGCTTCGCTGCGCAGACGACGCAACGCGCCTTCGAGGACGATCATCGCCCAACTCCGCTCGAAGGCCTGGTCGGGTGTTTCCCCTCGACCAAGCAGGCCACCGACGACACTTTCATCGATCGAGTCGAACTGCACGCCGCCGCCGCGCTTTGCCGCCTGCGTTTCTGCGTGGGCATTGATCAGGAATCGCTTGACAGCAGTCAGCAGGAACGCGCGGAAACGGCCGCGCTGCGGATCGGCAACGGAGAAGGTTTCCTTCTCCAGAAAGTGCACGAAGAACGCCTGGGTCAGGTCTTCGGCCGCATCGCCGCCGCGGACGCAGCGCCGAATGTACGCCAGTACCGGCGTGCGGTAGGTTCGGCACAAGTCTTCGAGCGCTTCGCGTGCTTCGCCCGCGCCTCCACGAGCACGCAGAATCACGCTCCAATGGGTCGTGTCGAAGCCGCTCATTGACGAAACTCTCCGCCAGTGCCGCCGGCGCGGATTATGCGGCGATCCTTGCCAGCGGGGCCAGTGCTCGGCATCAACACACCCGAAAAATGCGCTCCGCCGCGCTGCTTGCATAGACCGAGCCGCGCACCTGGCGCAAATGCTTTTCCAGGCGCAGCTCATCTTCCCGCGCAATCTGCCACTCGTCCCGCGAGATGCCGAGGTCGACAACCGGCAGGTGGCGCGCGATGGCCTCTGCTTCGAGGAAACGACGAAACTCCGCATAGCCGTCCAGTTCATCGCGCAGAACGTCCATGGCGATATCGACCAGCAGCGCGTCATCCAGCAGGCCGATCACCGGCGTCTTGTCGGGGATGAGGCCCAAGGGGTCATCGACATAGCCCAGCAGATTGCCGATGCGGTGCTGGAAATCCTCCGACAGTCGCCACGCGGTGTCCGCCCGCATCGCGCGCATCTCGGCTGCGCGCCGCAAACGCGAGCGAATGAACGGAGAGTCGCCACCCATGGCCGCGGTGCGCAACACGCGGCGTGCGACGCCGGCCAGCTGGTCTGCCGACAGGGAGGGCATTTCGGCATTCAGTGACTGCGCCAGGTCGTTGAAGCGCTGCACCTGCACATCCTGGATGTCGATGGTCTCGATGCCCGGGGTGAAGATTCCCGATTGAGCCGCCGACAGATCCAGACGGGCAACCGAACGCTCGGGTACGAAATCGAGTCGGTTTGGCATTGTCGTGCTCCAAGGTTGATGATTGAGGTCGCGGAACTGCCTGCCAGATGCCACAGGAGCGTCCGTCGTTGCCGAGTCCTTATTCAGCAATCGCGCATGGCGATTACAGAAGCGCTCATTCGAAGCCCGATTGGAAGATTCCATCGCCCGACGTGTCGGCATTGACGGCGGCCCAGAAGCCACCTTCCAGACCCATGTTGCCGCCAGCCAACGTGGCGGCATCCGCTTGACCGGCCGTGCCTTCCAGACTCCAGTTGCCGCCCTGCAAGCGAGCGTTTCCGGCACCGATGACCTGTGCATCGATGCTGTAACCATTGCCGGCGGGCGCCGCAGGTTCTGCTCCCGAAGCGCGCAAGGTAGGCGCTGCAATCAACAGCGCCATCACTCCCCAAGCCCGACCCATTGATGCGTGGTTCATGGCGAGCCTTCCTTCGCTTGCTCCATCTTCACCGCTTCCAGCCGCATCCACGGACGCAAGGCTTCGGCGCTGGACTTGCCGGCTTCCGTTGGATAGAGGTACTTGCCGCGGTCGCTGCCAGTCTTTTCGACCACAACCTGGATGCGATGGGCTTCCGCATAGGCATCCTTGCGCGTGCCGGTGACCTGCCAGGAAACCTCCTGTCCGGGCACGCCACCGGCCAGCTTGAAGCGCCGGTCCTGGATGCGCTTTGCCACGTGCAGCGATGGTGCAGGCGCATCCAAAGCGGTCAACTGGTAGCGGAAATCGCGATTGAGCGCTTCGAAGTAGTCCGGCATCTCGACCCAGGCTTCACCATTGGCATCCAGGGTGACGAGGCCGTCGTAGATGTTTTTCATGTCCGGCGATTCGACAAACGAGTGATACAGCAGCTTGTTTGCGGGATCGAGCGGATGGTCGATTTCGAAACTACCGAGCGGCTTCGACAGGGGACCGTTGATGGAGACTCGACCGACAAATGCCCCCGCCCAGCCAGTGCCGCCGGTCGTCCCAAGAACGCCGGCACCCGATCCGCTGTAGCCATGCACGCCGACACCGGGCGCTGCATCGGCTTGGCCGTAGACGCCTCGGCTCGATCCGGTAGTGGCTGAGGCATAGCCGACGACGCCGAATCCGTTCGTGGAATATGTGGTCCCGCGAACTCCTGCGGCTCCACCATTTGCATTTCCAGTTACGCCATCGCCCGACATTGAGTAACCGGAAACTCCAGGCCCCGTAAACGACTTTCCATAGACCCCGGGTGATGCAGCACCAGTCTCACCATGAACTCCAATCCCTGTGGAGGATTCCCCCAATATGCCGCGCCCGCCAGTCCCCGTGGCCCTCCCCCAAATTCCCCTGCCCAGCGCTGTCACGCTTTGGCCATAGACTCCGGCCGAGTAACCATTCGCATCTCCAGCATGGGTGGCGTACCCAGCTACGCCAATTCCGCCATCGGCAGCGGACTGTCCCCAAACACCTGTTGCTGGTCCAGTTGTTGCGTCGTTTTGCCCCAGAACTCCAACACCGTTTGCGCTGAAGGACCTTCCCAGCACACCAGTTCCACTACCCTCGGTTGAAGTTGTTGTGGCATTGCCAAATACACCGACTGCGAAATCACCCGACGCCCGCCCCTCAAGGCCAACCCCATTGCTCCCGGAGTTTTCGACCAGCAGCCGGGTTCCTCCCGCATCCGTGGTAAGCGTGAGTGGATTGGCTATGTCGAGGGCAACGCTGCCACTGCTGCCACCACCCACTAGGCCAGTTCCCGCGACAACTCCGGTAATGGTGCCGCCCGAGTTGGCATCACTCTGGCAGGCTACCGAGCCGTCTGCATTTACTTCACGAATGCTTGAACCGCTGGCGCAGGTTCCCGAAATACGTGCCTGGACCACCGAGGTATCGGCGGCGACATTGACGACTCCCGTGGTGCCGCCGCCGACCAGGCCAAGCCCCGCAGTCACGCCGGTGATGGTGCCGGAGTCCGCATCGGGTTCGCACAACACCGATCCATCCTGGTTGATGCTGCGTATGCTGGAACCGCTTGCGCAACTGGAAGCAACTCGCCGCTGCACCTGGCTCGCATCGATCTGGTTGAATCCGATACTTCCATCCGCTACGTCATAGGCGAACTCGGCCGTGCGCGACTGCAGGGTGTAGGGCGCATTTTCGATGCGCGCCCTGGGCACCAGCACGGTCCCGCCCACGGTAATGCGCAACCAACGCTGGAAAGTCGTCGGCCCGTTGAACGCAGTGGCTCCGAAATCGAGCGTGACGTTGAATACGCCGTCATCGACATCGACGGGATTTCCGTTTGCCGCGGTGAACTGCAGGGATGGCCCCACTGCATTTCCGCCTACCGGCGCGTCGAACAGGTCAAACACCATGTCCACATTGCCATTCACCGGAGTCCCGGCCTGGCGCAACGCGCCCTGATAGCTGAATTGCGTTCCCTGTGGTGTCTGCGCCATCAGCGCAGGTACAAACAGCAACACGCAAATTGTCATTGCAAACACGCGCTGGATCATGTCGCTCCCCTTGATGGCCTGCCGAAACGGCAGGACCTGTTCGCTGCAGGTAAGGGAATTCGTGTCTGGAATTACAAGGCAGATCGACGGTGGGCGATTTTCGATGGCGGTTGGTCCAACCAATGGCAAGAGCGCCACGATCACCGTTGTGCCTTCGACTCGGGCTCTTGCCATCTATTCCATCGTTCGCGTTCTCGTTGTAATCCTGCACCGCGATTCCTTAAACGTTGATCAGATCTCCGAGGAATCGAGTCATGACTGCGATGAATATTCGGTCCACCTTCTGCTTTTTCCTGCTCGCCCTGGCTGCCTGCATGCTGGTACCTGCCGCTGCGCAGGCCAATTCGCTATCGGTCAGTTTTGCCCTGGCAAACCTGCCGCAGACGATCACCTTGTGCCGCGTTCCGACCGCAATCGGGGCATTTGGATTTGACGAACGGTGGCAGGTTGCAATTGATGTCGATGACAACGCCGCAACCGGCGACCCGAACACAGGAATCGAAGTCTTGCTGGCAGCAAGCACGCTGCCGCAATCCACACCGTGCGCGCCGACATCGGCCAGTACACAGCAGAGCATCGTGGCCAGCATGTACGTCTGGGACCAAGCTCAGCAGACTTTTGTGCAAAACAGCCAGGTGGTGAATTTGAGCCTGGATTTCACCGCGAAAACCCTGGGCATGAGCACATCCGTATCCGGGCCGCTGGATGCGTTTTCGGCGCTTTCTCGCATGTATTTTTTCGCGCAGGCAAGCTATCTGCCCTCCAATGGCAATCCCAACCTGACCTATGATGTCGCCGAGTCCATTCATGTGGGCGCGTCGGTTGTTGATCCACCCAACGACGTGCAAGTCTGCGAGTCGCCGTGCAGCAGCGGCGCATCGTGGTATCCGCTGATCGATCTGGTCGGTGTGTCCGCGACCACGACGGATGCCCTGCCGGCGTTTGGCGAAAACACGGTCTATCTCGAATTCCAGATGGCCAGCCTTTCGGAGATAGTTGGCTTGTGCCTGTATCCGGGACAGTTCGCCAATCCAGCGTCGGAATGGGGGTGGTACGCCTGGTCGAACGTCGACAACAATCTGGCAACCGGCGATCCGTCCGCTGGACTTGATCTCGTGGTTTCCGTTTCCACCCAGGCCCCATTGCCGGGCTGCACGCCATACAGCGCGAACCTGGAGCAGTCCCTGTCCATCGAACTGTATCGCTATGACAGTACCCTTGGGGATTATGTGGCCGTGCCCATCGGCACATGGCCTGTCACGGTTGATACGTCCTCAGGCAAGATCATCGTGCAGGCTGATCGCAGCATTGCTCCGCTTTCGAGCCTGTCTGCTCCAAGCCTCTTCTACATGCAGACGTTTCGCCTGTACTGGCCATATCCCACGCAGCCCGACAATCCGTACGCAACCGACGTTTTGAGCGGCATCAGCCTGGGCAGAACGTTTGTCGATGCGGTCGGCGATGTACAGAACTGCTCGCTGGGCTGCTCGACCAGCGCGAGTTGGTATCCGATGATCGACCTGGTCGGCGCTTCCGTGCACTTGCAGGACAAGATCTTCCGCAACGAATTCGAATAGCTGTTTCGGAGTTTCGAGGCAACGCAGCGCAGGCGAACCTCGCGCTTGATCGACACTCAGCCGCGCCTGCGGTGTGCGCCGTTTGAACCTGTTCGATGACCCTGGCCAGATGTGTGACACCGAGTGGAAAAGAACAGAAAGTAATCCTGCTCATCACTCCCTGAATTGTTCAAGTTGCGGCGTTCGCGGAACGCGACCGCGGAAACCCCTGCCGTCCAGCAGCCGCATGCTGGACGGCGCTCGTGGAGGATGTGTCATGCAACGCAACGACGAAGCACCATCCGCGCCTTCTGCGGTGACGATTGAAGATCCCGGCAAGCGCGAATTTCTCAAGACCTTTGGCACCGTGGGACTCGGCATGGGCGTTGGCCTGGGCTTGCCTGCCGCCGGCATCGTGAACGCCGCCTCGGCCGCGCTGCCGCCATCCCAAACGCAGAACAGCTGGCAACGGCGCAATCGTGCGTTCCTCAAACGCATGCAGGCCGCGCTGGGTCAGCAGTCGAGCTTTCAGGGAGGCCAGCAAGCCAACGGTGATGAAAACCTGCCGGGCCATATTGCCTCACACACCAAGGGCCTGCCCCATAACGATCTCGGCGAAGTGGATCCGGGTGCATACAACCGCTTGCTGATTGCGGTGAACAGCGGCACGTCGCAGGATTTGGCGGCGGTGCCGATGGGAACCCCTGGCGCACGTCTGGTGCAGCCGCGCATGGGCTTCAACTTCAGCTTGATCGGCCAGGATGCCCAGGGCTGGCGGATTCCGCCGCCACCCAGGTTTGCCAGTGACGAGATCGCGGCAGAGATGGTGGAGTGTTACTGGGGTGCGTTGACTCGCGATGTTCCGTTTGTCGAGTATCCGAGTCATCCACTGATCGCCCAAGCCGCTTCCGACCTGTCGATGCAGCCGGGTTATGACGGCCCGCGGCCTGGTGGATCCATCGACGCACAAACCCTGTTCCGCAGCGCGCTGCCCGGCACGCTCGAAGGACCGTGGTTGTCGCAGTTCTTCTGGATGCCGGTGCAACAGGGCGCCTACAGCACACCCCAGGTTCTCACGCCGCCGCTGGCCGGTGTTGACTACTCCACCAGCTATGCCGACTGGCTGGCGAACATGCGTGGCGGCGGTGGCGGCCCAACCGCCGCGGCAGGCACACCGCGCTGGATCTGCACTTCCCGCGACCTCACCCGCTCCCTGCAGCTGGACGTGCCACTGGGCTTCGGCTATCAACATGTCATGCTTGCATTGATCCACTTGTTGCGTTTGGGAATCCCGAGGAATCCCGGACTGCCCATTCCTCCATCGAACGAAGCGGATGGACTGAACGGGCAACTCTGGGAACTGGTTGCCCGCTGCACGCTTGCCGCCTTGACCCCGGTGTTCTGGCAAAAGTGGCAGGTGCACAGGCGCCTGCGCCCGGAGGCTTACGCCGGTCGCGTTCACAACCACATCAACGGTGCGGCCACGTATCCGATTCCGACGGCACTGCTGGGGTCGCAGGCACTTGCGGCCACCTTCAGTCGCTACGGTACCTACCTGATGCCGATGGCATGGAAAGGTGGATGCCCGCCGCATCCTTCCTACCCATCTGCCCATGCGGTCATTGCTGCTGCCGGCGTCACCGTGCTCAAGGCATTCTTCGACGGCAACGCCGCGCTGCCAAACCCGGTGCTGGCGAATGCGGACGGCACGGCCCTGGTGCCTTACGCCGGCGCGCCGCTGACCGTCGAAGGCGAGCTCAACAAGTTGGCCGCCAACATCGGCATCAGCCGCGTGCAGACGGGCATTCACTTCCGCAGTGATTCCATGCAAAGCATTGCACTCGGCGAACGCATGGCCATCAACATGCTCAGCGAACTCAAACCCCTGCGGGGCGGCGCCTTCGACAATTTCACGTTCCGGCGGTTCGATGGCAGCCTGGTGACGGTCTGAACCCTGCAACGCAGCCCGGTACCCGATTGCAAGGCGTACTGGGCCACACTGCGCTCGGGCCCGCTGGAGCTTGCCAGCGGGCCCGGGCAACGCAGCCCGTGCCGAACAGGCATCGTGAAACCGTGAGCAGGTTGCACCCGTCCGGTTCCGCAATGACTGTTGAACAGCAAAGTCGAGCAGGCGCAACTGGGTGTTTTCCCCGATTCCCTGCACCCGGCTGGCGTGCGAAGCTGGCATCCCGTCTTCCCTGTCGTGATTCATGGCCATGTGTTTGCGCTTGTTGTCCCCCACCTTGCTGCTCGCGGCCGCCTCGGCGCTGGCTCAACCCACGCAAACCGTGGAAGTCGCGGGACGCCTGTTCACCCTGCCCTCCGATACTCCGGTCATCATCGACGATGAGCCAGGCGTGCTGGCTGACCTGATCGGACGGCCCGCGGGCATGCAGCTGACCTGGTTGGCCGCAGGCAACGGGATGCATGGAAACCTCCCGCCGCTGGTGTTCAGCTACAGCGTGATCGGTCCGGTCACCACCCAGGATCCATTGCGCGT
>Ga0075163_10008580_pt1 | contig 13441 bp, 13 predicted proteins | sample JI1023141ADNA_FD_71478 | JGI IMG/M metagenome (GOLD analysis project Ga0075163, IMG submission 71478) | Wastewater effluent complex algal communities from Wisconsin, to seasonally profile nutrient transformation and Carbon sequestration -... | ecosystem: Engineered > WWTP > Effluent > Algae...
GATGCATGCGTTGCCCAAGCCGAGCGTCGACACGGGCATGGGCCTGGAGCGACTGTCCAGCGTGCTCCAGGGCGTTCACAGCGTTTTCGCGATCGACCTGTTCCAGACCCTTATTGCGGCGGCCGCGAAGGCGGTGGGCGACGCTGGCGCGGGCCAATGCGACGTCGCCTCGCCGTCGCTCAAGGTCATCGCCGACCACATCCGCTCCTGTGCATTCACGGTGGCCGATGGGGTGATACCGGGCAACGAGGGTCGAGGCTACGTGCTGCGCCGCATCGCGCGCCGGGCCATCCGTCACGGCTACAAGCTCGGTGCGCGCCGGCCGTTCTTCCATGCGCTGGTGGCGACGCTGGCCTCGGAAATGGGCGACGCCTATCCCGATATCCGCCGCGACGCTGCCCGCGTCACCGACGTGCTGCGGCAGGAGGAGGAGCGCTTCTTCCAGACCATCGCCAACGGCATGGAAATCCTCGAAGGCGCCTTGGCCGGCGGCACGCGCCAGATCGACGGCGATCTGGCCTTCAAGCTGCACGACACCTTCGGCTTCCCGCTCGACCTGACGGCCGACGTGTGCCGCGAGCGCGGGGTGTCGGTGGACGAGGCCGGCTTCAATGCGGCGATGCAGCGCCAGCGCGAGCAGGCCCGCGCGGCGGGCAAGTTCAAGATGGCGCAAGGGCTGGCGTATGCCGGCGCGGACACCGCGTTCGACGGCTACGAGCACCTGGCGGTCGACGCGGCCCGGGTGACGGCGCTGTACATCGATGGCGCGTCGGTGTCGCAGGCGCGCGCCGGCGACGACGTCGTGGTGGTGCTCGACCGCACGCCGTTCTATGCCGAGTCGGGTGGCCAGGTCGGCGACACGGGCGAGCTGCGCAATGCGCGCGCCCGTGTGGTGGTCGAGGACACCACCAAGATCCAGGCGGCGGTGCATGGCCACCAGGGCCGCGTGGTCGAAGGTGAACTGGCGGTAGGCGACACGGTCGGTGCGCGCGTCAACGCCGAGCAGCGGGCCAGGACCGTGCGCAACCACAGCGCCACCCACCTGATGCACAAGGCCCTGCGCGAGGTGCTGGGTACGCACGTGCAGCAGAAGGGCTCGCTCGTCAATGCCGAACGCACGCGCTTCGACTTCAGCCACAACGCGCCGGTCACGCCCGAGCAGGTGGCCAGGATCGAGGCCCTGGTCAATGCCGAGGTGCTGGCCAACGCCGCCACCCAGGCCCGCGTGATGGCCATCGACGACGCCCAGAAGGTGGGCGCCATGATGCTGTTCGGCGAGAAGTACGGCGACACGGTCCGGGTGCTCGACATCGGCACCAGCCGGGAGCTGTGCGGCGGCACGCACGTGCAGCGCACGGGCGACATCGGTCTGTTCAAGGTGGTGGCCGAAGGCGGTGTCGCGGCCGGTGTGCGCCGCATCGAAGCTGTCACCGGGGACAACGCCCTGGGCTACCTGCAGCAGCTTGAGCACACGATGGACGGCGTCGCCGCGGCGCTCAAGGCCACGCCGGCCGAGGTTCCGGCGCGCGTGGCGGCCCTGCTTGAGCACACCCGTGCTGTCGAGAAGGAGCTGGCGCAGCTCAAGGGGCGCCTGGCTTCGTCTCAGGGCGACGAGCTGCTGGCCCGGGCAGTGGATGTCAAGGGCATCAAGGTGCTGGCGGCGATGCTCGACGGTGCCGACGCCAAGGCCCTGCGCGAGACGATGGACAAGCTCAAGGACAAGCTGCACACCGCCGCGATCGTGCTGGCTGCGGTGGACGGCGGCAAGGTGCAGCTCGCGGCGGGCGTGACTGCCGACAGCACGGCTCGCATCAAGGCCGGCGAGCTGGTCAACTTCGTGGCGCAGCAGGTCGGTGGCAAGGGCGGCGGCAAGCCCGATATGGCGATGGCCGGCGGCACCGACGCCTCCGGGTTGCCGAAGGCGCTGGCCTCGGTGGTGGCGTGGGTCGGTGAACGCGCCTAGCGCTCCGATCCTGATCCGTCGTCCGCGACCGGACGACGCGGCCGCCATCGCGGCCACGATGGGCGACCCGGACATCCTGTCCGGGCTGCTGCAGATGCCGCATCCCACCGAGGAGATGTGGCGCAAGCGCATCGCCGACATGCCCGTGGGCTCCACCACGGGCGAACTGTTCGTGGTGGCGGAGCGCGGCGGCCAGGTGGTCGGCAACGCCGGCGTCCATCCGGCGCCGCACGTGCGGCGCCACCATGCGGCCAGCCTCGGCATTTCAGTGTCGCGCGATGCCCAGCGCCAGGGCGTCGGCACGGCGCTGATGGCGGCGCTGGTCGACTGGGCTGATCATTGGGCGCATCTGTTGCGCCTTGAGCTCACCGTCTACACGGACAACGAGCACGCCATCGCGCTGTATCGCAGGTTCGGCTTCGAGGTCGAGGGTACCCACCGCGCATTCGCATTGCGCCGCGGCGTGTACGTCGACGCACATTGCATGGCCCGGCTGCATCCGAACCCGCCCGCGCTGGGTGGACCCGCTGCTAGAGTCCCGCCCCATGAATGAACTTGCCGCCCCCGTGCCCGAGCGGCGCGACCTTGCCGGCCGCCGTGTGCTGCTGGGGCTGACCGGTGGCATCGCCTGCTACAAGGCGGCCGAGCTGACGCGCGAACTGGTCAAGGCCGGGGCCGAGGTGCAGGTGGTGATGACCGAGGCCGCCGGGCAGTTCATCGGGCCGGTGACGATGCAGGCGCTGTCCGGCCGGCCGGTGTTCACCAGCCAGTGGGACACGCGCGCCAGCAACAACATGGCCCACATCAACCTGGGACGCGAAAGCGACGTGGTGCTGGTGGCGCCCGCAAGCGCAGACTTCATCGCCGGGCTCGCCCAGGGCCGGGCCGACGAACTGTTGTCGCTGCTGTGCGTGGCCCGGCCGGTCGAGCGTTGTGCGCTGCTGCTGGCGCCGGCAATGAATCGCGAGATGTGGGCCCATCCCGCCACGCGTCGCAACGTCGCCCAGGTGGTGGCCGACGGCGCCGCGCTGCTGGGCCCTGCGGCGGGTGACCAGGCCTGCGGAGAGACCGGCGACGGCCGCATGCTCGAGCCGGAGCAACTGCGGGACGCGCTGATCGCGCACTTCCAGCCCAAGGTGCTGCGGGGCCGGCGCATGCTCGTCACGGCCGGTCCCACCTACGAGGCGATCGACCCGGTGCGCGGCATCACCAACCTGTCGTCCGGCAAGATGGGCTTTGCGGTGGCACGCGCTGCCGCCGAAGCGGGTGCCGCGGTCACGCTGGTGGCGGGCCCGGTGGCGCTGGCCACCCCCTGGGGCGTGACGCGCATCGACGTGCGCAGTGCGCGCGAGATGCGCGAAGCGGTGCTGCCGCTGGCGCGCTCGCACGACGTGTTCGTGGCAACCGCGGCGGTGGCGGATTGGCGCCCGCAGGACGTGGCGGCCCAGAAGATCAAGAAGGCCGCAGGGCAGGGTGCGCCGGCGATCGCCATGGTCGAGAACCCCGACATCCTGGCCGAAGTGGCGGCGCTCGACGGTCGGCCGTTCTGCGTGGGCTTCGCGGCCGAGAGCCACGACGTCGAGGCCCACGCCAGGGCCAAGCTCTCGCGCAAGAACGTGCCGCTCATCGTGGGCAATCTCGGTCCGGCGACTTTCGGTCGGGACGACAACGCGCTGCTTCTGGTGGACGCGGCGCGGTCGCAGGCCCTGCCTGCGGCCGACAAGCTCACGCTGGCGCGCCAGCTCGTGGCCGAGGTGGCCCTGCGCATGCCGGGAGCTCCGACGCCATGACCGTGATCGACGTGCGGGTGCTCGACCCGCGCATGGCCGAGCACCTGCCGGCCTATGCCACGCCGGGCAGCGCCGGCCTCGATCTGCGCGCGTGCCTCGACGCGCCCGTGGTGCTGGCTCCCGGCCAGACCCACCTCGTGCCGACCGGCCTGTCGATCCACATCGGCGACCCGGGCCTGGCCGCGATGCTGTTGCCGCGTTCCGGCCTGGGTCACAAGCACGGCATCGTGCTGGGCAATCTGGTCGGCCTGATCGACAGCGACTATCAGGGGCCGCTGATGGTGAGCTGCTGGAACCGCGGGTCGGCGTCGTTCACCATCGAGCCGATGGAGCGCATCGCCCAGATGGTGATCGTGCCGGTGGTGCAGGCGGGCTTTCGCCGCGTCGACGAGTTCGTGGCGTCCGCGCGGGGCGAGGGCGGTTTCGGCTCGACCGGCAAGCGCTAGTTGCGCCAGCGCCGGCTACTGCAGCCGGTCCGGAGTGGGCATCGCCAGGGACAGGTCCAGCGCGCCGGCGCCGACCGTGCCCGCCTCGATCTCGGCAGGCGAGGCTTCACGCACGTCATCCACCTTCAAGTGGAGCCGCAACGCGATTCCGGCCAGGGGGTGATTGCCGTCGAGCACCACGTGCGACGGGTAGACCTCGGTGACCGTGTAGATCGTGTCTGCCGGCATGTCGGCCGTGACGGCACCGGGAGGCAGGCCCTCGAACCTCATCCCCGGCTCAAGCTCCGCCGGAAAGATCTCGCGCGCCTCGAAGCAGACGAGTTCGCTGCGGTAGTCGCCAAAAGCGTGCTCGGGCTCCAGGTGCAGGTGGGCCTCGAAGCCGGGCTCCTTGCCGTCGAGCGCTTCCTCCACCTTTGACAGCAGATCGTCTCCGCCGAAGTAGAACTCGACCGGCTCGTCGAGGCGGTCGATCGCCTCTCCCTGGGCATCGGAAAGCTGCCACGTGAGCGCCACGACGCAAGGTTTGTGAATGATCATTCCGGAGATGATCGCACACGGAGACAATGGCGCCATGATCGACGTCGATGCGCCGACACCCCTGCTGGGAGGCCTTTCCGCAGCCCGTTTCATGAGGCGCCACTGGCATCGGGCACCTTTGCTGGTGCGCCAGGCATGGCCATGCATCGAAGCTCCCGCGGACCGTGCGGACCTCTTCGCGCTGGCTGCCAGGGACGATGTCGAATCGCGTCTGGTCGTGCGTCAAGGGGATCATTGGGCACTCAGGCGCGGACCTGTGCCGAGGCGGTCCCTGCCGCCCTTGTCGCGGCCCGGATGGACCTTGCTCGTGCAGGGCCTGGACCTGCATGTGGAAGCGGCGCAAGCACTTCTCGCCCGATTCCGGTTCGTGCCCGACGCGAGACTCGACGACCTCATGGTGTCGTACGCCAGCGACCGGGGCGGTGTCGGACCGCATACGGACGCCTATGACGTGTTCCTGCTGCAGGTCACAGGGAGACGCCGCTGGCGCATCGGGCGATGCGCGCGTCCGCAGTGGCGTGACGACGTGCCGCTGAAGATGCTGAAATCCTTCGACGTCGAACACGACTGGGTGCTGGAGCCGGGCGACATGCTCTATCTGCCACCCCTCTGGGCCCACGACGGCGTGGCCGTGGGTGGTGACTGCATGACGGCGTCCATCGGATTCAGGGCCCCCGCGTCGGACGAACTGGCGCAGGTGTTGTTGGCCCGCCTGGCCGACGAACCGGTGGTGGCAAGGCCGCGTCGCTACCGCGACGCCGGTCAGCAGGCCACGGCTCGTCCGGGCGAGATTCCGCAGCACATGCGTACCTTTGCGCAGGAGGCTGTCCAGCAAGCCCTGCGGCAACCCGGCGCAGTCGAACGCGCGCTCGGCGAGTGGCTTACCGAACCCAAGCCGCAGGTCTGGTTCGACGCTTCGCGCGGTCACGATCAGGGCCGGCGGGGTGTCCGGGCCGACCGACGAACCCGGATGGCGTACGACGCGACGAGCTTCTTCATCAACGGTGAGTCGTACCGCTACGCCGGCCGCGATGCAGAGATGTTGCGGCACCTGGCCGATCGCCGGTCGCTCGATGCAGCTCAGGTGCGCCTCCTGGGCGCGGCGGCCTGCCTGCTCGTGACGGAATGGCTGAACGCCGGCTGGCTTCATCCACAAGGAGGCCCCGATGACACCTGAGCCGCTTGACGACCCGTTGCGCGACACGCCGATCGATGGGCGCAGCGCTTTCACGCAGGCCCTGCGCAAGGCCATGCTGTTTGCGGCACGGACCCGCCAGCGCGAGATCTGTCTCGTCGACGTGGATTTCGAGATCTGGCCGCTCGACGATGCCGAGTTCCTGGCCGCGCTGGCCGCCTGGGGCCGACTGCCGATGCGACGCATGATCCTTGTCGCCTGCAGTTTCGACCTCGTCCCGCGCCGCTACGCACGCTTCACCGAATGGCGCGGCAACTGGGCTCATGTCGTGGAGGCCCATTCGACCGACATCGAGCCTTCGCAGGTGCCCACGCTGATGTTGGCGGGACCGGCAAGTCTGCATCTGGCCGATCGACTGCGCTGGCGCGGCCATGCCCTGTCCTCGGACAAGGAAGTCGCCGATTGGCGCGAGGTCGTTGACGCATTGATGCAACGATCGCAGCCCGCTTTCGGAGCGAACACACTTGGCTTATAGGGAATGTCCGTATGCGGGATATAATCGCGGGCTAGGTACAAGAATGGCTCGAGCATGTCTTGACCTTGATGGATGCGGATTCAGACGAATCCAATAACTACCGGTAATCGTTCGACTCACTGAACAAGGAACACGCTCATGAACAAGTCGCTCCTCCTGGCCTCCCTGGTGGCCGCCGTCGCTCTGGCTGCTTGCGGCAAGAAGGAAGAAGCTCCGGCTCCCGCCGCTGCTCCTGCCGTGGCTGCCCCTGTGGCTGCTGCTGCCTCGGCCGCCGTGGCTGAAGCTGCTTCTGCCGCCGCTTCTGGTGCCGCGACCGCGGCTTCGGCCGTCGCTGGCGCCGCTTCGGCTACCGCCGACGCAGCCAAGGACGCAGCTGCCAAGGCTGTCGATGCCGCCAAGGACGCCGCCGCCAAGGCCGCTGACTCCGTCAAGAAGTAAGAAGAGTCATCTTCTGCTTCGGCAAGAGGCCGCCTTCGGGCGGCCTTTTCGTTGGGTGCTCCGGCCGACGTCCCGACGTGGTCGCTCAGGCGAGTTGAATCCAGCCGCAACCGCTGGACGCGTCGGCCACGTGAAGATCCGGGACTCCGAACGGCAGTCCCTTTCCCAGTGAATCGCGCAATGCGGTCAGTGCCAGAGACGGCTCGTTGTTTTGCTGGCTCAGGTGAGCGGCAACAACGTGGCGCAACGCGTCATGCCGACAAGCGTCGAGCACTGCTGCGGACTGGTCATTGGAAAGATGCCCGCGGTGCCCGCCGATGCGGCGCTTGAGCCATGCAGGGTAAGGGCCCTCGGCAAGCATGCGCCGGTCGTGATTGCACTCGAGAACCAGGGCGTCGCAGCCTTGAAGTGCGCGCGCCACTGCATCCGTCGGTTCCCCCAGGTCGGTCAGCACGCCCACCCGAAGCCGGCCATCCGTCACCACCAGCTGCAGCGGCTCGGCAGCGTCGTGGGGCACAGTGAACGGCAGCAATGTCAGATCACCGATCCTTATGGGCTCGCCATCACGCGCCAGCCCGGCCATGGGCGCCGCGGACTGTCGCGAGGTGGCCGCCGACCAGGTTCCGGCACTGGCCCACACAGGCGTGCCATATCTGCGCTGCATGGGCAGGACGCCACCGACATGATCGCTGTGTTCGTGCGTCACGAAGACGGCGTCGATGTCCGGGGGCGAACAACCCCGAGCGGCCAGGGCCTGGACCAGCCTGCGCGGTCCAAGCCCGCAGTCGACCAGCAGGCGCGTGGGGGAGTGGGCAGGATCCAGGCCGGCGGGCCATGCCTCTATCAGCGTTGCATTGCCCGAACTGCCGCTTCCGAGGCTGGAAAAGCGCAGCACGGGCACTGCGAGGTGGGCTACTTCAAATCGTCGACCAGAAGGGCGACGATGCGCAGTCCCACTTCGGTGGTTTCGGCGGCACCCTGGCTGGTCTGTACCGACACCGTTGTGCGGTCACCTTCGCCCTTGACAGCGATACGGTAGCGGACCGGCGCGGCGGCATCGTCGCTTTTGCCAAAACTGAAGAGCTTGGCGAAAAAGCCCGGTTCGGCGTTGGTCGCGGCCTTCTTGGGGTCCACGTAGCGGACGAAGTAGAGGCCACCCGCGCGGTCACGATCCTCCACGGTGAAGCCGCTGCGGTCTAGCGCCAGGCCGACTCGCCGCCAGGCGCGGTCGAAGCCCTCATCGACTGTCAGGGCGGACTGGCCCGACACCGCTCGGGCCCGAGGAGCCGCTGCGGGTACGGGCTTCGCCACGATGTCCCTGGCTGCTGCTTCCTTGGTACCGAGCTTGACCAGCAGTCGGGTCAGGAACTCAGCCTCCAGATCCGGGTCGCTGGGCCGTGCTTGCCAGACCGTGCTCTCCTTGCGCTCGCCGGTCAGTACCTCGGTCATCCCGCGGTGGCTTATGTAGACCTCGGTCACCTGACCAGCGCGTTCGATCCGGGTGCGGAAACGATCGCGCTCTCCGGTGTCGTACAGGCTGTCCAGCGCGCGGCCCAGCGTGCGGCGAATGACGTCCTGCGGGAGCTTGGCGCGGTTCTCCGCCCAGTCGGTTTCCATCACGCCAGCCTGGGCGTTGTCGATGACGAGGTTGAACCCACGTTCGATCCAGAACTCGCGCAGTTGCGGCCACAGCTGATCAGCCGCCACTGGCACCACAAGCCAGCGCTGGGTACCTTCACGCACGATCTTCATGTCGCCTAGCGACGCCGGCGCGACAGTTGTCGTGCCGGCGGCCGCGGGGGCCGCCGCCGCCCCTGACTGGTAGACGCTCGCGCTGACCGCACCGCTGCTGGTGACGAAGCGCCCGTCGCGCTGGAGCTGCGTGAGGTCGGGCGGAATCTCGAGCGGTGCCGTCTTGACCGACTGGCTTTTGTAGTCGACCTTGTCGCCGGCAAGGAACCCCTCGACCGTGCCGCAGCCCGCCAGCAGTGACGCGGCCAGGAGCGACACCGCTGCACGCAGCCGGGCGGGGCAAGTGATCGGGGTGTTCAGAGCATGCATCGTGCAGGGACGCGCCTGGGGCGCGAGGACAGGTTGAAGGGTGACGGAACGTGTGCGGATCGTGTGCGGTTGTCGCCGGGGCGGTCGCAGTTCAGAGCAGGCCGGCCTCGCGCATCGCCGCGTCCAGCGCTGCGTGGTGGGCCTCGCCGTGAGGCACCAGCGGCAGACGCAGGGACGGACCGGCCAGTCCCATGCGCGCCATCGCCCACTTGACCGGAATCGGGTTGGCTTCGGAGAACAGTTGCCGATGCAGCGCCAGCAGGCGCATGTGGATCTCGGTGGCCCCCCGGGCGTCGCCAGCCATCGCGGCGCGGCACAGGTCGGCCATCGCGCGCGGTGCCACGTTGGCCGTGACGCTCACGTTGCCGTGGCCGCCAAGCAGCATCAGGCCGATGGCGGTCTGGTCGTCGCCTGAGTAGATGGCAAAGCCACGCGGCGCCTGCTTGATCAGCCAGGCGGCTCGGTCGATGTTGCCGGTGGCTTCCTTGATGCCGACGATGCCAGGCACCTCGGCCAGCCTCAGCACGGTGTCGTGCTGCATGTCTGCCACCGTGCGGCCCGGTACGTTGTAAAGCACCACCGGGAGGTCGACTCCCTCTGCAATGGCTCGGAAGTGGCGGTAGATGCCTTCCTGGGTCGGCTTGTTGTAGTAGGGCACCACCTGCAGCGAGCAATCGGCTCCGACCTTCTTGGCGAAGCGACTGAGTTCCAGCGCTTCGGCCGTGGAATTGGCTCCCGCACCCGCCATGATCGGCACCCGGCCGGCGGCATGCTCGACGGCCACTCGGATGATCTCGCAGTGCTCGTCCACGGTCACCGTGGGCGACTCGCCCGTGGTGCCGACGACGCCGATGCACGCCGTGCCTTCGGCGACATGCCAGTCGATCAGGCGCCGCAGGGTCGGGTAGTCGACGCTGCCGTCCTCGTGCATCGGGGTGGTGAGCGCAACGATGCTGCCGGTGATCGGTCTCATGGGAGGAGGGGAGGCGAAACGAGCCCGGATTCTAGCGGTGCAGCCCCGTCGGCCTGGTTCGGCGACCACCGGGCGGCCAGGCGTTGCACGCAGCGCGCCGGCGCCGTCAGCAAGCCCTCCTCGTAGGCCACGACCCGCAGATCCGCAAACGCGTCCAGGAGCTCGCCCGGCTGGAGCAGGAACGCCGGGTTCGAAGGCCGACCGAAGGCCTCGTTGCCGACGCCGAACGTCTCATAGATCAGTACGCCACCCGGCGCCAGGCTCGCCCGCAGCGCCGGCCACAGGGGGCGCCAAAGGTAGTTGGTGACGATCACCGCGTCGAAGGTCCGGCCGGGCAGCGGCCAGGGTGCGCCCTCGAGATCGGCCTGCACGATGGTGCCGACAGCTCCCGGCGAAGCCTGTGCCGAGGGGTCGCGATCCACCCCGGTGACGCGATGGCCGTGCGACGCGAACCACCTCAGATGACGTCCCTGACCGCAGGCCACGTCCAGCACATCGCCACCGGGGCGGACCAGATGCGTCCAGCGCCGCACCCAGGGCGAGGCTTCGGCCAGGGCGTGAGAGTTCAGAAGCAGTTCCAGACCTGGTTGGCCAGGTCCAGCACGAGGCTGGGCTGGAAGTACGACGCGAAGACAAGGGCCAGCGCCAGACCAGCCGCGGCCCTCCAGACCCATCGCGAGGCAAGCATCCTGCGGTTCATGCTGCGGCGCCCGCCGCAGGCGCGGGCCTGATGATTGCGCTCTCGCGCACGGGCAGGTTGACCATGGCCGCGAACACCCCCAGCGCGACGGCGATCCACCAGACCACGTCGTAGCTGCCGCTCAGGTCGTAGAGCTTGCCGCCGAGCCAGACGCCCAGGAACGATCCGATCTGGTGGCTGAGAAACACGAATCCCCCCAGCATCGACAGATACTTGACGCCGAAGATCTGCGCCACCACAGCGTTCGTTGGCGGCACGGTGGACAGCCACAGCACGCCCATGACCGACGCGAACACGTAGACGCTCCAAGGCGTGAGCGGCAGGGTCAGGAACGTGACGATGGCCACCGAGCGCAGGATGTAGATCGCCGACAGCAGATAGCGCTTGGGCCAGCGTTGGCCGATCACGCCCGCCGCGTAGGTGCCGAACACGTTGAACAGGCCGATCAGCGCCAGCGCCGTGGTCGCCACGTCGGGCGTCAGGCCCTTGTCCTTCAGGTAGCTGGGCATGTGCACCCCGATGAACACCACCTGGAATCCGCACACGAAGTAGCCGGCCATCAGCAGGCGGAAGCTGGGGTAGGCGAAGGCCTCTTTCAGGGCCGCGCCGATGCTCTGCTGGTGGGTGCCGGGAAGTGGCTCCGTGGCGCGCGGCTCCTTCAGGCCCAGCGCCAGCGGAGCCATCATCAAGGCCAGGCAGCCCAGGATGAACAGCGCCGATCGCCAGTCCAGGGCAGTGATGAGCCAGTTTTCCACCGGCACCATCAGGAACTGGCCGAAAGAGCCCGCGGCGGCGGTCACGCCCATGGCCCAAGAGCGGCGCGAAGCGTCGACATTGCGGCCGATCACGCCGTACACCACCGCGTAGGTGGTGCCGGACTGCGCCAGACCGATCATCACGCCGGCACTGCCGGTGAAGGCCAGGCCGGACGTGGACAGCGCCATCAGGACCAGGCCGGCGGCATAGAGCAGGGACCCGACGACGATGACGCGGAAGGCGCCGAACCGGTCGGCCAGTGCGCCGGCAACCGGCCCGGCCAGTCCCCAGGCCAGGTTCTGCACTGCCAGGGCGAAGGCGAAGGTCTCTCGCGTCCAGCCGCGGTCCATCGTGATGGGCTGCAGCCACAGGCCGAAGCCGTGCCGGATGCCCATCGACAGAGTGACGATCGCGGCGCCGCACAGCAGCACCTGCGTCATCGAAAGCCTTGCTGCGGCGGGCTGGGTCATGGCCACACTTTACCGGCTGACGCAGCCGACCGTGAGGGCTGCCTAGAATGCCGCGCCATGCCTTCCGTCAAGCAGCCGGCCAAGTATGCCGAGGAGTCGATCCGGGTCCTGAAGGGGCTCGAGCCCGTGAAGCAGCGGCCGGGCATGTACACCCGCACCGAAAGCCCTCTGCACGTCATTCAGGAAGTGATCGACAACGCGGCCGACGAAGCCCTGGCCGGCTTCGGCAAGCGCATCGCGCTGACGATTCATGCGGATGGCTCCGTCAGCGTCGAGGACGACGGCCGAGGCATTCCGTTCGGCCTGCACCCGCAGGAGCAGGTGCCGGTGCTGGAGATCGTCTACACCCGCCTGCATGCCGGCGGCAAGTTCGACAAGGGCGCGGGCGGCGCGTACAGCTTCTCCGGGGGCTTGCACGGCGTGGGCGTGAGCGTCACCAACGCCCTGGCCCGGCGACTGGCCGTCAGCGTGTGGCGCGAGGGCCAGGTGGCCACCATCGCGTTTTCGGGCGGCGACGTGGTCGAGCCGCTGGCGCTGCGAAAGGCGGGTGCGGGCGATCGCCGACAGGGCACCTCCGTGCGGGTGTGGCCGGACCCGAAGTATTTCGACAGCGCCGAGCTGCCGCGCCAGGAGCTGACGCACCTATTGCGCAGCAAGGCGGTGCTGATGCCGGGCGTGGTCGTGTCGTTGACGAACGAGAAGACCCGCGAGACGCTGACCTGGCAGTACAAGGGCGGCCTGTCGGACTACCTCCAGCAGAGCCTGCCGGCCGACCCGCTGATCCCGCTGTTCGAGGGCGAGCACTACGCCGACGGCGGCGAGGCCGACGACAACGCCGAGGGCGAAGGCGCCGCGTGGTGCGTGGCCTTCACCGAGGACGGCGCCACGCTGCGCGAGAGCTACGTCAACCTGATCCCGACGGTGGCCGGCGGCACGCACGAGTCCGGGCTGAAGGACGGGCTGTTCGCGGCCATCAAGGGCTTCATCGATCTGCATGCGCTGCTGCCCAAGGGCGTGAAGCTGATGCCCGAGGACGTGTTCTCCCGCGCCAGCTTCGTGCTGTCGGCCAAGGTGCTGGACCCGCAGTTCCAGGGCCAGACCAAGGAGCGCCTGAACTCGCGCGACGCGCTGCGGCTGGTGTCCAACTACACCCGGCCCGCGCTGGAACTGTGGCTCAACCAGCACGTGGAGCACGGCCGCAAGCTGGCCGAGCTGGTCATCCGCCAGGCGCAGACGCGCCAGCGCGCCAGCCAGAAGGTCGAGAAGAAGAAGGGCTCCGGCGTGGCCGTGCTGCCGGGCAAGCTCACCGACTGCGAAAGCCGCGACATCGCGTTCAACGAGGTGTTCCTGGTCGAAGGCGACTCCGCGGGTGGCAGCGCCAAGATGGGGCGCAACAAGGAGACGCAGGCCGTGCTGCCGCTGCGCGGCAAGGTACTCAACGCCTGGGAGGTCGACCGCGACCTTCTGTTCAAGAACAACGAGATCCACGACATCGCCGTGGCCATCGGCGTCGACCCGCACGGCGCTTCGGACGAGCCGGACCTGTCGGGGCTGCGCTACGGCAAGGTATGCATCCTGTCCGACGCCGACGTCGACGGCTCCCACATCCAGGTGCTGCTGCTGACGCTGTTCTTCCG